>ENA-OWPI01002098-OWPI01002098.1-marine-metagenome-genome-assembly--contig:-NODE-2098-length-19561-cov-13.225570_pt1 | contig 19561 bp, 16 predicted proteins | sample MGYA00238138_ERZ651775 | MGnify/ENA primary metagenome ERZ651775 (study PRJEB26906, sample SAMN06265043) | marine metagenome | isolation source: Helgoland LTER site | place: Germany:Helgoland, sampling...
TAACTCAGCTTCTCTAATAATCTCTAATGTTTTTGGCTTAGGTGCACCACTGATACTTCCTGCTGGAAGCAATGTAAATAATATCGAACCCAGTCGATCATGAAAATTACTAGATAGTTTTCCTCGGATCTCAGAACTCACTTGATGGAGCTTATTTACATTAGTCTTAATTGTATCAATATATCTAAATTTTGTCACTCGGACTTCCTTAGCTACCATGCTCAGGTCATTTCGGATAAGATCTACTATAGTACTATGTTCAGCTATCTCCTTCTTATCGTTAAGTATATGTAGATCTGCACCCATCGCTTCTGCATCTATTGTCCCTTTCATAGGATAAGAGTAAATGTAATCATCCTTAATTTGAACAAATATCTCTGGGGAAAATACTACTAATTCATCCTTGAGGTATAGCTTATATTTAGCTTCACTACGATGGTATACATCTTCTAAAGATAGCTCAGTATCTACTTGAGACGGGAATGCCAAATTGAGTAAAAATGTATTTCCATATTGAAGGTGTCCTTGTACTCTTGCGAAAGCTTTAGTATACTCTTGTTTACTTACAGGATTAGGCTCAAATCGAAAAAATACAGAATCTGCCTCGTTTGCCTTCCTATTTGACACACCATTGAGATCATACCATATATGGTCCGGCAATTCATCTAAGGGATAGATGATTGGCTTTTTCATCTCAAAATCTATCATAAAGAAAAAAGGAATTCGCTTAGTTCCAAGTTTATTTATTTTTTCGATGCTTTCTTGTATGAGTTTTGTTTGGGTCATGCAGTTACAAAGATGATGTTTCTTTTTTGTTTTAAGACATCCGTGTCGTAATAAATGCAGCTGCTGAAATCAACATTTAAGACTTATATGCAACATTACTAATAATTTACTTACATCTTGGAGATAGAATGTAGTATAATTGCCCATAGCCTCAAGCCTAAAAATCTCACTAAAAACCTACTATTTGTATCTTGTCAGAGGTATGCAGAGCAAGTTTAGTCGATGGTTTATTGTCTCCTTCCATTTGCTCTTTCACCAGCAAAATTTGTTCTTTTTGTGTTTTGCCCTGTTTGATGACTTTTTCTACTGTTTTCCTGAGTAAGTCTGGATCGACTGGCTTCATAATATAATCTACTGCCTCATACTGAAATGCTTTGATCGCATATTCATTACTTGCAGTCACAAAAATCACCTTACTATTGAGATCTGTTGGTATATCTAACACATTGAACCCATCTCTATCTTGCATTTCTATACCTAGAAAAACGATAACTGATTTAGTATCCTTTGCTAGTTTTATACCTTGGACAACACCGTCTGCCTAACCTATTATTTGTGTGCCAGGAAGCGTATCACTGATTTCTAGACGAAGAGTGGCTCTAGCCAATTTCATGTCGTCGATAATGATGGTTGTATGTCTTTTTTCTATCATTTATTCTTAAAAGACTAGTTCGTTTGTTAAATAGGTAATTAAGTAAATGCGGCACTTCACTTTCTATTGTAAAATTTATTTTTTTAGTAAAGTTATTTTTTAAAATAGCTTTAAAGGGTTTTTCTTCATTAAGACCTAAAATATATTCAATATATGGAAAAACAAAAAATCTAAAACAGGCAGCTGATGACATTGGATTTCCTGGTAGGCCAAAAATTGCTTTTTGCTTTCCTTTAATCTTAGCAAACAATATTGGTTTTCCTGGTCTTATCGCTACACCCTTAAAATAATTGGATAATTTAAATGACTTGATGACATTTGGAACAAAATCAAATTTTCCAGCTGAAACAGCACCAGATGTTAAAATAATATCAGTGTTAGATTTAAACATCTTATTTATTTTGGATTTAAAAATTTTTTCATGATTATCTTTTAATATTCCGCCATTTTTAAAATTGAATAAGAGATTTTGATCTAAATTTTTAATGTAATGACTATTAGAATTTCTAACTTTCCAGTCTGGTATATTATCTAGGTTAGATATTTCATTTCCTGTTGAAAAAAATAAAATATTAATTTTTTTTTTCACTTTTATATTTCTAATCCCTAGTGATTTTAAAGCTAATATATGGTTTGGTTGAATGATCGTATTTTTTTTTAACAGCAATTCACCTTTTTTATAGTCAGATCCTTTAAATCTGACATGATTATGCTTATTTATTTTCTTATTAACTAAAATATATTTTTTATTTTCTTTATTTGGATAAAAAACAATTTGCTCAATTGGAATGATGGTATCAAAACCTTTGGGCAAAATTCCTCCTGTCATAATTTCAACAGCATTGAATTTACTAATTTTTTTTTTAAAAGGTTTCACACCAGCTGCAATGGATCCAATAATTTTAAATTTTTGATTAGATTTTTTTTTAATATTTTTTGTATCCTTTGAATTAATTGCAAAACCATCAAAAGCTGCATTATCACCAGCTGGATAATCTATACTTGAATATATATTTGATGACACAACTCTGTTTAAAGAATTAATACTTTTAATCTTTTCGTCTTTAATATTAATGATGCCTTTTTTTAAAATCTTTTTAGAATTCTTGTAACTAATCATTAAATATATCTTTAGCTTTTTCTAAATCTTCTTTTGTATTTATATTAAAGAAAGGGTCATTTTTTTCAAACTGCATATCAATTATATTGACACCAACTTTATTTGCCCAATCTTCAACTTTTCTATCACCATTTTCTAAATCTTTCTCTAATTTATCTGCTAAATCAATAGACCATAAACCAAATATATTGTGCCTTGTGTTATTTGATTTGATAAAAAAAAGTTTGCCATTCTTGAGATTTATTTTGTCATGAAAATCTTTTAATATTTGGTTTTTAAAGAATGGTGTGTCGGTTGGAAAAGTAGAGATCCATTGATAATCTTTATTATTATCTTTTATCCACTTCATGGCTGTCAAAACACCTCCCAGTGGTCCTAAATTGTTCTTAAAATCGCTAATGATTGAAATATTTTCAGATTTATTAAATTCAATTGAATTATTAGAAACAATTAATAGCTCTTTAAATTCGGTTAAAATCTCTGACAGAATATGATCTATTAAAGATTTATTATTTAATTTTACTTGAGATTTATCTTCGCCAAATCTAAGGGACTTTCCGCCTGCTAGAACTACTCCCAAAATCTTGCTATGATCCATTTTCAAAATATAAAACATTAAGGCTTGAATTAAAGAAATATAATGGATCTTAGAATTTTAGAAATAGCTTCCCATACTGAGAACAATAAAGTTCTAGAAAATTTTACGCATAAGTCAAAACACAAAAATCCCTTATGTGGAGATGAAATGGAAATAAGTCTAATTGTTAAAGATAACGTTGTAAAAGATATGGGATATCAATGTAAATCATGTGTTTACTGTCAGGCTTCTGTTAGTCTACTCTCTAGAAAAATTAAAGATAAAAAGATAGAAGAAATCAAGTCTTTTATATTATCGGGTGAAAAATTATTTACTGATGTAAAGACTGTTTTGGAAAAACATTGGAAAGATTTTAAAGAAATTTTAGATAAAAAAAATATTGCAAGAAAAGATTGTTTACTACTTCCGCTTAGAGCAGTTTTAAAAGCTTTAAAAACTTAATGATTAAAATTACTAAACCATTAATACAAAAAGCACTAATCGCTGGTTTTTTTTCAGCTTTTACAATTGGTGTCTTAACAGTTCTAACTTACAAAAGTACATTGGGATATTTTATTGCTGGTTCATTTGGTTCTTCAATGGTTTTGTTATTTGGTTTTCCAGAAAGTCCATTTGCTCAACCAAAAAATGTTTTTTTTGGTCATCTGTTAACAGCGTTAGTTGGGGTAATCTTTGTAAACTATATTCCTTTACCCATTTATATAAACATTGCACTTGCAGTTGGTGCTGGTGTTTCTTTAATGATTTTGTTTAATGTTGTTCATCCCCCAGCAGGTGGAAATCCTATTATAGTTATAATTGGAAGTGTTTCTTATGAGTACTTAATTAGTCCAATAATTTTTGGTTGTATCATAATTTTATTATTAGCTATTTTAATAAACAAATTTATTCTTAGAAAAAATTATCCATTAAAATAGTTTATGAATTCAAAATATAAAGTTTTAAAATATAATTCTGATAAATTTGAAAATATTGAAGATTTAATTTCTATTGAAGAGCCATTAGAAATTTCTATAAAATTTAAAGAAAAAGATGATTGGATTAAAAGAATTTTATCAATTACCATGCGAACTCCTGGTGATGATAAAGATTTAGTACGAGGTTTTCTTTTCAATGAACAATTAATAAAGAATATTAAAGATATCGATACTATAGAAAGTTTTGGTGATGAAGTTGGTCAATATAATATTCAAAATAAAATTTTAGCTACATTAAATAACTCTGAAAATATTAACATCTCAAAGATTAAAAGAGATTTTATAACAAACTCCTCTTGTGGAGTTTGTGGTAAATCTTCATTAGATGCATTGGAAATTATAAAACAAAACAAAACAAATCCGGATCAACCTAAAATATCTAAAGAAGTTATAATAAAATCCCCTACTATACTTCGTGAAAATCAATCAGAATTTAGTAAAACTGGAGGTATTCATGCAAGTGGTCTGTTTAATAGCAACGGTGATTTGATCTCTGTTAAAGAGGATGTAGGTCGTCACAATGCTTTAGATAAACTTATCGGCTATACTTTATTTAATGGACAAATTAATCCCTTAACACAATTCATAACTTGCTCTGGAAGGCTAAATTTTGAACTTGTTCAAAAGGTATTAATGACTGATATTGGAATAATGATTGGTGTTGGTGCGCCAACTAGTCTTGCTATTGATTTAGCGAATAAATTTGACATTACCCTAATAGGTTTCGTAAAGAGGGATAGTTTTAACATTTACACAAATAACAAAAAAGTTATTGTGAGCTAATTAAAAAAAAGGGTAATTGTGTCAAAAAACATTAGTAATTTATCAGGAAGAATTGGCTTAAAAGACAATCTTTTTAAGCAAATCTCAGAAAACACATTAAGTGACACCCCAAAAGATATTAAAGAAATAGCCAAAGAGCATAACTTAGGAGTTTCAACTCTTCATGGTGCTGAAAGTTTCTACGAATTTTTAAGACCTTCTCACAGAGAAAAAAAAGCATTTGTTTGTAATGGAAGCGCTTGCATGTGTGCAGGCACTCAAGAAAAGTTAAAAGACACTTTAAAAGAAAAATTAGGTGACGATAAAGTTGGAGAAATGTTTTGCCTAGGACATTGCTATGAAAATAATGCTTTTCATTATGATGGTGAAAACTATGCAGGAAAAGACATAGAAAAAATTGACCAAATTTTAAAAGGTGAAGAAATTAAACAAGATAAATTTTTTTCAAAAAGTTATGCAACAACAAGTTTTTTAATGGATGATAAGTTATCGTCTACTGATCAATTTAAAGATCAATTAAATAAATTTCTAAAGACAGATAAACAAGAAATTATTAAATCTCTATTAGACTCTAATCTCACAGGAAGAGGTGGTGCAGGATTTCCAACAGGAATGAAATGGGATTTTTGTAGTAAAGCTAAAGGAGATAAAAAATATGTTCTATGTAATGCGGATGAAGGTGACTCAGGTGCATTTTCAGATAGATACTTATTAGAAGATCAACCGCTGAAAGTTATCTTTGGAATGGTCCTTTGTGGAATGGTAATTGGAAGTGATGAAGGTGTCTTATATATAAGAGGAGAGTATCCAAAATCTATTGAAGCTATCAACGGCTGTATTAATGAGTTAAAAAAATTAAATTTATTAGGTGATAATATTTTAGGAACTGATTTTTCTTTTGATTTAGGTATTTGTATAGGACAAGGCGCCTATATTTGTGGAGAAGAAACTGCTTTGATTGCATCAATAGAAGGAAGACGTGCCGAAGTGGATGTAAGACCTCCTTTTCCAGTTACTGAAGGTTTGTATAAAAAACCAACAGTAGTTAACAACGTTGAAACTTTAGCTGCTGCAACTGGTATTTTAATTAATGGTCCAGAAAAATTTTCATCTATAGGAAATAAAAAATCTGCAGGAACTAAACTTGTTTGCCTTGATAGTTTTTTTAATAATCCAGGTGTTTATGAAATTGATATGGGAACACCAATGAAAAAAATATTTAATGAAATTGGTGGTGGATACAAAGAACCTGTTAAAGCATTTCAAATTGGTGGTCCTTTAGGAGGTGTTGTTCCTTTAAGTGAAATAGAAAATTTAAATTTAGACTTTCAAGAGTTTACTTCTAAAGGTTTTATGTTGGGACATGCAAGTGTCGTTAGTATTCCAAAAGATTTTTCAATGGCCGAATATATTCATCATTTATTTGAATTCTCAGCTGAAGAATCGTGTGGCAAATGTTTTCCTGGAAGACTGGGATCTTATAGAGGTAAAGAAATGTTTGACCAAGCAAAGAAGGGAACTGCTAAAATACCTCTTAAATTACTTAACGAATTGCTTGTTACAATGCAAAAAGGTTGTTTATGTGCTCTTTGCGGAGCCATCCCTACTCCAATTATGAATATTCTTAAGTACTTTGGAGAAGAAATGAAAAATGATATGGTAAAAGATAATTAATGAGTTCTGAAAAAAGAAAAATAGCTTATATCGATGGAAAACCGTATGAAATCGGTGCTAACCACACATCTATATTAAAATTTGTTAAAAGTTATGTTGGAGAAAAAAAAGTTCCAACTCTTTGTGATGACCCAAATTTAGCTCCTTATGGTGCTTGTAGAGTTTGTTCAGTTGAAGTTGCTTTAGAAAAAGATGGCCCAACAAGAATGGTTGCTTCTTGTCATACTCCAGTGGCTGAAAACCAACATATCTTTACGTCCAATGAAGCAATAACAAGTCTTAGAAAAAATATAGTTGAATTAGTTTTAACAGATCACCCTATGGAATGTGATAGTTGTGAAGTAAATAATAATTGTGAACTTCAAACAGTTGCTAATGATTTAGGTATTTCGGATCACAGATATAACAGTCCAAAACAACATAAAGGAATTCCAAGAGATACTTCTCATGATTATATGAGAATGAATTTAGATAACTGCATTAATTGTGGAAGATGCGTTAGAGCTTGTGATGAAATCCAAGGTTCTTTTGTTCTAACAATGAGTGGCAGAGGGTTTGAGTCAAGAATTACTACAGATAACGATATGATGTTTGGGGATAGTTCTTGTGTATCTTGTGGTGCCTGTGCACACACTTGTCCAACCGATGCTATATCAGATGTCTTTCAATCAAAATCTGCTGCTGTAGATAAAAAAGTTAGAACCACATGTTCTTATTGTGGAGTTGGATGTAACTTGGAAGCGTCAATTAAAGATGAAAAAGTTGTAGCAATTGATACACCAAAAGAAACTGAGGTAAATGCTGGGCATACTTGTATTAAAGGAAGATATGCATTTAGTTTTTACGACCATCCTGACAGATTAAAAACTCCTTTGATAAAACGAAATGGAAAATTTGAAGAAGCTTCTTGGGATGAAGCTTATGATTTTATCAAAAAAGAAATGAATAGAATTGTTAAAGACAATGGTCCTGATGCTTTTGCTGGTATTTCATCAGCAAGATGTACTAATGAAGAAAACTATGTATTTCAAAAAATGATTAGAGCCGCTGTTGGAACTAACAGTGTAGATTGTTGTGCTAGGATTTGTCACTCACCAACAGCTTGGGGGATGCAACAAACTTTTGGAACGGGTGCTGCTACTAACTCTACTGAAGATATTTATCATGCGGATTGTTTTATTGTTATTGGAGCAAATCCAACTAACGCTCACCCTGTAACTGGAGCAAAAATAAAACAACAAGTAATGAAGGGGAAAAAATTAATTGTACTTGACCCCGTAACTACAGAATTAGCAAAACTTGCGGATTATCATATTAAACTAAGACCTGGAACTAACGTTGCTGTTCTTAATATGATGTTACACTTTATTATAAAATCAAAACTCTATAATGCTGATTTTGTAAGAGATAGAACTGAGGGATTTGACAATTTCCTTAAAGAAATTGAAAGACAAGATGTTGATCACTTAGCTAGCGTTGCTGGTGTTGATAAACAATTAGTTAAAGAAGCAGCTATAGCTTATGCGACTGCTAAAAATTCAATGGAGTTCCATGGATTAGGGGTAACTGAACAAGAACAGGGATCAAAGACAGTAATGCTTATCGCTGATCTTGCAATGATTACTGGAAATATTGGTAGAAAAGGTGTTGGAGTAAACCCACTTAGAGGACAGAACAATGTTCAAGGAGCAGCTGATATGGGATGCCAACCACATCAAGGTGCAGGCTACTTCGAAGTTGCTGATGAGAAAAATCAAAAATTCTATACAGAAAAGTATGGTGTAACACACCCAACTAAACCAGGATTAAAAATTCCACAAATGTTTGAAGCAGCAATTGATAAAGAATTAAAAGGACTATGGATCATTGGTGAAGATATAGTTCAAACAGATCCTAACAGTGCTCATGTTGTTGAAGCAATGAATTCATTAGAACTTTTAGTAGTTCAAGAAATATTTATGAGTGAAACAGCTAAACTTGCAACTGTAGTTTTACCAGGAACAACTTTCCTAGAAAAAGATGGTACCTTCACAAATACAGAGAGAAGAATTCAAAGAGTAAACAGAGCTGTTCCACCGTTACCAGGTACAAAACCTGATGGTGTTATTGTAACTGATATGATGCAAAAACTTGGCTTTGATCAACCAACATACGATGCGGATCAAGTCTTAAAAGAAATTGCAGATGTTGTTCCTTTTTTTAAAGGCGTTACTAGAGAAAGACTTGGAAAATTTGGATTACAATGGCCAGTACAAGAAGATGGAACCGATACACAAATACTTCATACAGAAACTTTTAAATTAGGAAAAGGAAGACTTAAAAATTTTGATTGGAAAGAATCTAGCGAGATAGAAGCCAATCAAAAAGATTATCCTTTAATTTTAACAACTAGTAGAGTTCTGCAACACTATAATGCAGCAACTATGACAAGAAGAACTAAAAATATTAACATTGTAGATGAGGATGTTCTATTAATACATCCTAATGATGCTGCTAATAGAGATTTGAACACAGGAGACATCGGAAGACTTTATTCTGGCAGAGGTGAAGTTGCTTTAAAAGTTGAGGTAACGGACAAAGTTAAGGAAGGAATTGTTTTCACAACGTTCCACTTCCCAGAACATATGGTAAATATGGTTACTGGTCATGGTAAAGATGAAGAAACTATGTGTGCTGAATACAAAGTTTCATCAGTAGAAGTTCAAAAAATTTCAAACCAGTTCAAAACAGAAGTTAAAGCAAAAGAAAATCAAGCTGAAGTAAATTAATTAAAATGACCATTGGTTGGCATTTTGATAACACCTATTCAAAATTATCTAAAACCTTTATTGAAGATATTAAGCCTACGCCGGTTCATGATCCAGAATTAGTAATTTTAAATGAGCAATTGGCAAAAGAATTAAATTTAGATTTTTCAAAGACAAAAGAAAAAGATTTGTCTTTATTGTTTTCTGGAAATTCTTTACCAAATGGAAGCACCACAATTGCTCAAGCGTATGCAGGTCATCAATTTGGCCATTTTACTATGTTGGGTGATGGAAGAGCCGTTCTAATAGGTGAACATATATCTAATAAAAACAACCGTTTTGATATTCAGTTTAAGGGTTCGGGAAGAACCTCATTTTCTCGAGGAGGAGATGGACGCGCTGCATTAGGGCCAATGCTTAGAGAATATATTATCAGTGAAGCTATTAACTCTTTAAATATTCCAACAACTAGAAGCCTTGCTGTAGTTAAAACAGGAGAAAAAGTTGTAAGAGAAAATTTGTTAGATGGAGCTATTTTAACAAGAGTTGCTTCAAGCCACTTACGTGTAGGAACCTTTCAATATATAGCTGCAAGACAAAATATTGAAGATCTTAACACACTAGTCGATTACACTATTGAAAGACATTATCCTCAAATTAAATCTTCAAAAACAAAAGCTTTAGATTTGTTAAACCTAGTAATGGAAAAACAATGTCAGTTAGTAGTTGATTGGATGCGTGTAGGTTTTATTCATGGAGTAATGAATACTGATAATATGACAATATCTGGAGAAACTATTGATTATGGTCCTTGTGCCTTTATGGATCAATATCACCCCAAAACAGTTTTTAGTTCTATAGATAAATTTGGCAGATACGCATATTCTAACCAACCTCCTATAGCTAAATGGAATTTAGCTAGATTTGCTGAATGTCTCATTCCACTTATTGATAAAAATGAAGAAACTGCAATTAAAATTGCAACTGATGTAATCGACAACTTTCAAAATATTTATGAAAAAAAATGGTTAAATATGATGAGAGATAAACTGGGCTTATTTGGTGAAGATAAAAACGATAGACAGTTAATTGATGATTTACTTAATTGGATGGAAAAATATAAGATTGATTACACAAACACTTTTTGTCATTTAATGGAAATCAAAATAGATGAGAACACCTATAAAGATGAAGCTTTTATAACATGGTTTGATGAATGGAAAAAAAGATCTAAATTAAATAATTCTTCAAAAGAAAAACAAATTGAATTAATGAAAAAAAACAATCCTATTGTTATTCCAAGAAATCACAAAGTAGAGGAAGCTTTAACTGAAGCTAACAATGGTAACTTAGAAAAAATGAAAAAACTTAATGATATATTGAAAAATCCTTATTCTAATCAAGAAGATATTGCGGAATACCAAGTCCCTGCTCCGATTAGTAATGAAAAGTATCAAACTTTCTGTGGTACTTAAATTTATAATACGTAAGGTTCAGGTCTAGCACTGTTACCTAGCACTCTTTCAACTGCAAACTCACTAATATCAATAGTTTGATAAGATCCTGTTGTAATTAATTCTGTTAATGCTCTTCCAATTCCTGGTGCTTGCATCAAGCCTCTTCCAGTAAATCCAGAAGCCATGTAAACATTTTCATATTTAGGATGTTTGCCAACAACAGCATTATTGTCTAATTTATTACAGTCATAGTATCCAGCCCATCCACCCGTTAATTTTAATTCTTCAAAAGCAGGTATTCTTTTTGCAAGTGCAGGCCAAACTAATTCTTCAAAATCATTCCATGCTGGTTCTAAATCATCAGCATCGAATACAGAAAGTGGTGATCCAGCCAAGTATTCTCCACCCTCTGGTCGCCAATAAACTCCTGTTGTTAAATCACCAGTTAAAGGCATTTCTTTAATATAAGTTGGACATTTAACCCTGAAAACTGTGTGTTTTTGTGGAACAACTGGAATATCTTCTAGTAGTTCTTTAGTCCAACAGCCTGCAGCTGAAACAATTGTTTTAGCTTTGATTTCGGAAATACTTTTAACATCCCCTTTGATAAATTCAGCACCAAGCTCAATAGCTTTACTTTTAAGAGCGCTATGAAACATAAAAGGATCGATCCAACCTTCACTTTGATTATCGGTATAAGTTGCAGTTTCAATTCCTTCACTATTAACATAGGGAAACACTTTTGATAATTCTGATCCTTTAATATTTTTTGTTCCAGCATCACATTCTTTGTGATTTTCTAAAGCTCGGTATTGTTCTTCGGCATGTTCTGGACCAAACATTAAAAGATATCCATTTGTCACCATACTTGCTGTAGGATTTGGATTTTTTTCAGTTTTTAACAATTCAGGAATTTGATAAATAAATTCTCTAGCAAACTTTCCTAATAAAATATTTTCTCTTTGAAAAAATTGTCTTCTAAAACCACCTAAGGATAAAGGGAAAGAAGCCGTTTTGTATGTTGGATCTCTTTCTATAACTTTTACTTTTCTACCCTCTTTAGATAAAAAATAAGCAGTTGCTGCTCCTATGATACCACCACCAATTACTACTACATCATCCATATTTAATTTAATATAATTAGACTACTGTTAAGAATTAGTGCAAAGCAACACCAAAGTAAATATGGAATCATTAAATATGCACTAATCATCTTGACGCGTCTAAACCTTAAAATTAGATTGATAATAAAAGCTATTAATATGATCAATACTATTAAAGCTAAAAGCATGTTGTGGAATACAAAAAAAGTAATACTCCAAGTTGTATTAAAAACTAAGTGAATAAAGTAAATATAAACCGTATTCATTTCTTTATTTTTTGAATGCCAATAAAGCCATATAGAAATAGTCATCATTAAATACAAAATAGTCCATACTGGACCAAACACCCAATCTGGTGGATTAAATATTGGTTTATTCAATAATGAATACCATGGCTCTTTAAAATTAATAGTAGCTAAACCGCCAACTAAAGACGCTGAAAAGGTAATGATTAGAAACAATATAAATGTTAAGAGTTTATTTTTAATCATGCTATTAATACATATCAAAAAATGAGCAAAAAAACTATTTGGATAACTGGCGGAAGTACTGGGATAGGTAAAGCTTTAGCAATTAAATTTGCAAGTAAAGGTTGGAATGTTGCTGTTTCTGCAAGAAGAGAAGAGTTATTAAATGAACTTTCAAATACATACGAAAATATTTCAGCATTTCCACTTGATGTAACAGATAAATTAAAATGCAACGAAGTATTTAACCAAATTATAAATAAGTTTCAGAGTATAGATATTTGTTTTTTTTCAACTGGCACTTGGAATCCTAAAAAAGAAAAAGATATTGATATAGAGCAAATGGAAGATGTGTTTAAAATAAATTTTTTTGGAACCGTAAATAGTATTAAAGCTGTTGAAAAATATTTCAGAGATAAAAAAGATGGCATTATTACTATCGTTTCATCTATTGCAGGTTACAGAGGATTGCCTAATTCAACGGGTTATGGACCTTCTAAGTCAGCACTAAATAACTTAGCCGAAAGTTTATATTTTGATTTTAAAAGAGACAATGTACGTGTTTGTTTAGTATCACCTGGATTTATTAAAACACCTATGACTGATAAGAATGATTTTAAAATGCCATTTTTAAAAACACCAGAATATGCTGCTGATCAAATATATGATGGATTAATTAATAAAAATATATTTGAAATACACTTTCCTAAAGCATTAACAATCACATTAAAAATTTTAAGTTTTTTACCTAGTAAACTTTATTTTGGTTTAGTTGGCAGACTAACGAAATATCAGAAAAAATAATTAGTCTTTTACAAACACAACAGTTAATTCAGCTACTTTAAATCCAAACTTTGTCATAGTAGCTCTGTTAATTGCAACTCTATCGTCTTGTTTAAAAATCCAATCATCAAAAGTAATTTTCATCTCTTTGCCTTTAACAGGTACTAATAAAACATATTCAAATTTAAAGGCTGGCCCATAAGAGTAGCCTTTTGCTTTTCCAACAACATCACCTGCTGTACCTTCATAATTATTTTCGTCTATTTTATTTATAATCCATTCTCTATCTTGAACTTCTCCATCATCCCAATTAAATTTTTCTTTAAGAATTAATTGTTTTCCATCCCAAGTTCCATTTAAATCAGCAGAAAATTGTCTTGTAACTTTTCCAGATCTATTTTGTAATACCCCCCAAGCTTTTACATTTCCTGTCATATATTCTTCAATGACTAGTCTTGGTTCTTTGTTTTTAAAATCTTCAGGTTTCATAGCGCTATTATTTGAACAACTTGTAATTAAGAATATTGAAATTATCAATAAAATAGATCTGATTATATTTATATGACGCATTATAGTCTCCAGTATATGTTATTTGTTTTGAAGTGAGAACTGAATTAAGTCAATATTTTTTGATTTAAAACCTGCTTCACAATATGAGAGATAAAATTCCCACATTCTTTTAAAGGTTAAATCAAAACCTTGATTTTTAATTAAACTCCACTTTTTGTTAAATTCATCTCTCCAAATTGCCAGTGTATTTGCATAATGATCAGCATATGAAATATATGAATTAACACTAAGTCCATTCTTAGATACGAGTTTGTTTATTGTGTTTTTATTTGGCAAAAATCCACCTGGAAAGATGTACTTTTGAATGAAATCTTGTTTATTTTTATATCGATCATAAAGACTGTCATCAATCGTTATTGCTTGAATTGCTGCTTTGCCACTATCAGTCAAATTGTCTTTTATAGTTTTAAAATAACTTTCTAAATAATTTTGACCAACTGCTTCAATCATTTCAATTGATGCAATCGAGTTATATTTACTGTTTAAATCTCTATAATCTTTAATTTCAATATTTACTTTTTCATTAAGTCCACAATTATGAATTCTCTCTTTAGCATACTCAAATTGTTTCTTTGAAATCGTAATACAGTCTAATTTGACATCATAGTTTTTGCCTAAATATTCAGCAAATCCGCCCCATCCACAACCTATCTCTAGAATTTTATCTCCATTATTTGGCTGAATTAAATTTATTAATTTTTGATATTTATTGTTTTGAGCCTCTGCTAAATCTTTATTTTGTTCATCAAATATTGCGCTTGAATAAGTAAGTGTTTTATCAAGCCAAAGTGAAAAGAAATCATTTCCAAGATCATAATGTTTAGCAATATTTTCCTTGCTTCTACTTTTTGTATTTTTAATGAATTTATTTTTAATATAGTTTAAAAATTTTAAATCTAATATTCCTGCAAATTTATGGACAATATTAATGTTCCTTGCTGCTAATTCAATTAGATTGGATAAGTTACTAGTCTCAAACTCATTCTTCATATAACATTCTGCTAAACCAACACTTCCACCTTTAATCAAATTATAGCTTAGCGCTGAAGACTTGATCTTTAAATCTGCTTTAAGTTTATCTTCATAATTTCCGAATTTTAAAAGTTCTCCCGAAATTGAAGTAATTTCTAAATAACCAACACTTATTCTTTTAAGAATATTAAAAATAATTTTGTCAGCTATTTTATGTAAAATCATTAATTTTCAATTGTTATATTATTTCTAATTTTAATTTTTTTCTTGATAAATTTAATTCCTTTCGCCCAAAGTTTAAACGCTTCATAATGTATCGCTATAATAATTTTAAATGTCATTATTGGGTGTTTTAGGTATGATTTAATCAAATATTTTGTGTTAAAATCACTTCTAATTCCATCTTGAGATGCATAAAGAATTTTATCTTTACTATCATATTGATCAATTATAACTGAAATTTTATTACCTGGTTTTAATAACCTAAAAAAATAATTACAATTCATGTCAATAAATGGTGATACATGAAATTTTTTTGAGCAATTATTTTGAATTAAATTAGAATCTTTTAATACTTTAAAAATATATGTATGTTGTTCTCCAAACGTATTTTTAACTTCATATAAAATTGAAATTAATTGGTCTTCTAAATTGTAAACATAAAAAACACTTAAAGGATTAAAAACAAATCCAAAAATTCTTGGATAACATAAAATTTTAATCTTTATATCTTTGTGTTGTATATTATTTTTTTCTAAGTTTTTTTGCACCCATAATTTCAGTGAACTTCCATCTCTTTCTCCATGATCTTTTTCATGAAAACTAATTAAATTAAATTTATTGAATGAAAAAAAATTAACTTTTTTATCTAAAATTTCTAGTTCTGAAAGATCTATTAACAATGAAAAAACTTTATACTTAAAGTGATGAACTTTTGGTTTAAATCTTTTATGAATTACTTGTCCGTTATAAATAGCTGAATTAATCATTGATGGCTTTAAGCATTTCTATTGAAGATTTTATTCCATCTTCATGAAATCCGTAACCAAAATAACTTCCAGTAAATAAAGTATTATTAACATTTTGAATTGATTTTAAATTAGACTGATTTTGTAATGCGTTTTCATCATAATATGGATGGGTAAAATCAATTTCATTGAATATTTTATCCTGATCTATCTTAAAAAAAGGATTTATTGTTAAAAAAATATTTTGATCAATTTTAAGATTTTGTAATTGATTAAGCCAATAAGTAACTGAAGATTGCTCTGTATTCTGAGGGTTTAGCGACGAATTCCATGAGCACCAAGCTTTCTTATTTTTTGGCATGGCACTTTCATCAGAATGAATAATTGCTTTATTTGGTTTATATTTAAAATTACTTAAGATCTCTTTTTCTTCATTTGTAGTGTCTGAAATAATTTTTAAACTTTCGTCTGCATGTGATGCTAGCACAACTTTATCATAATTAAAAAATTCACTTTCCGAACCATAATAAATTTGAACACCATTTTTGCTTCTAATAATCTTATTAATTTCATAGTTTTTAAAATATTCTCCACTTATTTTAGAAAGTATTTTATTCACATAAGTTTTACTTCTATTCGCAACCGTATACCATTGAGGTCTATTTTTAAGTTTAAACAAACCATGGTTCTTGAAAAAATTTAAAAAGAACACTAATGGCATTTGTGAAGCTTCATATGGTGGCATTGACCATATTGCTGAGACCATAGGTATTATGTGATAATCAATAAAATATTTAGATTTTCCAATTTTATTCAAATATTCGCCTAAGGTAATTTTTTCTATTGAGTTTGAATTTAATTTTTCACAATTTTTGTAAAAACTAATAATTTCAAAAAACATTTTTACAAATTTTGTATTAAACAAGTTGCCTCTATTAGAGAAAATGCCATTTAAACCTTTGCCACAATACTCAATATTTGTGCCTTTAACAGATACTGAAAATGACATATCGCTTTTTTCAATTTCAATATCATTTTCTTTAAAAAAGTTGATTAAGTTTGGGTAGGTAACTTTATTAAAAACCATAAATCCGATATCAACTGCAACTTTTTCTTTGTCATTAAGCTTAATGTCTAAAGTATATGAATGTCCCCCAAAACGATCTTGTTTCTCAAACAGATCGACTTTGTGTTTTTTTGAAAGATAATATGCTGAACTTAATCCAGATATACCTGACCCAATTACAGCAATTTTCATTAATAATTTATTCTATGCAGCAGTATCTTTATATTCATCTATTGATGGACATGAACATACCAAGTTTTTATCTCCATAGACATTATCAACTCTTGCAACTGGTGGCCAGTATTTAATCTGTTTTAAAAACTCTGAAGGATAGGCCGCTTCCTCTCTTTCATATTTATGTTCCCATTTATTTGCGATGAGTTCAACATGAGTATGTGGCGAGTTTTTAATTGGATTATCGATTTTGTCATATTCGCCTGACTTAACTTTATCAATTTCTTCTTTGATTTTTTTTAAAGTATTACAAAACCTATCAATTTCCTGTAATCCTTCACTCTCAGTTGGCTCTATCATCATAGTACCTGCCACTGGCCATGACATAGTTGGAGCATGAAAACCAAAATCGATTAATCTTTTTGCTATATCTTCTTCAGTAATTCCTATTTCAGACTTTATTTTTCTAATATCAATGATGCACTCATGAGCTACATTTCCATTTTTACCTTTGTATAATATAGGGAATGTGTCTTTTAATTTATGAGCCACATAATTCGCATTTAAAATTGCAACTTGTGAGGCTTTTTTAAGTCCTTCTGATCCCATCATTTTTATATACATCCAAGATATAGATAAAATACTAGAGCTTCCCCATGGTGCTGCAGAAACTGCGCCCATTCCTGTTACAGGTCCACAGTCTTTAATTACAGAATGGTTCGGCAAATAAACTTCTAAATGTCTTTTACATGCAATCGGTCCCATTCCTGGTCCTCCTCCTCCATGAGGAATACAGAATGTTTTATGTAAATTAATATGACAAACATCTGGCCCAAATTTTCCTGGTTTTGCAATCCCAACAAGTGCATTTAAATTTGCTCCATCCATGTAAACTTGCCCACCATTTTCATGAATTAGCTCACATATTTCAGAAATTTTTTCCTCAAACACTCCATGTGTAGATGGATAGGTAACCATTAATGCAGCAAGATTTTCTGAATGAGTTTTTGCTTTTTCTTTTAGATCTTCAATATCAACATTTCCATGCTCATCACATTTAATCACTACTACTTTCATGCCTACCATTTGTGCACTAGCAGGGTTCGTTCCATGTGCTGAACTTGGTATTAAACAAACGTTTCTATTCTTATCTCCATTTTTCTCATGGTATTTTTTTATAACCATTAAACCTGCAAACTCTCCCTGAGCACCAGCATTGGGTTGTAATGATACTCCTGAAAAACCAGTTATAGATCTAAGCCAATTTTTTAAATCAGTAAACAAAGTTCTATACCCTTCCATTTGCTCTACTGGAGCAAAAGGATGTGGTTCAGAAAACTCTCTCCAGGTCACTGGAATCATTTCTGCAACTGCATTTAATTTCATTGTACATGAACCTAAGGCAATCATTGATCTATTAAGAGCAATATCAGCATCTTCTAACTTTTTAAGATATCTAAGCATATCTGTTTCGGAGTGATAACTATTAAACACTGGATGAGTTAAATATTCAGATGTTCTTAATAAATTTTTAGGTAAATTATTTAGATTTTCATTTAAATTTTCCTTAATTGCTTCTGAACAATTAAAAATTTTTAATAATTGATTAGCTCTATAAACATTTTTTCGTTCATCAAATGCAACCGAAAGCATCTCAGAATTCACTTTTCTAATATTTACATTTTGTCGTAACGCATTTCTAAAAATTGAATCTGTTTTATCTAAAGTTTTAATGGTTACCGTATCAAAGAAATGATCTGAATATAGCTCGTAACCAGATTGTTTAATTTTATCTGCAAAATTTTTTGCCAATTGAGACGTGTTTTCTGCAATTTTTCTCAAACCATCAGGGCCATGATAAATTGCATAAGCAGCAGATACAATTGCAAGCAATGCTTGAGCTGTACAAATATTACTTGTCGCTTTGTCTCTTCTAATATGTTGCTCTCTTGTTTGAAGTGAAAGTCTGTAAGCTTTGTTTCCATGTCTATCTACAGAGACACCAATAATACGACCTGGCATAGATCTTTTGTATTCATCTTTAGTTGCAAAGAAGCCTGCGTGAGGACCGCCATATCCCATTGGAATTCCAAATCTTTGTGAACTTCCAACAGCAATATCTGCTCCCAATTCAGCTGGTGTTTTTAATTTAGCTAAAGCTAATAAATCACAAACTAATACAGCTTTTCCATTGTTTTTATGGATTTTACTTATTGCTTCACTCGGATCTTTAATATCACCAAGCGTTCCAGGATATTGTAAAATTCCACATACAATATCTTCTTTAATATCTGTTGCCTCATCTCCAATTATAACTGTTAAGCCTAGCGGTTCTGCTCTCGTTTTGATCACATCAATTGTTTGTGGATGACAATCTTTTGAAACAAAAACGATATTAGAGTCATTTTTACAAATTCTATAACTTAAACCTACCGCCTCAGCTGCTGCTGTTCCTTCATCTAATAAAGATGCATTCGCAATATCCAAACCTGTAAAGTCAATTATCATCTGTTGGAAATTCAAAAGCATCTCCAACCTTCCTTGTGCTACTTCTGGCTGATAAGGAGTATAAGAAGTATACCATCCAGGATTTTCTAAAATATTTCTTAAAATTACGTAAGGTGTATAGGTACCGTAATAACCCATGCCAATAAAATTTGAATA
>ENA-OWPI01002100-OWPI01002100.1-marine-metagenome-genome-assembly--contig:-NODE-2100-length-19549-cov-4.013353_pt1 | contig 19549 bp, 15 predicted proteins | sample MGYA00238138_ERZ651775 | MGnify/ENA primary metagenome ERZ651775 (study PRJEB26906, sample SAMN06265043) | marine metagenome | isolation source: Helgoland LTER site | place: Germany:Helgoland, sampling...
CCTTTTTGCCACAGTGGTTGTCCTTTGGGAAATCTAATTCCAGATTTCAACCACATGGTACATCAAGAAGAATGGCAAAAAGCTTCATGGATACTCCATTCTACCAACAATTTCCCAGAATTTACAGGACGCTTATGCCCAGCTCCGTGCGAACAATCATGTGTATTAGGAATTATTGAAGACCCTGTATCTATTGAAAACATTGAAAAAAATATTGTTGAACGTGCGTTTAAAGAAGGTTGGATAAAACCTCAACCTCCAAAAAGTAGAACAAATAAAACAATTGCTATTATTGGTTCAGGTCCAGCTGGGTTGGCTGCAGCACAGCAATTAAATAGGGCTGGCCATACCGTTACTGTTTTTGAAAGAGATGATGAGGTTGGAGGTTTATTACGTTACGGTATTCCTAATTTTAAGATGGAAAAGGGAATTATTGATAGACGAATCAAAATTTTAAAAGCCGAGGGTATTATCTTTAAGACAAATATTAACGTTGGTGTGAATTATGCTGTTGAGGATTTAAAAATATTTGACAGTATTGTTTTATGTGGAGGATCTACTAAGGCAAGGAGTTTGACAACTAAGGGTATAGACGCTGATGGTGTTGTACAGGCAATGGATTTTTTAACTCAACAAACTAAAGTATTGTTTGGTAAGGAGGTGAAAAATCAAATAATGGCTACTGATAAAGATGTAATCGTAATTGGTGGTGGTGATACAGGTTCAGATTGTATTGGTACTTCAAATAGACAGGGAGCAAAATCTGTTGTAAATTTTGAAATTATGCCAAAACCTCCTGGTCAACGTTCTGCTTCTACACCATGGCCTTTTTGGCCATTAAAATTAAAGACTTCCTCCTCTCATAAAGAAGGGGTAGAGCGCAATTGGTTAATTAATACTAAAGAATTTATAAAGGATAAGGAAGGAAAACTAATTGCTTTAAAAACTATAAATGTTCAATGGGAAGTCATTCCTGGTAAAAGACCTAAATTGATAGAAATAGCAGGTACTGAAAAAACATGGCCTTGTGAATTAGCGCTATTAGCTCTAGGTTTTACTGGTCCAGAAAGTACTCTAGCAGACAAATTAGGTATAGATTTAGATGGGCGCTCAAATTATAAAGCCATATATGGAAAATATCAAACTAATATTCCAAATATTTTTACTGCGGGTGATATGCGTAGAGGACAATCTTTAATTGTATGGGCAATATCTGAAGGAAGAGAAGCGGCTAGACAAGTTGATATTTATCTGATGGGTAAATCTGAATTGCCTTCTAAGGATATCTCAGGTGATTTAATAGCCATGTAATATTTAAAATTAAAAGGTAAAATTTATAGTCTAATGAAAACAATACTACTACATATTATTTCTGCCATTATTGGAAACAATCCGTAACCATAGGAATGATATTTATAGATGATAAAAATTAAAGGTCTTCCCGAAACGGAAGGCTTTTTTTATAGAAAAATTTAGGGGTTTGAACATCACAAATAAAAACAGTTAATAGATTGTTTGCCAAATGATTAAGTAATATTTAAAAGCTATGAATTTAAGCTGAATTAAGTTTGTAACGAAATGATAAGGATAGCAATAAACTAATTTAGAAGTACAAAATACAATAGCTACTGTAAAACAGAATGAAAGATATTAATAAACACAGTCGAAGATTAACACAAGATGAATCTCAGCCAGCATCACAAGCCATGTTGTATGCTGTAGGTCTTTCAGATGAAGATATGCAAAAAGCCCAGGTAGGTATTGCTAGTACTGGCTATGATGGCAATCCATGTAACATGCATTTGAATAGATTGAAAGATGAGGTAAAAATAGAATGTAAAATTGCTGACATGGTTGGTCTAGGTTTTAATACCATAGGAGTTTCTGATGGAATTTCGATGGGAACCTCAGGAATGAATTATTCATTAGTTTCCAGAGATATTATTGCAGATTCTATTGAAACAGTTATGAATGCGCAAAGTTACGATGCATTAATTGCTATAGTTGGTTGTGATAAAAATATGCCGGGAGCTGTCATGTCAATGTTACGATTAAATCGCCCGTCTATTATGATGTACGGGGGTACTATTGCCTCTGGAAATTACAAAGGAAGAAAGTTAAATATTGTATCAGCTTTTGAAGCTTTAGGTCAAAAAGTAGCTGGAGAAATTGAAGAAGAAGAGTATAGAGAAATTATAAAAAGATCGATTCCTGGTGCTGGTGCATGCGGTGGTATGTATACGGCAAACACAATGGCTTCTGCTATTGAATGCATGGGTTTTGCGTTGCCATATAATTCATCAATTCCAGCTGAAAACCCAAATAAATTATCAGAAGCTGAAAGACATGCTTTGGCTATTAAAAATTTATTAGAAAATGATATAAAGCCTTTAGATATTATTTCAAAAAAATCTATAGAAAATGCCATTGCTTTGGTAAATGCTCTTGGAGGTTCTACCAATGCTGTACTGCATTTTTTAGCTATAGCACATGCTGCTGATATTAAATTTACTTTGGAAGACTTTCAAAGAGTGTCAGATAAAACACCTTTAATTGCAGATTTAAAACCTTCGGGAAAATATTTAATGGAGGATGTTCATGGCATAGGGGGTACACCAGCAATCATGAAATATTTATTGGATGGTGGTTATTTGCACGGAGATTGTATGACGGTTACTGGAAAAACATTAGCTGAAAACTTAAAAGATGTTGTCGCTATGGAGTTCGAAGATCAGGATGTTATTTATCCAACAGACAAAGCTTTAAAGACCTCTGGAAATATTCAAATACTTCACGGAAATCTTGCAGAGGAAGGTGCGGTTGCTAAAATATCAGGTAAAGAAGGATTATTGTTTGAAGGGAAGGCTGTTGTTTATGACGGAGAACAGGCTGCAAATACCGGGATTTCAAATGGTGAGGTTCATAAAGGTGATGTGGTTGTGATACGATATGTTGGACCTAAAGGTGGACCAGGTATGCCGGAAATGTTAAAACCAACTTCGCTAATCATGGGAGCAGGCTTAGGAAAGTCTGTTGCCTTAATTACAGACGGTCGTTTTTCTGGAGGAACGCATGGATTTGTTGTTGGACACGTAACACCAGAAGCTCAATCAGGAGGAGCAATAGGAATCCTAGAAACTGGAGATAAAATCAGAATCAGTGCTGAAGACAATACAATTAATGTATTAATCTCTGATGAAGAATTAGCAGAGAGAAAAGCAAAATGGATTGCTCCAGAACCAAAGCATAAAAAAGGAGTTTTATACAAATACGCAAAAACAGTAGCTTCAGCATCTAAAGGATGTGTTACTGATTTATAAAAAGAAAATATATGGACACACAAACCATAAAATCACAAAAAAAATCTATCAAAACTACAGAGCGTATTTCTGGTAGTGAGGCAATTGTAAGATGTTTAATTGAAGAGGGAGTAGATATTCTTTATGGATATCCAGGTGGAGCAATTATGCCAGTTTATGATGAGTTATACAAGTATCAAGATAAAATTCATCATGTATTAACAAGACATGAGCAAGGTGCAACACATTCAGCTCAAGGATATGCAAGAATTTCTGGAAGAGTTGGGGTAGCTATGGCTACTTCAGGTCCAGGAGCAACCAATTTAATTACTGGTATTGCAGATGCACAAATAGATTCTACACCAATGGTTTGTATCACAGGTCAAGTACCATCTCATTTATTGGGATCAGATGCTTTTCAAGAAACAGATATTGTAGGAATTTCTACACCAGTTACAAAATGGAATTGTCAAGTAACTAGAGCAGAAGATATACCAGAAGTATTGGCAAAAGCATTCTACATTGCCAAAAGTGGAAGACCAGGACCAGTATTGATTGATATTACAAAGGATGCTCAATTTAACGAGTTTGATTTTTCATATGAAAAATGTACACATGTAAGAAGTTACAAACCAGTTCCAGAAACAGATGTTTCTAAGGTTGAGGAAGCTGCAAAATTAATAAATGCTGCTAAAAAACCTCTAATTGTTTGGGGGCAAGGAATTATTTTAGGTGAAGCAGAAGAGCAATTAAAGGCTGTTGTTGAGAAAGCAGGAATTCCAGCTGCTTGGACAATTTTAGGAGCTTCTGCAATTCCAACTTCACATCCATTAAATGTAGGTATGGTTGGTATGCATGGAAATTATGCTCCAAATATTTTAACTAATGAATGTGATGTTTTAATCGCAATTGGAATGCGTTTTGATGATCGTGTAACAGGTAGCTTAAACACTTATGCAAAACAAGCCAAAGTAATTCACTTTGAAATTGACCCTGCAGAAATTGATAAGAATGTAAAGACAGATGTAGCTGTTTTAGGTAATTCTAAAGTAAGTTTAGATTTATTATTACCATTATTAGAACAGAATTCTCATAATGAATGGCATCAAAAGTTTAAAGACTTGTATGAAATTGAATACGAAAAAGTAATCAAAAACGATTTATATCCTACAAAAGAAGGCTTAACAATGGCTGAGGTTTTAAAAGAAATCAATATTCAGAGTGAAGGAAAAGCTGCAATTGTAAGTGATGTGGGTCAACATCAAATGATTGCTTGTAGATATGCTGATTTTAATGTGACTAAGAGTAATATTACTTCTGGTGGATTAGGAACTATGGGATTTGGTTTGCCAGCAGCTATAGGTGCAAAAATGGCAGCTCCGGATCGTGAAGTAGTATCTATTTCTGGTGATGGAGGTTATCAAATGACCATTCAAGAATTAGGTACAATTTTTCAGCAAAAAGCAGCAGTAAAAGTGGTTGTTTTAAATAACGATTTCTTAGGAATGGTACGTCAATGGCAACAGTTATTTTTTGATAAAAGATATGCCTCTACAGAAATGGTAAATCCAAATTTTGTTGCGATTGCAGAAGGGTATTATATCAAAGCTAGAAAAGTTACCAAACGTGAGGATTTAGCAGAAGCTGTAGCAGAAATGATGCAAAGTAAAGAAGCTTATTTTTTAGAAGTTTGTGTAGAAAAAGAAGATAATGTATTTCCAATGATTCCGTCTGGAGCAAGTGTTTCAGATATAAGATTAGAATAAGATGAGTACAGAAGAAAAACAACTTTATTCAGTATCAATTTATACTGAAAATAATATTGGATTGTTGAATAGAATTTCAGCAATTTTCCAAAGAAGACATATCAATATAGAAAGTTTAAATACTTCACCTTCTGAGATTGAAGGCGTTTCTAAATTTACAATTGTTGTAAATATGAGTGAAGTAAATATTAAAAAAATTCTAGGTCAGATAGAAAAACAAGTAGAAGTAATAAAATCATATTACCATAGTCTTGATGACATTATTTATCAAATAGCTGGTTTATTTAAAATAAAGTCAGAATTATTATTTGAAGAACGTCAAATACAAAACATTATTAAAGAAAGTAATGCTAGAATTGTAACAGTTAATAAAGACTTTTTTGTACTTGAAAAATCAGGTAAAAAAGAAGAAATAGTAGAATTGTATAATAAATTAAGTCCATTTGGAATTATGCAGTATACACGTTCTGGGTTAATTGCGGTTACCAAAGAAGAAATGAAAATATCATCATTATTAGAATCATACAACAACTAAATAAATTAAAATGTCAAATTATTTTAACACATTAACTTTAAGACAAAAATTAGAGCAATTAGGACAATGTCGTTTTATGGATGCTTCAGAATTTGAAGACGGAGTAAACGCTTTAAAAGGAAAGAAAATTGTTATTGTGGGCTGTGGTGCACAAGGTTTAAATCAAGGTTTAAATATGAGAGATTCTGGCTTAGATATTTCTTATACTTTAAGGCAAGCAGCAATTGATCAAAAAAGACAATCTTACATTAATGCAACTTCAAATGATTTTGTTGTAGGTACTTACGAAGAAATGTTGCCAACTGCAGACTTGGTTATCAATTTAACTCCAGATAAACAACACACAAATGTTGTAAATGGTGTGATGCCATTGATGAAAAAAGGAGCTACATTAAGTTATTCTCACGGATTTAATATTGTAGAAGAAGGAATGCAAATTCGTAAAGATTTAACAGTGATTATGGTAGCACCTAAATCTCCTGGATCTGAAGTCCGTGAAGAATTTAAAAGAGGATTTGGAGTGCCAACATTAACGGCTGTTCATCCAGAAAATGATCCAGAAGGAAAAGGTTGGGCACAGGCAAAAGCTTATGCAGTTGCTACAGGAGGTCATACAGCAGGAGTTTTAGAATCTTCTTTTGTAGCAGAGGTAAAGTCTGATTTAATGGGAGAGCAAACTATTTTATGTGGTTTGTTACAAACAGGAGCAATTTTATCTTTCGATAAAATGGTAGCAGAAGGAATTGATGCTGGTTATGCAGCTAAGTTAATTCAGTATGGTTGGGAAACTATAACTGAAGCTTTAAAGCACGGTGGTATTACAAATATGATGGATAGATTATCTAACCCTGCAAAAGTTGAAGCATTTCGTTTATCTGAGGAACTAAAAGACATCATGCGTCCATTATTCCAAAAACATATGGATGATATTATGACTGGTCATTTCTCTAAAACAATGATGGAAGACTGGGCAAATGACGATATTAACTTATTAACTTGGAGAGCTGCAACTGGAGAAACTGCTTTTGAAAAACAAGTAATTACTAATCAAGAAATTACAGAGCAAGAGTATTTTGACCACGGAACTTTATTAGTTGCTTTTGTAAGAGCTGGTGTAGAATTAGCTTTTGAGGCAATGACAGAATCTGGTATAATAGATGCATCTGCATATTATGAATCTTTACATGAAACACCATTAATTGCAAACACAATTGCAAGAATGAAATTGGCTGAAATGAATCGTGTAATTTCAGATACAGCAGAATATGGATGTTATCTATTTGATCACGCTTGTAAACCTTTATTAACTGATTTTATGAAAACAGTTTCCACAAACGTAATTGGTAAGTCTTTTAGTTCAGAGAATGGTGTTGATAATCAAGAATTGATTAGAATTAATAAAATTATTAGAAATCATCCAGTAGAAATAGTTGGAGAGCAGTTAAGAGCTTCTATGACAGCTATGAAAGTTATTAAGACAGTTGTTTAAATAAGAAGTAGTTTATTAATCTTTTTTATGAAAACCAAGGTAATTTATAGACCAACAATAGAAGCCATAAAGAAAGCTTCTCTTAACTTGCAAGAAGTTGCTTTGAAAACTCCTTTGGTTAAGAATGATTATTATTCTAAAAAATACCAAAGTACTATTTTGTTTAAAAGAGAAGATTTACAACAAGTAAGGTCTTACAAAATAAGAGGTGCTTACAACAAAATATCTTCGTTAACTGAAAACGAACGTACCAAAGGGGTTATCTGTGCTAGTGCAGGAAATCATGCACAAGGGGTAGCGCTTTCGTGTAAGTTGTTGAAAATACATGGCGTAATTTATATGCCTACTCCAACACCCAAGCAAAAAATTAATCAAGTAAAAATGTTTGGAGAACAATACGTTGATGTTGTTTTGATAGGAGATTCATTTGATGATGCAAAATATGCTGCAACTCTTGAAGCAGAAAGACTACAAAAAACGTTTATTCATCCATTTGACGATGAAAAAATTATTGAGGGGCAGGCAACTGTTGGTTTAGAAATTTTAGAACAAACTAATGAGCCAATAGATTATGTTTTTGTGCCAGTTGGTGGAGGTGGTTTGTCATCAGGCTTGTCATCATATTTCAAACAGGTTTCACCAAATACAAAAATCATAGGTGTAGAACCAGAGGGGGCTCCTTCCATGTCTGCGTCTATTGATGCTAACAAAAATATAGTACTAGAATCTATTGATAATTTTGTAGATGGTGCCGCTGTTAAAAGAGTTGGAAATTTAAATTTATCATTGTGTAAAGAAAATTTACATGATATGATTACGATACCAGAGGGAAAAATATGTCAAATCATTTTGGATTTATACAATAAGGAGGCTACAGTGGTAGAACCTGCAGGTGCTTTAAGTATTGCAGCTTTAGATCTTTATGAAAACGAAATAAAAGATAAAAATATAGTGTGTATTGTAAGTGGTAGTAATAATGACATTACTAGAACTGCAGAAATCAAAGAACGTGCTTTACTTTTTGAAAATATTAAACATTATTTTATAATTAAATTCCCACAAAGAGCAGGGGCCTTAAGAGAGTTTGTTGCCGATATTTTAGGTCCCGATGATGATATAACTCATTTCGAATATACCAAAAAGACCAATAGATTTAAAGGTGCAGCTGTAGTTGGGTTAGAATTAAAGTCAGCTAATGATCTTGAACCGCTAATTGCTAGAATGAAACGTCATAACTTTTATGGTGATTATCTAAATGATAAACCAGATTTATTTCAATTTTTGGTTTAGAGATGTATAATTTAGTATTGTTAAATCATTAATAATGTCTTATATTTAATCTATGATGAATATACCAGATCAATTTAAAATTAAAAAAACGATTTCACAAAACACCTATTTAGTTGACGGTGTTTTAAAACCTTGGAATGGAGAGACAGCAGATGTTTATTCCACTATTTCTTCAACAGCTACATATAAGCCAACATTATTGGGGGCTATTCCTCAATTAGGTGAAGAGCAAGCAAACGAGGCATTGGATTCTGCATGTAATGCTTTTGATAGAGGAAAGGGGCTTTGGCCTACAATGAAAGTTGTAGACAGAATTGCTTGTATGGATAAGTTTGTGACTCAAATGAAAACCAAACGAGAGGAAATTGTAAATCTAATTATGTGGGAAATTGGAAAAACACTCCCGGATTCACAAAAAGAATTCGATAGAACCATAGATTACATTTATGATACTATAGAAGCGTATAAACAAATGGACAGAGACAGCGCAAAATTTAAAAAAAATAGCGGTGTCAATGCTCACATTAGAAGAGGACCATTAGGTGTTGTACTATGTTTAGGTCCTTATAATTACCCATTAAATGAAACTTTTTGTTTGCTGATTCCTGCACTAATTATGGGAAACACAGCAATTTTTAAACCTGCTAAATTTGGGGTTTTATTAATTACACCTCTGATGGAAGCTTTTCAAAATAGTTTTCCTAAAGGAGTGGTAAATATTATTTTTGGAAGAGGTAGAACACTGGCTACTCCAATTATGAAATCAGGTAAAATAGATGTTTTAGCTCTAATTGGTCATAGTTCATCAGCAAAATCATTACAAACTCTACATCCAAAAGTTAATAGATTGCGTTTAGTTTTAGGTCTTGAAGCTAATAACCCTGCAATTGTATTACCCGATGCAGATTTAGATATAGCGATTGAAGAATGTATTGCAGGTTCTTTGTCATTTAATGGTCAACGATGTACAGCTCTAAAACTATTGTATGTTCATGAAGATATTGTGGAAGAATTTAACCAACGATTTTCTGCCCGTGTTGATGAGTTACCATTCGGAAACCCTTGGGATCCAGGAGTTAAATTAACTCCTTTACCTGAGCCCAATAAACCAGCATACATTCAAGGATTGATAGACGATGCTAAGAAACATGGTGCAACTATTTTGAATGCTAAAGGTGGAGAAACCTCAGATAATTATATATTTCCAGCAGTTTTATATCCAGTTAACAAGCAAATGGATGTATTTCATGAAGAACAATTTGGTCCTGTTGTTCCTATAATTTCTTTTAAAGATATTAATGAGCCTCTAGATGATATTGCAGATTCTAACTATGGACAACAAGTTAGCCTATTTGGAAAAGATGTTCACACGTTATCTCCTCTAATAGATAATTTAGTGAATTTAGTTTGTAGAGTAAACTTAAATAGTTCTTGTCAACGTGGTCCGGATGTATATCCATTTACTGGAAGGAAAGATTCTGCTGTGAGTACTTTAAGTGTTTACGACGCTTTGCGTTCATTTTCAATTCGTACTTTTGTTGCTTCTAAAGACAATCCTTACAATAATTCTATTCTTGAAGAATTACTAGAAAAGAAGACATCCAACTTTATAAGTACAGATTATATATTATAGAATAATTATTTTTAATATCTCATTTTTGTATTTTTTATAATTAAAAGATTCTTAATTGAGAAATGCATAAAACTTCAAAAAAATGATTTTGGAATCATTGTTATTCCAAAATCATTTAGCATATTTGAATAATGTTTAGTTTAAAATATAACATATATATAGTTTTTAATGCAATGCCCAAAAGCATTCGCCGCCGCTAATTCCTAAAATTAGCACACAACTATATTCACTATTTATTTTTAAACATTGTTCACTTTCCATTTCATATCATTTTTTTTATCTCTAGTTATTTTAAAAGATAACAAGATTTCTCCACGCACTGTTTTTACACGTCGCCCTTAGGGTGTATGCTAAAATTTTGAACTCAGGTGAGTCCGGTTCTATTTCTATCAAACAGTATAAATTAAAGTTTACAATCAATTCAAATTATCATTTTGGAAATTATTATTGCTAATAAATCGCATGCTATTTATGCAAAGATTATTTGTAAAACTATTGCTGATTCTGCCAATATAAGAGGAACAGGAATTGCAAAAAGAACTACAGATTACATCATTCAAAGAATGAATAATCAAAATGCTGTTATAGCACTTGATGAAGGGAAGTTTGTGGGTTTCTGTTATATAGAAAAATGGAGTCATGGCAAGTTTGTAGCTAATTCAGGATTGATTGTTCATCCAGATTATAGAGGTAAAGGAATTGCTAAACTGATAAAAGAGAAGATATTTAATTATTCTCGATTAAAATTTCCAGAAGCAAAAGTATTTAGTATAACCACTGGATTGCCTGTGATGAAAATGAATAGTGATCTTGGCTACAAACCAGTAACATTTTCGGAATTAACTAAAGATCAATCATTTTGGGATGGATGTCAAACCTGTAAAAATTATGATGTTTTACAAAGAACATCTCAAAGTATGTGTTTGTGTACTGGGATGCTTTATGATCCTAAACAAGCTAAAGCATCATCTAAAAAAACATCAATAAAAGTTTTTAAGAGATTAAAAAATATAAAACAATCACTCTTTTTAAAAAAAAATAAAAAATGAAAAAATTAGTATTAGCATACAGTGGAGGTTTAGATACATCCTATTGTGCAGTTCATTGTTCCAAAGATTTAGGCTATGAGGTTCATGCAGTAAGTATAAATACAGGAGGATTTACTGAATTTGAAATCAAAGAGATTGAAAGCAAAGCTTATCAAATGGGAGTAAAAACATATAAAAATATTGATGCTGTTGAATCGTACTACCATAAAGTAGTTAAATTCTTAATTTTTGGGAACGTTTTAAAAAATAACACTTATCCATTATCTGTAAGTGCTGAAAGAAGTATTCAAGCAGTAGAAATTATTAAATATGCTAAAAAAATAAATGCAGATTATGTAGCTCATGGAAGTACTGGAGCAGGTAATGATCAGGTTAGATTTGATTTAATTTTTAAGTCTTTAGCTCCAGATATAAAAATTATAACACCCATTAGAGATAATAAATTATCGAGACAACAGGAAATAACTTATTTACAGTCTAAAGGAATTGACATGTCTTGGTCAAAAGCTAAGTATTCAATTAACAAAGGACTTTGGGGAACAAGTATTGGGGGAGCTGAAACTTTGACTTCCTACCAATCATTACCAGATGAAGCATATCCTTCTCAACTAGAAAAAAAAGGATCTGAAAAAGTTAAATTAACTTTTTCTAAAGGAGAATTGGTTGCTGTTAATGAAGAGCAAAGTTTACCACATAAATGTATAGAAAAATTAAACAAATTAGCCTCCAAATATGCTATAGGTAGAGATATCCATGTTGGAGACACTATTGTAGGTATCAAAGGAAGAGTTGGCTTTGAGGCAGCAGCAGCTATCATTACTATAAAAGCGCATCACTTACTTGAAAAACATATCCTTACAAAATGGCAATTACAACACAAAGAATACCAATCTAATTGGTATGGAACTCATTTGCATGAAGGATTATTTTTAGATCCTGTTATGAGGGATTTTGAAGCTTTTTTAGAGAGTAGTCAAAAAAATATTTCTGGTGACGTCATGGTGACTCTTCAACCCTATCATTTTGTATTAGATGGTGTTATTTCCAAAAATGATTTAATGAATACAGCTTTTGGAAGCTATGGTGAGGTAAATAATGGATGGTCAGCAGAAGAGGTAAGAGGTTTTATAAAAATCTATTCAAATCAAAGCATAATTTTTCAAAACACGCACATATGAAACAGGTAGGAATAATTGGAGGAGCTGGGTATACAGCAGGTGAATTGATTAGAATTTTATTAAATCATAAAGAAGTTGCAATCAAATATATTTTCAGTACATCCAATGCTGGAAATAAAGTGAGTGCTGTTCATCAAGATTTAGTAGGAGATACAGATTTGATTTTTTCTGGGAACATTAATACAAATGTTGATGTACTATTTTTATGCTTAGGGCATGGAAATTCAAAAGATTTCTTAGTTAAAACAGCTATTTCATCATCAACAAAAGTTATTGATTTAAGTTCAGATTTTAGGCTTAAAAATAATGCTATTTTTCAAGGAAGAGAATTTGTGTATGGGTTGCCAGAACTTCATAAAGAAAAAATTAAGAATGCTGATAATATTGCAAACCCTGGTTGCTTTGCTACAGCATTACAACTAGGTGTTTTACCGCTGGTATCTAATCATTTAATTCATGATGATTTACATATAAATGCAGTAACTGGTGCAACTGGTGCTGGGACCTCATTATCAAAAACCTCTCATTTTACATGGCGAGATAATAATTATTCTTACTATAAACCTTTTGAACATCAACATTTAAAGGAGGTGTATCAATCGATAAAACAGTATCAAGAAGAGTTCTCTTACGACATTAATTTTATTCCAACCAGAGGTAATTTTTCCAGAGGAATTTTTGCAACGATGTATACTCAGTTTTTTGGGAGTTTAGAGGATGTGATTAACGTTTATAATGAATTTTATAAAGATGCTGCACTTACCTTTGTCACCCATCAAGAATTGCATTTAAAGCAAGTTGTTAATACGAGTAAATGCTTAATTCATATCTCAAAACACAACAACAAATTATTAATAACAAGTTGTATAGACAACCTATTAAAAGGTGCGTCGGGTCAAGCAGTTCAAAATATGAATCTAATGTTTGGGTTTGATGAATCTGAGGGCTTGAAATTAAAAGGAACATATTTTTAAAATAAATAAATTATGAAAATAGCAATCATAGGAACAGGTAATTTAGGGTGCTCTATAGCCACTGGGTTAATTACTCAAAATGCAATTACCTCATTGTATTTAACCAGAAGAAATTTAGAAAATATTAAAGAATATAAAGGGTATTCAAATGTTTTTTTGACTTCTGATAATAGAAAAGCAGTTCAAAACTCAGACATTTTAATTTTTGCTGTACAACCTGCACATTTAGAAGGAATTTTAAATACTATTAAAGATTTACTGACAGAGAAACATGTTATAATTTCTACGATTACTGGTTATTCTGTTTCAAAAATTGAAAATAGTATAGGTATAGATAAGTATGTTGTAAGAGCCATGCCTAATACAGCCATAGCTGTAAGTAAATCTATGACTTGCTTGTGTAGTAATAAAAAAGGGGTAGAAAGAATTAAAATAGCTGAAGCTATTTTTAACAGATTAGGTACATCGATAATTATTCCAGAAAATCAAATGCAAGCAGCCACGGTAATATGTGCTAGCGGAGTGGCTTTTTGGATGCGATTAATTAGGGCAACAACTCAAGCTGCAATTCAGTTGGGGTTTGATGCGCATGAAGCACAAAAATTATCTATGTATACCTCTGAGGGAGCAGCACAATTATTAATAGCAACTGGAAATCATCCAGAGGAAGAAATAGATAGGGTAACCACTCCTAATGGATGCACTATAGAAGGATTAAATGAAATGGAACACAAAGGCTTAAGTTCTTCTTTGATTCAGGGAATGGTGGCCTCTTTTAATAAAATAAATAGTATTAAAACAGATCAAATATGAGTTTGTTTAATGTATATCCGTTATTTGACATCAAGCCTGATACAGCTAAAGATGTTTTTATTTATGATGAACATGGAGTAGCGTATTTAGATCTATATGGAGGGCATGCCGTTATTTCAATTGGTCATTCTCATCCGAAATATGTTTATAATATAGCCAAACAAATTAATAAAATAGGATTTTATAGTAATTCTATTCAAAATCCTTTGCAAAAAGAACTCGCTGCAGAACTTGTAGAAGCTTCAGGGTGCAATGATTATCAATTATTTTTGTGTAACTCGGGTGCAGAAGCGAATGAAAATGCATTAAAACTAGCATCTTTTCATACAAAGAAAAAGAAAGTTATTGCCTTTAAAAATGGTTTTCACGGAAGAACTTCAGCTGCAGTAGCAGTGACAGACAACTCCAAGATCATTGCACCGATTAATGCACAACAAGAAATAGAGCTATTTGATTTGGGTGATATTACTGGGGTAGCAAATGCATTAAGTAATAATGATGTTTGTGCGGTTATTGTAGAATGCGTGCAAGGTGTAGGCGGATTAGATGAAAGCACGACGAGTTTTTATAAAAGGTTGCATGATCTATGTAGAAAATTTAACGTGGTACTCATTGCAGACGAGGTTCAATCTGGTTTTGGAAGAACTGGTGATTTTTTTGCGTTTCAAAAACATAAAATTACCCCAGATATTATATCCATGGCAAAAGGAATGGGGAATGGTTTTCCAATTGGCGGAATTTTAATTCACCCAAAAATAAAAGCTTCGTTTGGACTATTGGGAACAACCTTTGGAGGGAATCATTTAGCCTGCACGGCCTCTTTAACAGTTTTGGAGGTGATAAAAACAGAAAAACTTCAAGAAAATGCAAAGGTGATTTTTGATTATTTTAAAAAGAAAGCACAATCATTGCCTCATTTAAAAGCTGTCAAAGGAAGAGGATTAATGCTGGGGTTAGAATTTGATTTTCCTATATCCGAATTAAGAAAAAAACTTATTTACAAGCATCACATTTTTACAGGAAATGCTAAAAACCCGAATGTATTAAGAATTTTGCCATCTCTAACCATACAGAAAAAGCATATAGACGTGTTTTTTACGGCTCTAAAAACAGAAGTACTATGAAGAAATATATAACAATTAACGATATAAAAAATATTGAGCATACTGTTCAGGAGGCTATTCAATTAAAAAAGAATCCTTATCAATTTGAAAATTTAGGCAAGAATAAAACCTTGGTAATGCTTTTTTTTAATGCTAGCCTAAGAACTAGGCTAAGTACTGAAAAAGCTGCCAAGAGCCTTGGAATGAATGTTATGGTTCTGAATATTGATGATTGTTGGGATTTAGAATATGACAATGGAACCATTATGAATCTTACTAAAGCAGAGCATATTAAGGAAGCTGCTAATGTTATATCTCAATATGGAGATGTAATAGCTATTAGAATATTTCCTACCCTTACAAACAAAGAAAAGGACGAAACAGAGCAGGTGCTAAATAGTTTTGTAAAATATGCTACTGTACCAATTGTTAATATGGAAAGTGCCACGGCACACCCTTTGCAAGCGCTAGCAGATGCTATTACTATTAGTGAATTGAAAACAACTTCAAGACCAAAAGTTGTCTTAACCTGGGCACCTCACCCAAAAGCTTTACCACACGCCGTAGCAAACTCTTTTATTAAAATAATGAAAGAAATAGATGTAGATCTTTTGATTACACATCCTAAACACTATGAATTAAATTCAAATATTACCAAAGACGTTCCTATTAGCCATAACCAAGTGGAGGCTCTCAAAGATGCAGATTTTGTATATGCTAAAAATTGGAGTAATTATCATGATTACGGTAAAATTGTATCTGTAGATGAAAACTGGATGCTAACCAATGAAAAATTAGGAAATGCAAAGTTTATGCATTGTTTACCAGTAAGAAGAAATGTTGTTGTAGAAGATGCGGTTTTAGATGGAGAATACTCAGTGGTAATTGAACAAGCAAATAATAGGACTTATGCGGCTCAAATAGTGTTAAAAAACATCTTAAAAACATTGTAATGAAAACACTAAAAGTTATAAAAATCGGTGGAAACATCATCAATAACGAAGATAGTTTACTCACTTTCTTAAAAGGTTTTTCAAGTTTGAAAGGTCCAAAAATTTTAGTTCATGGAGGAGGTAAACTAGCTTCAGATTTATCCAATAAATTGAATATTCCAGTTCAATTAATAGATGGAAGAAGGGTTACAAATGCAGAAACTTTAGACATCATAACCATGGTTTACGCCGGTAAAATAAATAAAAATATTGTAGCTAAACTGCAAAGTTTTGGATGTAATTCTGTTGGGTTTTCTGGCGCAGACGGAAATACAATTATTGCAAATAAAAGATCTGAAACTCCAATAAACTACGGTTTTGCTGGAGATGTAGTAAAGGTTAATATAGAAGTACCTAAATACTTATTAAACAATAATATAGCAAATATATTTTCCGCAATATCTCATGATGAAAAAGGTCAATTATTAAATACAAATGCAGATACTATTGCTTCCGAATTAGCGATTGCTTTTTCAAAAAATTATAAAGTTGAATTGTATTATTGCTTTGAAAAAAAAGGGGTGCTACAGTCCATTAATGATGAAAACTCTGTGATCAAAAAAATAAATAATAAAACCTACATAGAATTAAAAGAATCTAATATAATTAATGAAGGTATGATTCCGAAATTAGATAATTGTTTTTATGCGCTAGATCATCATGTTTCAAAAGTTTGTATAGGACATCCTACCATGCTTTTCGATCATCATTCTAACTTTACTACAATTCAAAAATTATGAGAAAAGAAAAATTAACTAAAGCTGCCATTTTATTATTGAAAAGTTTAATCAAAACACCTTCATTTTCTTCTGAAGAACATGAAACAGCCTTGTTAATAGAATCTTGGTTTAAAGATTCTGAAATCACTTTCAATAGAACTAATAATAATATTTGGGCTACTAATAAATATTTTGACGATACAAAACCAACCCTTTTGTTGAACTCTCATCATGATACCGTTAAACCTACAAATGGATATACCAAAGATCCTTTTGACCCAATTATTAATGCTGGTAAATTATACGGCCTTGGTAGTAATGATGCTGGAGGTTGTTTGGTTTCTCTATTGGCAACATTTTCTTTTTTTTATGATTACAAGAATTTAAATTATAATTTGGTTATGGTTGCTTCTGCAGAGGAGGAGAGTAGTGGTGATAATGGATTAAATAGCATGTTGTCTATTATACCTGAGATATCTGTTGCTATTATCGGAGAACCTACCTTAATGCAATTAGCCATTGCAGAAAAAGGATTGGTAGTTTTTGATGCCAAAGTAATTGGTACCCCAGGACATGCTGCTCACCTAAATGATGATAATGCCATTTATAATAGTATAGATGTACTAAGGTGGTTTCAGGAGTATACATTTGAAAAGCGTTCCGATAGTTTAGGGGATGTTAAAATGACAGTTACTCAAATACAGGCAGGTAAGCAACATAATGCCATCCCTTCTGAAGTAGCTTTAGTGGTAGATGTTCGTGTAAATGATAGGTATTCAAATAAAGAGATTGCTGAGATTTTGGAAAAAGAATCTCCTTGTTCTTCCATTGTTCCGAGAAGTTTACGATTAAATTCTTCTTCCATATCAGTTGAACATGACCTAATTAAAGCAGGGTTAGCATTGGGTAGAAAGACTTATGGATCTCCAACGTTATCTGATCAATCTGTTTTAAGTTGTCCTTCTTTAAAATTAGGTCCTGGAGACAGTACGAGGTCACATACCGCCGATGAATTTATTTATTTGAAAGAAATTGAAGAGGGGATTACCCTATATATTAAATTATTAGAAAAAACAATATTAGATACTAAAGATGAAGCTCTGGGATAAAGGAATAAAAATAGACGAAAAAATAGAACAGTTTACTGTTGGGAATGATAGAGATATAGATATTTATATTGCAAAATACGATGTAAAAGCTTCTTTAGCTCATGCAAAAATGTTGTTTTCTATAAATATTATAACTGCAATAGAACTTCAGCAATTAGAGAAAGGATTGTCAATTTTAGAAAAACAAATTCATGAAGGAACATTTATTATTGAAACTCAATTTGAAGATGTACATTCTAAAATAGAATTTGAATTAACCAACATGTTTGGAGAGGTTGGTAAAAAGATTCATACCGCACGGTCTAGAAATGACCAGGTTTTAGTTGCTTTACAGCTGTACTATAAAGATCAATTACAAACAATAAAGGGGTTAGTGGGTACTTTTTTTGAAACATTATTAAATCTTGCAGAACTTCATAAAAAATGCTTGTTACCTGGGTATACTCACCTTCAAGTAGCTATGCCATCTTCATTCGGTTTATGGTTTTCTTCTTATGCAGAATTACTAGTAGATGATGTATATCTTTTAGATGCCGCTATTAAAACAATAGATCAGAATCCACTTGGGTCTGCTGCAGGTTATGGAAGTTCATTTCCGATAGATAGAAAATTTACAACTAAAGAGCTTGGTTTTGGTGCTCTTAAGTACAACGTCATAGCTGCACAAATGGGAAGGGGAAAAAATGAAAGAACAATTGCAGCTGCATTAGGTGGTATAGCAAATACTTTATCTAGGTTTTCAATGGATATTTGTTTGTATATGAGTCAAAATTTTGACTTTATTGCTTTTCCAGATTCATTAGTTACTGGTAGTAGTATTATGCCACATAAAAAAAATCCTGATGTATTTGAATTAATAAGAGGAAAATGTAATGCAATTCAATCTATCACAAACGAATTGAATCTTATTACTACAAACCTTACTAGTGGTTATCATAGAGACATGCAACTTTTAAAAGAAAAAATAATAGAGGGCATTAATGAAATAAAAAAATGTATTGAATTAACTAGTTATTCAATTAAGAAAATTAAGGTAAGAAAAAATATTTTAGATGATAAAAAATATGAGTACTCCTTTACCGTAGAGAATCTTAATAAATTGGTAAATAGTGGCTTGTCATTTAGAGATGCTTATATAAAAATATCTGAATCGATAAAAAAAGGTAATTACATTCCAGAAAAAAATATAGAGCACAATCTTATTGGAAGTATAAATAATTTATGTTTAGACGAAATAAGAATTAAGATGAAAAATTACTTTAATTAAATTATTTAGATCTAGATTTTAAAACATCAATTACATTTTTCATTTTATATCCCTTGTCTTGTAAAAGTATTAAGTAATGAAATAATAGATCTGCTGATTCGTTTAAAAACAAATCATCATTATCATCTTTGGCTTCAATAACAAGCTCTACAGCTTCTTCTCCAACCTTTTGAGCAATTTTATTAGTTCCTTTCTTAAACAAACTAGATACATAGCTAGAATCAGAGGGATTGATCTTTCTGTCTTGTATAATATTTTCAAGTGTACTTATAAAATCATCCGAAACATTTGAATCTTCAAAACATGTGTCATCACCTTTATGACAAACTGGTC
>ENA-OWPI01002105-OWPI01002105.1-marine-metagenome-genome-assembly--contig:-NODE-2105-length-19525-cov-16.313143_pt1 | contig 19525 bp, 22 predicted proteins | sample MGYA00238138_ERZ651775 | MGnify/ENA primary metagenome ERZ651775 (study PRJEB26906, sample SAMN06265043) | marine metagenome | isolation source: Helgoland LTER site | place: Germany:Helgoland, sampling...
ACTTTAACTTTACCCTATTTAGACTTCTAAAAATTCCCCAAATTGGGTTGGGTTTATATACGATACCCGGTGGAGGTGGGGTGGCACATGCCCTCAAACAAGATGGTTTACCAATGGCATTGCAGGCGTTACGTATTATCATATCTTGGTATGATGGATTGTAACAGTTATGGCAAAGGCTAGTTTCGTCAGTTATTTAAGGGTTTCAACACAGAAGCAGGGGCAGTCTGGATTGGGGTTAGAAGCCCAACGTAAAGCCGTTGAGGATTATCTGAACGGCGGTGATTGGAACGTGATTGAAGAATTAGTTGAGATTGAGAGCGGAAAGAACAACCGCCGCCCAAAACTGACTGAAGCCATCGATCTCTGCAAGGCCTCTGGAGCTACTCTGGTGGTGGCTAAGATCGACAGGCTGACCAGAGATGCAGCCTTCCTGCTCAGCCTTAAAGATGCGGGGATAGATTTCATAGCAGCAGACATGCCAGAGGCTAATCGGCTTACTATTGGGATTATGGCACTGGTTGCTGAACAGGAGCGTGAGGCGATCAGCAAACGGACAAAGGATGCGCTGGCAGCGGCTAAAGCTAGAGGTGTCCAATTAGGCGCATACAGAGGCGATAAGTTCGTAGGGCGTACTGGCACTGCAGAAGACGCGAAGAAGGCCTCAGAGGCCCGTACAGCGCTATACAGACGCCGTGCAGCAGAAAGGTTGCCAATGCTGCACAAGATCGATCCAGACGGCTCTCTGAGCCTCAGGAGCATTGCTGAATATCTCAATCAGATGAATGTTCCAACCATATCAGGGAAAGGTAGATGGTCTGCCAATTCAGTAAGACGTTTGAAGGCTGTGTCCTGATCCGAACATGTTATTGGTCGTAGGTTTGTATTACTGTTATCTGTGTTATCTGGTTTCTTAGCATTTAGTTACTTTTTTAGCAGAGGAGCACTTTTGATTTTAGTAGAATAGTTAATAGATAGGAGACTGTAATTTCCTCGTAAATTGACAGTTCTATATGGCTACTATTGATATTTCTCTTATTTTTTCCTTCTTTTCTATTCTTCTAATGATTGTTGCAAGCATCATCGCCATTGATGCCTTCGATTGGTTTGAGGGAGACGAAGATGGTGAGGATGAAAGCGATCTCGTAAAGACGAACCCCCCTCCTGAGATCGACCTACAGCCAGGCAGAATTTATTCTGATGAAAACATCTACATCAACGAAGACGGAACCGGGAATTTTCGCACACACTGCACAGAATCCCATGTCAACAATGACGATCCCCTCGTATATCCTGGACAAACAGGAGCTGCTCACGAGCATGTTTTCTTTGGATTCCCTGAAACGGATGCATACACCACGACTGACCAATTGAATAACGCAACAGATCCAACGACTTGCGAAGGAGGGGCTTTGAATCAAGCCGCTTATTGGGTGCCCTCATTGTTTTCAGCAGATGGAATCAGGCTGGAGTACATTGAACCTCTCTTTTACTACAAAAGCGGCTACCACATTACTGCGGACCTTATTCAAGCCCCTCCTGAAGGCTTGGTGATGATTGCAGGTCATGACGGACCTGAACCGCAAGACCTGATAAGTGCTAAGTATCGCTGCGAACATTGGGAGGCTCCTTCTCCTCAATTCGATGAGGGAGATCCAATGGATCATGTACCGTATTTGCCTGAATGTCAACCAGGTGAATTACTAGAGTTTAGGGTCGTTTTTCCACAATGTTGGGATGGAGAAAATCTCACCTCAGAAAATCAGCGCAGCCACATGTCCTATCCTATCCTCGCTGAGGCACCAAACACCGGCACCGGACATTGCCCAGACTCACACCCCGTAGCCATTCCCGAAATATCGTACAAATTTGCATTCTGGGTCACGGAAGAGACCGGGCCATCGGACACATGGTATCTCTCATCAGACATGAATGAATCACACCCGAACGGCTCATCATTGCATGGTGACTGGATGAACGGTTGGGACTCGGACATTATGGACCTAATCATCAACAATTGCATTAACCCCGGATACGATTGCAGTGTTGGCCTTCTTGGAGACGGCACACGACTTCAAGAAGTGGAGAGAGAATGGATACCCGAAGGTCCCAGATCCTAACTACTTTAATAGAGATGTGAACCTTGACGCATATACAAGTGAAGAATGGGATTTTAGTGAAGATGACCCAATTGTTCAGACATGGCAAACCTGTGAGGAAACATTGCCAGAAGAGTTGAAAGGTGAGGATTGGGATGATTAAGAAACTTATAAAAATAATTTCTCAGAAAATTTACAGGTTTAATAAACTAAGGTAACTAGAACAATGATAAGAAATATATTTAAATTAAAAAACCTGTATGTGTTAATTATCATAACTGCTCTTGCTTATGGAGGTTATTATTTTGGTACTCAAAACACTGATGCTACGACAAATAATAAAACCTTAGAATTAACAACCGTAAGTATTCAACAAGGAGATTTATCAAAAAAAGAAGAATATAACGGGACACTAAGGCAAACCGACAGCAAAATTCTTAAAACTCCTATCGCTGGAGTGGTCACTTATCTTCCAGAAGAAGGAACAGTAGTAAATTATGGAGAAATCCTTTTTGCCGTCGACAACAAGCCTGTAATTTTAGTTGAGGGATCGATACCTTTTTACAGGACACTAGATTTAAATTCAAAGCCTGGACCAGATGTTTTACAACTCGAAAAAGCTCTACAGTTTTTGGGTTATTCTTCTGAAGATTTTATTCCAGATGAGACATTTGATGAGATAACTTCGACCATGTTAAATTCTCTTTATATTGACTACAAAATTGATACTAAATCAGAAATAACTCCGACAGAACAAGTTGCAATCAACTTAAAAGAGTCAGCCGTTGAAGCTATTGAGCAGACAATTGAAAATGGAGGAACAACCTTAACACAAGTCAACGATAAAAAGAAAAAGCTAGATGATGCCAAAGAAACAGCAATTGAGGAAAGCACTGCATGGAAAGCAGCAGATACTGCTATCAAGAATGCAGAACAAAGTTTGACATTATATAGAGACGCATCGAATCCAAAGACAAAAGAAAAGACTGCCGATGGAACCTTAGATGGTGCCATTGAGGACTTAGAGCAGTCAATTGAAGAGCAAAAAAGAATTAAAAATTTAGAAAAAGGAAAAGAGTCAGGAATTGATGCCTCAGAAGCTTTAGCAATTGAAACAGCCCAAAAGGCTTATGATGACACACTAGAGGCATATAATGATGGCGTCGATCAGGTGGCAGAATTAGCCAAAGAGAAAGAAGAGCTAGATGAACTCATGCTTTCATCAAAATCAGAGACTTTTTCGCCAACCAATGCTTATGCATCTAAATCTCCACTTATTGTTGGATCATACATAAACAGTCTTGGTTCAGCGGTTGTCCTTAATTCTCAACTTTACAATATATCTTCTATCGGAATTGAAGTTGTATTTCAGGTAGATGCAACAGATCAGGAGACTGTTTCCCTAGGTGATAGTGTAGAAATTGAACTACCAACAGATGAAAGGGTCCCAACAATAATTACCTTCATAGACCAAGTTGTCACACAAACGCAAGCTGGTGATTTCATAGAGGTGACGCTAGATGTTCTTAATCCAGAATCTATCGAAGTTTATGACCAAGCTCCAGTAAAAGTATTTGTAACAACTGAAGTATCTGAGAATGTTTTATATGTACCCGTTAATGCTTTAATAGCATTAGCTGAAGGTGGGTATGCAGTAGAAATATTCAACGGAGATGAAGAGGGTAAAGTATTTGATGGAGATTCTGGAACTGATACCACTTATGTTGCAGTTGAAATAGGGGTATTTACTGATGGATTTGTAGAAATTATTGGAAATTTTCAAAAAGGACAATTGGTAGTTGTACCTAGATGAAATCAAAACAAAAAACTGTAATTGCTCTAAAAAATATATCCAAAATTTATGAAGGGCCACCACAAGTTAAGGCTATAGACGAACTTTCTTTAGAAATTCAAGAAGGTGACCTTGTCTCTATAGTTGGTCAATCCGGTAGCGGCAAGTCAACACTACTCAATATGATTGGTCTACTCGACACAGTAACAGAAGGTACTGTTGAGATAGAGGGTCAAGATATTTCAAGTCTTTCAGATAATGAGTTATCAAAATTTAGGGGCGAAAAAATTGGGTTTATATTTCAAAGTTTTTTTCTACTTCCCGGTCTTACTGCTCAGGAAAATGTCGCAGAAGGCTTGCTCTATCAAGGTATTAAAAGAGAAGAAAGATTAAAAAAAGCAGCAGAAGTACTTGAAGATGTTGGGTTAGGAGACAGAATAACACATCAACCAAAAGAACTTTCTGGAGGACAGCAACAAAGAGTTGCCATTGCAAGAGCACTAGTTCAAGATCCGGCATTTATCCTTGCGGATGAGCCAACTGGAAACTTAGACAAAGAATCTGGAATGAATATTCTCAATATTCTTAAAGAACTAAACAAACAGGGAAAAACTGTAGTCATGATTACTCACAACCAAGAGCATGCAAAGAAATTTAAAAAAGTTATAACGCTAACTGATGGAAAGATTGTTGCCTAAATGAAACAGAGATTAAAAATTAAAGACCTTTTTTTTGTTGCATTATATGGAGTAAGAGCAAGAAGAGGTAGAGCAGCTCTTACATCAATCGGTATAGGTATCGGGATTGCAGCAATAGTAGCAGTTACGGGTATTTCAGCATCTGGTCGTGCTGACCTATTGGCAACTCTTGAATCTCTTGGTACAAACCTAATAAAAGCATCTCCACAAGCAGGCTTTTTTGGAACTCAAGAAAAACTACCAGATGGTGTTGTGGGTATGGTTGAAAGAATAGGACCAGTAGAAGAAGTTACCTCTACAACTCAAACAGATTTAATCGTAAGACGCAGTGATTTTATTTCTGAGTTCGAAGGTGGTGGAATATCCACTATAGTCACAAGTCCAGAACTCCTTCAGGTTGTTGGGGGAAACTTAATTGAAGGAAGATTTATACAGGATGGTCTATCAAATATTCCAGTTACCGTTTTAGGTAGTGTTACAGCTTCTAGGTTAGGAATAAATACCTTAGAAACTCCCACAAAAATTTTAATTGGTAATGAATGGTTTGGAGTTGTAGGGATTTTAGATGAGCTAAAAATTCATCCAGACTTAGACCGATCGGTATTTATTGGATATGGAGTCGCTAAAACTCTTTTTGACATAGATAAAGAACCAACAACAATTTACGTTAGAGCAAACCCGACATACATTGAAGATGTGGTTGAAGTAATAGCACCCTCAATGAATCCAGAAAATCCAGATCAAGTTCAAGTTTCTAGGCCTTCTGATGCGCTAGAGGCGCAAGAGGCTGCTGATGCAGCATTTACAAATTTACTTCTCGGCCTTGGTTCTGTTGCATTACTTGTCGGAGGGGTAGCTATTGCAAATGTGATGGTTATGTCAGTTCTTGAAAGAAGGATGGAGATTGGTGTTAGGAGGTCTATTGGAGCAACTCGTAGAGAGATAAGATATCAATTTCTATTAGAGAGCATTGTTTTATCTGGAATAGGAGGGCTTGTAGGAGTAGTGTTGGGAACTGGTGTCACCCTTGGTTATACAAATTATACAGATATAGTCTTTTCGATACCTGTTAGTCAAGTTTTAGGTGCAATCCTATTGGCCTTATTAATTGGGGCAATTTCAGGAGTTTATCCAGCTATTAAGGCTTCGAAAATACAACCAGCAGAAGCAGTTAGAAAATGAGAAATATAATATTAACTTTTACATTGGTTTTCATCACAGCTTGCACAATTGGGGGTGAGGAAGCTTCGGAAGGTGTAGCAACCATAGAAAGTACAACACGAATCGAAGTTGTTGAAGTTGAAAAAACTTTTGAAGAGGGCGTTTTAGATTTTGCACAATGTATGAGAGAAGAAGGTGTAAACTTTCCTGACCCGAGCTTCGATATTGATGGAAACCCTGAGTTTGATGATTTAAATATAGAAAATGAAGAGGAATTCGAAGAAGCTTTTGTTAACTGTGAAGATATTTTAAGAGAAGCCCTTCCAGAACAATTTGATCTCGATCCGGAGGTTGAAGCAGCCTTAGTTGATTCTTCTCTAGAATTTTCGCAATGCATGAGAGATGAAGGAATTGATTTTCCAGACCCCAAACCTGGTGAATTCGGATTTTTTGCCTTCAGAGATGCAGATATTGATTTTGAATCAGAAGATGTTCAAAAAGCATTTGAAATATGTCAACCTGAAAATCCTCTTGAAAATCTTGATGACTAAGTAAATATTAGAAACTCAAAGTAAAAGCTTTATTATCTCTAATAACTTACAAACACCTACATTTGTGGATTAACTAAGAATTTATTACCAGTTTTTTGTTGGGCGTATGCTTGTATTATTTCAGGTTGTAGCATTTCTTCAAATGAAATTTCTTGTCCATATCCACTAGCAAAAGTCGTTTTGATTTCTTTAGCAACCCTTACTCTCATCTCTTGTAATTTTTCCATTCCAATTTTTTTAAGCATGGGCATTAAAAGCCAGCCACCTAAACCCCAAGACATACCATAAGATCTCTTAAGAATCGTTGGAGACGGGTCTAGCCCACCATAAATATAGACCTGTTTGTATGTTTCAGAACCATATCTTGAATACTCACCAGAGGCTGAATTTGAAGCAATTTCCATAGCAGCTAAGATTTGTCCGGGTAATTCTCCATTATTACCTCCTCCAGTAGCATCAAAACCAAGTGTTGCTCCAGTTTCAATCAGAGCTGTAACTAAAGTTTCTTTAAAGTTTTCTTCACTTGTATTACAAACATACTTTGCACCTATGTTTTTCAAAAGGTCTACTTGCTCTGTTGTCCTTACAATGTTTACAAGTGGGATGCCATCATCATTACAGATTTTTACAAGCATTTGCCCCAAGTTAGAGGCTGCTGCAGTATTAACAATTCCAGAGTGATTTTCCATTTTCATCGTTTCGACAAAAGACAGAGCAGTCATAGGGTTTACAAAAGATGAAGCAGCTTCAGCTGGAGTGGTTTCATCATCCATAACTAGACAATTTACTGCAGGAACACAGATATATTGAGAGTACATTGCACCACCAGCTAGGCCAACAGTTTTACCAGTAAGGTGTTTTACATTACTCCCTGCATCAATAACTATGCCAGCTCCTTCATTTCCAGCCGGCATTGCTTGATCTAGTCGAGATTTCATTGACTTCATCATTGCTGGATGTACCTTCATTGAAGCTACAGTATTTTCTTCAGATCCAGAAATATTTATATTTGCGAGATCTCCTCCAAAAGTAATTAGCAGGGCTAAATCAGAGGGGCTAATCGGAGCAGCGTGTACCTCAATCAATACTTCATCATCAGTGGGCGTAGGTACTGCAACTTTAGTGATAGATAATTCGACATTTCCCTCACTTGTAACTGTTGATCTTATTTCTTTTGAATACTTATCTGTCATGACTACTCCTCTTTGGTTTTCTACAATAATCAAAATATACAACTCTAATTAAAAGAAATATCAATACTGAGATAATCATCCCAACAACAATTTCAATTCCGAAGTTGTTTAGTATGTTTCTACTAGATTACTTTACTGGATTGTTACCCATTAGGTGTTTGTATACAAATAAAGAATAAATAATTTACTGTTTAAACGCCAGATTCAAAATAGGAAGGGGCAGTTACAGCTATTGTTAACCAGCAATCATTTATTGGGTTCTCAGGACATTTGTCTAATTGAAACACCCAGGTCACTTCAAAATACGAATTATTACTGGCTAATATTTTGATCTCATAATGTTCATTATCTTTAGTTTCAACAGTTTTGGTAAAGCTATACTCTTTTAGATCAAGTATTGAATTGTATGGTTCTGATAGGAGCATATTCCTAAAATTCTCTTTTGGACCTGTTATTTCTTTATTATCAGGATGTGCGTAGTTCCAAATAGTATCTAGTGAATTTTGTGGAGAATTAGAAAAGTTTTGGTAACTTTCAAGAATTTCTGTGAGGACGGTATTAGATTCAACAATAGACGCTTCAGCAACAGTATCAATATTTTTTTCAGATACACTAGTTGAACAGCTTAGAAATATTAGAAGTATTAAGTATTTCTTAACTTGCAACTATAGAAGATACTACAAGATACATATGAAGACAGAAGGCTATGCCCATAAATCCCCAAAAGATTCTTTTTTCAAATTTGCTCACTATATTACAATAGCTACTTTGTGAAATTATTCACAATGTAATCAAAGATTTATTTATTCTTTGTTAGCGTTTTCGTATGCTTGGCTATAAAGAATTAGAGTAGGCGCCCATAGTCCAATATAAATAGCTAATTGAGGGTCATCTAACACTGCGTAAATGATAACTGAAGCTATCACAGAAACAATGCTTGCGTATAATCCGAGTTTTATCATAAGTATCCTTTCTCGAGTTATTATACCTGCTAGTTTTGTTAATATTAAATTATGATTGAAACATTAACTTCAAATCCATTCCTAGTAATATTGATATTTCCAGTAGTAACGCTTACTATTTTTGTCATTGGAATCATCAAGATTGATGTTCAAAATTATAATAAAAGAGATGCTGAAGACGAATAAAATGTCTTACATTCCTGCTTAAATTTATTATATGGATCAGGAAAAACTAGAAAAATTATCTGAACAAGAATTATTTGATATACAAAATAGTATTTCCGACATCATCAAAAAAAGAAACCTTGATAATGGTGACATAGAAGCAATAACAGACAAATCTTTCGAGACGGGCTTTCCAAAATTTGATGGAGTAGGTCTAAACCCTTGGGTTGAGGGGAGTCTAATAGTATGTCCTGGTGCCAGAATTGATAAAACGCAAACCAAGCATATATGTAAATTTGTCGTTGCCGATGATGAGTGGTCATGGGAGTCACAACACATGGTTAGTGACGTAATTAGAAGAGATCAATCCTCAAAACATTTCAAGCAACACTCTATAACCTTAATCTCTCCATTTGAAGGTTTAGTTCTTCAAGTAATTTCTCAAAAGTCTCAGCAAGGTAAACATCTTGTAGACGGTATTGAGTCGTTTATCTTTGAGAATGGAAAACTTTCTAAGACTATGACTAAGACTTCAAGATCTAGAGATCATTAAATTAAAAGAAGAGCAATTCCCAGAAAACCTGCGAATCCAACAATATCGGTAATAAGTGTTAGAAAAATATTAGAGGCTAGCGCTGGATCGAATCCTAGTTTTCGTAGAATTAAAGGAATTGAAGATCCAAATAAATTACCAATAAAAATATTTCCAAAAACAGCAATACTCAAAGACAGTGCGTAGCTGTTTAAACCAACAAGGCTTAATAAAATAAATGAAAAAATAGCCATAAAGATGCCATTAATAACACCAATTAGTGACTGTTTTCCTATAACCTCTACAACTCTTGCCTCAGAGATATCATTTCTTGCAAGTGCTCTTATTACAATAGCTAAAGACTGTGCTCCAGAGTTGCCACCCACAAGTGCAACGACAGGCATTAACGCCGCAAGTAGAGCATCACTTGCTATTGATTCATCAAATTGAGAAATTAGCCAAGAGACTATAAAAGCAAGCACCATATTCACAGCAATCCATGGCAGCCTAAGTTTTACCGACTTTTGAAAGGGTGTAAAAATCGTTTCTTCTGCACCAGCACCAAATGATTGAGAAAAGTCTTCAGCAAGCTCTGTCTGTATAACATCTAAAGCTGTACTTATAGTTGCTTGTCCAATAAGTTTATTTTTTTTATCAACAACAGGTAATGCAAGCAGCTCATATTGTTTAATTAATCTTGCGGCTTCTTCTTGGTCAGCTGTCGGATTAATATAAATTGGATTTGTAAGCATCACATCTTCAATAAGCTGGTCTTGGTCAGCAAAAACAATTTCTCTAAACGAAAGAACTCCAGATAGAGAGTTATCTTTATCAACAGAATATACGTATACAATATCCTCAACATCTGTGTGCAAAGTTTTTAGCTCCCTCAGAGCTTCTTTAACAGTTAAGCCTTTAGAAATTTTTGCTACTTCTTCTGACATCAGTCTCCCAACTGAATCTTTTGGATAGGCTAATCTTTTATTAATATCTAATTTTGTGGATTTATTTATAATCTCCAACAAATCTTCAGCTTCATCAACAGTGCTTCTTTCAAACACATCAACAACATTTTCTGTATCCATCTGACTGAAAATTTCTTCAACAACTTTACTACTTAAGTTTTGTACAATTTCTATAATCGCTCTTGGTCGGAAAGATTCAAAAATCTTAATTGAAACATCCACAGGAATATTTAAAATAAGCTCTCCTGCCTGCTCAGGTTCTAATTCTTCTAATGTATCTGCTGAGTCAAAAGGATCATTTAAAGCTATCTCATTCCAGAGATCATTATTTTGGGAGAGAAAATTATATGCTAATTCAGGATTTCTACGTGATAGCTCTCTTAATTCTTCACCACTTACTGGTTTCGATGTCTCATTTTCCATGGCTTCCTCGTTACCACTTTAACTACTATTTATAGACTTAAAAAGAGTTAAGATAAATGTTTTTTATGCCAATCAATAATAAAGTCGAATCTTTGTTGTCTATGTATTGGTTTACCCGATCGACTGAGTTCGTGACCTTCATTCGGAAAACGAATCATTGCTGATTCCACTTTATTTCGTTTTAATGCTGAAAATAACTGTTCCCCCTGTTCGATAGGACATCGATAATCATTTTCTGAATGAAGTATCAATGTTGGAATTTTTATATTCTTGGCATAGGAGATAGGACTCTTTTTTCTATAGAGATTTATATTATTATCCATTTCATCAAGAAGATACATTTCAGGAAACCCTATTCCTATATCTGAGGTACCAACCATAGTTTCCCAGTTAATCAAGGCTCTTTCAACTATGGCGGATTTAAACATCTTTGGATAGTTTCCAATAATCCAAGAAGTCATAAAACCTCCGTAAGATCCACCCATTATTCCATAATCCTTACTTGTTATTTTTAATTCACGCACCATTTGTTTAAATACTGATAAAACATCATGAACATCATTAACACCCCATTTGTTACCGCAAACATCTCTAAGATACTTGTGCCCTCTTCCAGTAGATCCTCTTGGATTACAAGCTATAACATTGAATCCAGCTTCGGCATAAACTTGAAATTCATCAAAAAAGGTAAATCCATACTGACTGGCAGGCCCACCATGGATATTTAATAATGTTGGCCTGTCTTTTCCAACAAATATTCCCCATGTATCAACTTTAGATTTTCCAGTATCGAACCTTTTATATGTATAATCGTACGTTGAAACTTTTTTATGAAAAGAATCATTTGTTTTAGATATTTTTTCTATTTTAGATTCTGTATATTTAAAGACTTCATCACTTTTTGTAAAGCTATTTGCGATAAAGAATAGATCCTCATCTTGCATTGCGAAGTCGGTAATTGTAATTTCTTCAGAAAATAAATTTTCTATACGATTTTTTATCATCTTTCCAAGTAATTGCTTTCCAGAATCTTCATAAAGAACATACATTGACTCTTCTGATGTTTTAACGTCAACAATGGTTCTGTCAAAATTTTCATCTATTTTTTTCGTATTTCCAGATTCGTTTATTTCATAGATGGATGTAGTAGTTGGCCAGTCAAATCTATTTTTTAACCCTACTCCGTGAAGTTTTCCATTAAAGGAAAATAATTTACCCCACATACCTTTTGAATGGATAGCCTCCAATCCTTTCGATGTTTTCTTGATAATCCTTTCTTCAAGCATCGTCCCCATGTTGTTATAGACGTTTGCTGTGAAATATAAATGATTAGCATGTTCGACAAGTGAACCAATAGAAATGAGATTTTCTCTATCCCCATCAATTATTTTTAAGGATTTACCTGTTTCAATATTTACTCTATATACATGACTTCTTTTATTGAAAATAACCCCTCTTGTATCAAACTTATGGGGCATGTTTTCTAGATAAAATGGTTCATCATTTTTATCTTCAATCTTTTTAAATTCTTTTTCCCAATCACTAACTGTAATAAATATAAACTTATTTGATTTACTCCACATATAGTTCTGAATACTTCCATCAGTCTCAAATATTCTGTTGAGGGTATTCCCTTTTTTAGTAACAATTTTTTGTTTAGTTTTCTCACCTTTTTCAACTTCTATAAAAGATAAATATTTTTTATCATCGGAATATTTAGGATTAAGGTAATTTTTGGAATCAGTTCCTTTAAACTTTTTCCATTGTTTATTTGAATAACTCCAGAGTTCTTGAATATAGGCATTTTTATCAAAACTCATTCTTGTTGCAGTGAGAATAAGATTAGAGTTGTTGATGTTAATACTACTCAAACTTGTTAGCTTATCTAAATCCGAAGTTTTCATACGTCCTCCAATTTTTTTGTAATTTATTTAGTGATTTTATTATATGCAATAGTTACAAGTATTGAAGAGACAAGTCCTACTAAAAAGGTATTCAAATCAGCTAAACCGTATAAATCTGTAGGGATAAAAATTCCTCCCGGGTTGATACTCATATCTATAAAAAAGAATCTATACGAGTAAGCAGAACTTATTGATATGAAAAAGGGTACCAATAAAAACGATCCTGTAGAATTATTTTTTAATTTGTAGAAGGTCGGAAATACTAAACAAACTGCAAAGAGATCAGCAACTAAAAAAACACTAAAGATATTAGAAACATAAATAGAACAGAAAATAGAAAATATAACTAGACCGGCAGTTATAAGACGAGCTTCACTAACACCTTTTTTGACGAGGTCTAAAGATATAGTAGAGGAGATAGCATTTTCCAAAGTATCAATACTTGAAGCAACTAAAAGAGTACAAAGCAACAAAAGTAGGAAAGACATTGGAAGGCTTAGCTCAAGTTGCTGTATAAAGCTTAATGTGGGACTTTCAATTCCTTTTCCTGCTCCCACAGCTCCAGCTACACCTAAAAGTAAAATTGTTATAAAACAACCTAAACCGGCAAAAATTGAAGCAGATTTTATACTTTTTGTATTTTCAGCTGAGAAGGTTCTCTGCCAATAGCCTTGTGAAAAAACTTCAGCTGCAGTGACCGCAACAACTACTGCTAGTGCTGATTTGAAACTAAATGTTTCGAAAGAATTTATTCCTCCAAGTTTTGAGTACTCAACAAGGTCACTTATAGAGTTTTGACTGAACCAAACAGCAAACAGGACCCCAAGTAAAGCAATGATTCCTAATCCCTGGAACATATCAGTTACATAAGATGCCTTAAACCCTGATTTATTTAGGTATAAGAAAGTAAAAAATCCAATAAAGATACTTATTACAAGACCTGAGACTTCAACGATCTCTGGAAAAATAAAATTGATTGACGCAAATTCAGCTATTAAAAATGCGGTCATGTATAAAACAGCAACAATTGAAACAACTTTTTGAGCACCAGAACCGTATCTCTTTTCTATAAACTGTGGCAATGTAGCTCCCTGAGGAGTCAAAGAGGCTATCTTCGGCCCAAAAAAATAAATTAGAATAAAAGGTGTTGCTGCTGATAGGGCATATCCGTAAATATCGTAGCCCAAACCGTACCACGCAACTTCAGCGGGAGATGTTAAAATCCATAGACCCATTCCGCTTGCGTAGAAACTAAGCGATAGGCCAAAGACGCCTTCAGTTTTATTTAAAACAAAATATTCTTTATCCGAAGACTTAATTCGTGTTGTCCTTAAGTATAGAAAAAATAGAGTCAATAAAACTATTCCGTATGCAGCTAGATTATTCACTTTTACCTTACTTTTAATAAAGGGTTAAGAGTCCGAGTTTCCTTCGTTGGAATTACCCAACAGGTTCAAACGGTCGGTTTTTACACCCTCTCAGCATTTAGCTCCCGATATATTTATCATAGCTAAAAACAAAAACAGATTTAACTTTTTTCTAATATTATGATTTCAGCAGTGAACAACCAAAATTTAAAAAAACAAACACCAGTTATAAAAATTATCGGAGGAATCCTTACGGCCGCTTTTATGTGGGGTTCAGGAAATGTAGTTTCCAGAAGTCTTTTAATCGAAGGAGTCGGTGAAATTTTTTTAATAACGACAAGAGTATCAATAATTGGAACACTCCTGCTCATACATTATTCAATTTTCAATAGAGATAAATTTGATAAGAAGTTACTTAAAGAAGCATCTACAACTGCTTTAGCCTCCATTTTTTTTGTTGGATGGTTTTTTATATTTTCGCTGCAGTACATCTCCGCAGGGCTGGTTACATTATTGATAAGCTCTGCCCCTGTTTTTACTATTCTTTGGTTAAAGATACTTCTTAAAGATGAGAAAATATCTAAACAAAAATACATATCAATATTTATTGGCTTACTTGGTGTTTCATATCTTTTCATTTCAAAAGAAACTGGTTTAGAAAATCAAGGAAATATTTTCTTAGGAGGAACACTTGCTTTTATGGGGGTTCAGTGCATAGCTCTAGCTACTGTTCTGAATAGAAAGTATGCCCCCCAATATAAAGTAAGTAGCTGGTTAACTTACCAATATCCGATTGTTATTTTCCTTTCATGGATAGTATTTTTAGTAACCCAAACCGAAATACAAACATTAAATAGCTCACAGATTTTAAGAGTTGGAATCTTGGTACTGTTTAATTTAGGTGCATTTACTTCTTTTACATGGTTAATACAAAGAGTGAGTGCATTACAAGTTGCTTCAGTTGATTACTTAGTCCCAGTTGTAGGAGTAACCGCTGGAGTAATCTTTCTGGATGAAAGCTTTAACCCAAATCTTCTTATTGCCGGTATTTTTATATTTATCTCTTTAATTATGAACACTAGAGAAGAATTTTCTTCTTAAAGCAAATCTAACTCTTTTTTTACAATTTTTAAATCTTGCCAAGTCAGCCATTTGGGCTTACCTTTTTCTTTCGAAGGATTTCTTAATAAATAAGCTGGGTGAAATATTGGCATAAACTTTATTCCATCTCTTGTAATCCAAGAACCACGAATTTTTGTAATAGGATCTTTAATCCCAAGATATCCTTTAACCGCTGTTGATCCAGTAAGGATAACTATAGATGGTTTCAAATGGTGAATTTGAGTCTCTAACCAAGATAAACAACTACTAATTTCATTATTCGTTGGTCTCCTGTTTTCTGGAGGTCTACATTTAACTATATTTGTAATGTAGCAATCCTTTAGAGGATCAATATCTACAGATTCCAACACCGAATGCAGCATTTTCCCAGCCCTGCCAACAAAAGGAAATCCTGTAATATCTTCTTTCTCACCTGGTGCTTCACCAATTATAAATATTTTTGCATCAGGATTTCCTTTAGCTACAACAACATTGCTTCTAGTTTTTGATAAATCACAAGATCTACACTTTCTACAAGCGGAATGAATTTGTTTAATATCTATAAATTGTTCCATATATAGAGTTTAATCAGAGTTATTTTTGACACTCCTTGGAAGCTGAGACTTCAAGGAGGGAGTATACGTACTAACAAATGGGAGATCCATTGAGTAATACTAAATGTAAGAATGATAAGTAAACAGTATGTAAAAGGAAGTTAATAACAAAGTAAAACTAGAAATGAGAAAACCCTTGAATACTCCGCTTTGTCTGTTGCCAGACTTAACTTGCTTCAAGGGTTATCTCTAACCCTTCTTGTAATGATCCTCTATAAAGATTTTCTTCACAAAAAGTTAACCTAAATATATTCAAAAAGATAGAAAAAATCAAAATAAAATTAGTTAATTTTTCCCACTTTTATTTCTAAAGAATAAAGTACCTAAGCCCGCTATTGCAAGAATCCCTAAAAGTGCGCTTAAGGTAGTAGAGACAAAGTTATTATTTATGCTTGAAATACCGTAATCTTCTAAAAGCAAAACTACACCGTCAGTCTCTTCAAATCCAAAATCACTAGCTACCGATTCTAGACCATCTGGAGATGACGAGGCGTATGGAGTTACTAAGGTAAGTGACAATATAAGTGCGATGAAAACTCCATAAGAAGTTGAGAGTGTATTTGATTTATTTTTTTTGCTATTTACATATACTAAATCAGATCTCACCCTTAACAATAAAGATACAATAAGTGCTGTGATAACACCTTCTCCTAAACCAATTAATAAGTGGGTAGAGATCATAGCAATGAGTACGTTTCCTAGAGGAACGGACACAGTACCTCCAATTGCATACTCTAGAACAAATGCTATCGATGAAAAAACCACTGATAGTAAACCAGCAATCACAGACCCAGAAATTAAAGTAAATTGAGATTCACCAAATAACTTTTTCCAAAAGGTAATGGTGAACCATCCTGTAAGAGAAGTAATTATTGCCATATTTAGTACATTTACACCCAAAGCACTTAACCCTCCGTCAGCAAAGAGAAGAGATTGAATTACAACGACAATAGATATACAGATTACACCAAGACTTGGTCCCAGAACAATTACAGCTAGTGCTCCACCTAAAAGATGGCCACTAGTTCCAGCTGCAATGGGAAAATTTATCATCTGTAGTACAAAAATAAGAGCAGACATCATTCCCGTGAGAGCAATTAATTTATCTGCAACTAAATTTTTAGCATTTCTTATATAGGCCCACAGGGTTCCAAGACTAATTATTCCTGTAGCAGCCGAAACTTGAGCGTTAATAAATCCATCAGGTACATGCATATTAAAATTATAAACGAAAAACTTCTTACTGCAAACTATTTGCAATAGTGTTTATTATTATTTATACAAGTTTATTTTTTTGAAGCCAACTGAAAATTTCACTAAGAACAAATGGTCGTGTATCTTGATTTAATATTTCATGCTTAGAGTTCTCAACTTCTATAAAAGTTACATTTTTAAGTTTTGAAATCTCATTACATCCAGAAATAGGAACTATTTTGTCTTGCTTTCCATGTAGGACAATTGTTGGAAGTTCTAACTTACTGATATTTTCATTTACATATTTTTGGGCTTCAGTTATTAGATATCCGAATCTAAAAGATAGGCTTCGAAACACTAATGGATCAGAGAAGTAATCTTTAACAACATCCATATCTGTTGATATATTTCTTTTATTTACTGGGGATGGTGCTCTCAATTTTGGCGCAATTGAAGCCATAGGTTTTGACAAGCTCCTAATAGCCTTGGGATAGTTGTCTTTAAACAACGGTGCTGAGAGAATGAGAAAATCTGGATATATAATTTCTTTTAAAATGGAGTAGGTTGCTAACAAGCCGCCATACGAGTGACCAATTAAAATTTTATTATCATAATTGTTAAGACTTTCGAAGCCTTTGATTACAGCGTGATCATTTAATTCCCATGATTCAATATCTCCTCTGTTTAAATCATCTTTTCCGTGTCCTGGTAAATCAATTAGGTTTGTATCAATTTTTAAATTATTAAACCAATCAGCGTTAATCCGATGTCGAGCTTTGTGTTCAAATAGTCCGTGTAGTAATAATGCTCCTGTATTTCCCAAGGTGGTCCTTTCTCTATAAAATTAATAATAATGAATTTAGATTTTGTTAAGACACCATTTACAAATAACCCATCAATGGTGAGATACGAGGGTAACCCTTACAACAAAAATCCAAATCAATACTACATAAAACAAAAAAAGAAGGAATTGAAGCATAACAAAGAAAAATTAATTGGTGAGTCCAAACTATCCATGGATATTGAATTAAGAAAATTAGTTACAACCTATATAAAAGGCGAAAAAAGTCTGAACCTAGAAGAGTTAACACTAGCAGTTGAAGAAGACTTTGCTGTTATGCATAAAGGTAAAATGGAACTAGCCTCTGTTTGTTTTCCAAGTGGATGGATACCATCAAATAAGTTAGGTAAAAACCTATCAAACATACACAAACCAGTAGCTGACAATGATCAATTGATTAAATCCAGCAAGAAGCTCAGCGAATATATGTGTAAACAGAGCATTAGAAGATGGGTTTGGACAATAACAACTTATCCTGAATTAAGTAATTTTCCTGGATTTGAAAAACCAAAAGTCAGTAAATTAGAAAATTTGTATTTTAGAGTTGAGACGCAGACCTCAGTACCACTAAACGATGAGACCAGTTTGTTCTTTATAAAAGTCGAGGTAGTACCTCTTTTAAAAATATGGAATACCAAGATTCTTGAGAGTATAAATTCTATGAGTGAAAATGTTTTAAATTATAAAGATTTACTACAAATTAAAAAATTACTAAATACAATAACCCAATGAAGAAAGTTTATATTGCTGGACCTTTATTTGATGATCATGAGAGAAGTTATCTAGAAAAAATTGCAAACATTCTTGAAAAGAATGAATTTGAAACATTTTTACCCCATCGTGATGCTGGGCTTGTTGAAGGTGAGTTTACTTTTGAAAAAAAAAGCAAAATTTTTGATACAGACATGGATTTCTTGAAGTCTGCCGATATGGTAGTTGCTCTTCTAACAGGAAGAGATGTTGATTCTGGAACTTCAGCAGAGATTGGATACGCTTATGCTTTAAATAAACAACTCATCGGCATTAATGCAAATAATATAAAAGTTCTAAATAATTTTATTTGGGGCCTTTTTGAATATGGTGAAAATATAATTGATAGTCTTGAAGGTTTTGAAAATTACTTAATAGAACATACTAATTAGTAGTTATTTAAAAATTCTGAGAGTTCTTTTTTAGCCTCTAATACTTTTTCATCACCAATCTCTTGGTCTCCAGCTATAGGACATTCTTTATTTGTCTTGTAAAGTCTGTTTATTTCTTCATAAACATATGTTCTTGTTTCAAGATAATTCTTATAGATATTTTGATGATCAAAATTCTCTCCCATATCTTGGAAAAACAGAACTCTATCATCTTCAACAAGGGCATCAGATAAATTATTAATATAATCATTCAACTCAAAGCTTGTAACAAATAGTTCATTCGATAAAGAGATATATTCTTTTTCTACTTTTTCACAAAGGGTAAGTTCTACCAATGTAGTACTCGTAGTTGTTTCAGGTACTTGATTTCCCGAACTAGGGGAACAGGATACAAAAAGTAGAGCAAGTAATAATTTTTTCATTAGTAATTCTTAATTATATTTACTATTTCTTTCTGAAAAAATCAGATAAAGTATTATTCCTGTGAAAATTGTTGTTAACGAGTTTGTAATCATTAAGGGATAATCAGTTAAGTAGAACCCATAAATAAACCAAGACAGAGAACCTAAAAATAAAAATAAATAAGTAAGAAGAGACAAACCTGCAGTTTCTCTAGTTCTGACTGTTTTTACAGCCTGGGGTAGAAAAGAGACAGCTGTAAAAAACGCTGCAAAGTATCCGAAAAATAATAAATTCATTAAAGCATTGTAGCTAAATGGAGTTTTTTAATTGATATTTTATATTGTGGGCCTAGCTAGATTTGAACTAGCGACCTCATCCTTATCAGGGATGCGCTCTAACCAGGCTGAGCTATAGGCCCT
>ENA-OWPI01002108-OWPI01002108.1-marine-metagenome-genome-assembly--contig:-NODE-2108-length-19468-cov-13.789284_pt1 | contig 19468 bp, 23 predicted proteins | sample MGYA00238138_ERZ651775 | MGnify/ENA primary metagenome ERZ651775 (study PRJEB26906, sample SAMN06265043) | marine metagenome | isolation source: Helgoland LTER site | place: Germany:Helgoland, sampling...
AAGAAATAAAAACAAATTGCTCATTAATGATGGGCGTGGCTCCCGAAGTCCCAGGCAAGACGTATTTCCATTTGACATTTGTATTGTGGTCAAATTTATCCGGCAAGGATTCAGTGGTATCGGAAGACCCGTTAAAGTTGGGTCCTCTCCAGTTATTCCAATTTTGTCCAAATGAAACAAAAGCACTAAGGAAGATACAGATAAGGTATAATAAATATATTCTCATCTAATTAGCCTAAAGAATCTGACTAAAGAATTTCGAGATAAAAAACGAAAAATTCAAAAAAAAACTAAATTCACTGTCTGAAATAACCCAGTTGTTTTCGTCAGGTTATTTCTTTGCATATTTTAAACCACCGAACAGACAGAAAACCATTGAGAGGAAGGCGAAACGGACGATACATTTTATTGGAATGAAAGTTTCGCCAGAAACCATGTAATTAGCCAAACTAATGGTTCCCACTATGAAAAACTTTTGAAAGTGATAAAAAATAATGTTTTCTACTCAGCAAAACAGTAATGAAATAAAGGAGTAAGCAAAATTATTTTATTTCGTTAAAACTTTCGATATCTTTAGATTGTTCCAACTTTCGTTCTCTTAAATCATCTTCGTACCAATCTACTAAATCATTCATACCGTGCGTTGATAATACACCAGCAGATTCGTGCTCAAAATCTTCTTTAAAATCTATTTCAATTTCTTTCATTAACGCAATTGAATCATCAAGTTTTGAGTTTCGATTGGCACGGAAAGCGACGATAAAAACAATTATGATCAATGTCGTAAATATGATAATTTCCATCGAGCATCAGGTCGTTTGACCACATTAATTTAAAGATTAGAAGAAACGATTGAATTACAAATTAATTGGGATAAAACTCAATAAGAAAATTTATAATGTTTTTAAATGAACTAAGAAATTTTCACTCCAAACTTCAGGTGTTATTTCTCCGATATGCTTATAAAGAATTAATCCCTCTTTATTAATTAAAAAGGTTTCTGGGGTTGCATAGACACCAAGCTCCATTCCAATTTTCCCATCTGGATCAAAAATAACTTCATCAAATGGATTACCCATAATTTCAAGATACTTCTGACCATCATTTTTTTGATCTTTGTAGTTAATGCCAATTAACTTCAGACTCTCATTATTTGCTATATTCATAATCACTTGATGCTCCTTCCTACAGGTAACACACCATGACGCCCAGACATTGACAAGTGCCATTTGATTGTCCATCAAATCATTTAATTTGACATTTTCATTCGTAAAAAAGTCTTTTCCATCGATCTCTGGAACAATCTTTCCTACTAGAGGTGATGGAAGCTTATTAGGATTTGAATTAAGACTTAAGAATAAAAAAATTCCTATTATAAAAAATATAATTAGAGGTATTATTTTTTTCATTGCTGAGAACTTGAAATCTCTAAAGCGGCGGCCACCTCTGGTGGCATATAATTTTCATCATGCTTGGCCAAAACCTCAGAAGCAATGAAAGTATTTGCACAGGTCCACCTAACACACTTATTTAATACTGAGCCTGACGCTACAACGCCTTGACCCTCCCTAAAAAGATCGGGCAATATTCCCTCATAGATCACTTTAATTGATTTAATGTTATCTGTAACCATGAAAGTAACTTGCATTCCTTCCCTGACTAAACTATCAGTCTCAACAAGACCTCCCACCCTGAAACTCTTATTTGTTGGAGCCTTTCCTTCAGCAATATCAGAGGGAGTGTAAAAGTATAACAAGTTTTCACTAAACGCCTTCAACCCTAAATAGCCTGCCAAGAAAACTCCAGACACTAAAAGCCCGACCAAGATCATTCGATTTTGTCTTCTAGTCATTGATTAATTGAGAATTTATTCTTGAGGGATAAAATAGTTTTTGTATGATTTCTCTTAGCATTTATAAAAAGAGTTATAACTGTTATCGCAGAAACGCCATATGCAAGCCAAACATAAAATGCATACTTGCCATAAGGGAGGAAGGAAAAATACTCAACAATAGTCATGATACTACTCCCTCAACTTCATCTTTGACCCAGCGAGAATTTTGCTCACGCACTAGAACCTCTGTCCTTGCTTTAATTGCAACAAGAAGCGCATAAAGAAAAATTGACGCTATAAACATTATTGCAAGTGCAATTTGCATATCTGGATCTTTTAAACCGCCAGTACCAACCGAATAACCTTGGTGAAGGGTATTCCACCATTTAACTGAGTAATGAATAATTGGTAAATTAATTAAGCCAACGATAGCAAGTATAGAGCTAGCTTTTGCAGCGGTTCTTGGATTATCAAATGCGCTATTTAGAGACATGTATGCTAAATATAAAAACAATAAGATGAGCTCAGAAGTTAATCTAGCATCCCAAACCCACCATGCTCCCCACATAGGCTTGCCCCAAATTGCCCCAGACGCCAAAGCAATGATTGTAAAAGCTGCACCGATTGGCGCCGAAACCTTTGCCACAACTTCGGCCATTTTAATTTGCCAAATGAGTCCAATGCCTCCAGCAATTGCCATGATTGCATAAACCATCATTGACAAGATGGCACTTGGAACATGAATGAATATTATTCTATAACCATCGCCTTGCTGATAATCAGGCGGTGATATAACAAGAGACCAAAATAAACCAATCACCAAAAGGCTAGCAAAAGGCCAAAAAAACCATGGTATAAGCCTAGAACAGGTTCCATAAAAAACTTTAGGTGAGGCCTGCCTTTGAATCCATTTCCACATAAATAAATGCAGTGATAAAAAAGAGATTTATTTTAATGATTTTTGAGCCACATTGTTTCGTAAATATATCGGCTGGGGTAGCTCAAAGTCGCTACTCTCTCCCCTACTAAATGACTCAAGTGCTAAATCTATTAAACTAGAGGATTCTGGAAAAATTGTGAGATCAGTTTCAATTACACCAGAAGCAGAACTGAGCATATCACCATAGGCATCCCAGCCTGTCCCAACTCCAATATAATTAGTATCAAGAGTATCTACTTCATTAGGATTACATATGCGCAATTTACTGATTTTTCCTTGATTGTAAATAGCCCAATAGACCTCTCCCATTCTAGCATCAAGTGCTACAGCTATTTTTTCAGAACTAAGAATCTGTGAAGCCCTAAATCCAAGCAACTCAAGTGTCGAAAATCCAATCGTTGGAATATTACAGGACATTGAAAGCCCCTGAACAACGCCAACACACATTCTTACACCTGTAAATGCACCAGGCCCTTTAGTAAAGATTATTGAATCAACATCCTTTATTAGAGTTCCTGTTTCCTGAAAGACTTCATCACAAAGCTTAAGAATATGGCCAGAGCTTTTTTGAATCCCTGACAAAACGCGACTAACTCTTGACTCTGAAGTCATTAGAGTGACCGATGCAATTTCAGTACAGGTATCTATCGCAAGTAAATTCATCAAAATATTTTTTTGTAGTTTTCGTGCATCTTCAAAATCATCTTAACGCGCCTATCCAGCCTATCAGGAAAGTTAATAGGATTATAGTAAGAAGGCCCTTTAAGCAAGGCAACAAGTGTTGCCATATCTTCTAAACTCAAATCCTTAACATCTTTATCAAAGTAGAAATAACTTCCACTGGCAAAGCCATGGTAGGCCATATCTCCTTTTTGGGCTAAATATACCGTATTCATATACCTCTCAAGAATAAATTCTTTATCGTAAGACAACTCTAAAAGTAATGCCATCAAAGCCTCTTCAGACTTTCTGGAAAAAGTTTTTTCCCGAGTTAGAAGCGAATTCTTAACTAATTGCTGAGTAATTGTACTGGCGCCTCTAAGCGACTTATCATCAAATAAATATCCGTAAATAACTCTAGCAATCTCTTTAAAGTCAACACCATGATGATGGAAATAAGATTGATCCTCCACTAAAAGAAGCATATTAATAAGCTCTGGAGGGTAATCATTAAAAGAGTAATTGATTTGAGTGATAGTGTTTGAGACTTTTACCTCAGCTGAAAATTGAGACTTTACTATACTGTTAAGATAGAATAAATAAGCTGAAAAGATAAATATAAATATTAAACTTACAATCTTGATCCAAAATTTATACATTGATTGCAGTTTTAATTTCTTTAATAGTTTGACTATCTGTAATTTTGCTATTTTGTCTATGAATTGAGCAAGAAGAATGAAGCCAAGCAAAGTGACAATCAGAGAGAATTTCACTTATGTTTTGAGGGTTTATGCCTGAGCCTGGCATAATTTCAATCCTGCCAGATGCTCTTTGTTGCATTTCCTTCAAAACTGCCAATCCCTCCATAACAGTCTCATAGCCACCAGATGACAAAATCGTATCAAAACCTAAATTAATTGCAATTTCAACTGCTTCAATAGTCTTTGGGATAGTATCTACTGCTCGATGCAAAGTTTTTTTAATGCCATCGCTATATCTAATTAATTGACCTAAAAATTCTTGATCAAGCTCACCATTCAAAAGCGTAGCGCCAAATACAACGCCGTCGAAGTTGTATGATCGAGCTTTATCAATATCATCAAACATTTGATGAAGATCCCTTGATGAGTATTCAAAACTGCCTTTTTTAGGCCGAATCATTACCCTGCAAGGTATATTCACTTCTGAAGCAAGCTTCATTAATTCATCAGATGGCGTCAATCCTCCAAGCTCTAATGAGCTGCAGAGCTCAATTCGGTCTGCCTTTCCATTGATGCAGGCTTCTAGACCAGAAATGCTATCGATACAGACTTCTAGTTTGGATCTCATAAATCCAAGTTTATATTAATGTTCATCATAATACGAGAAGAAGCGCAAATAATTGATAAGTTTAGAACAACTAGTATAAAATACCCTCTTCCTTGCTTGACCGGCCCATGTTGGCAAGCTTTTTTTAATCCATAAGGAGATGTTAATGAGACATTATGAAATAACTCTCATTGTTCACCCTGACCAAAGTTCTCAGGTTACAACAATGATTGAGAAGTACAAAGAGCTAATCACTTCAGGCAAAGGTATAGTCCATAGGGACGAAGACTGGGGTCGCAAACACTTAGCCTATCCAATCAACAAAATTTATAAAGCACATTACTTAATGATGAATATCGAGTGTGACAAAGATACACTTGATAAATTAAACTACAACTTTCGCTTCAACGATGCCATCCTAAGAAATTTAATTATTTCTAAGTCAGAGGCAATCACTGAACCATCAATTATGGTTGCAGAAGCAGGCAAAGATTCAGATAAAGTTAAAGATCAAGGCAAAGACAAAGCCAAAGGTCAAGACTCAGAAAAGAAATAGGAGACTGTAATGGCTAAAAAACAAGTTAACAAAAGACGCAAATTTCAAATCCCTATAAACCGCTTTTGTCGTTTTACAAAAGCAGGTTTTAAGGAAATTGACTACAAAGATGTTGAAATACTTCTTAAGAATATTGATGAAAGTGGAAAAATTACGCCATCAAGAATAACTGGTACTTCTGCAAAGTTTCAAAGACAATTGACAACTGCAATTAAAAGAGCTAGATTCTTGGCACTAATCCCTTACACCGATAAACACAAAAAATAGGAGGCCTTATGCAAGTAATTTTATTAGAAAAAAATGAAAAACTAGGTAACCTTGGTGACATAGCAAACGTTAAGTCTGGCTATGCTCGCAACTACCTAATTCCGCAAGGTAAAGCCAAGCCTGCTAATAAAGCTAACATGGCAGTTTTTGAAACAATCCGTGCAGAGCTTGAGGCAAAAGAAGTCGCCGCTTTATCGGATGCTGAATCAAAAGAATTAGCGATGAAAGATGTTGTTTGTACAATTTCTGCGAATGCGGGTGAAGAAGGGAAGCTCTACGGCTCTGTCAGCACTACAGAAATAGCTGCCAATCTTCTGGAGCAAGGTTTTGAGGTTGAAAAGCGTGACATCAACATGCCAGAGGCAATCAGAAATACTGGTGAATATGAAGTCACTGTATCTCTTTATGCTGAGGTTGTGGTGCCAGTAAAAATTATTGTAATTGCTGCAACTGAAACAGAATAAGTTAATCCAATTCACTTAAGTGAGTTAAAATAAAAAGCCCTCTCTGAGGGCTTTTTATTTTTCTAAAATGTGACAATGGATATTGACAACCCTAAAATACCACCTAACTCTATAGACTCCGAGCAGTCTGTACTTGGCGGCCTTCTTCTTCATAATGAATCTTGGGATAATGTTGTTAACATTCTTAGCTCTGACGACTTTTATCAAACCTCACACCGCATCATCTACGATGCTATTGTCATACTACTTGAACACGACAAGCCAGCGGATATTCTAACAGTCAAAGAACAGGTCATTAAAACGCATGACGAGGATTCAATAGGAGGTTTCGCTTACTTAGCTCAGATAGCTGAAAATACACCTAGCGTCTCTAATATTGAAGCTTATGCTAAACATGTTCGTGAACTCTCAATCTACAGGCAGCTCATAAAGATTGGAAAAGAAATGGCTGATACTGCCTTTAGTCCAAAAGACATTGAAGTCAACGATCTTCTGGATTTATCAGAAAGAAAAATCTTTGAAATAGCTGAACAAGTCAGTCGTAACAAGCAAGAAATTACGAATGTAAAAGATATTATCAAGGATGTAGTGAACCGCGTTCATGAAATGCAAGAATTAAAAGGTTACAAAGGAGCCGAAACTGGGTTTTCAGAATTTGACAAATTAACTTCAGGTCTCCAAAATGGCGATCTCATTATTATCGCCGGAAGGCCCAGCATGGGTAAGACCGCTCTTTCAATGAATATTGTCGAGCATGTAGCAATTCATAACTCTACGCCAGTAGCAGTATTCAGTTTGGAGATGCCAACTGAGCAATTAGTCATCCGAATGATTTCATCATTTGGAAGAATTGACTCAAGTAAATTGCGTGATGGAGATATGTCTGAGATTGATTGGAACAGCTTCAATCATGCAGTCAGAGCCTTTGAAGAAAATACAATTCTAATCGATGAAACGCCTTCAATAACGCCTACCGAAATCAGGGCAAAATGTAGAAGACTTAAAAGAAGGTATCCAGATCTGGGTCTAATCATGGTGGATTATTTACAACTCATGACAGTGCACGGTAAATCTGAGAACCGCGTTCAAGAAATTTCAGAAATCTCTCGCTCACTCAAGGCTCTTGCAAAGGAAATTAATGTTCCAGTCATAGCTCTATCGCAGCTTAATCGAGGCGTTGAATCTAGAGCTAAAACTGGTAAAGGCAGAATTCCTCAGATGGCTGACCTTAGAGAATCAGGATCTATTGAACAGGATGCTGATATTATTGGATTTATCTACAGGGATGAAGTTTATCATGATGATGCATACACGAATCCTGAAGAAGTAGGAAAAGCAGACTTAAGAATAGCAAAACACAGAAATGGAGCAACTGGAAATATTAAGCTGGCCTTTGTGGGTCAATATTCAAGATTTGAAGATTTAGCCTTTGAAGATAGATTCCAGGGCGTGAACGATGAGCAAATGGACGCTTCATATGTTAACAATATGACAAATTTTGATCAGGGTGATTTTTAGAGTTACAGAAAATTTGCAATAAGATTTATTATGAACATCGCCAATCAATAATCAAAGTATTAAGTTAATGATGAATGATCAGATCCAAACCAAGCTCATATATAACAAACAAAAGGTAACTTATAAAAATCTATCGGAGATTTTTGAACTTAACTTTATTAAAATCTCAAGACTCATTCCACTCCTTGCGTCTATTACTGGAGACACAATTGGAATTAAAAGCCAATCAAATGATCTTTTCCTAATCTGCCATGAAAAGTCTCCGTACACTGGAACATATACACTGACTCATAAGATTAAATCTATGGATAAGGTGATCAATCGTCCAGATATTCGTTTTAAAATTTATTTTGATGCAAAACTCTTAGAGGTTGAATCAATATGTAAAGAAACAAGAATTAATTCTAATCACCCCTTACTCGATGATTGTAGTGATTTGTCCTTTCAACTTGAGCTTAACCTATTCATGCTAAGATGGCTTGATTACTGCTTAGATAAGTACAACGGAGCAAAGTGGATAACAAAAAATTAAAATCTGAAAATACCAAGTTAGTTATTGCAATCTCCTCAAGGGCATTATTCAATCTGGATCAATCTCACAAGATATTTAAAGAAAAGGGAATTGAGGCTTATGCTAAGCATCAGCAAGAAAACGAGCATGTCATTTTAGAACCGGGGGTTGGCTTTACCCTCGTTAAAAAATTATTAAAACTCAACAGTAAAAAAACGCCAATTGATGTCATCCTTCTATCCAGAAATAGTGCAGATACAGGCCTTAGAATATTTAACTCAATTGAGCATTATGATTTAAATATTTCAAGGGCTGCGTTCACGAGAGGAGAGAGTACTCACCCTTTTGTAGGGGCTTTTGAAGCTGACTTGTTTCTATCTAGCAACTATAACGATGTCCAGAAAGCACTCCAATCAGGATATGCTGCAGCCTCTATCGTTGAATCAAAGTCCAATAATAGCCACCCATCTCAGCTAAGGATTGCTTTTGATGGTGATGCAGTCATCTTTTCAGATGAATCTGAGAGAATTTTTCAGGAAAAAGGACTAGAGGCATTTCATGAAAACGAGATTTTATCTGAAAAAATTGAGCTAAAAGCGGGGCCATTTAAGTCATTTTTAGTGTCTTTACAAAAAATTCAATCTACATTTCCAGAGGAAGATAACCCAATAAGAACAGCTCTCGTTACAGCAAGATCAGCTCCATCACATAGAAGAGTTATTCATACTATGAGAAAGTGGGGCATTCGTATTGACGAATCATTCTTTTTAGGTGGCCTTGAAAAAGGTGTTTTTTTAAGACAATTTGCAGCAGATATATTTTTTGATGATCAGCAACAACATTGTGAGTCTGCATCTCAATATGTCCCTACAGGACATGTGCCGAGTGGAATAAAAAATAGTTAAGGTTTTAGGACTTGGTGATTGCAAGGACTCAAGCCAAGAATTAATTGGTAAAATACTTTTTAATTACATTTTAAGATTATAAATGTCAAAAAAAATTCAAGCTATCCGTGGAATGAACGATCTTCTTCCTGCAGATTCAAATATCTGGAGTTTTTTAGATAGCACCATTAGCAATCTGCTTCTTTCATATGGCTATAAATATTGCCGAACTCCCAACATTGAGAGCACAGAAACTTTTGCAAGAGCCATTGGAGAAGTAACGGATATTGTTGAGAAAGAAATGTATACCTGGAAGGATAATAATGGAGACTCTCTTACCTTAAGGCCAGAGGGTACAGCTGGTGTTGTAAGAATGATGATTGAGCATAATTTACCCAGAGAGGGAATTCAAAAAGTTTTTTATAATGGCCCCATGTTTAGGCATGAGCGTCCTCAAAAGGGAAGATACCGTCAATTTCATCAGGTTGGTGCTGAAGTATTTGGCGTTTCTGATGCGAAAATTGATGCTGAATTGATATCCATAACTCAGATTCTCTGGAAGACATTAGGAATTGATGCTGAACTGGAAATCAATTCTCTTGGCTCTGCGCAAAGTCGCGCCTCTTACAGAGAAATATTGTCAGGATACTTTAACGATAACAAGGATCAACTAGATGAAGATAGTCTGAGGCGTTTAAAAACGAATCCACTGAGAATTCTAGACAGTAAAAATAAAGAACTTGAGAGTTTAATTTCTGGCGCTCCAAAAATGATTGATTATCTTGATGATGACTCTAATCATCATTTTAATGCATTAAAGAATTACCTAGAGAGCCTTGATATTTCATATAAGGTCAATCCTAAACTGGTTAGAGGGCTTGACTACTATAATCAAACTGTTTTTGAATGGATTTCAAATGATCTTGGCGCTCAAGGAACTATATGCGGTGGTGGAAGATATGATGGACTTGTTGAAAAAATGGGAGGTAATGCAACACCAGCAATTGGTTTTGCTATGGGATTAGAGCGAATAGCCCTCCTCATTGAAGATAAGTCTGATCAAATAATTAACAAGAGGCCTCATTTGTATTTTGCCTCAATCGGAGATAGCGCCAATATTGAGTCTATGAACCTATCTAAAAAAATTATTGAAGCTCTCCCTCATATTACTATTACTAATGATATGAGCATTGGAACGCTTAAAAATCAAATGAAAAAAGCAAATAAATCAGAGGCAGACTTCGCTATGATTCTTGGAGAACAGGAATTATCAGAGGGCCATATAAGTATAAAGCCTCTAAAGGGCCAAGGAGTTCAGCAATCAATTAAACTTGAGGGTATCATTCACCATCTTCAGGAGATATTATGAAAAACTTTATAGAAATTAGCGATTCAGAAGAAGAGCAAGTTGATAAGATTAAAAAATGGTGGGATGCCAATGGCAAACAAATTATTGCAGGAGCTGTTCTTGGGCTTGCAGGCGTCTTTGGTTGGAACTATTATGTTGATTATCAAGATAGTCAGGCTTTGAATGCTCGATCGCTTTATTTAAGCTATGCGTCAGACTCAGCCAATGTTGGTGCTTATGACAAACTGATTAAAGATCACTCGTCTAGTAGCTATGCTGATCAAGGCACTCTTTTGATGGCTAAATATTTATTTGATGCAGGCAATTACTCTCTAGCGCTAGATGCCCTTAAGCCCTTAACAACAAGAGAAAATTCAGTCATTGCATCGACAGCAATATTACGATCAGCGTCGCTTCATCTTGAACTTGGGCAACATGAAGAAGCTCTATCTGTTCTCAATATAGAGAATGTAGAGGGCTTTTCAGGACTCTTTTATAATCTTGCTGGAGATGTTTTTCTAGATCTTGGAAATATTGAAGAAGCTAAAAAGAATTACACTCTAGCGATTGACAATATCACTGAAAACTCTAGCCTTACGCAATTGATTCAGATCAAGCTGGACGATCTCAGTTAAAAACATTGCTGGTTACTGATTGTGAGCTACCCTATCATATCTCTGGTTGGCAGGCCTAATGTAGGCAAGTCAACGCTGTTTAATCGTCTAAGCAATTCAAGGCAAGCCCTCGTCTCTGATTTTGAAGGACTGACTAGAGATCGTCAATATGCAAACATAGAGTTAGATAATGGTATTTATTGCTCTATTGTCGATACTGGCGGCCTAACTAATGAAGATTCAATCATTGATACGGGTATTCATAGTCAAGTAATTAATGCACTCAACGAGTCCGATGTCATATACTTTATTGTCAGCAATAAGGATGGAGTTACTTCTTTAGATTTTGATATTTCAGCCCAGCTAAGAAAGCTAAAGAAAAATATTATTTTAGTTTGTAACAAAGCTGAGGGTTTAAATAAAGCTTCAGCTTCAGAATTTTATGAACTAGGACTAGGTGATCCAACACTTATTTCAGCAGAACATAATCAAGGCATTCCTGACCTTATAGAAAAAACAATCCCACTTCTACCTAAAGCTGTTGAGTTTAAAAAACCTGAACTAGAGGGAATTGCAGTTGCTGTTCTTGGTAGGCCCAATGTTGGAAAATCGACTCTAATTAATCGAATTTTAGGAGAAGAAAGAGTCATGGCGGTAGATCTACCTGGAACTACTCGAGATTCAATATTTATTCCTTTTGAAAGAGAGGGTCAGCAATACACTCTGATTGATACAGCGGGTATAAGACGTAAAAGAAGCGTAAGTGAAAAGGTCGAAATTTTTAGTATTATCAAAGCTAAAGATGCCATCAATGATTCACATGTTGTTATTTTGGTATTGGATGCCCATGAAGGGGTCACTGAGCAAGATGCAACACTCTTAGGGCTAATAGCAGACAAAGGAAGGGCCTTACTCATTGTTATCAACAAATGGGATGGCTTAGATGATTATCAAAAAAGTGAAGTAAAAAGAAAGTTAGATATAAAACTCTCATTTGTAAATTACGCAACAGTTCATTACATTTCTGCACTCCACGGCTCAGGTGTTGGTAAATTATTCTCGCCCATTAAAAGATCTTATGAGAATGCAGGCGGAAGGTTTCCTACCTCACTCCTAAATCGAATATTAGAACAGGCCAACAACACACATCAACCTCCTCCAGTTGCTGGAAAGAGAATGAGGCTAAAGTTTGTCAATCAATCTGATGTTTTTCCGCCCACATTGATTTTTCATGGCAACCATGTTCAAAATGTACCAAATAGTTACGAGCGCTTTCTAAAGAATTTTTTTATTACAGCTCTCAAGTTAACGAATACTCCTATTAAAATTCAATACAAAAGTGGCGACAACCCATTTAAAGATAAAAAAAATATTCTATCTGCACGCCAAATTCAAAAGAAAAAGCGGCTGATGAAGTTTGTCAAAAAGAAATAAAATTAAATCTTTAAAACCTTCGAACTGAAAACTCATGAATTGGAATGGGGGACTCCTCCCCTGTGATAATTGACTCCACAATCTCAGCAGTTATGGGAGCTAGTGTAAGGCCTATGTGGCCATGACCAAAAGCATAAACGACATCATTACCTTTTCTAGAAGCTGAAATAACAGGCTTACTATCAGGAATTGATGGTCTAAATCCTAACCATGACCTATTTGACTTTCCTAAGTCTGGAAAAAAATTTGATGCACCACTCTCGAGATGATTAATTCTATGATTAGAAATCTGAGGACTAACTCCACCTAGCTCTACAGTTCCAGCCACTCTTAATCTCCCTGTCATTGGAGACATATAAAAACCTCCATCAGCAGAACAGCAAGGTCTATTGAGGAGTGGTTCATTCATATCATATTCGACATGGTATCCTCTCTCAACATCTAAAGGTATATTGTCTCCCGCTTGTTTTGCAAACTTCTTAGAAAAAGCACCTGCAGATACAACTAGGTGATTTGATAATATTATAGATTTGTCATCTAAAGTTACTTCGATACCAGTCTTTGATCTTTCAACATTCTTAGCAGACTGCCTAATAACATGACATCCTTTATCAATACAAGCATCTAACAATAGCTTCATCATTTTTCCAGGATCACTCATATAATTACAGTCTGGAAAATAGGCTGCGCCGCCTTCAGTTAGATTAATATTAGGTTCCAACTTATTAAGCTCTGAAGGGGTTAGCATTTGTGCATTCAAGCCTAAAGTTTTTCTATGATTAATATCTTTTTCACCAGCGTCATAGATTGACTTTGACCTATAGATATAGATACTTCCATTACTATTAAGTAGAGAACTACCATTAATTTGACTTGCCAAATCCTCCCAACGAAGCCTTGCATTAACTAGTAAGCCAGCGATCGATTGCGCATTTTTTGCAGCCTGTTTTGGCATCGATTGATACAAGAATTTCATTAGCCAAGGAGCAAGTGAGAGAATTTCAGAGCGTTTAATTGCAATTGGGCTATTTTTATTAAATAAAAGTGCAGGCAATCTCTTTATCACTTCTGGAGAGCCAACAGGTAGAACTGCATATTCTGCAATTGTGCCAGCATTCCCATATGAAGCTCCGGAACCTGGCTCTTCGCAATCAATAAGAGTAACTTCCTTTCCTAGGTTAAGCATTCTTAGGGCAACTGAAAGGCCTATAACACCTCCACCCAAAACTAAAATATCAGTTTTTTCCATCTAAAAAATCCCAATATTAAATAAAAGTGCACAGAATTTAGGAAAGAATCAAATTATGCGCTTCCTTTGCAGCGTTAATAAAACTTTCAAAGAGTGGATGGCCGTCTCTAGGTGTTGAGGTAAATTCAGGATGAAATTGACAGGCAACAAACCAAGGATGATCAGTAATTTCAACCATTTCAACAAGTGAGCCATCATTTGACCTACCAGAGACAGCAAGTCCAGCTGCTTCAATTTGAGATATAAGCTTATTATTAACTTCATATCTATGGCGATGCCTTTCTGTCACTTTTGGGGACCCATAGATCTTTTGTGAATGACTTCCTTCAACAAGGGTACATTCTTGACCACCAAGTCTCATAGTGCCGCCTAAATCTGAATCAGTATCTCTTGTCTGGGTATCACCATTTTCATCTTGCCATTCAGTGATAAGCCCGATCACTGGATAAGCTGTATTTTCATCAAACTCAGTACTATTTGCTCCTTTCATATTGGCTTGATGACGAGCAAACTCTATGACAGCAACCTGAAGACCTAAACAAATCCCTAAAAATGGAATATTGTTCTCACGGGCAAATTGAACGGCTTTGATCTTACCTTCAATTCCTCTGATACCAAAACCACCTGGCACAAGTACTGCGCTCATTTTACTCAAGCTTTCAGCGCCATTTTTTTCGACCTCTTCAGAATCAAAATAATGGATATTGACTTTTGTTTGAGTATGAACACCAGCATGGATGAGTGCCTCTGAAAGAGATTTATATGATTCAGTTAAGTCCATATATTTACCAACCATTGCAATGTCAACGCTATGATTTGGTCTCTCCAACCTTGTAACAACATTTTTCCATTCTGACAAATCTGCCTTGCCGCACTTTAATCCTAATTTTGAAACTACGACATCATCTAAGCCTTGGCTATGAAGATCTTCAGGAACCTTATAAATGGTATCTTTATCTAATGAAATGAACACTGAATCTTCAGCAACATTTGTAAATAGAGCGATCTTCTTGCGGTCTGAATCTTCTAATTGATGTTCTGATCGACAGATAAGAATATCTGGCTGTATTCCGATGCCTCTAAGCTCTTTGACTGAGTGCTGAGTTGGTTTTGTTTTAAGCTCCCCTGCAACCTTGATATACGGCAGAAGCGTTAAATGGATGAATAAGGTATTTTCACGTCCTAATTCTAAGCTCATTTGCCTTATAGCCTCCATGAATGGCAAAGACTCGATGTCACCAGCAGTTCCACCAATTTCAACCAGGGCAATATCAGCCTCTTCTGCCCCCTCTTTCATTAATTTTTTTATCTCATCTGTAATGTGGGGAATAATTTGAACAGTTGCGCCCAAATAGTCACCTTTTCTTTCACGTTCAATAACGTTTTCATAAACTCTACCAGCTGTAAAGTTATTCTTTTTACCTAACTTAGTTCGAACAAACCTCTCATAGTGCCCTAAATCTAAATCAGTCTCTGCTCCATCATTAGTAACGAAGACCTCACCATGCTGAAAAGGACTCATCGTTCCAGGGTCAACATTTATGTAAGGGTCTAACTTAAGAAGAGTGACATTTAGACCACGAGTTTCAAGAATTGAAGCTAACGAAGCAGAGGCTATTCCCTTACCTAAAGAGGAAACTACACCGCCAGTTATAAAGATGTATTTTGTCATGTAAAACTAACAAAGTTTGAAATAGCTATGATACCTAAATTTGTGTAGAATATGGGCACATCCAAACAAACAAATAAAGATGGGTTATAGACAATTTGTAAAGAGGATCTTTCCATACCTCAAAAATCATTTAGGAAAATTAGTTTTCACATCGATAATGATGGTTTTTGCAACCTTATTAGAGACAGCTATACCTGAAATTACAGGCCAAATAGTTGATACATTATTTTCTTCTAATCGTCCTAAAAATGAAGCATTTTCTTATTCTGTTATCTTGTTTTCAGTCATTGCGCTGAGTTCATTATTTGCACTAATTTCTATCAGTGCTAGCTCTTGGATTTCCAACAAAGTAATTATGGATTTGAGAGTCAATATGTTTACTAAATTACTAAGACTTCCAAAATCCTATTTTGATAAAAATACTACGGGAGAAACACTATCAAAACTTACTTTTGATGTTGAACAAATATCAGCAGCAGCATCAACTATATGGCTTGAATTTATTAAATCTTCATTTACCGTTATTATTCTGACAGGTTACTTATTTTATAAAAGCTTTCTTTTAAGTCTTAGCCTAATAGTCCTTCTTCCACTTGTATATTTAGCTGTAAGGTTTTCGACCTCTAGAATTAGAAAAGGCTCAGCCAGAGTTCAAGAATCAATGGGCAAAATGACTCACCTGTTAGACGAAAATATTTCTGGCAATGATTTAATCAAAATATATCAAGCGCAAGAAACTGAAACTAATAAATTTTTTAGTATTATTAACACAATACGTCAGCAAAGGTTCAAAGTGGATATGGCTGGTGGTCTTAATACCTCCATTGTTAATGCCCTTATAGGCTTATCTTTGGCTTTTGTTGTTTATTTCTCATCGACATATTTGGTAATGAGTGCAGGTGACTTTTTAGCATACTTTACAGCAATGGGAATGCTTGTTAAACCAGCAAAAACACTGATTAATATAAACAAACCTCTGCAGCAGGCAATAGTAGCTGGAAATAGTGTATTTAGCCTGATTGATGAATCCCCAGAAAGCAATCCAAGCAAGAATCCAATTCATTCAATTTCTGGTGAGATATGTTTTGACAATGTTAGTTTTTCTTATGACAACGAAAAGCCTTCACTAGCTAATATTAATTTAACAATCAAAAAAGGAGAGACCATTGCCTTAGTTGGATCAACTGGAAGCGGTAAAACTACGATGGTTAATTTATTAACTCGCTTTTATAACCCATCATCTGGAAAAATATTAATCGATGGACAAGATATTGTTTCTTATGAGCTAGAGTCTTATAGATCTAATTTCTCATATGTGGATCAAAATGTCCGTCTTTTTAATGACACCATTAGTGGAAATATTGCCTTTGGTCAAAAAGAGTCAATGTCAATAGATTTAATAAGGAATGCGGCAAAAGTATCTAATTCAATTGAGTTTATTGAAAAACTAGATAAGACGTTTGATTCTGATATTGGTGAAGATGGTGTAACTCTATCTGGCGGACAGCGTCAAAGACTTTCAATAGCTAGAGCTATTGCAAAAGATAGCCCTATATTGATTCTTGATGAAGCAACCTCTGCATTAGATTCAGCAACAGAAAAACTTGTTCAGTCGGCTATTAATAAAATGCAACAAGATAGAACTACTATTATTATTGCACATCGATTAACTACGATACAAAATGCTGATCGAATTATTGTTTTAAAAAATGGAGAAATCATTGAGCAAGGAACTCATTTGGAGCTTATAAAAAATGCAGGTGAATATTCAAAGTTGCATCAGCAACAAACTTAAAACTATTTAAAATTAAGTCTAGAAAAGTGTCCAAATTCGATTACTATCGAGTTGCTCTCTGCATTGAGAAAGCTGCGACTTATATGTATTAGACTTATTCTCAACTTTCTTTGCAATAGAGATCAGCCAATCTTTCTTTTCATAGCTTTTCTTGTTAAATCCACCATGGCCCTCATGGTATGCCAGGTATTGACGATATGCATCTGTTTTACTTATCTTAGACCTTAGGTTAGATTGATTAGCGTACCATCCAACAAAATCTATTGCGTCAGAAAAATTATCCCTCCTGGCATCTTTTTTTCCAGTTTTGAGTTGGTACCATTCCCATGTAGCTTTTTTAGCCTGAGTATATCCATAGGAGTCAGTAGGTCTAGCTCCTGGGATAAATCCAAAAATTTTATTACGTGGTGGTTTTGCTCTTGAAGCAAAGCGGGACTCTTGATGGATAATAGCTAATTGCAAATGCATCGGCACTTTCCATTTCTCCTCACTTAGTTTAGCTGCACGATACCAACTAACCTTTTCATCTAGCAAATTACATACATTTGTTACTTCCCTTGCAGGTGTTGATAAACAACCTGAAATTGTAACTGCAACAAGTAATCCTAATGCTAAAAGTCTTTTCATTTATCCAAAAAACACAAAGTAAGCAACAATCAGTTGAAAGACCAACAAAACTCCAAACATTGCTTTAATGTCATTATCAGTTAATGGTTCAGACTCCTCAACCACTTTTTCTAATTTAACATCAACTGCAACTAAACCTTTATCAGAGCTCTCAACTTTAAATTTAACTCTTGTCTCACTTCTTAAACGTGACTTATTAAAAACATTTTTTTGGTGAACAAAGTACTTTTCACCATCATCTCCTGTAATAAATCCATATCCCTTTGTGCCAAATTGGGCCACTACGCCTGTCATTTTTTTTGCCATTACACTCTCACTTTTTGCAGTAAATACACTGCCTTTTCAACAAAATCTACACCTAGATTTTGAAACATTGGCTCATTTTCAATATCATTAATACAGTCTAGCTCTCGACATTGAAAAGAACCTCTAAATAATTCATCGACCTCAGGCCTGCTAACTGCAAACGGTGGGCCAGATTTTTGATGCTGAGGATAATTCAAAGTTAACAATAAAATCCTAACACCTTTTTCTATTATATCATTTAAATGTTTAACGTATTTTTGTCTTAACCCTTCATCTAGAGCGATCAATGAAGCACGGTCATAAACTGCCTTCACCTCCTGCAAATGATCTACTTCTAAATCAAAATAATTACCGCAATAAATTTTTATTCCATCGCCTTCATAAAGTATGAATCCATCTAAATTTGATATTGAATAAGATAAGTTGTTTTCTGAAAAAAACTTTTCTGCTGCGATAGAACTCATCTCTACACCAATCACATTTATTTGATTTTCAAGTAGAAATAACATGTCTTTAGTTTTTCCACACAAGGGAACAAAAATCGTATCTCCAGATGACAGATTAAGCTTATCTAGATACTCAATGAGTTGTCTATTGATTTGGTCGGCATGCCAACCTATTCTATTGTTTTCCCACCTACTGATCCAATCAGTCATGCTTAATCCTTGTTATAATAAAACTAATCCTTGAAACGCTCAAATAAATGCATGATTTAAAATCATTTTAAACCATAAAATATTTTTTACTATTTAAATGCAATCTAACTTCATTAATACAAATTCATTCGATCCTATGAACTTATCATGACTCAAAGTATTGGTGATTGGTCTAAATATCTTTCTAAAGAAAAAGAAAAGGATTACTTTATCTCGCTATACTCGTTTCTCAACTCTAGAATTAATAGTGAAATTTATCCGCCTAGAGGTAAATGGTTCAAGGCCTTTGAATATTCAAGTTTTAATTCTACAAAAGTTATAATTCTTGGTCAAGATCCATATCATGGAGATGGTCAGGCAGAAGGACTTAGTTTCTCTGTCCCAAAAGACACCGCCATACCGCCTTCCCTAAGAAATATTTATAAAGAGCTGGAATCAAATAATGTAAATTTTGTGAATCCTGGTCATGGTAATCTTGTCACTTGGGCTAACCAAGGGGTCTTACTACTGAATAGTGTTCTAACTGTTGAAAGACAATCTCCAGCGGCTCATGCGAACAAAGGGTGGGAGTTTTTTACTGATCATGTGATTAGCCTTCTCAATGAGCATAAAAATAATTTAGTTTTTATACTCTGGGGCGCCTATGCTAATAAAAAATCTGAATTGATAGATAGCAGCAAACACCTAATACTCAGTGCTCCGCACCCATCACCCTTTTCTGCACATAAAGGTTTCTTTGGTAGTCAACATTTTTTAAAAGCTAATGAATATCTTGAGTCAACAAAGCAAACCCCTATTGACTGGAGAATACCTAAATGAAACTAA
>ENA-OWPI01002110-OWPI01002110.1-marine-metagenome-genome-assembly--contig:-NODE-2110-length-19453-cov-10.275444_pt1 | contig 19453 bp, 15 predicted proteins | sample MGYA00238138_ERZ651775 | MGnify/ENA primary metagenome ERZ651775 (study PRJEB26906, sample SAMN06265043) | marine metagenome | isolation source: Helgoland LTER site | place: Germany:Helgoland, sampling...
GCCCAACAATTTGTTCGGGATGACTCTCAACGCGTTGAAAGTCGGGAAAAAGTACCACTCCGGCAAGATTTCCAACGTTGATGATCTTCGCGCGCAGAAATGGCCGACTGAACAAACGCCGATCTTCACGAGAAAGAACAAAAACGAAAGATGGTAACTTCTTCCGCTCTTTTCTTCTTTCAAATCGAAGTGGAGGACGTTTGGACGGTCAGACAGCGCGCGACGACGTTTCGGGAGAAAATTGCATCGTCGTCGGCGAGGACGACGCATCGGCGAGGATAATGAAATGAAAAGATATGATTTGAAAAGTCCACTTACGAGGCTTGCTTGTCGCACGTCGACGCGCCTTCCGTCATCGTGTAGTACTCTCGGGAACCCATGGTACCCATGCCCGAGAGGGGGGTGAGCTTGAACGCTGCTTCAGTACACGGAACAGTAGCCATAGTGAGAAACTATTTTTATGTACTAAATAATGACGATCGGAGAGATAAAGTTCAGCTGAACTTTTCTTTTTTTTTCCCTTTTTTCCGAGAACTCCTTAAAACGAGAGACTGAAAGAAGGCGCGAGGAGGCGCGAACACCAAAAAGCTCTTTTCTCGCGTCCCAAAAGTTTTTTTGCTTTTTTTTCACTCGTCACATCATCCCCTCTCTTTAAGTGATGCGTGTGTTGGAAACTGATGCTCACTTTTCGCTGAGGAAGACAAGAGCACGCACGTGCGTAGATAATAGAACTCTTTCTTTCTCTCGTTTTTTTGTGTTTAATACTAATAAAAAACTTCTTGGTACCTGTTTATGTGTACATTTGTGCGTTTATTATGCTTTACAATGGTTCTCTATGTATGTGATACAACGTGCTCGCCGCGCTCTTTCTCTTTCTCTTTCTCTTTCTCTTTCCTTTCGCGTAAAATATATAAAAATTCTTCTTTGCGTTTATAATACGCGCGGCGCGCTCTAGATCTCTTCGATTAAACTCTTCCCTTCAGCGAGGGCGAGGATGTTCTTTGTTCGAAACGCCTCCTTCTTCTCCTTTCAAAGCGCGGATGACTTTCGCCGGGTCGTCGGATTTGAAAACCGCGCTTCCCGCGACGATCGTATCCGCGCCCGCTTTAATCAGTTCCTTCGCCGAGCGCTCGTCGACGCCGCCGTCGATTTGCACTCTCGTCGCGGGACCGAAATACTCTCGCACACTTCGCACGCGTTTGATTTTTTCGTCCAGCGTCTTGTACGGCGTGGTTCCCAAGCCTGGGTTTACCAGCATGACGACGACGACGTCGCAATACGGACGGAGTTCTTCGATCGCATATAAACCCGTGGACGGATTCAGCACGATCCCGGCGAGAATGTCTCTCTCTCGTTCCTTCGCCGAGTGTTTGATCTTTTGTAAAACTGCCATCGGTTGTTTCGCCGCCTCAGGTGCGAACGTGATGACATCCGCGCCTGCAGAAACGAATTCCTCGATTCGATCCATCGGTTCACGCGTGTTCAATTTCACATCTATTTTCACATTTTTTTCAAGAAGACTCACGTTCGTTCGTAAACATTTCACCACTGGGGAGCCTAAGGATATTTTCGGCGCGTACGAGGAGCCGTCTTGCACGGAGACGTGCAACCACTCCGCGCCAGCCTCGAGGACTTTCTCCACGGACTGTTTCAAATCCCATAAGTTTGCTTTCGCGATCGACGGGGAGACGATCACTTGGTTTCTTTTCGTTGCCTCTTCTTCGGCGGAGGATGCATGCGTCGTCGTGCTCACAATCTGTTTCGCCACGTAATCTCTCCCTTCGTGGCTCCCACATTGGGAACTTTGAACGACGTCTTTCGAACGCCTCCTCCTCCTTAAAGAAGAAAATACTTTGGAAGATTTTCCTCCTCCTGAAGAAGGAAAAGCTGCTCTTCTCAAAGAAGAGCGCGAAGACAAAGCAGCGGCCACCCCCACGTTTTGGTGGTGGCCAACGAAGACGCAGCCCTTCATCCTCGTCTTCTTTCGCTCGTTCTCTCCAACTGTAAAAATGAACACGCTCGTCTCTCTTTCTTTCTTGGAAGGCAAAAAAAAAAGAACTATTTAGGGTTTTTATTTTTTTTTTTGACTTCTTTTTTTGTTCTGTGTTTTTGTTACTTTTCGGGAGAACAAAACAAAGAGTGCACTACACTTTAAAGAGATAAATGCGAATACGCATCATCTCTGGAACGACGACGACGACGAAAACGACGAATATTTTACTCCTTTTGAGACGAAGAAGACCAAGCGCGATTATTACTCATACTGCGACTACTTTGACGACGACGAGCAGTAGGAGTGCGAGGATGATGTCTTTTTGTTGTTCCAATTTAATACCATCATCATCATCAAATTCGGCGGCGAGGCTGAGGAGGACGACGATGAAAACGACGACGACGACGGCGACGCAGCAGCAGAAAGAACAAGAGAAAAACAACGGGAGGAGGACGATTGTCACCTCTTCTTCTTCTTCTTCTTCTTCTTCTTCTTCTTCTTCTTCAGAAACGGAAGGCAACGCGACGAAACAGTTCGTCTCCTCTCTCCTTTCCTGGCCGACGAGAACAACCTTGTGCGGAAGTTTAGACATATCCTCGGTGGGCGAGAAAGTCTCTCTGTGCGGGTGGGTGGATAAGCAAAGAGATATGGGCGGGATTTGCTTCGCGGACGTGCGAGACCACTCTGGGTTGGTGCAAATCATCGGCGCGGCGGAGGGCATACACGCGAATCAAGCTAAGATTGACGAGATTTTATCGAGTTTGCGCTCGGAGTGCGTGGTGAAAGTCGTCGGCGTCGTTCGCGAGCGGAATAACAAGAATAAGAACATAAAGACTGGGGAGGTGGAAGTAGAGGTGGAATCGATTGAAGTTCTGAACGTGGTGTCCAAATCTTTGCCGTTTTCGATTTCCGAGAGCGAAAAAGCCGGCAACGCGGAGAAATCGAGCGAGGAGGTGAGGTTGAAAAATCGAGTGTTGGATTTGCGAAGACCGAAAATGTTGAAAAACTTGAGACGAAGGCACGAGGCGATTCGGCAGATGAGGAAAGTGTTAGAAGAGGAGTTTGATTTCATGGAAATCGAAACGCCGGTGTTGAGTCGACCAACGCCGGAAGGCGCGAGGGATTATTTGGTCCCGGCGAGGACAGCCTCGGCGGGGAGTTGTTACGCTCTGCCGCAATCGCCGCAGTTGTTTAAACAGATGTTGATGGTTTCTGGATGCGACCGGTATTACCAAGTCGCCAGGTGTTTTCGAGACGAAGATTTACGCGCCGATAGACAACCGGAATTCACGCAGTTGGACGTGGAAATGTCGTTTACCGACGCGGATGGTATCATGAACGTCGCCGAGAGAGTATTTTTAGAGGCGAGCGGCATGCACAAGAAAGTGCAACAACCGTTTCGAAGAATGACCTACGCCGAGGCGATGGAAAAGTACGGAAGCGACAAACCGGATTTGCGGTTTGATCTAGAGATGACGACGTTGAACGACGTTTTGAAAGACACCGAGTTTCCACCGTTTAAATCGGCGTTGGAGACATCGCGATCGAGCGTGAAAGTCTTAGTCGTGGACGATTCTCAAGCGGGCAAGAATAAAATATCCAACGCGAAATTAAAACCAAAAGGCGAGATTTTCGAAGACGCGGTAAACGCGGGAAGTGCAAGCGGAGTGTTCTTTTGCCGAGTCGCAGAGGACGGGAAGACGTTGGAAGGTGCGAAAGGTTTAGTCGAAGGCTTGGCGAAGTGCGCGGAAGAAATAATCGCGAAATCCACCGCGCCGCCGGGGAGTTTGCTTCTTTTCGTCGCCGGAAAAACGAAAGTCGTAAACACGGCGTTGGATAAAGTGAGACACAAATGCGCGAGCGTGTTGAATTTGATCGACCCAAAAGCGCACGCCGTTTTGTGGGTGACTGATTTCCCGATGTTTGAGTACAACGAAGACGAGGAAAGGTTCGAGGCGTGTCACCATCCGTTCACCGCGCCAAACACGGAAGATTACGAGAAAAACCCAGACGATTTAACCGAGGCGCGAGCGATTGCGTACGATTTAGTATATAACGGCGTCGAAATTGGCGGCGGAAGCTTAAGAATTTACCGGCGCGACGTCCAAGAAAAAGTATTCAAAGCGATCGGGATGTCCACCGAGGAAGCCGAGGATAAGTTCGGGTACTTGCTCGAAGCGTTTCAATACGGGGCGCCGCCTCACGGCGGGTTCGCCATTGGCGTCGATAGATTAGTGATGCTTTTATGCGGCGCGAAGAGCATACGAGACGTCATCGCGTTTCCGAAAACAACCACCGGGCAGTGTCTGTTGACCAGAGCACCGGGAGAGGCGACGACGGAGCAATTAGCGGAATTGAACATCCGACGAATCGACTAAATTTGATACCATACCAATAGCCGCGTTTTTTAAAAATTGAGAAACAATTAATAACAGAACTCTATTACTATTCTATGGGAAAGAGTTGTTGTTCGTTAGGCGAATGAAAAAAACTATCGACGACCAAAGGACTGCGTTCTGGCCGCGCGCGATCTCTTCAGTCTGGAGACGAGGCGAATGAGTTCGTCCATATCGGTTGTGAGGTCCTCCTCGCCTTCGTAATATTTTTTATCGTTCACAGTGTCGATGCGTATTCCATCGTCGTGAGCGCTATCGTCTTTCGTCCGTTTATTTTGGTGGCGCATCCTTCCGAATGCGGCGTTGTGCAGCGCTTGGAAGAAGGAACACAAGAGAACAAACGCGCACACGACGCCGTAAATTATAAACACGCCGCCTAAATGCTTCACTTCCACGATACCAGTTTCTGATTCGTTTGATGTCTCAATCGAACACGCCGCGCCAGACCCGAAAGCTTCTGCGTAAAGTCTTTGATACTCTGCCGTTTGCACGAACCCGTCCATGGCCGCGTGAGCTTTCCTCGCGAAGTTTCGTTGTTCCAAAGTTTCGCCCGCGGTGAATTGATACCATTGTTGTGCCGCTATGGTGAGACCTGGTATCACGTAACTGCGGTCGCATTCAACTTCGGGCAGGATATAGTTATACGCGGCTGGGCGAATAATCACATCACATTCACCACGCATTAAAGCTCCATGTGTCCATGACTCGGTCAACGTTTGATTCGCTTGTTCTGCAACCGTCAAAGGATTCGGCGCGTTCTTTCCAACATACGGCTCTATCAGAGGCGTTGCGATGGTTTGTTGAATGCACGCCGTACTTTGTTTCAGTTCTTCGAATGTCGTCGGCCCATGGTAAATGCTTGCGTTGGATTGAATCAAAAACGAAGCCAAATTTGCGGTGTACGTCGCGCCAACCATCAAGACCAAAAACAACAATCCGAGACGGAATAACCTCCCGAGCAAAGACGCGGATACCATTTCGTATTCAAATTCAGCCGATTCCGCGCCCAACACGGCGGCAAAAGTGTGATAAAGGCTCCTAAGCGTAATTTTTGTGAATTGTAATAATCCTCCTTCTCTTTTGAGATGTTTGTCCTTGAATTCGTTGTTCATATGGTTATTGTTCATCAACAACACCGTAATCACGAGCCCGCCCAAGGAAATTGAACCCAATATCGTAAACCACACGCCATTTGAGAACGGTTCGAGAAACTGCGTGTACCCGGAGCGTTCGCGAGTCGTCTTCTTCCCGACCGCAACATAATGATCGAACTGCCAAACCCCGGCGTAACTCATGTTCTCCGCCACATCTCGACCGAAATCTGCTCTATTACTCCATCCAAAGTCAATCATTCCTTCGCGTATGCGTCTGGACATGAACGCAGTGATGTCCAAATCAGTAAAAAAATCCGGTACCGGGACGAGCTCGATGGTTCTGTTCAACTGTTTGCCAAAGCCTTGGAGAACGTCGTAGAAGAAACCTTTATACGGCAGGTTAGTTTCTTTGTCGTAGTACAAATACGGTGGGAATTCAAAATTGATCACGCCGTATTTCAGCGCTCGTTCGTTTACGTCTCCTTCTTCTTGCGCCAGGACTTTCAACGACGACAACACCGTCGCCAACATCACCATCGCCATTTTTCTCGAGTTCATCATCATTCTCAACGAAAACAAAGAAGCGCGACGAAAAGAAAATTGCCGCCCGAACAACAACGAACAAACGCCGACGGTAAAAAGTCGTTCCTCCTCCTTTTCTTCTTTCAAATCAAAGTGGACGAGCGATTCTTTGGACCCTCAGACAGCAGCAGCAAAGCGAAAGACTCTTAAATGTAACGTATCTTTTCTTTGGTGCTTTTTCAAGCTTTTGAAAGGTCACGCGCGAAATGCGAAACTTAAATTTTTCTACGCGTATACTCTACATCTCTACTAATTATTCGGTAACGAACCATTCGAGCAGATGTGTTACGTTTATCGGACTGAGAAAACGCTTCGCGTGTACCTTAAAAGATAACAATACGAATTTGCGTTCCAGTCGTCACCTCGTGATAATAAATCTGCTGGGCGTATATAGTTTCTAAAACCAAACGCAACGAACGCGGTTTCAGCTCGTCGCTCGTCCTCTTTTCTACAAGATATTCTTCAATCGCTCGCCGTCCACGTGCATGAAATTTTTCAATCCGCTCCCTTCCTTGTGCATGAAATGCTTCAAATCACTCGCGCCGCCGCTGGTAGTACCTCCTCCGTTCGCGGCTTGCACCGCCGTCGTCGCGACTGAAAAATCCGGCACCAACAAATACACCACCATAATAACTAAACTAATCAAAGCGCCGTTTTGATTAAACGAATTCACCTTCTCTCGAATCCTCTTCGCTAAATCCTTATCCTCGATTTCCTCCAACTCTCCGGCGACGTCCCAAGCGCCGGCTTGCGCTATGTTTCACATGCCGCTCCGTTCCGAAGCGAGGAATCCGTAGGAAAGATACACCATCGGGAAAAGCGCTACGCGCGCGAATATCGGTTGCGGGAAGACGAACACTTGCAAAACCGCCGCGAGCGCAGTCGCCGATGCAAACACGCGACCAACCGTTCCTTGTTTGTATTACGTAATCGAGATGTAAAAAATGTCAGTTACACGTCCTCCTATAGTACTGCTCTGTGAAACGCGCGCGCGCGTAAAACGCGAAGAAAAGAAGGAGAAACGACTGCTCTTCGAAACGGATGATTTGAAGAGAAAAACACAAACCAAAACCAACCTCTCCTCTTCCTCTCCTCTTTATCGATCACGGTTAACTCCTCCGCGGCTTTCCGTCTCAAATTCGTTTTCTCTTCGTCCGTGTACGCGTTCTTCTCCGACGCGCTCATGGTTTCTTGAAACACGCCGTACTTTATTCGTTTCCCGCTGTTCGGTGCGTACAACTTCTTGAACGTTTCTTGAACGGGATCTTCTGTATCGTCCTCGTCCGCTTTCGCTTCTGCGGATCGCACATACGCTCGTTTCGCAAACTGCTTCCTTCTGGTTTGTCGCGCTCCTTTGCAGGAGAAGGCCGTTTTGTGTGGGGTGGTCGCCAGAGAAAACATCATCTTTATCCACGACGTGGAATGCAGTGACGCAAAAGTCGTCACTTCCAATTCCCCTCTCAGAGAAAGCAAACAACTTTGAATCATTATTCCTCGCTGCTCGACGTCCTCTTTCCATAAAGCGCTCCGAAAAGGACTTCCTCGCTTTATGCCGCGCGGGTGGTGCGTTGGATTCTCCTCCTTTTCCTCTCGTTCTTCTTTGGGGAGAAAGTTCTTTCCTCCTCGCGCGTCGGCGGCGAAATCCAATTCTTTTCTTTCGGCGGCGAAGAAGACTCGATTTGCCGCTTTTAGCGCCGCAAAGAAGAGATCCGCGTCGAGTGGTAGTAAAACGAATACGTCGTCGTCGTCGTTCCACTCGGAAAAAGTCGTCTCGACGGAAGACGAAGAAGAGAAAGAAGAAACGAAAGGAGGAAGAGATTGGACGGAAAAGATGGTGAAAAGCGAGAACTTTGAGAAAGGCAAAGCGAGAGCGTTGGAAGCGTATTCGAGAAACGCTCAATCGGGAGAGTCGATTTTAACTTTGAAAACAGATGATGCGTTAAACTTGGAGGAACACGCGCGGCCGAAATGGTCTCGAGATAGGGAGACGGCGAACGTGCCGTCGACGTCGCGAGCGTTGTTGTCGATAGCGCCGATGATGGAGTACACGCACAACCATTTTCGGTATTTGTGTCGATTGCTCTCGAAACGGGTGTGGTTGTGGACCGAGATGGAAGTGGACATGACGTTGAAACACGTGCCCGTGGAGTTAAGGAACAAGTACGTGGATTTTACGTTGAATCAACACCCGTTGGTGATGCAATTGGGAGGGTCGGACGCGGACGCGCTTGGATTTTCCGCGAGTTTAGCCAAGCCGCACGGGTACGACGAGATTAACTTAAACTGCGGGTGTCCGAGCGAAAAAGTAGCCGGGAAAGGGTGTTTTGGAGCGACGTTAATGCGAGACCCAGATTTGGTCGCGGAATGCTGCGCGGCGATGGCGAAGAACGCGGACGGGATTCCCATTTCCGTGAAGTGTAGGATCGGCGTAGACGGGAACGACTCGTACGACGAGTTGTATAGGTTCGTAGAAACGATCGCGAGTAAATCACCGGTAAGAAGGTTTCACGTGCACTGTAGGAAAGCGTTGTTGAATGGCATCTCTCCGAGTCAAAATCGTTCGATACCGCCGTTGAGGCACGAGTGGGTGTACGCGTTGGCGAGAGATTTTCCGGAGTGCGAGTTCTTCTTAAACGGCGGCGTGAAGACGTTGGAGGAAGTGAAGACGCAACTGAGATGTCAACCGACCGATAAAGCGACAGCGAACACGATTAAAGGCGTCATGATTGGTAGACAGGCGCACGCGGACCCTTGGGGTTTGTTATCTCGAGCCGACGTGGAGCTGTTTGGCGAGTCGGAAAATCCGTGTAAATCTAGGAGAGACTTGTTAGCGAAATACGCCAAGTACTGCGACGCGACGCAAGGTAAAAATGGAACCATGAAAGACGGAAGCCCGGTCCCGGCGCCGAGACATTTCATGCACTCGATACAGAACATTTTTGCCGGGTGCACGAACGCGAAGATTTGGAAACGGTTAGTGGACGATCAGTTGCAAGGTTCGAGGAAGAAAGAACCAAATTTAACGGTGACTGAAATCATGGAGAGAACTTTAGGGTGCATTCCGGACGAAGTTTTAGACGCGCCACCAGGATATGCGAATTTCGGGAGCGACGCGCCGGCAGGAGAGTACGTACCGATTGGAGAAGGGTTGAGCGAAGAAGAGAAGGAGTGGACGAGCGAAGTGCCGGTGGTTGGAGGCAACTTTCTCGCTCGCAAAGATCTCGACAGGATTTTTTCCTAGCGACGACGAGATAACAAACTTGTATGTATCATTATTATTATTACCGTATGGTAAACGTACAGTACTGATATGCTTTACAGATCATATTTTTACTGTTATTACAACGTGGATAAAGAGAAATCAAACGACTTTTAGTAACTTCGCCAACACTTTCTTACTCGCGCACATGCCATCGACAGCGGCGCTGACGATTCCGCCAGCATACCCCGCGCCTTCGCCAATTGGGAATAAATTTTTCGTGTTTTCGCTCTCTAACGATTCCGAGTTGCGAACTATGCGCACGGGACTACTCGTTCGCGTTTCTGGGGCGTGTATCAAAGCTTCCTTTCCAGCGTATCCGGGCATTTGTTTGTCGAATTTTTTCAACGCAAACTGAATAGCTTCGGTGAGATGTTGCGGGTATAGCGTCGTCAAATCGGCAGATTTAATGCCGAGACGGTACGAGGAGCTCGGCAAGGATTTCTCGTCCGAAACAACGCCGAGCAAGAAATCGTGAGCGGTTTGTACGGGTACGGTTAAATCGCCGCCACCTAAAACAGCCGCTTTCCGTTCGATGTCCTGTTGAAATAGAATGCCGCTCAAATGCGGCTTCGTTTCGTGTTCGTCGTTGAACGGCGCGCAATCTTCCAACTTGACGTTCGTGACTAACCCAGAATTCGCCCAAAGCGACTGACGGCGACTGAATGACATGCCGTTAATGCATAACTCGTGCACATTTGTCGACGTCGGAACGATTTGACCTCCGGGACACATACAAAACGAAAACACGCCTCGATTGTCCTCTTTGTTCGTGTGCGCGACTCTGTAATCGGCGACGGGAATGCGCCCTTTCCCTCGTTCGACTTCTTTTGCAAACCGTTCCCCGTATTGTAACTCGTTTAACAATTCCTGCGGGTGTTCGATACGAAAACCACTCGCGAATGATTGAAATTCGAGTAATACGCCGTCGTTGGAGAGTTGTTCGAACAAAGCTCTCGACGAGTGACCGGTGGCTAAAACCACCGCTTCGGCGTGAATCGTTTTCCCCGACTCTGTCGTCACACCTACTGCCTTGTTATCTTCCACCATAACTGTCCGGCACGTCTCGTCAAACATAATCTCGCACCCCATCTTTTCCAATTCGTACCTCGCGTTTCGTAAAATCTTCACCATTCGGTCCGTTCCTAGATGCGGCTTCCCCATTTGCAAAATCTCCGGCGGCGCGCCAAATTCCACGAACGTTTTAAACACGTCTTTCACTTCCTCGCCGTTTCTACCAATCCTCGTCGTGAGTTTCCCGTCGCTCCACGTCCCGGCACCGCCTTCGCCGTAACACAAATTCGACGTCTCCGATAACCGTCTCCTGTGGAACAAAGCGCCGATGGCTTTTCCTCGTCTCTCGACCGGTTCGCCTCGCTCTAAGATGACTACTTTCGTATCCGCGCTCAGTCTCGCCAACGTCAACGCGCAAAACAACCCCGCGGGACCTAAACCGACGATAACGACCGTTCTTTTTTTGTTCTTGTTCTTCTCCTCCTTGAACTCATCATCTCTACTAAACCCGTTTACGTCAACCTTCTCCTCCTCCTTCTCCTCCATCTTCGTCCGTTCCACTTTCTTCCTCTCCGCTCTTACTCTTCTCGCGGACCCGCCGCACATCTCCACGAATTCGTCCGAAACATCAATCACGTACGAAAACTGCACGCGGTGTTTATCATCATCATCTTCTTCTTCTTCATGGTAGTCGTTAGCGTTCTTCGTCTTCGTTCTGCGCGCGATGCCTCCTCCTCCTCCTCCTCCTCTAGCGTCGCACGATTTCCTCGCCACTCGTATCCGTTGCTTCATCATCTCGTCGTCGTTTCGTTGGAGGATAGTTTCAATGCTCGTTTTCTTCATCTTTCGCTCGATGTCGTCCTCGATGTCCTCGATGTCAAGATGTAAGACTTTACAGACTCGTTCGAGTATTGGTTTAGAAATCGAGAAATCGTCTTTACCGACATCCTCCGAAGCGTCGATGTGGACGTCGAATATTCGCCATCCGTTTGTTTTCGTCTCGTTAATGCTCTTTTCCTCCTTTTCCTCGTCTGAGAGGCGCGTTTCTTTTGTCTTCTTTGTCTTCTTGGATGATGATGAACTTGACTGCATCGGCGGCTTAATCCCCTTTGAAGCGAATTCATTCTTCTTCTTCCTCCCTCCTTCGGTGAAGGTCGCGTTGCGTCTGCTTCTCGAACCGCGTGACGAAAAAGAGCGAGAACAAGAACGACGAGTAGGACGGGGACGCCATCGATACCACGAGTCGTTCGTCGTCGTCGTCGTCGTCATCCCTTTCGTCTTTTGCGTCAAGTTTTAATGAGGTCGTCGTTAACTGTTTTTTCTTCCAATTGAATTCAATCCTTTTCGTCACACTTTGCGCGCATAAATACACACGCACTCACGCATGAATACAGCGCTTCGACGAGCAGCCAATAACAGCGAGCATTCGTTGTCTTTGTGTCGACGACTTTTACGGTTTTCGTCGTCTTATGAATCGGACAACTTTAGTCACGGGGAAACGTCCAATTCCAATTCCAATTCAGGAGGAGGAGGACAAACGACGATGCACTTCAACAGCACCGGAAGTGGCATGTTCCGAGAAATCGACACCCTCGCGCTCACGAGACAGTTACAAAAGAACGACGTGTTCACCGAAAAGCAAGCCGAAGAAGCCGTGCGGATGTTCGTCTCGTGTTTAAAATCCGCAGACTTTGTCACGCACGCGGAATTGCAAGTGGAAGCGCAACGCAATCGACACAAGTTCGAACGGTACCAGATGATCTCGGACGCGAGAATCGAACGCGCGAACGTGAAATCGGAAACCGTGGAGAAGGATTTAAAACAAGAGGCGGAGAAAATCAGGTCGGAGTTAAGGTATAACTTCGAGAAGATGAATCAAACTTCACGGTTGGACTTGAATTTAGAGAAGGGAAGGATGCAAGATAACTTGACCTTGATCGATAACAAACTGTTAAGCACGGAGTTACGGTTAGATAGGGAAATTCAATCCATGCGAACACATCTAGAGATAAAAGTGAACGATATCATTCGGTACGGGTTAGGGACGTTAGTGTCAGTTGGAGCGTTAGGATTGGGGTTTCTGAGGTTTCTCACGTGATTGACGCGTATATCACATGATATATTCTTTCTTTTATCATTGCGCTCATCATCCAGCGCTGCACTACATGTACTACTATTATTATTACTACTACTACTATTACTTCTACTACTATTTTCTAAAATTCTCATTTGTTTCATTCGAACCAAAAAGTTTGCGTGCTCGCTTTCATCGCGCGTTTCTTTCGACCGAGTTCGTGTAAAACGCACTCCATCGCGTCCATCGGGTCCAACTTTTTTGGATTGCTTCCCCAGGCGACGGATTTCCACACTTTCTCGATCGCTTTCTGTTTGTTTCTGATTTCTGATTTCGAAATTTGTTTCAGAATATCAATCGTTTTCTCGGCGTCGACTTCGGCGATTTTCACGCTGAGCTTGGTCCAATCTAAACTGTTTTCGTACGGCAGCTCGATTTCGTCGGCGATGATGACTGGGATGCACCCGACCATCATCGCTTGGTACGCTCTCAACGTCCACGGCGACCATCCTCTCGGACACAAGCAAAACGTGGATTTCCTTAACTCTTTGCGATAACAGTCGCGATCGCACGATGGGATTTCCTCCGTGAAAATGACGTCTTTGTGTTTCTTAAACGCCGCTTCCATCTTTGGTCGAATACCTCGCGAGTACGCCAATATACCGGCTTTGTTTAAAATTGTCCCTCGGAAGAACGCAAATATATCTTTCTTTAACGACGATTGTTTCCTCAACTTACCATCGATGAACTCTGAATCCGGTTCTAATCCTGGAATGACGATATCTTTCCACGTGTTGAACTGTTCTCCGAACGACCGATCGCCTTCCGGCGTGAGAAAGATTGATTTCTTAATCAGCTTTTTCCAATCTCTAAAAATATGCGGCCCTCTGGCGCCGGGAAACGACCACACGTGGTCTCTCCCATCCGTTCTATTCCAATACGGGTACTCCGTTTGAATCGTTTTCAACGCGTCTCGATACCACAAATTCGTCACTTTCATCGCGTTGTTCGTTCCCGAGTTTTGCGTCTCTCGGAACAAGTAACACTCGCCGTATATTGGAACGAAGAAAAACTCCGCCTCCTCTGGATCGTTGGTTAACACCGAATGATGCAACAAGTTCTCGTGGAAACGAATTTCAGTGCCGTATTGATCTGTGCGACATCTCGGTTGGTCTCTGGCTAAATCCGCGTTGAATTCAGGTTTCAAATCGTAGACGAAAATTTTGAAATCGTGTTTGCCTCTTTTCGGTATCAAATCGTCCAAGAACGGGTCGTCTGCCGCTTTACTACTACTACTGCTGCTCTGGTAATCGTCTCCATCTTCACCGGAGGACAACAAATTTCTGCGTCGTCTCCGAGACCCCTCCTCTCCTTCCTCCTCTTCGCACGTCGGCTTCGGCGGACACTTCCGCTTCGGCGGACACCGAATTTCTCCCGCGCTCTCCTTCTTCGCTTCTCGCAAACTCGTCTCTATGAATTCGTTCATGTTCTTTTCAAGCTCTTTCACCGCACCTTCCGCTCTTAAACTTGAAAATCGTTCTTTTTCTGCTTTCTTTTCGAGTTCGAGCCATCGGTAGGAATCGTTCGCATTAGAGCGCAGGAGTACGGATATTAAGAGAAGGAACAGTCCAAAGAAGATTTTGAAGGCAAATTTCACATCCTCCTCCTCCTCCTCCTCATCACCATTATCCGCGCCAAATCCAATCTGAACGGCACGTAAAAACCTCCCTCGTCGTTTCCTCGTTTCCCGTTCGTTCGAGTTGGTCTTCTCTCCTCGTAAAAAGAGCCTCCTCGTTAAAGGTTTTTTACTCTTTGAATTCGTCCCGACGTCTCTTCCTGCATGTGTTGTTGCGTTTCTTCTCGTCCCGTTTTCATCGTCCGTGACATCGTTTTCGTCCTCGTTCGGGGTTTTCCGTCGTCGGTGATTCGCACTGCTATTACCAACAGTCGCGCCGCTGTTGAAAAGTTCTCTCGCTCGGAGCTCTCGCTCGAGGACTTCTCGAGGATCCATTTTGTGACGATTTTCCCCCTAAAACGAGTTTTCCCCATTCCTCGACGCGCGCAAAGAGAGAGAGTGAGAAACAATGTCAGACGCCTCTCAACACGCCCAAATGGACCCGAGAATGCAACAATTCCTCGAGGAGGAAAAGCGAAAAGCCGTGTTCAACGAAGTCGTCGCGCAACTCGCCTCGGTGTGCTTCGAGAAGTGCGTCAGCACACCGAGCTCGAAATTGAGTTCGTACGAAGGGACGTGTTTGTCGCACTGCGCGTTGAGGTACATGGAAAGCGGACAGGTGATTTTAGGGAAAATGCAAGGGCAATAGCGAGGAGTAGAGATGATGTGGAACGCGTCGCGCTTTGGTGCAATTTGGTAGAGAAAGAGTGCGTGCGTGTACGCGTAGCAGAGAGAGCGAGAGCGAGAGCTGTTAGGGGTTAGGATTTCCCCTGAAACTGCGAGTGTAGGGGGAAAGACGAGACGAAGAGAAAGAGACATTCGTTGGTGTTGGAGCTGCGGAGTGCGTTTTGTGAATGCCGCGCGCGTTGTCTCTTTCATTCCAAGCTATTATTGTGTTCGTATTGTTGTTATTCGTAGTAGTAGTAGTCTGTCTCTCTCGCTCTCGCTCGATCTGCGTTTTTCCTAAAATACGTACCAGTACTGCTAAAAGTACGCCTCGTGTTCGGTTTCCTCGAGCGAGTCTTCGTCGTTTTCAAACTGGCCGAAATCTTCAGGACCGTCGTCGTCGTCGGTGTCGTCTGTTTCGTTGTTGTTGTTGTTGTTGTTGTTCGCGTCGTCGTCGTCGCTGGCCCCGCGGTGGCGGTCGTTCTTGATGTTGTTGTCGTCGCGGCGGCGGCGGTCGTCTTTCTTTTTTAAGCGGCTGGTCGTTTGGTTGGTTTTGATGACGTCGTGACCTCCGCCTGCTCCGTGTCGTCGTCGGCCACTTCTTCGCGCGTTGTTGTTGTTGTTGTTGTTGTTGTTGTTGTTGTTGTTGTTGTTATCGTCGTCGTCGTCTTCGACTTTCACTCCGCCGCGGTCGTCCTCGGGTCTCTCGGTATCCTCGTCCGTGGAGTCGTCTAACGTCGTCGCCGATTTCCCGCCTCGTTTTCTTTTCTCTAACTTCCGTTTGAGTCTTCGTTTCCTTGTTTTCTCCTCGGCGTCTCTGGCCGCTTTCGAGAGTCGAGTCAAATCCTTCCCGGCGGATTTCGCCTTCCCACTCGCGGTGGCCACTTTATCTTCGTCGTCCGAGGACGAGCGATATTCCTCTTCTTCTTCTTCTTCTTCTTCCTCGTCGTCGTCGTCAAACTCGTACCCTTCCATCTCGTCGTCTTCGGAGGAGGATTGATACTCGTCCTCTTCTTCCGCTTCCAACTCTTCCAGTTTGTTCAACCGGTCGCCAAAATTATCCTCCGCGGCTGCGGACTTCTTCTTCTTCTTCTTCTTGTCCTCGCTTTTACTCGCCGCGCCGGCGCCGCTCCCTTTCCTCTTCGCCGGTATTGTCGTCGTCGCTTTCTTACTATTCCCACCGCCGCCAGAGATCTTCTCTCCTTCCTTCTCCTCCAAATCCTCCTCCTCTCGCTCCTTTCTATTCATCCTCCGATTCATCGCCGGCGGTCGCAAACGCGCGAACTCCTCCATGATTTCCGCCGGGAACCCGTACTTCGGGTCGAACATCCAATCTTCCACCGTGTCCTCTAACGTCCATTTTTTCTCTTTTTCTTCCTTTTCCTCCTCTCGATTCGGTTGATTGCTCTTCTTCTTTTTACTTCCCTCTTTGCTCTTCTTCGTCTTCTTTTCCTCCTCCTCCTCCTCCTCCTCCTCCTCCGCAGCAAGAGGAGGATTCAAAGAAGGTTTCGTTTCCTTTTTCTTCTGTGATACATCCTTCCAACTCTTCGTCCACTCGTCGTCTAAATCTCTATTCGTCGTGTCTTTACTTTCGATGTAATACGGAGAGTTTCGGTAAAAGTGTCGGAATTCCGCCGCGAGCGCGGCGAGTTCCAGGTCGTCGTCGGTGACGTTCCGATGGAAGATTTTCGAGTAATCGAGAGGCGGATACAACGGATCACGATCTTCGTCCTCTTCCTCGTTTTGAGCCTTTTCGGGTTCCTCTTCGTTTTCTTCCTCGTCTGCTTGGTCTTCTTGGTCTTGGTCTTCTTTCTTTACCGCCGCCGCCGAGGCGGATGCGTGTTGTTGCCGACGACTCATATTTGTGTGATTTTTTCCCAAAAAGAAGAGAGAAAAAGTGAGGAAAATTTTCACGTCTTCGCGTTGATGACGATGACGATGATGATGACTGTGCGCACAGTAGTGTGTCTCTTTTCTTGTGTTTATCATCTTTAGTATTAAAAGGCTGTGTTTTTTACGTATGTTTTTTAGAAGAAGATGTCGTCGTCCTCTTTCGCCGCTCCGTCCTCCTCGAAACCACTTACGGTTTTGGCGGTATCGAGATCTTTCGCGTGTTTTTCAATGCGCGATATTATGCTCGCTTTATTCCCACTTTTCGGTAAATTGTGCGCGTCCAGGTACGTTTTCAGCACATCGACGGTTAATTCGCTCAGAGAGCCTTTCTTCGCTCTCTTGACGAAAGTTTCAAATCCGGGACGGATTTCTTGGACGACCGTTTTGAGAGCCTTTTCGCCGCCTTTCGACGGACCTCCGCGGGCTTTTCGTTTAAGACCAATGATGCCGTTCCCATCGTCGTCCTCGTCCGCGTCCTCGTCGTTTCCACCAACTCGGTCTTGTTGTTCGATGCCGTACGTCGTTTGACTGAAATTACGAATGTGCGCGATGACGCCGTGCTCTTTCCAAAGCTGTTCAATCGGCGGGGCGGTATCGTCCGAGATTTTCTCCACTTTGCGTTTGTTCAACGCGATCGCTTCTAAAGCTTTATAGTGCGCCTGTAACTCCGGGTTTGAAATTCTCGTCGGGTGGTACTCTTGGAGTTCCAGAGATTCTACCAAAGCTTCCGCGGCTTGGATTTGGTCTTCCGTCGCGCTCGTTTGCGGCGCAGATTTGCCAATTGCCTTTTCCGGTTGGCGCAAATCGTCTCGAAAAGGAACTTTAACCACGTGGAATCCCGCGGGAACGCCTAAATACGCGTCGTTTTCAACTTGTGGGATCAACGCGACGTACTTCACCTGAGACTTCGCGTTGTACACGTCCGCGCACAGCACCGATACGTGCCTTTCCGCGCACGCCGTTAACAACGCGCTAAACGCCTCTTTTCCGCCAAACACGGTTTCGTCCGCTCTCACAAATTTACCTTGTCCTTTCAACAGTCGATCTCGTTGCGTCACTTCACTCGTATCCACGAAACCTAAGCAGTGCATTCCAAGCTTACACGCGTTCGCGTGGAAATTCTTACTCGCCGCGTACGTCGCTTGCTTCTCCGCGTTCTTGACGATGACTTTTTGTTTCTCTGGTCCAATCTCTAAATACGACTTCTTCGGCGCGACGACTTCTCCGGATTCTTTATCTAAATACACCGTTTCCGTTCTTAAATCTTGATGATCCTCCGCGTCCACGTATTTCGGCGCCGGTTTAGTTGTCTTTTGTACCAAGTGTACCACAGTAAACGGCAACGCGAACGTGCCGTCGTTGAACCAAACTTTCGTTTTCCGAGGTCGGCGTCGGGTGACTTTGCGTCTGGAGACCACCTCCAAGTTTTCCACTCTCGTTTTCGACGAGAGCACGATATCTAAACACTCGTCTTCGTCCGACGCTCTTTCATCTTCGTTGTTGTTGTTCAAAGTATCTTTCACGACCGTTTTGTGCTGTTGCAACTCAATGCCGTTGTTCCGAATCTTCCGTCTCTCCATCCACGCCTCTTCTTCTTCTTTCAACATCCTCTGTACCTCCTCGTCGTCTCCGGCGTCTTTCAGCGTTTGCATCACAATCTTCCTTCGGCGAGTCATCTCCTTCTTCTCTCGTTTCTTCCTCGCATAACGGAACTTCCTCAGCGCCTCTCGCCAAAACGACCCTTCGGAGACGTCAAAATTTTGAAACGCGTACTCCTTCTCTCCGTCGCGTTCGACGAGTTTGCCGTCGTCGCCGATTTTCGGTCCCGGAAACAATTCTAACTTCACGCCCGCGTTGGCCATCTCTTCGCACCTCGCGATTGTCGCTTCTTTCGCCGTCTTCCTATTACTTTTGCTCTTCTTCTTCTCCTTCTTCGGCGTGCCCATCGAGGACGTCCCCTCGGCCTCTTTCTTCGACCTAAACACCGCATCGTCGTTCGTGAACACGTACGCGCTCCTCCGCGTCTTCGCGTTCCTACTCAACATGTGCGACGCCGTCCACAACGCGTGGTTCATCGCGTTCTCTTCTTCCTTCTCTTTGTCTTCTTCTTCACCGTAATTGCTGCTTCCAATTTGATCTTCGAATAACATCTCTCCAAACTCTCCGTTATCGATGAAGTTTGCAATCGCGCCGACTCTTTCCGCGGTAATCGGCGCCAACTCGTGGAAGACGAAAATGTTATCAAACTCCAACTCGCCGGAACGGTTTTTCGTGTTGTAAAACACTAATCCGATTTCATCGTCCGGAGTGCACACCACTCGGTCTCTGAGGACGTTTCGGTACGCGTTTAACGCGACTTGGACGTAATTACTCGATTTCTGCGTTTGTTCGCTTTCTCTGGTGTTTTCATCGTCTGCATCGTCGCCGTAATAGAAGTAGTTTTTCGAAATCGGCAGTCGATTCGTTTTCGCGCAATCGACGAGAAAAACGATCGATTCCTTTTCCGAAACCGATGTCTTGTCTTTTTGGGTTCCTCCGAACACGTTATCGTCCGCGGTGGCGTCGATGTCCGCGTATTCCGCGTCCGAGGAGTCCTCCTCTTCTCCTCCGTTGTCTTCAAAATCGTCGAACATTTAGTAGTATTATGTGTGGTAGATTTTGTGCGGTAAAGTGCACACAAATGCAACAACAACAACAACAACGAAAAGTAGTGCATATATTAAATGACATCACGATGGACGAATATGTGATGTGAGTGCCTACAAATGCAACAACAACGAAAAGTAGTACATATATATTAAACGACA
>ENA-OWPI01002111-OWPI01002111.1-marine-metagenome-genome-assembly--contig:-NODE-2111-length-19451-cov-22.733922_pt1 | contig 19451 bp, 18 predicted proteins | sample MGYA00238138_ERZ651775 | MGnify/ENA primary metagenome ERZ651775 (study PRJEB26906, sample SAMN06265043) | marine metagenome | isolation source: Helgoland LTER site | place: Germany:Helgoland, sampling...
TTAAGACAAGATATGTGGAAAATTGTCGAAGAGTTAAGAAAAACAGGTGTTACGATTATCTTAACAACTCATTATATTGAAGAAGCTGAAGCAATAGCAGATAGAGTAGGTGTTATAAACCAAGGTGAAATAATAGTTGTTGAAGAAACAAAAGAATTATTAAAAAAGATGGGACACAAGAAACTGACTGTAGAGCTGCAATATGAGATTTCTAAAATTCCAGATAGTTTAGACAAATATAAATTAGTCTTAGGTAAAAATAAGATGTCAATTGATTACACATATAATGTTCAAGCTGAACAAACGGGCATTACAAATTTATTACAAGATATAAAAGACGCTGGTTTAAAACTAAAAGATTTAAAAACTGAACAAAATACTTTAGAAAAAATTTTTGTTAGCTTAGTAAAGGAAAATAATGAAATTTAATTATTCAGCATTTAAGGCAATTTATCTTCATGAAATGGATAGATTTAGAAGAACTTTATTGCAATCTTTGTTATCACCAGTTTTATCTACCTCTCTTTATTTTATTGTATTTGGGTCTGTCATTGGTGGTTACGTTGAAAAAATTGATGGAATTAGTTATGGCTCATATATCGTTCCAGGTCTACTAATGTTAACATTATTGACTCAATCAATTACCAACACTTCTTTTGGAATATTTTTTCCTAAATTTAATGGAACTATTTATGAAATTTTAGCAGCTCCAATATCTACATTTGAAATTGTTCTTGCATTTGTTGGCGCTGGTGCATCCAAGACTTTATTGGTTGGAATTGTAATTTTTATAACAGCAACTTTTTTTGTTGAAGTAGATGTGAAATATCCATTATTAGTATTTTTTTTACTAATCCTTGTAGCATTTACTTTTGCATTATTTGGTTTTTTAATTGGATTAATGAGCTCTAACTTTGAACAAATGTCTATTATACCAACATTAATTATTACACCGATGGTATTTTTAGGTGGAAGTCTTTATTCATTAGACATGTTGCCACCATTTTGGCAAACAGTCACATACTTTAATCCAGTTGTTTATTTAATTAATGGGCTAAGATTTGCGTTTTATGGGGTATCTGACTTTAATATATGGATCAGTATCAGTTCAATGGTTTTTTTCTTGATTGTTTGTGTGGTTGTAGTTTCTGTCCTTCTTAAAAAAGGCTATAATATTAAATCTTAACTACTACTAGCTATTTTCATTTTATGAAGCGTCTGATTTTAATATTTGGATAAGTATAGGCTCGATGGTGTCATTTTTAATAATTTGTGTAATCTTAGTCACAATTTTATTTAAAAAAGGCTACAATATTAAAACTTAGTATTAATTATCACTTAATTAGAGCTAATTTTTGTTTAATTATATATTTAATTTGTTAAAGTTTTTAAATGAAGTTTAAATCGTTAATCTGGTTATGTGTATTTTTAATTACCCCAGCAATTTCTGACGATGTAAAAAAAAATTTATTCTATAAATCTTCAGACTTTATTTCAGAATACGTTTCAAATATGATACCTGGTGATGGCTTAACAGAAGTTAGTATTCAATTGAGAGAAAATTATAAACCAGATTTTAGTATTCTTGGAGTTAGAGAGTTAAAAAAATTAGAAGATGGAAATTTTTTTACCCAGTTTTCTTTAATAAGCACAGAAGCAAATAACGATGAGAGATATGTTGGAAATTTAGGTTTTGGAACAAGAAGATTAAATGACGATAAAACTTTAATGTCAGGATTAAATGTATTTGTTGATGTTGATAGTGAAGAAAATCTTAGATCAAGTATTGGTGGAGAACTTAGAAACTCAGTTTTAGATCTATCAGCTAATTTTTATAAAAAATTAGGCAATGGAGCTGTTGATGAAAAAGTTTTAGATGGATATGATATTCAACTGACGTCTCAAATTCCATATTTACATTGGGCGAATGCATATTACACAGATTATAGATGGTTTGGAGTTGATAGACAGGATATTGAAGGAACTAAATATGGTTCAGAATTATTTTTATCTCCATATTTAAATGTTGATTTAGCTTACGATGATAAAAATTTAGAAGAATTAAATGATGAATGGTATGCAAAATTTAATCTTATTTATCCTCCTAGAGAAGGTCCAACTGCTCAAGATGGAATATCGAACAAAGCTTGGAATAGTGAAAAAGATATGTCTGGAGAATTAGTAACAAAAGTTAAAAGACAAAATAAGATTTTTGTTGAGTTCGATGCTCTCACAACTATATCGAGGTTGGATTAATTATGAAAAAAATATTTAGTTTAATACTTTCAACTTTATTAATAAGTTTGCTAAATTTTCAAACAATTCAAGCTGCAGATAATGAAAATTTTGGGCAATCAGCAGTTTTAAAAATTACTATGAGAAAAGTTGAACTTTGCACTGGTTTCCAAGGTGGGGATTTTGACGATATTCTAACAGAAGCATTTTGTAATGATCCAGTTGTAATTGGTTCAGGAGATAAAGTGGTTGATATAGCGTCAGTTGACGCTGGAGCTTCAGCTGCAGCTTACGGCCAACCTACTTTATTACCTTTAGGTGAAACTTATACTCATTTAAGAGTTACAATTGATAAAAAATTTACTATGAAAGGTAAAACTGTTGTAAGCACAGGCAGTGGAAGTGGTGACACAGACTTTTGTGCAACTAAAACAACTACAGATGCAATGTATGGTGGTGGGTCAGGTGAAGCTGGTAAGAAATATACTCATAGAGTAGCTGTTGATCCAGTTGCTAATGCTGATGTAGCACAACAGGAAATGGATTTATATTTTGTTAATGGACTGAAAACTGGAGAAGCTGGTAGTACATTTACCCACTGTTATGGTGATGATTGTGGAGATGATGCAGAAAATTGGAGCTGGGGTTATGCACCAGCAGCGTCTGGATTTCCTAATACTTTTCTAGCACAAAATATTCCAAGAGCTTCAGTAGTTACTGATGATATGGTATTTGTATATGAACTTGATAAACCTTATAAAGTAACCATGCAACCTCCAACAATTGACATAGCTTTTTCAACACTAGAAACTCTTTTAGTATACGAAGCAAGTGAGTCAGAAGGTAGTGGTACAGCGTCAAACAATGATGGAAAGTGTGCTTTTACTATTGGTAACGTTTTTACGAAGGTTTCAATTACCAATAAAAGATCTCGTGGGGGTTGGAGATAGTTTTAATTTAGCTTGAGCTAGCTATTTTTTTCCTAGGATCATAGAAAGGTTTCTCAACTATTTTACAGTTAAAATTACCTTCATTAGTTTCAGTTTTCAATTCTGTTCCAATTTCTGAATGATTAATTTTAATCATTGCAAGTGCAATATTCTTTTTTAGTCTTGGCGAATAAACTGCAGAAGTTATTTTACCAACCTTTTGATCATTTATTTTAAGTGGCCAAAAAGTTGTGTTAGGTCCAGTTAAAGGTTTGCAATCAATTTCTAAACCGATTTGTTTTCTTTTTATACCGTCCTGTTTGATTTTCTTTAATGCTTTTTTACCTACAAAATCTATATCAGAATCTAAACTTACAAGACGATCTAATCCAAGTTCAAATGGGTTTGTGTTAATATCTGCATCTGCATGATATGACAACATTCCACCTTCAATTCTTCTTATTGAAGAAGTGTGACCTGGTTTAATTCCATATTCTTCTCCAGCGGCCATAATTTTTTCATATAATTCATTTCCTTTAGAGCCATCTCTTAGATATATTTCGTATCCCAGTTCACTAGACCAACCAGTTCTAGATATAATCAATGGAATTCCATCTAAATTATATTCTTTTAACCAATAATATTTTAAATCTTTTATATCTTCTCCGAATAATTTAACCATGATTTCACCAGACGTTGGGCCTTGTAATTGTAATGGAGAAACATCAGGTTCTTTGATTTTAACATTTAAACCTGAGTTAACAGCAACACCTTGAGCCCATAGTAAAACATCACTATCAGCAAGTGATAACCAAAAATGATTTTCAGCAAGTCTTAATAAAACTGGATCATTTAAAATACCACCATCATTATTTGTAATTAATACATATTTACATTGACCAATTGCAAGCTTTGATAAATCTCTAGGAGTTAATAGTTGTGTGAATTTGTAAGCATCTGGCCCAGTTATTTCTACTTGCCTTTCAACTGCAACATCACAAAGAATAGCTTTTTCAATTAAGTTCCAAAAATTTTGTTCAGGATTACCAAAATCTCTAGGGATATACATGTGGTTATAAACCGAAAAACCTGTTGCACCCCATTTTACAGTAGAGTCGAAATAAGGAGATTTTCTTATTTGTGTGCCAAAACCAAAGTTTTTATTGCTCATTTTTGATCCTTAACAGCCCCTTTAATTATTTACAAACAAAAAAATAGCCCAGTTAAGGGCTATTAAAAAATATGAGGGAATTAATTTTTTAGTTAAAATTGTTCAGATTCAGTTGAACCTTCCATCGCAGTTGTAGAACTTGTACCACTGCTAATCGTGTTTGATACAGAATCAAAATATGAAGTTCCAACCTCTCTTTGGTGTTTAACACTAGTATAACCGTCTTTTTCTCTTAAAAATTCTTGTTCTTGAATTCTAGAATATGCAGTCATACCTTCTTTTTTATATTTCTCTGCTAGCTCAAAGATTGCGATATTTTGAGTATGAAAGCCTGCTAAAGTTATAAATTGAAACTTATAACCCATTTTAGAAATCTCTTGTTGGAAAGAAGCAATTTCATCATCATTTAGATGTTTCTTCCAATTAAATGAAGGAGAACAATTATAAGCTAATAATTTTCCTGGAAATTTTTCATGGATTGCATCAGCAAATTTTTTAGCTTCTTCTAAATTTGGTGTCGCGGTTTCACACCAGATCAAATCTGAATAAGGAGCATAAGCAAGGCCTCTTGATATAGCTTGTTCAATTCCTTGTTTAACATAAAAGAAACCTTCAGGAGATCTCTCACCTGTTAAAAATGGTTTATCATTTTCATCATGGTCATTTGTAATTAGTTTTGCAGCATTTGCATCAGTTCGTGCTAAAATAATAAGTGGAACATTAGCAATATCAGCAGCTAATCTTGCAGCTTTTAAATTTTTAATCATAGTACCAGTTGGAACCAAAACTTTACCACCCATATGGCCACATTTTTTTTCACTAGCTAACTGATCTTCAAAATGAACACCGGCTGCACCAGCTTTAATAAATTTTTTTGCAAGTTCAAATACATTCAACGGTCCACCAAAACCAGCTTCACCGTCAGCAATGATTGGTAGCATATAATCAACTTTATTTTCTTCTTTCATGTCACCATCTTTAAGTTCCATGTGTTGAATTTGATCTGCTCTAACTAAAGCGTTATTCATTGAATCTACTAATTTTGGGGCACTATCATAAGGATACAAAGATTGATCAGGATACATTTCTCCAGCACTATTAGCATCTGCTGCTACTTGCCATCCACTTAAATAAATTGCTTTTAATCCTGCTTTAGCATGTTGAACTGCATGATTACCAGATAATGATCCCAGTGTATTTATATAAGGTTCTGAATTTAATAATTTCCATAGTTTTTGTGACTGCATTTTGCACATTGAATATTCAATTTTAATAGAACCTCTTAATCTCTCAACTTCATCCTCTGTGTAGTCACGTTTAATTCCGGCAAATCTTTTTAAGTCGTAAGAGATGTTTTCTGCGCTCATTATTTTTAGTCCTATGATGTTGTTTGTTTGAGAAAATTGAATTGGTGAGAATGGAGTTATTATTATTTCTTAAAGACTTGATTTAGCTGTTATCGTCTAAAGATTTAATAAGATCGCTCATTCCACTTGAACCCCAATCACAATGATCATCTCTCATGTAGATACCTCTACTATTATGTTGATCAAAATCTTCTTTTTTTATGATTTGAGCTTCATTTTCAGTGTTATTTAATTTTTTGTTCATGTAAATTTTATAATTTACAGAGTTTACAAAAGCTACTAAAAAGAACAAAATGCTTGTAAATCGTAGAAAAAAATTGTAAATATAAATTTACAAAATTTACAAATAGAAAACATGAGTCAATTAGATTTAAAAATAGGGCCTAAAATCAAAGCTTTTAGAAGGCAGCTTGGACTACAAGCTAATAAATTAGCAGAAGAATTAAGCATATCTCCTAGTTATTTGAATTTAATTGAAAGTGGTAAACGTAAAATTGATGGCGATTTATTATTAAAAGTATGTGAAAAACTTAACATAGAGCTATCACACCTTACGTCAAAAACTGACATTAACTTACAAAACACTATTTCAGAAATTTTAGATGATCAACTGTTTGAAGATTTAGATATTTTAGGACCAGAAGTTAAAGACCTAGTTAGTACAAATCCAAAAATTGGAAAAGCTATTGTAAGACTTGGTGATATTTTGAAAAAAAAGGATCATGAGTTGTTTGATAAGGTTGAAAAAATTTCTGGAAAGATTGTTGATAACAGAAAAAACTCATTTCCAGGAGAAGTTATTTCAGATTTTCTACAACAAAATAGAAATTACTTTCCTAAATTAGAAGATTTTGCAAATAAAGTTTTTGATAAAATTCAAAAAAATAATCGAACAAGATATATTGCACTTTGTGAATATTTAGAATCAGAATACTCCATTAAAGTTAAAGATGTGATACCTGATGAAAATAAACCTTTTTCAAAAATATTTAAGAAGAGTAAAAAAGAACTATTGTTAAGTGACTATAGTTCATTAGAAACTAAAAAACTTCATGCTGCAGCACAAATTGCACAAGAGGGTGCAAATAAAGAAATTGATAACTATCTATCTAAATTTAGTTTTCCATCAAATGAATCTAAAACATTAACAAGAGTTGCTTTGCTTAATTATTGTGGTGCTGCAATATTAATGCCCTATAAACTTTTTCATACAGAATGTAAAAAACTTAAATATGATTTAGAATTATTGCAAAATACATTTGCAACTTCTTTTGAGCAAGTTGCTCATAGAGTAACTTGTTTACAAGACCCAAAACTTCCAGGGATACCATTTCATTTTTTAAGAGTTGATATGGCTGGAAATATTTCAAAAAGATTTTCACTATCTGGAATTGATATTCCTAGATACGGAGGAGCTTGTCCAAGATGGAATGTTTATTCTGCATTAACTAGACCTGGTGTTATTCAGGCTGCAGTTAGTAAAATGACGAATGGAGAAAAATATGTTTGTATTGCAAGAACAGTTGAAAAAGGAATAGGAAGATTTGGTCAATCAAAAAGCATATTATCAATTGGTCTTGGTTGTGAAGCAAAATATGCAAAAGATTTTGTTTATACAGAAAATGTAAATATTAATGATAAATCTACTGAAATTCCAATAGGGGTTTCATGCAGAACTTGCGATAGATTAGACTGTTCACAAAGAGCATTCCCTCCATTACACAAAAAATTTGATATAGATATCAATACTAGAGGTGTATCTGTTTATGTGACCGATGAAAGTTCACAGGGAAAATCCTAAATTTCAATTTAAGATAAATGATAAGAATTATTGAAAAATAAGACCTTTTAACTCTAAAAAATAAGAGTACTGCAAATTTAGTATATGATTATTGATTTCTTATAAGAGGATAAACCTTAGGATTTAAATACTTTAAATTTGTTAACATTATTAAAAGTAAAGTTACTAACCCAATTGAAAAACCCAGTGTTAACAAAACTTCAAAATCAAATTTCCAAACAAGTTCAAATAAATTTTCCATTATAAATTTAGAAGCAATTACTGCAAAAAAGGTCGCAATTAATATGACTGAGTTAAAAATTATTAAAAACTCAATTATTGAAGATAAAATTACATCTCTTTTTGTAAAACCAATAATTTTAAAAACTAAATTTTGATATTCCTTAACCTTACCCTGCACCATGATTGCACTAGAAATAACTATCAATCCAATGATAATGGTCACTGCTGATATTAATGTTACAGCCATAAAAACTTTATTTAAAACAGAAGTTACTTTATTTAAGTAATCTGCAATTTTAATCATTGATAAACTTGGTAATACTTCCAGCATTGAAATTTCATCAAAATTTTCTATGTTTTTAAATTTAGTAGTGGCTAAATATTCGTGAGGAATATTATTTGCAAATTGTGGATTGAATAGCATTGCAAAGTTAATACTCAAGTCTCTATAATCAACACTTCTAAAGTTTACAATTTTTCCATCAATTTCACGGCCATAAATATTTAATGTAAAAATATCACCTAAATTAATTTTTAAATCTTGAGCAACTTTTGCATCTAAAGATATTTGTAGTTCATTTGATTTTGTTAAATCCCACCACTTACCTTCTGTAATAGGATTATCTTCTGGTACTTCATTGACCCAAGAAGATCTTCTGTCACTACCAATAACCCAATAACTATCATTATCAGATGAAATGTATGTGTTTGGATTGATACCATTAATTTTTACAATGCCTGATGAAACCATAGGCACAATTTCAACTTTTGCATTAGGATCCATCTTAAATATATTTGTTTCAAATTTTTCTTTTTCTCCTTTTTGAATACCAACAAAGAAATAATCAGGCGCTATATTTGGAATAGATTTTGCAATTTCTCTTTTAAAGTTGGTTCCAACTAAAGCTAAAGTTAATAAAAGAGTTACCCCCAATCCTAAAGACATAATGGTAATAGGGGTAATACTTTTGGTTTGAGTAATATTTTTAATTGAAACTTTTAATGAAATATTAGGAGTTGACCTAAATTTTTTTAGAAAAAATATGATTAATTTTGAAAGTAAAAAAAATACACCTAAACATACAAAAAAGGCAGCAAAATACCCTATGCTGTACATTGGGTTTTCTGAATTATAACTAAAGACCAAAACCAAAATAGATAGTAACAAAAAACTAAGAATTACTGACTTTTTAGAATAATAAAATTCTAAATTTTGAAATACATTTCTAAATAAATTTGAAGCTTTTACTTGGTCAATTGAATTAATTGTTGGAATTGAAAATATAATTAGAACTAATAATCCAATTAAAAAAATCTTAATAAAGTTAATAATTGAAAATACTGGTAAAACATTCAAACCTAAGCCATCAGATAAATATTGATCAACAAAAGGGACTATTAAAAAACTAGAGCCATATGCCAATGTAGTTACAACAAATAATAGAATTAATAATTGTAGGTAATACAAAATTTTGATGTCACCCGAATAAAACCCTACTGCTTTTCTAACAGCAATTGACATGTTGTTTTGATTGATAAAAGAAAGCAGAGTATTTGCTACCCCAATACCTGCAATTAACATAGCGCTGATTGAAACTAGAGATAAAAACTGTGAAAAGTTGTTAATAATTCTTTTTAATCCACTTGCTGAATTTTCAGGATATCGAAGCTTAACTTTTTGATCATCTTTAAATATATTTTCAATTCTTTCCTCAATTTCTTGTTCATCATCATTTTCATTAAACTTTACTTTGTATTCATAATTTAAAAAACTTCCTATTCCATTAAGTTTAAGAATTTCTAAAGTCTGTTTGCCAGCTAGTGCCCAATCGCCAAATGCAACAAATCCACTAACATCGGGTACAGACTTTACAATTCCTATAACTGTAAACAACTTATCTTGAACTTTTATCTGTTCATTTATTTTAAGGTTTAAAGTTTTGGATAAACTTTCATTAATTAATACTGTATTAGGTTCATTTTGCATTCTATCAAATGCACCTTCAGGTTCATATTCGACTGATCCATATAATGGATATTTTTCATCTACAGTTTTTATTCTTGTAAATAATGATTTATTTTTATCTCTATTAATTGTAGCAACCATTGTGCTGAACTCAATCATTTGAGAGATTGTTGCAAATTCTTTTACTTTTGTAACAAGTTCAAGGTTTCCTTCATTTCTATTATAATCAATTTCTAAATCTCCACCCAGTAATGCTTTCGCATTATCGTTTAATTCTTTTTTTAAAGAGTCTTCAATTGTAAAAATTGCACTTAAAATAAACAGACTAATAAACAGTGTAATGATTATACTTATTATCTTTTTATAGTTTCTGCTTAAATCTTTAAAAGCATATTTAAAAATTAAATTAATTTCAGATGAATTATTTGATTTTTCCATCTTTAATTTTAATTTTTCTTTTTGCTTTGTTTGCAAGTTTTGGGTCATGCGTTACCATAATTAAAGAAGATCCTTCTTCTTTAACGTAATTGAAAAGAATATCTGAAATCATTAATGAGTTTTCAGTATCCAAATTACCTGTTGGTTCATCAGCCAAAATTAATTCTGGTTTCATAGCTATTGATCTTGCTATAGCTACTCTTTGTTGTTCTCCACCTGATAATTGACTTGGAAGATTGTTAAATCGGTGTTTTAAACCAAATCTATCTAACAAAAGCTTTGCTTCCTTTTCTGGATTTTTAAACTTGTTAAGTTCTAGCGTTAAAGCAACATTTTCTACCGCTGTATAGTTCGGGATTAAATAAAAAGATTGAAAAATAATTCCAATATTTTTTTTTCTAATTGCAGAGACTTCGTCCTCATTAAGTTTAGTGATTTCATGGTCTTGAAAAAAAATTTTACCTGAAGTTGCTTGCTCCAAGCCACCAATTAACATGATTAAGCTAGTCTTTCCTGAGCCACTTTCGCCCACAATTGAAATTGTCTCTTTTTTCTTTGTGATTAAATCAATATTATTTAAAACCTTTATGGTATCTTTGCCTGTTTGGTATTTAAGATTTACTTTTTTTAATTTAAGAAGAATGCTCATGAATAAAAGTTTTATTATTAAAATAATTGTTCTCTGTCTAGTGACCATAAAAGTATATGCAATTGAAAAAGTTGTATTATTTGGCGATAGTTTAATGGCAGGGTATGGCTTATCTAATGAGCACCATTTATCAGTTGTTTTAAAAGAAAGTTTAATTGCTGATGGATTTAATATTGAAGTTATTAATGGTAGCGTATCAGGTAGCACTTCATCGGGAGGTTTAAATAGAGCAGAATGGACGTTATCTGAGAGTGATGTTGATTTAATGATTTTAGGTCTTGGTGCTAATGATATGCTGAGAGGTATAAATCCAAAAGAGACCAAAAAAAATTTAGAGCAAATTATTAAAATTGCTCAAGATAAAAGCATTGAAGTAGTTTTAGCTGGTTTGATTGCTCCAACTTCCCATGGATTTAAATATAAAAAAAATTTTGATAAAATTTATCCAGATTTATCTAAAAAATATAAATTAACATTAATTCCCTTTTTACTAGAAGGTGTAGCCTTAAAACCTGAGTATAATTTAAGTGATGGAATACATCCAAATGAAAAAGGAACAATTATTATTAGTAATACCTTAAAAAAAGCCATCTTAAATAAACTATAAAGACTTAATCTTTATTTTTTGATATTATTTTTTAGTGAATAAGATTCTAACTATAATTATTATATTTCTTTCGACATCGGTTTTAAGTGCCAATGAAAGGGATGCTAAGCTTGATAAATTATTTATGGAATTAAAAAATAACATCACATCTTCGTCACCTATGATTGCTCAACAAATTTGGAGTTTATGGAGTACACATCCTACGGATGAAAAATTGACTTCAATTCTAGATGAGGGTTCAAGGTTAGTTCAAGACAGGCAGCTTGCTCGAGCTATAAATGTTTTTACAGAAGTCATTGAGTTAGATCCTACTTGGGCTGAAGCTTGGAATAAAAGAGCGACTGTATTTTATATGGTTGGTGAGTTTGATAAATCTCAAGATGATATAGATAAAGTTTTAGAGTTAGAAAAAAGACATTTTGGAGCTTTAGCGGGTCAAGGGATGGTCAATATTCAATTAAAAAACTATGATAAAGCTAAGAGAAGTTACCAAAAAGTCCAAGAAATTTATCCTGCAATGAAATCACCCAAGGTAATGATTGAACAAATTGAAGAGTTAATTAAAAGACAATCAATTTAATTTAATTAATACTTAAAAATCAATCACCAGATGAGAAAACCAACACCTCCATCCAAAGCGATGTTAGCACTTGCTAAGTCATTAAGCTTTAACACTCAAAACTATATTCCAAAAGGAGGCGTTTCTTTTTCATTATTTAAAGTAGAAATTTTATCTGGCTTAACGGTTGCTTTAGCATTAGTTCCAGAGGCAATAGCTTTTGCATTTGTTGCAGGAGTTGCGCCATTATCAGGATTGTACGCAGCTTTTATTGTTGGATTGATTACAGCAGTTTTTGGTGGAAGACCTGGAATGATATCGGGTGCAACAGGAGCGCTTGCAGTTGTTATGGTGTCATTAGTTACCGAGCATGGGGCGGAATATTTATTTGCAACTGTTGTCTTGATGGGTCTTTTACAATTAATAGCTGGAGTTTTTAAATTAGGAAAATTTATTAGAATGGTCCCAGAACCTGTAATGCTAGGTTTCGTTAATGGACTTGCAATCGTAATAGGTATTTCTCAATTAAGTCAGTTTAAAACTATTAATGATCTTGGACAATCTGTTTGGATTTCAGGAGACATATTGCTTTATTCTATCGTCTTTGTAATACTTACAATGTTTGTCATATGGTTTTTACCTAAACTTACAAAAGTTGTTCCTTCAACTTTAGTTGCAATACTTTTAACTACAGTATTGGTACTTGCCCTTAAAATAGATATTCCAAGTGTTGGAGATCTTGCTAGTGTTAAAGGAGGATTACCCAATTTTTCAATTCCAAATGTCCCTTTAAATTTTGAAACATTAAAAATTATTTTTCCATATGCATTTATTTTAGCATCCATTGGATTAATTGAGAGTTTATTAACTTTAAACTTAGTAGGGGAGATTACTAATAAAAGAGGGGGTGCTAGCCAAGAATGTTTGGCTCAAGGATTTGCAAATTCAGTTACTGGTTTTTTTGGTGGAATGGGTGGTTGTGCAATGATCGGTCAATCCATGATCAATGTAAGATCAGGTGGTAGAACGCGTTTAGCGGGTATTGCTGCTGCACTATTTTTATTAATTTTTATTTTGTATACATCAGCTTATATAGAGATGATTCCAATTGCAGCACTAGTGGGTGTGATGTTTATGGTCGTGATTGGAACATTTGCCTGGAATTCAATTAAATTTTTAATGATGGTTCCAAGAAGTGATGCGCTAGTTACAGTGCTTGTAACTGTTGTAACTGTATTGGAAGATTTAGCTGTTGCAGTAATTGTTGGAGTGATTGTTTCTGCTTTAGTTTATGCTTGGAAAACTGCATCAAGAATTAGAGCTATTGAGAGACCTTCAAAAACAGAGAAAGGAGCCAAAGTTTATGAAATTGAAGGCCCTTTGTTTTTTAGTTCAGCCAATAGTTTTTTAGAATTATTTAATCCTGAGAATGATCCAAAGTTAGTTATAGTTGATTTTGCAAAATCTAGAGTAATTGATCAATCTGCATTAAAAGCAATTGAAGATGTTGCTCATAAATACAATAGTTTTGGAAAAAAAATTAAATTAAGACATTTAACTAAGGATTGTCATAAGCTTTTGAGTAAAACAGGTCAGTTGGTCGTTGATAGTGATGATGATCCTGATTACAGTTTAGCAGTAGACTATGGGGTTAAATTAAAAATATTTGGTAAATAGAACTCACTACTTATTATGAGTATTCCATACGATGTAATTATAATAGGAGCAGGTGCAGCTGGCATGATGAGTGCTATTGAAGCTGGCAAACGTGGTCGTAAAGTTTTACTCGTTGATCATTATAAAAAGATAGGAGAGAAGATTAGAATTTCTGGTGGAGGCAGATGTAATTTTACTAATATTCACACAAACCCTAATAAGTTTCTTTCACAAAATCCAAAATTTGTAAGATCAGCTCTAAGTCAATACACACAAAATGACTTTATTAACTTAATTAATAAGTACGAAATTAAATTTCATGAAAAAAAACTAGGACAGTTGTTTTGTGATCATAGTGCTCAACAAATAGTTGAGATGTTGCTTAAAGAATGCGAATTAGCAAATGTAACTATTATAAAAGAATTTATTATAAAAAATGTTACGAAAGAAAATGATCAATATCTTGTATCAACTGAAACTGACAAATATTCATCACAGTCTTTAATTATTGCAACAGGTGGATTATCAGTACCAAAAATTGGCGCCACTTCATTTGGTTATGAAATTGCTAAAAAATTTGATCACGATATCATTGAAACCTTACCTGCATTAGTGCCACTGACATTTAACGAAAAGATATTGGAAATGTGTAAAGAATTAACAGGTTTGTCTGTTGAGGCTATTGTCTCTTTTAATAAAACTTTATTTCAAGAAGGAATGTTGTTCACTCATCGAGGGTTAAGTGGGCCTTCTATTTTACAAATTTCATCATATTGGAAACTAGGAGATAATATTAAAGTTAATCTGTCACCAAAATTAAACATTTATCAATTATTAGAAGAAAAAAGAAAATTAAATCCTAAATTTGATATTTTAAATATTGTAAGTGAAATTTTACCAAAAAGATTAGCTCAAATTATCTGTAGTGAAAATAAAGTAAGTGGGAATATTTCTGAATTATCTAACAAAATATTAAAACAGCTAGGTGAGAATATTAATAATTGGTTAATCAATCCAACGGGTTCTGAAGGATATAGAACAGCTGAAGTCACTTTAGGAGGAGTTAATACTAAAGAACTATCTTCAAAAACAATGATGTCTAATAAGCATAAGAATTTATTTTTTATTGGCGAAGTTGTTGATGTAACTGGGCACTTGGGTGGATATAATTTTCAATGGGCTTGGTCTTCTGGTTATGTTGCGGGCCAATATGCATAAAACCATCGTATCGACTTAATCCATTCTATTTGCTAAAATATTAAAATGTGTGGAAGATATGTTGTAAAAAATCCAGTTACTAAAACTAGCAAGCTAGTTAAATCTGCAATTCAAGTTGAAGATACTGAAAATTATAATGCTCACCCTTATCAAAAGCTGCCAGTTATTAAAAAATATAAAAATGGAAATACTTTAGAGGCTCTTAAATGGGGTTTAATTCCAGGTTGGGCTAAAGATAAAGACTTTAAAGCACTAATTAATGCAAGACTAGAGACCATTGATGAGAAAGTTTCATTTAAAAAATTAATTAAGAATAATAGATGTGTTGCAGTAGCCGATGGTTTTTATGAATGGAAGAGAGAAGAAAAAGAAAAAACCCCCCATTATTTTACCAGAAAAGATACTAACCCAATATTCTTTGCAGGTATCTTTGAGGGAGATCAATTTTGTCTAATTACAGAAGAAGCTAAAGACAACATTAATGAAATTCATCACCGACAACCAGTTATAATTAATCAAACAGATATTAATCGATATTTAAATCTAGAATTACAAGGTTCTGCTTTTTTGAATGAATGTAATAAACCTGATTTGATATTTCATGAAGTATCTAAAGATGTTAACAAACCAACAAATAATACAGCGTCTTTAATTCAAAAAGTAAGTAATGAATAAAAAAATTGAATTAAAAGGTCAATGTTTGTGTGGAGAAGTAAAATACAAACTATCTGAAAAACCTTTATTTACCCAAGCATGTCACTGTAAAGATTGTAAAGTATTGACTGGTTCTTCTTATGTTATTAATTCAAGCATTTTAGAAAACACTTTAACCATTACTGATGGTGAACTTTCAGCAACTAAAAAACTTATAGCTGGTAGCGGCAAGTTTATTACAATTTTCTTTTGTAAAAATTGTGGAGCTTATATTTATACAGATTACGAATCTGCTATTGGTAGATTAAATGTTAGAACTCAAACTTTAGAAAATTCTAAAACATTTCCACCCCAAGCTCATATATTTACTAAAGATAAAGATGAATGGGTAAATTTATCAAATATTAATAATTGTTTTGAGAAAATGTATGATCCAAAAGAAACTTGGCCAAATGAAAGTCTTATTAGAATTAAAGAATATCTAAATACAAAAAAATGAAAAATATCTATCATTCGGATATTTATAAATTTAATACACCTGTCAAAAGTTACTGGGAAGATAATTCACAAGAAAATCTAAACTTAGAAAAATTAACTAAAGATGTTAAATCAGAAATAGTTGTCATAGGTGGTGGTTATACTGGATTATTATGTGCGATTAATTTAATTGAAAATCACAACTTAGATGTAATTTTAGTTGAAGCTGGAAAAATAGGCTGGGGCGCCTCCTCACGTAATGCTGGATTTAATTGTTTGCCACCAAGCAAGATGTCTTTTAAAAAAATGCAATCTATTTACGGCAATGATGAAACTAAAAAATTTTATAAAAACTCTGTTGAAGGCTCAAATTATACAAAAGATATTATAAAAGAATATAATATTGACTGTGATGTAACAGGGAATAGCAATTATGTTGTAGCCCATCATCCAAATAAATTTGAGCAAATTAAAGAACAAGCTAGAGCTTATAAGGATGAATTTGAGATTGAAACAGAGGTGTATTCAAAAGAAGAATTCAATCAAATTGGTCATGGTGGAACTGAACAATATGGTGCTTTTTCCTATAAACCTGGATTTGCAATCAATCCTCTTAAATTTGTTAATGGGATTGCAAAACACGCTTTATCAAAAAAATTAAAGATATTTGAACACACTAAAGTAGACCAAATTAATAAAGATAATGGATCTTATCTTTTAAAAACTAAAGAAGGATCTATTCGATCTAAAAAAATAGTAGTAGCAACCAATGGATTTTACCAAGAAGGTTTAATTCCTAAAATGGATGGAAGAGTATTGCCTGTTATTTCAAATATCATTGTTACAAGAAAACTTAATGATGATGAACTCAATGCTCATAATTTTAAAACATTTTCACCCATCGCTAATACTAAAAACCTTTTGTATTATTATAGAAAATTGCCAGATAATCGAATTTTGTTTGGAACTAGAGGAGATTTAAGTGGAAGTGATCAATCAAATTTAGATATGTCAAAAAAAATGGAAAAGTTTTTAAAGGACATATTTCCTAAATGGAGCAATATTAATATTGAATATAATTGGCGAGGATTAATTGCTTTATCTCAAAAATTAACTCCTTCAATTGGCAAAATAGATAATGAAGAAATATACTATGGATTTGGCTACAATGGAGTAGGGGTTAGTGCAGCTCCTTGGACTGGCAAACAGTTATCTAAGTTAGTTTTCTCATCAAATAGTAAAGATCTTGATATCTCAAAGATATATAAAGGATTACCTAAAAAGTTTATATTTCCTAAATTAAGAGTGTTTTACTTTAGACTAGCAGTTCTATTTTATAATATTAAAGATAAGTTTAATATTTAAGAAAATATATGACTAAAAAATTTAAAGAGATTTGATGAATGTATTTATAATTTTATCAGTACTTGTAATTGTAGTGGGGGTTATTTTATTAGTGGCTTCACCATCAGCATTATTTACTTTAAATTGGAAAGAAAAAACAGGAAAAGAAAAATTTCTGATGTTCTTATTTTATAGTATTTTGGTTTATATAATAAACATCATTTTTTGGATTATAAAATAAGAAATAATGGATAAAGTTTTATCTGTCATATTTATGATTGGGGTATTAGTTTTAGTTCTACCTGCATTTTTAAAATCTAATTCAACATTAAAGCTTTTTTTAAAAAACTTATCTATATGGGCACTCATAGTAATTGTTATCTTGGCTATTGTTATATTTTTTCTGAGGTAAAAACTTAATAGTAAAATTTAATTTCTAAATACTTTTATCAATAGAAAGAATAAAAATTCTTTTTAAAATTAAATAATTTATCTTTTGTTAAATAATTTTTTAGCAGGATATCGTATTTTTTTTTTATCAATAACCCACATTGTGCCAAACATAATTAGAATACTTCCAGAAACAATTAACCAAACTAATTCAGGTGAATGTTCAAAATGATTTGCAAAGTACAATCCTATCATAACAATTATTCCACCAATAATCGCAACTTCTTCGTAAATTACTCCTCTAAAAGTTAATGGCTCTCTGTTTATTACTATATCTCGTAACATTCCTCCACCCGCAACAGTTAAAGCTGCACAAATTGGAACCCATACTAAAGGCATATTAGCATTAATTGCAATGATGGGCCCCAAAACTGCTAATACCGAAAAACCAATTAACTCAGAGTAGGTTTTTAAGATTTTGAAATTTTTTGATTTGATAAAATTAGGATTGTAATGAATTAACATAGAGACACTTACAACCAGTAAAATAACTCCTACCATATAAGATATATCTGCAACGAAGAAAAATGGTTGTCGCTCCAGACCTATAACAATATCTCTAATTGTCCCCCCTCCAATACTTGGTAGCGTGCAGAGAATAAATCTTCCATATAAATCATATCCCCTGTTAATCGCAACTAACAAGCTACTTAATCCAAACGTCAATGAACCTAACAATACAATTATTTGAAATATTGGATTAGAAACAAATTGATTTACATAATATAGTGTTGCTATTGAAAATATATTTTTTCTCTTGTCCTCTTTAAATAATTGATTAATTACTTCATATGTCCAGTTTTGATCTATTTGATCTTTTTTTGCTGTGTATTTAGAAATTTGATCTATTTGTTGTTCGTATTGTTTTAAATCCAATATCCCAAAGTTTTCTTGTTCAGTTGCAATTAGTTTTAAAATTTCATCTAACATTTGTTGTTGAAATCGGTAATCTAAAGATTGATTTTTTCTCAATACAGTTTCAACCGCTAAATTAGGAGCCAATCTTGTGTCTTCCCAGCCAAATCTTACGGCACGGACAAATTTTACTAAATCATTTTTAAATTTTTCATCTTTTAATCGTTCCGTTTTAACGTAAATTCCATCTTCAATATTTGCAATATTAAATTGTTCAGGACTTAAAATCATTAAATCTTCTTCGATAACTCCTGAATTTAAAATAGAAATTGATTCATTATAACTCATCGAAGTTGCACAATCGACGTTGCCATTAATTAAATCTTCACCATTGGGTTTTTGTCTTACAAACTCTACTTGATTGATTGGTATACCCAATTGATTAAGCATGCTCTTAACGAGATTGTCATCACCAATGCCCCAATAACCTATTTTTTTTCCAGCCAAATCAGATAATCGAATAACACCTTTGCTTATTCGACAAAGAACTTGAAGACCACTTTTGTTAAAAATTTGAGCAATATTAGTTACTTGATCAGCATCTTCACCCCCTACAAATATATTGTTTAGATTAGAAACTGCAATATCCACCTCACCAGATCTTAATATTGAAATGGGGTCACGTTCATCTGATTTAGGAATTAATTCAACATCTAAATTTTCTTTATCAAAATACCTTCTAGACTGAGCCACATAAAATCCTGCAAACTGGCTTTGATCAAACCATTGTAATTGAACTTTTAGTGATGAATTTTTAGCATTAACATTGCTGATATTTAGGCATAAAAATAGA
>ENA-OWPI01002113-OWPI01002113.1-marine-metagenome-genome-assembly--contig:-NODE-2113-length-19441-cov-3.398678_pt1 | contig 19441 bp, 19 predicted proteins | sample MGYA00238138_ERZ651775 | MGnify/ENA primary metagenome ERZ651775 (study PRJEB26906, sample SAMN06265043) | marine metagenome | isolation source: Helgoland LTER site | place: Germany:Helgoland, sampling...
AAAATCCAGGAGGGCCAGAACCACCACCACTATTCATGGGATTAAGTGATTGACCGAGACTGCTGCCAAGACTTGATCCTAGCGATCCACCAGCAATACTACCTAAAGTTGTATTGGCTATTCCGCTACCAAGAGCATTACCGGCTGTGCTTCCCAATGTATCACCAACTGTATTGCCAAGAACGCCACCGGCACCTCCGAGCAGTGAACCACCTAGATAACCACCACCAGCAGATAAAATACCTGATAATGGATTGCAAGTTCATATACCTCCATTTAATGTGCCACCTCAATTTGAGAGAGAATTATTTTATCTGAGTTTCAGTTGAATCAACATTGTTTCTATTATCAGTCCAAGAAAGCTCAACTTTATCGCCGACAGTAGCGCCTTCAAACATAAATGATAAGTAAGGGTTCTTTGAGATAGCTCGGCTCCAGTCACAAGTCATAACAACATTACCATTATGTCTTATTATAATTTCATTTATGTAATGAGAGGGGATAAATTCGGTGGTTTCGCTATCAATTCGAAAGCCAGTTTCCATTGGGTGTCGAATGATAGCGCGCACTGTTGTAACTCGACCACGTATTTTTGTTTGTAGGCGTATAGATGATTCCATCTAACCACAGCCTCCTTCATGAACCTCTACAAATTTACGTGAGTTAAATAATAGCCCATCGCTTTTTACCACAGCAATAATATCTGAAGAGTTTTGCATTTTTATCCGCGTTGAGATGAAACCGACACAACCATTAGAAAGATTAAAGCTTGCAATCAATGGGTTAGGATTTTTTTCGACGAATATTGTTATAGACTCTATTTTTGGTAAATCCGTTTTAACCTTGACTGGAACAACAGCACCATTTTCTACAACAGAATGAACCCCAATATTAATTTGTTCAGATTTTTTTATAACTTGATCAGGAAAATAAGCGGCAATCGCTTCATCTAAGTCGACCGAAGAAAACGCAGCCTTGTTCCATTTGGCAAGGACAGAGATAGGTTTCAATATTCCGAAAATAAGAGTCATTGATCCCGTTGCTAAATATCTAAGAGTGTCTCTACGTAACATTTACATTTACTCCCCCGTTATTACCTAAGTCCTTCTTCGAGTTCAAGCTCATATTCGAGTTCTATCATGCGTGCGTTGATACGTTGTTCCTGATAGTAGTCGACTCGGTATTGTCTTTTTATAAACTTTAACTTATCCACAGCGAGTCGTGTTTGCGCGGCAAGATAATAATATTCTGATTGCAAGATTGCAGTTTCGATTTCATTGCCTAGCATAGCCTCTGCTTGACCAAGCAGACTATAACTTTCTAGATCGTGTTTATGATGACGTTCATATTTTTTTAAAATATCTCTAGCTTCTTTCCCGTTACTTAAATCAAGCAAAGCTTTGCTATAAGCCATGACGACCGGTCTATAATCGGGATAAAGGCCATGTGCTTTTTTAAAAATATCAAATGCAGTATTGTAATTTGACTGGGTTGTCTCAAGCTTTGCTGCTAACAATAAATAAGCAACATCATCAGGATTATCTCTCAAGAGATGATCGACATGCTGTTTTGCTTGAGCAAACTCTCTATTAGCAATATAAGCGTAAGCTAATCCATACCGTATTGATAAATCTTTCCTTGCGGAAATTTTATTTTCATCAAGTGCTTGTCGTAGAGTTTTAATAGCTACTTTTTTTGACTTTGACGATTCCACAAAAAGTTTATATCGAATCAAATCGTAGGAGTGTGAATTTGTAAATTCTCCCATTAAAAAATCTTCGGCACGTGCACGAGAGTCAGCAATTCGCGATGTCGTTAGCGGATGTGTACGTAAAAATTCTGGCGCAGTATTCTGAGTATATCTTGATAACTGTTGTAATTTTTCAAAAAAAGCGGGCATTCCTCTTGGATCGTAGCCTGCTTTGGCTAATACTTGCATTCCAATTCGATCCGCTTCTTGTTCGTTGGCACGTGTGAAATTTGCCGAGTTTTGAGCGGCTAAGCCGGCAGCACCTGTCATCGCCGCCATTCCGGCATCTGGGTTTGAAATGCCAATTAATAGCGCACCAATCAATGCTGCAGTATTGAGTAAACTGTATTTACTTGCCTCTTCAAACTGACGTGCAAGATGCCGTTGAGTGACATGCGTAATCTCATGCGCCATTACAGCAGCTAACTCGCTTTCGTTACTAGAATTTAAAATCACACCACTATTCATACCAATCATGCCGCCGGGTCCAGCAAAAGCATTGATACTTGGGTCATTAACTACAAAAAAAGTAAACAACTGTTCATTGCTATCGCTATATGAGACCAATTTATCTCCAAGCGACTGAATATATGACTCAACTTCAGGATCATTATTCACACTAGTAAAATGGCGTACCTGATTCAAAAACATCTTACCGAGTCGTCGCTCATACTCAGGCGAGACTAGACTGCCTGAAGAGTCACCAAAATCAGGCAAATCGTTACCAACTATAAGAGATGGCGTTAATAAGAGGAAAAAAGTAAACGTCTTGTATACAATTTGCTCATTAAATCTTAAAAAAGTCATTTAAATATATTTTGATGATACCTAATACGACACATTGTCTTGTCTTTGGTTTAATATTCGCAGTTTAACATAACTAATGTAGACCAGTATTTTTGTGGTTCAGTTTCATAATTAATTTATAATCTTGGAGAAATAAAATATGGCAGCGGCCAAAAATGCTTTTTATGCGCAATCTGGCGGTGTTACATCCGTAATTAATACCAGTGCATGTGGCGTAATAGAAACCGCAAGACAATACCCAGAAAAAATCGCAAAGCTTTACGCAGGTCGCAACGGTATTATTGGTGCATTAACTGAAGATTTAATTGATACTAGTCTTGAGTCTGAGGCTGATATTGCAGGATTACGTCATACTCCCTCCGGAGCTTTTGGTTCTTGTCGTTACAAATTAAAAGGACTAGAAGAGAGTAAAGCTGAATATGAACGTCTAGTCGACGTGTTTAAAGCACATAATATTGGCTACTTTTTCTATAATGGCGGTGGTGATTCAGCAGATACATGTCATAAGGTTTCGCAAATATCTAAAAAAATGGGTTTTTCTATTCAAGTTATACATATACCTAAAACTATTGATAATGATCTACCAATCACAGATGTATGTCCAGGTTTTGGATCAGTTGCTAAGTATATTGCGATATCAACTCGTGAGGCCTCGTATGATGTTTGTTCTATGGCTAAGACTTCAACCAAGGTGTTCGTGCTCGAAGTTATGGGCCGTCATGCAGGTTGGATTGCGGCGGCTGGTGGTTTGGCAGCTGATGAAAAAAATGACATTCCTATCTTGATTCTATTTCCAGAAGTAGAATTTGATCGGGATGCATTCATTACCAAAGTAAAAGAGAAAGTTGATGCATATGGATATTGTTCAATCGTAGTATCTGAGGGTGCGCATTGGTCAGGGGGTAATTTTTTAGCGGACCAAGGAACAAATGATGCTTTTGGTCATACTCAATTAGGTGGTGCAGCTCCGATTATTGCTAACATGATCAAGGATACGCTAGGTTATAAATATCATTGGGCGGTTGCAGATTATTTACAACGTGCCGCACGACATATAGCCTCAAAAACAGATGTAAACCAAGCCTATGCATTAGGAAAAGCAGCTGTGGAGATGGCTATTGCTGGAGAGAACGCAGTCATGCCAATAGTGCATCGCATAGCCGATGAACCTTACGTTTGGGAGATTGGAAAAGCAAAGCTGGAAGATGTTGCAAACGTTGAAAAGATGATGCCAAAAGAATTTATTACAGAAGATGGATTTGGCATCACCGCGGCCTGTCGTCGATATCTAAGTCCGTTAATTGAAGGCGAAGATTATCCACCTTATGAAAACGGCTTACCGAAATATGTCACGCTTAAAAATAATCCAGTAGAAAAAATATTAAATACAGAGTTTGTACTTTAAATTGTTAAATCAGCCCACTTTGTCAAATAAACTGTATTCAATTTTAACATTTATCCTATCTGCTTTTTTAGCAAAAAAGATAAATAAGTAAGGAATAAGCTCCCAGCAATCGCATTTGATTTGAAAAAAGCTAATCCATCAAAAAATATCTATTAGATCGATAATTGCTAACCAGCATCAAAAAGAGTGAAGACTTTTAGTAAACTTCCTTTATAATGCTACATCAATGACTCATTTAGTTAAATTAACATCTTACATAAGTAAATATTTTCTTTGTCAAATTTGTTTCGAAACAACACAAATTAAAAACTTTTAAACTATGAATATTGTAAAAGGAGAATTAAGTCTCCAACGTTTTCTAGTGCCTTATCGTATCTACGGTAAAGCGGAGAAGACTATTGTGTGCATTAGCGGCGCCAAGCAAACGATGGCAGCTTGGCGTTCATTCGTCAGTCACTTTGTTGCTGACTATTCAGTTGTTGTATTTGATTTGCCAGGCCAAGGGCGCGGCCAGATATTATCTGGAGCTCCCGGAATCACGTTCGATGAACAGGTAGATGTTTTGCATAGCATCATTAATAAAACCAACCGTAATGGAACCGTCATTTTAGCTGCTGCTTCATGGGGAACAATAATTTCTGTTGCATTAGCTGCACGCTATCCGGAGCTAGTAGACAAGATGATCTTAGGAAGTTTTGGTGCGAAACCAAGCAAAGCTGTAATTGAGGTGATTAAAGAAGGTCAAAAACTTTTCGATACCAACAAGACAGATGATATCGCTCCTCTGATGATAGAAAAATTTGGCCAACACATACCTCATACACATAAGAAACAAATTATCGAACAGTTCCGTGGCATGAGCCGTGAACAGTTTCTTAGCTTCTATGATCACTGTGAGTTTGTTGAGCAGGCATCAGATATCGAAGATTTTATTGATTTAGGAAATATTACTGCGTCTACGCTCATACTTAGCGGTGAGTTTGATGCAATACTAGATCCAGGTGACATTGAAAAAGCCTCTTCCCGAATTCCTGATTGTGAGTTCAAGATGATCCCGGGTGCTGGACATTTCCTACACTGGGAACAAGCAGACATTCTTCATACCTATAGTGAGTTCCTCGCCAGATAATAATTTGGTGGGCTCTGACCTTCCTGAATCTAAACTTGATTTGAAACCAATTGATACGGTTTCTAATATTGAGTCGGAAGAATTCTCAAGATCCTATTTCAAACCGCTCCTGCCATTAGTTATGCAAGACATGGCGAAAGATTGGCCTGCATTAGATAAATGGAGTCCTGAATTTTTCAAAGAACAACACGGCAATAAACAAGTTAAAGTTTATGACTCAAGTTTTGTCTCTGCAGGCAAGAATTACATGTCAAAGTCGAAGAGTATCAATTTTAAGGACTACATCGATGCGGTTGTGACTAAAGAACAAGATCTACGTATGTTTCTCTACAATATCAAATCTGAAATCCCAGAATTAGTTGATGACATTGCCTTTCCGGCCATATTGAAAGGCATATCACGAAACTTTGTTTTTATGTTTTTCGGCTGTAAAGGTTCCGTAACCCAAATGCATTTTGATATTGATATGTCACATGTGTTACACACTGCGCTCTATGGTAAAAAAACAGTTTATCTATTTTCCCATGAGCAAGGAAAAAATTTACATGGCTATCCATTTACTTGTAGGAGCTATGTCGATGTTGAGAGACCAGATTTTAACCAGTTTCCAGGCTTGAAGCACTTGGATGGGTATAAAGTAGTACTTGAGCGAGGAGAAACATTGTATATCCCCAGCGGTTACTGGCACCATTTTGTCTACGATGAACCTAGTTATGCGATTTCATTACGATGTGCCAGTCAAACCTGGAAGGGTAAATTACATGGTGTTTTGAATTTACTTCTTTTGTCTCCGATTGATAGATTAATGAATAAGATTTCGCCTCAAAGTTGGTTTAATTGGAAACAACAACAGGCTCTAAAAACACATTAATCTAGAACCTCGCTATTAACTCTGCGTAGCAACCTTTTGATTTTTATTGCGTGCTATACTTTCATAGATACTGCTTTATTACTGCCCATTGCAATAATTTTTGTTTGAATGTCAGTGCTGCATGCGCGGGGCTAGTGGAAGGTAATCTGAAAAAGGATAGCTTTTGCTGTGCTTGATTCAGAGTCATTAATATATTTTTCTTAAAGAGTTGTTCGGCTTTTGCGCCATTAAAGAAAACAGCGGTAACTTGCTTATGTCTGGAGAAGAATTCTATAAAATCATTCGGCTCTATGGTGGACTGATCAATATCAGAATCAAGACTACCTTCGCGATAACAACTTTTTAAGACATCCCATAACGCAATATTGTTTTTTATTAAAAGTTTTTTGCGATCGTCATAAGACAGCACACTATCTGTTTTGAGTAAATTGGACATAATGGGCCAAAAACTATTACGAGGGTGCGCATAGTATTGGTTTTCCTCAAGCGACTTTTGTCCGGGCATGGAACCAAGTATCAGTATCTTTGCATCGGATTTTGCTACAAGGGGAAAGCCAGAGATATTTATCATAGTAAAAGAATATTTTGATGCTGGGAGAAGCGCAACAAGATGCTCAATAATACCAAAATTGTACGAAAAGCAGGGAGGAGCCTTTGAAGTTACTCGATATCCAAGTACAATCTGCACGATTTTTTGACACCGGCAATGCAATGGGGACATTATCGGTGATTTTTATATTTTTTGTTCTTGAAATCAATAACTTATAAAATTTAGGGGGAATTATATGTCAGGTATAACAATATGGGTTACTACAATCCTGTCGCTGATGGGCTTAGGAATAGCCTTCTTTTACATGAAGAAGGTTGTAAGTATACCTCTTGGTCTTGGTCTGGACGAAGCTCAGGCGAAGAAGCTAACCTTCATCCATAGTGCTATTGCTGAGGGAGCCATGGCTTTCTTGAAGCAAGAGTACAAAGTACTGACAATATTTATGGTGGTATTTGCCGCCATTATCGCCATCCTGATCAACGATACTCATACCCCTGATATTCATGAAGGAATCTATACTGCTATCGCTTTCCTCTTTGGTGGTGTGATATCCATCGCTTCTGGTTATATCGGCATGAAGGTAGCGACTCAAGGCAACGCACGAACTACGGTTTCTGCAAAGAAAGATATTTCTGCAGCTTACGATGTAGCCATTAACTCTGGTGCGGTAATGGGATTTGCCCTTGTAGGACTGGCGACCCTCGGACTGGTTATCATCTATGTGGTGATGAGCACCTTGCTTGCTGACCTTGGACCTGAGAACAATCACATTCTTATGGAAGTGATTGCTGGCTTTGGTCTAGGTGGTTCTACAATCGCGTTATTTGCAAGAGTTGGCGGCGGTATTTTCACTAAGGCTGCGGACGTTGGTGCTGACCTTGTAGGTAAGGTTGAGCAGGGCATCCCAGAGGATGATCCCCGTAACCCTGCCGTAATCGCTGACAACGTTGGCGACAATGTGGGTGATGTTGCTGGCATGGGCGCTGACCTTTTCGGTTCTTGTGCAGAAAGCACCTGTGCTGCAATGGTTATAAGTGCGGTAGTTTTTGCCGGGAACCCAGATGCATTGCTGTTCCCAATTTTGATCAGTGCTGTAGGTATTCCAATAGCCTTGATCACTAAACTCTTAGTTGGCGTAAAGACTGAAGACGACGTAGCGCCGGCCCTGATGAAACTACTAATTATATCCAGCGCTATTATGGCAGTTGTCATGTACTTTATTACTATTGCTCTGATTCCAGAACAATTCGAATTGAACGGCGCTGAATATAATAACCAAGGTGTCTATCTCTGCTTCTTGGCTGGATTGGTTTCAGGCTTGGCGGTTGGTTTATTAACTGGCTACTACACTTCTGAGAAATTCAGTCCCGTAAAAGAAGTCGCAAAGTCTTGTGAGACTGGTGTTGCTACTAACATCATCTACGGCCTCGCACTCGGCTATAAGAGTACAGTGCTTCCTTATATTGCCATCGCGATAAGCATCTTCATCTCTTGGGAACTCGCCGGGATGTACGGCATAGCTATTGCCTCTCTAGGCATGTTGGGCAGCCTTGTATTAACTCTTACTATCGATGCCTATGGTCCCGTTGCAGACAATGCTGGCGGAATTGCAGAGATGGTGGGCTTAGAGTCAGAAGTAAGGCGTAGAACTGATATTCTCGATTCCGCGGGTAATACAACTGCAGCCATCGGTAAAGGTTTTGCTATCGGCGCTGCGATACTTACCTCGTTAGCATTATTCGCGGCCTTCATAACTACCGCTGAAAAACTGATGGGTGAGCCTATCTCTATGAGTTTGTTAGAGCCTTTAGTTTTCACCTTCTTATTTGTTGGAGCAGTTTTACCTTTCTTGTTCTCTGCCATGACTATGAAGTCAGTTGGTATAGCGGCATTCGCGATGATCGAAGAAGTACGTCACCAATTCAAGACGATTTCAGGCATCATGGAAGGCACTGGTACTCCTGACTATGCGAAGTGCGTAGCCATATCAACTCAGGCGGCGCTGAAGCAAATGATAGCTCCTGGTGTGTTGATCATGGGTTCGCCAATCGTTGTTGGCTATCTGTTCGGCGTTGAGGCAGTTGCCGCTATGTTGATCGGTTCATTGATCACCGGTGGTGTACTTGCGATCTCTTCCTCTAACAGTGGCGGCGCTTGGGATAATGCTAAGAAATATATTGAGGCAGGTAACCATGGTGGCAAGGGCTCTGATGAGCATACTGCAGCTGTTGTTGGTGATACTGTTGGTGATCCAATGAAAGATACTTCGGGGCCTTCACTGAACATTCTGATCAAGCTATCTGCAATCCTTAGCCTAGTGTTTGCGCCGTTCTTCGTTCAGTATGGCGGCATCTTGCTTTAAGCGTGTAAAGACTTTAGTCTAATGTGTATGTAAAGGGAGTCATTTGACTCCCTTTTTTAATATCTGGGAATTGTTATACTTCTCTGCGTAAATTTCAAGAATGGCATCGTTGACTATTATTATCGTTATTGCTTAAGAAACGCCTTGTAATAGTTTCTGAGTTTCAAACAGCGGCAAACCCATAACGCCACTGTAACTTCCTTCTAAATGTTTGATAAAGACCGCTGCTCGGCCCTGAATAGCATAACCACCAGCTTTTCCAATAGGTTCATCTGTTTCACAGTAATCAATTAATTCTTTTTTTGACAACTTTTTAAATGTGACTTGGCTGATATTTAATAAGCATTTTTCGTGTTTATGAATCAGGCTTACTGCCGAGAAAACGGTGTGCGTTTTGTTAGATAACCTATTAAGCATGGCTATAGCGTCTTGTCCGTTCTCCGCCTTGCCTAATATATGCCCTTCTATGACCACAGCCGTGTCCGCAGCTAACACTGGGAAGTCTTCATTACTGAATGCATTTCCTGCACGAGCTTTTCCTAAGGCTATTCGCTGTACATAATTTCGGGGGGGTTCTTTACCATCCCAACTCTCATCAATATCGATATCGATAATTTCAAACTCGACCCCAATTTGTTCTAACAACTCACGTCGACGTGGTGATTTTGAAGCAAGATAAATAGTCATAAATTGTGCCTAATCAGGTTTCTCCATGCCACCAAACTCTTCGAGGAGTTCTTTTATGAACTCATGAATCTGTAAAGTCATCACGGCAAAATCTTGATCGAACTGAGTTGCTCTATCATTACTGTCGTCCTCTGCTTGTTCCTGAATAATGTCCTCAAAGCGTAATCGTTTGATTGATAAATCATCCGATAAAACGAAACGAATTGCTTCGCGCCATACCAACGCAAGTTGGATAACACGTTTACCTGCTTTTAAATGACTCATTATTTCAGCGCTTTCCAATTCCTGATTCTTACAGCGTACTATGTTCTTACTTTCTCTAGGGTTCTGTAATTCACATTCATTATCAAGCTCAAAACTTTCTGGGGCAGCACCTTGTAGCCAGTGGGTCATCATGTTTGCAGCGTCGCCATGACACTTTAGGGGCACTATCGGCAAACTACCCAAGGTCGCACGCAGATGATCCATAAATTCTTCTGCTTTATTTGAGCTAGCAGAATCAATAATTAATAATTTATTTTTTGGGTCGAAATAAGCATAAACGAGGTATGAGCGTGTTAATGCGCGTGGTAATAAAGTATGTACAACATCTTCCTTAATTGTGCGTTTTTCATTACGATATATACTACGTGCCTGAGCCGCTTCAAATTCAATAACCTTTTCTTCTACGATCTCGCTGATAGCAGCTGGGGGTAGGATCTTTTCCTGTTTGCGAGCACAGATCATGGTGTAGTCACCACACTTATGCGTATATTGCTCACCACTCTTTCCTAGTGGCGACACCCAACCATAGCGAGAGAAGTCCATATTAGTACAAGGCGTGAAGTCCTGTTGGTGAAGTGCGATTTCTAATGTGTCAGGAGTCAGGTCAATGTCTTTAGTAAAATGATATACTCGAAGGTTTTTGAACCACATATTATTTATGTATTGAGTCGAAAAAAGACACTGATTATCCCGCACCTTACCCAACACAAGCAAGGACAATTAGTGAGTCTTTCGTTGTGGGTGCGGCAATGTAATAATTAGCTAAAAATTAAGAAATGTATAAGAGCATGAAATCACCAGTCGATAAGCTACTAGAAAAGAACCGGGAATTAAGTCACTCGGAAATGATGAAAGTTAGTTCACATGTACAACGTAATGAAAGGGAATCGGACTGGATAATTAACACGCTAACTCTGGAAGGTCACGATGTCCCATTTCGATTCAAGCGAAAAAAAAGTTACCGCAATCTTAAGGGCGCACGCATAAACTTGACCTATTATGCTGGTGTGGAAAATATTGCTGGTTTTAGTATAGAAGTAATGAATGTTGTCCGAATAAAAGTGGCCTAATTTTAGTAATATATTTAAATAGGAATAAGCTCAGCATTATGTCCTTAGAAAAAAACATTATCATTCATTGGTTCAGACAGGATCTAAGGCTCTGTGACAATCCATCTCTGTTTGAGGCTGCGAAACAAGGCGTAGTGTTGCCTATTTATATCCTAGATGACGATAATCCTGGTCTATATCAAATGGGTGGGGCGAGTCGTTGGTGGTTATATCGCTCTTTACAAGAGCTTAATAGATCATTAAACGGCAATCTTGTAATTCATAATGGTGATCCAAAAAAAATTCTTCTTAATTTAGTTAGCGAAAATAAAATTAAGAGTGTGTTTTGGAATCGATGCTATGAACCATGGAGGATTCGACGAGATAAAGAAATAAAAAAATTAAAGTGTCTTACATGTAAAAAAGAATTTAACTCTGAATCGAACACTAAACCTTTTTGTTCTCAACGTTGTAGTTATATTGATTTAAATAATTGGTTAGGTGAAAAATACTCAATTCAAACAAACGAAGATGATTACGAAAAAGATATTTAATTTTTTATTTTGTTTTCTAGACATAATATAGTCTAGGCGTTATAGATTATATTTAATTGCCCGGGTAGCTCAGTTGGTAGAGCAGAGGACTGAAAATCCTCGTGTCGGTGGTTCGAATCCGCCCCCGGGCACCACGTTTTTAAAATTAATTTTAAGTATTTTTTATTTAGCCAAAAATACGCTTGGTCATGTCTGGAAGATTTGCTCCAAAAAATGCGTTGTTAACTATCTGTTTATGATCACTATCTAAAACTCTAGCGAGAATAGAGGCGTAAACTGCCCTGGCATCTACAGAAGAATTTAAATCACGTCCTTCAAATAAATTCTTTTTTTCAAGACCAGGCCAATCACTTATTATTTTAGATTTGTTTAATAGACCTCCAGCCATAAGAATAGCAGATCCATAACCATGTTCTGTACCAGATCCACCATTTTGATCCAGTGTTCTTCCAAATTCAGTAAGTGAAACAATTATTGTGTTTTCAAAAGCAGAGTTCATTTCGGTTTCTAAGGTAGAGATTATTTGATCAAATTGTCTTAATTTTTTTGCATGTTCTCCATTGTCACCACCTTGATCAGCGTGAGTATCAAATCCTGCTATATCAAAAACTGCAATATTTGGCCCGTCTGATTGAGCTAGTTGTTCACCAGCAATCTTAGCTAATTTTTTGACATCTTGGCTTGCATTCTTACTATTTTGCATCATAGCAATTGGTCGTTGACGTATAGTATTTAAAACATTGCTTAGTACTTTGTCTTTACTGTAATCATTTGCTAATATTTTTAGTGTTTCATCACTTGGCAATTTATTTGAGGAAGGCATGAAATTATCAAGGTCTCTTCCACCCCTTAATATCAAAGGCATAGGAAGTGAGATAGATAAACTCTTCCTATTGCCAGTTTCAAGAGCTCTTCCTAGCCATCCAGTTTTATCATAATAAGGTTTAGTACCACCACTCTCCATTAGATATTGTCCTTCAAAATGAGACCTACCTGTATAGGGAATAGAGGTAGCATGAAAAATTGATGCTTTATCTTTATCCCACAATTTTTTAAATGTTTTAAGTTGTGGATGGAGGGCAAAATCTGGTGTAATTTTTAATGGTTTTTCCACACCAATATCCGGTCTAGCTTCTGCAAGAATGTTGTTACCTATAAATGGAACTGCTGTAAGTCCATCCATTCCACCACGTAACATAACAACTACTAAGTTTTTTTTAGTTAGAGTTGAACTAAATGCATTTGAGATCATAGGGGCGGTAACTATTAAAGATGCAGAACCAGTCAAAAAAACACGTCGAGAAATATTCATACTTTTAAAACCTTTCTACTACATAATACAGCGATTAAAGAATTTGAAACTTCATTGCTTATTTCTAGTTTTTCTAAAACGTCCAATAATTCTTTAGGGTCATCAAAGTTTTTGTTAACCATTTTTTTTGAAATATCAATTTCTGGTATAGAATTTTTATATAGTCCAATTTGTGTGGGGTTGTTAACTAATGCAATTCTTCTAACAAGATATTCTTGTGAAAGCCATTCAGCTTCAGTATCTGGAAAGCCATTTGGTTGTTTAGCTCTATAGGGAAGATGACCTAATTCAGCAAGGATCCACTTTATTTTCTTTTGTTTATAATTAAGTCTTGATTTAAAATCATATTCAAAAATTTGGGGATCTCCAGGCCAATCAGCGCCAGTCATTCTTGCAATTTGAATAAGCCATGTTTCTGGTGAAAGAAATTTTTCTTCTGTTTCTCCATATTTCCAGGCTGCTTCTAAAACTGCCTTATGGATATCTATTAACATTCCTTTTGACTTTAACCAGGCATCTGTAACAGTTTTAATCATTTCTTTACTTGGGTTGTCACATATAAAGTGACGACATAATTTAAGTGCAATGAAATTTCTACAATCTTCGCTATCACAAAGATCTTCAATTAATTTTCGTAACTGTTTTTTCCCTTTAGTTTTTTTATCAAAACCAGATGATTTATATTGTTTTCCTAAAACTATATGTGTACCTGGTTCGTGAAGGCTTCCTTGATAACCTATTTTTTTTGCTTCACCTTGACCTTTTTTCCAGCCAACCATACCCCAGCCGGTCATTATATAGGCAGTGTTAATTACATCTTCTTGAGTGTATCCAGCATCAGGAGACACAGTATGAAGTTCCAATAACTCTCTACCATGGTTTTCGTTCAACCCTTTTTCAGGCTTATTTTTTTTTCTTCTATTTATATTATAATCTGAATTAGGGCCTCTTGACTTGAAATTGTCTAAACTTTTCATCATTGGCCATGTTAGTGTCATATCATATACCATATCGGCAAATCTACCAGTCATTAAGGGGCGCAATTGTTCTCTTTGCATTGGGCCCGTATTAAAATCGGGTAATTTATTTTTATCTACAATAGCGAAGTGGTTACCCCAAAAATGCCAAAAACGTTCAAATACTGGTTGATTTCCATGCACTGCTTGATGATGTCTTATAGCTAATTCATATCTTTCAAAAAACTTTCGTCCAGTTCTACGATATAATTTTCTTTTCTTTACCTTAGCCTTTGAGGGATCCTTTTCGCTTTTTTGGATTTTTTCTTCAGCAAGACCAAAGTCAACTCTTATGTCTAACATTTCTGCTTCAGTGTATAACTTACCAGGCCAAATTAATTTTGGCACAACTGTCATTTGATCCTTTGCCCAATCTAGTGGATTTGAAGGGACTAGTTCATCTGGTTTAAGGCCAAAGCCAACACGCCGAATAAATGCTTTAGTTTTCATTTGTTAAGTAATTTCCTTATTATTAAGTCATTAATATCAATTACAATATTATAATAACGTAACATAATGCAATTATAAATTATTGAATAAATCTTTGTTTAGATTAAGGTAAAATTGTTACATTTTATGTTTAAGGGAATTCAAATGACAAATAATAATGCAACTAACAAAAAGAAAGTTCTGATGGTTCAAGGTCTCCATGAAGAGGGAAAGAAATTATTATTAGAAAGAGATGATATTGAAGCAATTACCATAATGTCAGCTGATGAAAATGAAATTATGGAAGCAGCAAAAGATGCCCATGGGGTTACTGTTAGAACTGCAAATATAACAAGAAAAATAATTGAAAATTCTAAAAATCTTCAGATAGTCTCCAGGCACGGTGTTGGATATGATTCTATTGATGTTGATGCTTTAAATGATTGTAGGGTTCCTTTGGCAATAGCTGCACATTCAAATATGATTTCTGTTGCAGAGCATGCTATGTTTATGTTGTTAGCACTTTCTAAAAATGTTTTTTATTATGATAAATTTGCTCGAAAAGCTGATTGGACTACTAGGTGGGATATAAGAGCCTGGGACGTTGCTAATAAAAACATTCTTATTATTGGATTTGGAAGGATTGGATCGAAGTTGGTTAGAAGAGCTCTGGCCTTTGATATGAATGTTTTTGTATATGACCCTTACATAGATGCTTCTGAGATCACAAAATCTGGAGCGAAATATGTAGATAATTATTTAGATATTTTAAAAGATATGGATGCAGTATCATTACATTGTCCAAAAAATGAGGAAACAACTGACATGTTTTCCGAAAGAGAATTTAATATGATGAAGAAAAGTTCATTTTTAATAAACTGTGCTAGAGGCGGAATAGTAAATGAAAAAGCTCTTTATAATGCTCTAACTTCTAAAAAAATTCTAGGTGCAGGATTAGATGTATACGATGATGAACCTTCTACATCTTCAAACCCACTTTTTAGTTTGGATAATATTCTACTTTCACCACATATTGCAGGAGTTACTCAAGAAGCCACCATCAGAATGTCAAAACAAGCAGTTCAAAACGTGCTTGATGTATTTGATAATAAAGTAGACCCTGAAGTCATAATTAATAAAAATGTTTTATAGGAGTAAATAAATGGAACAGCAATCTTTAAGAAACTGTTGGTTGAAAGGTAAGGGAGCCATTAATGCCTGGTGTTCTATTCCAAATGCAGTTACAGCAGAAATGATGTCAATGAATGACTTTGATTCTATAACAATAGATATGCAACACGGTTTAGTAGATTATCAAACTGCCTTAAATATGCTTCAAGTGATTTCTGGGTCTGGAAAGACACCTATGGTAAGGGTTCCCTGGAATGAACCAGGAATAATTATGAAGTCTCTCGACGCAGGAGCTTTGGGAGTGATTTGTCCAATGATAAACACTCCAGAAGATGCTGCTAATTTTGTTTCTACTACAAAATATGCTCCTGTTGGATCTAGAAGTTCTGGTCCTACAAGAGCTATTATGGTTCATGGTCCTAATTATCATGATGAAGCAAATGATAATATAATATCCCTAGCAATGATTGAAACAGTTGAAGCTTTAGATAATGTTGAGAAGATTGCCGCAACGAAAGGTTTGACTGGAATTTATATAGGCCCTTCAGATTTAAGTATTTCTATGGGATTTAAACCAGGGTTAGATAGGGTGGAACCAGAGCTTATAAAAGCAATCAAAAGAATTGAGGATGCCTGCGTTAATAATAATATAAAAGTGGGAATTCATTGCTTATCTCCATCATATTTAAAAGATAAATTATCTAAGGGGTTTCATTTAGCTACGCTTGCTAGTGATGTAAGAATTTATGCGGAAGGTATTAGCAATAAATTAAAAGAAGCCAGAGCTTAATTTTATATATTTAATAATTAAGGAGACGTTATGAAGGCAGTAACTGTTGTCGAAAGTGGAGTTGATATCTTAGATGTAGATATTCCAAAACCACAAAGAAATGAAGTTCTGGTAAAAGTCTTTGCTTGTGGCCTGAATAGAGCAGATCTAGTAGTTGCTGACGGTGGTGCTCACGGTTCTGCAGGAGGCTCAGGAACAATAGTGGGGATGGAATTTTCTGGAGAAGTTGTTGAGTTTGGAAGTGACGTAACAGATCTTGAGGTTGGTGATAGAGTTATGTGTTCAGGTACCGCTGCTTGGGCTGAATATGCGGTTACGGATTGGGGAAGGGTTATTAAAATTCCTGATAATAATATGGATTTCATTACAGCAAGCACTTTACCAATAGCTCTTGCTACTATGCATAATGCAATTGTTACCGCTGGTGAATTTATAAAGGGACAATCTATTCTTATTCAAGGTGCGAGTTCTGGTGTTGGTTTAATGGGATTACAAATAGCAAAGCATTTAGATGCTAAAATGATTATTGGTACGTCAACAAAGCCTGAAAAGTTTGATAGATTAAAACAATTGGGTGCAGATTTTGTTATAAACTCAAAAAATACTAAATGGTCAGATGAAGTTTTAGATAAAACCAATAGTGAAGGGGTTGATTTAATCATTGATCAATTGTCAGGCTATACTGTTAATCAAAATATGCTGGCTACTAAGATCAAGGGGAATATTGTGAATGTAGGAAGATTAGCAGGTGGGCCTTCTGAATTTAATTGTGACATTCATGCACTTAGGAGAATAAATTATAAAGGTGTCACTTTTAGAACTAGATCTTTAGATGAAATTAGAAAAGTATTTAAAGATATGTGGAACGACTTAAGTAATGTGGTATCGAATGGAACCCTCTCTATGCCAATTGAAAAAGTTTTTGATTTCAAAGATGTTTCTTTAGCATTGGCTCATATGAGAGACAATAAGCACTTTGGAAAATTAATTTTAAAATTATAAAGTCAATATACTTTGTTTTCTGATCCATTAATTATTATAGCTATTTTAGTAGCTTTCTCCCTTGGGGGTATTTTAAAGGGTGCTACTGGAGCAGGCGCCCCTATAATAACCATTCCAGTAATTGCAGCTTTTTATGATGTAAGAATAGCGGTTATCATCATGGTAATTCCAAACTTATTAACAAATATTGGACAGCTATATCAATTTAGAAAAACTATTTTACCTAAATTCTTTACATTGTCGTTCGCCATAGGTGGAGGTATTGGAGCATTTTTGGGTACGATATTATTAGCAAATTTATCAATTAAAATTTTGACATTGTCAGTTGCTTTTATTGTTATTGTTTACATACTTCTAAAATTAATAGTACCTTCGTGGAAATTGACTTATGAAAAGGCTAAGAAGTTAGTTTTTTTAATGGGTGGCTTTGGTGGGATTCTTCAAGGAACAGCTGGGCTTTCAGCTCCCATATCAATAACATTTTTAAATTCCATGAAATTAGAACGAAATCAATTTATTCCTACTATTTCTGTTTATTTTGGAGTGATGTCTATTTTTCAAATGCCTACTTTGTATTATTATAATTTCTTAAATTTAGAGATTATTTTAGTCAGTTGTATATCTACGTTGGTACTTTTATCATTTATGCCAATTGGATCTTGGATAGCTAAAAGTGTGTCTAAAGAAAGTTTTGATAAGATAACTTTAATACTTTTAGGTTTCATTGCCTTTAGAATTATATATTTAAATTTTTAAAAAATATTATTTATATCTATTTCCGCAAACTAATTTGCCACTTTGAGTTATACATCCATATTGTAGATCTCTAGAATTATTTTTAAGTTTATCTTTTGAAATTTTATTTATACAACCAACTAGAAATTTCTTTTTAATGTCATCACTATTCATTATTTTACTGCTATGAACAATATCTCCAACCTTAGATAACTTTAAATAAGTCAAAGGTGGTACTTTTTTATTTTTTTTATCCTTAAAAAATAAATTAAAACTATTTCTATAATTTATTAATTCTAATTCACTATTCTTAGATAAAACAAGATCGTTTTTAGAATTTTTAATACTATAATTAAAAAATTTTATATTATGTCTGTCAATTGAGTTGATTGGAATTGAAAGATATAGATCTCCACTTCTAAACTGAAACGTAATTTCGTAATTTTCTTTTATTAAATCTAAAGTTGTTATTTTTAAGGAAGAATTAGCAGACAAACATATTTTTGTTTTATTTTTTAAAATAAAACTAGCTGGTAAATTATTTGTTTTTAGAAAGTCACCAGATTTTATCTCATCAGAATTTTTTAAGTTAAACCTTTTACCATAAACATCTAAGACAAATACATCATTGTTAACTTCAGTGACAGTTGTTTTTAATGCGCTAAGGGTAGGATTGTTAATAAAAATAAAAATAAAGTTAAATAAAAAAAATGAAATCAATTGTTTTTGAAAAAATGAGCTCATTAGATGAATGATAGCCACATAATCAAATGTGGCTATCTAGTTTATTTATTAATTACCCAGGAATTTTTCCATTTACACCCTTAAGATAATAGTTCATGCCCCAAAGAGCTCCGTCATCAAGAGTTTTTCCTGCAGGAATAATTTCTTTACCTGTATTATCAACTAAAGGTCCAGAAAATATCTTTAACTTTCCGCTTTTGATATCATTAACGGCCTTTTCAGCTTTTTTTGCAACATCATTAGGCATGTTTTGGAACTTAGAAATAGTTAGCATATCAGCATCTAATCCACCCCATACGTTACCGGCCCAATGATCAGGAGAGTCTCCAGTGTTCCATTTCTTATTTCTTAATTGTTCAATTTTTTGAATATAGTAAGGACCCCAATTATTAACAGATGCAAATAATTGAGCTTTAGGAGCAAATGCAGACATATCAGTTGATTGTCCAAAACCTAAAGCACCTTTTTTTTCAGCTATTTGAAGCATTGCAGGGGAGTCAGTATGTTGAGCTAATATATCAGCACCTTCTGCAATATGAACTTTAGCCGCATCAGCTTCTTTAACTGGATCATACCATGTATTAGCCCAAATAACTGAAATACTTGCATCTTTATTTACGGATCTTAAACCTTGTGCAAACGCATTTATACCCATTATAACTTCTGCAATAGGATACGCCCCTATATAACCAATTTTATTAGTTTTAGTCATTAGGCCGGCAACAACCCCTTGAACATATCGACCTTCATAAAATCTTATATTACCTGTGGCTACGTTTTTTGATCTTTTGTAACCTGTAATATGCTCAAATTTTATGTTTGGAAATTCTTTAGCAACTTTTAATGTTGGTTCC
>ENA-OWPI01002119-OWPI01002119.1-marine-metagenome-genome-assembly--contig:-NODE-2119-length-19398-cov-8.286217_pt1 | contig 19398 bp, 13 predicted proteins | sample MGYA00238138_ERZ651775 | MGnify/ENA primary metagenome ERZ651775 (study PRJEB26906, sample SAMN06265043) | marine metagenome | isolation source: Helgoland LTER site | place: Germany:Helgoland, sampling...
AATTGAAACCGTTTAAACTTTGAAACCAATGAGCCAATCTCTCCTTTGAGAAATTAACCCATCTGTCTCAAACCATTCGAAGACGGACAGCCGAGAGCGTGTTGACCTGTGTGAGTGTGGATCACTTGGCCAATGAAATCTTGGGTAGTGACTTGACGTTTCCGGGTGGTACCGGCCCCTTTGCTGAGACTGCCAAGCAGTGGGCCGTGGCCTACGCGGCCAATGAACCCATAACCCCAAGCCTCACATCGCGCTGCCACAGCTGTGAATTTAAAGCGCCATTGGGCGGTGCCCTGCGCAGTGGGTTTCATGAGTGCTGGAAGCAGACGCTTCATTGGACGGATGCCGACTTTGCCCAAGGCACCGTGCTGGACCTATGGAATTTTCGTGGCAAAGACAAGCTCATGCAGCAAGGCGTGTACCGGCTCAAACAGGTGCAGGCTGAGGACTTAAAGGTCACCGAGCACGCACAAGGCGAAGTAAGCAACCCACAGCGCCAGTGGCTGCAAGTTGACGGCTTGCCAACGGAAGCACAACAACGTGGCTACTACCTTGACGATGACGGCCTTGCACACCAGATGCGCAGCTGGACCTACCCCTTACACCTCATTGACTTCGAGACCGCAGCGGTGGCCTTGCCGTTTCATGCCGGGCGCAGGCCTTATGAGCAAGTTGGGTTTCAGTTCTCGCACCATGTCTTAGAGGCGGATGGTTCGCTGCGCCATGCTGATCAGTTTCTGTGCGATGACCCCGGCGTGTTCCCTAATTACGCCTTTGTAAGGGCGTTGCGCGAGGCCTTGCGTCATGACCAAGGCACCATCATGCGGTGGAGCCATCATGAAAACACGATATTAGAAGCCATCAAGGCACAGCTCAACCAAGACGCTGAGGCCCCTGATGACACCGACGCTCTCATCGCCTTTATTGACGACATCACCAAAGGGGGCGAGCGTGCCATGGTCGACCTCGCCGAGCTGGCGCGCAAACACTACTTTCACCCCAGTACCCAGGGCAGCAGCTCCATTAAGAAGGTATTGCCTGCGGTCATGAGCAGCTCGGCCTTCTTGCGCGATACCTATGGCCAACCCATCTATGGTGCCACCGACGCAATAGGCGCAACAGGGGTAAGTGCCAACATACCCAGCCTCAACTTCCGCAACATGGCGTGGTGGGTGCAAGATGCAAACGGGCAGGTGATGGACCCCTATGAGCTATTGGTAACTGAGCTAGGGGGACTGGACGAGACTGGCCTTCAAGCCGAGGCCATTAACCAAGGCGGTGCAGCCAGCTACGCCTACCTGCGGTTGCAGTTTGAAGACCTACAACCCGAAGAGCGGCAAAGCCTGCGTGATGGCCTGCTGCGCTACTGCGAGCTGGATACGTTGGCGATGGTGTTTATCTTGCAGGCGTGGGTGAAGGGGTAGGGGAGCTTGGGGTCACCTCTTCGTAAAAGCGTGTCACCACCTCACGTATATCTGCTGGCAGGTAAGTCCATGCCTCGGTCTTGATTTCATCGGGTATGCCAAACATGGCCTCCGCTATACCGCCTGCGATGGCGGCAATGGTGTCGCTATCACCGCCGAGTGACACCGCATTACGAATGGCATCTTCGTAGCTAACGGCGTGTAGGGCGCAGCTAATGGCTTGGGGTACAGAGTCGCTGGCGCGCTCGGTTCGTTTGTACCCAGGGCGAATGTCGTCAGGCGTGAGGTGCAGTGGGTAGCCATAGCGCTCAGCTAGTCGCGCTGCAATGTCTTCAGCCCGCACACCTTGCCTAGCCCAAAATACTGCGAGTGCAACCGCCTGCGCAGACGCCACCGCCTCAGGGTGGTTGTGGGTGATGTTGGTGACCGCATCAGACATCGTGATGACGGCCTCCTCGGAGGTTGCGAGAAACCCAACCGGCGACACCCGCATGGCGCCACCATTGCCCCAGCTGCCGTAGGGCTCAGGCTTGCTTGCGGTAAACCACTGTGCAAAGGCACGACCCCAGCCACCGTTTTCTGCATAGCGGTCGCACCAGGCTATGAGCGTGGTTGCTGGGTCCGCGTTATCAAGCAGCGCTTGCGCAACCCCCACGGCGCAGAGGGTGTCGTCTGTAAAGCGTGACTTGGGGTGGAAGAGGGGGCTGAACGCCTTGCCCTTGTATCCGCTGAACTCGTAGGCCGAGCCGATGATGTCGCCGATGATGGTTCCTAGCACTGGAGTAAGTCCCTATTGGTTCGTACGCATGATCCGCATGAAGTGGTTTTTGGAATGTGAACTGGTATTCCGTCAAATCGGTAGACACGTTTCACAGCGCAGTTTGACGCTTACGCTCTTCGGACGATGAGCGTCGCACAAACGTCGCCTATCCCAACATTCCCAATATTCACCCCGCCCCCATGCAACTTCGCCACCTCCCTTACAAAGCTCAACCCAATCCCGCTGCCTTTCTGCCCCTTGCGGTTGGGTAGCGAGTAAAACCGGTCAAACAGCTTGTCGATGGCATAGTCAGGAATCGGGTCGCCCGCATTGCGTACGCTGAGCGTTACTTGTCCGTCGTTGGTGTCGCTGGCCAGCGTCACGTCTGAGTCAGCGTGCGCATGCTCAATGGCATTTTTCACCAAGTTGGCGATAGCTTGGTACACCAAGAAGTGGTCGCCCACGATGGTGAGGCCGGCGGGTTGCACTTGCAAGCGCAGGTGGTTGCTGGCAGCGTAGTCGGTATGTGACTGCACCACCTCATAAAACAGTTGATCCACGCTAATTTTCGCACGTGTCGTTAGGGTCTCGGCGTTCTCTACTTTGGCAAGCACCAGTAGCCGCTCTATGAGGTCGTGCAGTCGGGTGGTTTGGTCGTGAATGTTGTTTAAAAAAAGCAGTTGTTTCTCAGGGGGTAGGGGCTCACGCAAGAGTTCTGCCGCACCCTGTATGCCGGCTATGGGGGCCTTGAGCTCATGGGTGAGGCTTTGTATGTAGCCCTCTATATATTGCTTGCCGTCTAGTGAGCGGCGCATGTCTTCTAGGGCGCTTTCCACTTCACCAATTTCGTTGTTGCCAATGTGGGGGCGCGTGGCCTTTACGCCGTTACTCACGTCGGTGGCGTATTGCTGTATTTTGGCGAGCGGGCGGGTGAGGGAGCGATAGGTGAGAAAGCCTATGAGCGCAAAGATAGCGGCAACGATGGCGCCTGCAATCCAGAGGTTGTTTGAGAGGTTGGCAATGAAGGCATCTAGGTTTTTGGTGGGTTTGCCCACGGCCACCACCCCTACGATTTCTCCGGCATACATTACGGGGCGTGCGACGTACATGGTGGAGCCGTCAAAGTAGGCGGGGTCTAGGCTGCTGGTACGGGCGCCGTACTTGCCTTGCAGTGCCAGGCGTACATCACGCCATTTGGAATAGTCTTCGCCTTCGTCGCGGTCGTTGTCGGAGTCAAAGATGACCGTACCCTTTTTGTTGGTGACGTATATGCGCGTATCGACTTTTGTTTTGCGCAAGGCGTAAATCTGCGCATCCAACTTGCGCCGTGAGAGCTCGCGGTAGGTGGCGGCGAGTTGGGCGGTGGAGATGCTGGCAACGCCGTTGCGGTTGACATCAATGCTGGTGCGCGTGAGCATGGCGGCCATGGTCTCGGCAAAGTCAACCAACACCTCTTCTTGTGCTTCGCGGTAGCGCGGCCTGATCTCGTCTGCAGCCACGTACACAAACGCAAGCACCGCCGTACCAATGAGTCCAATGATGGTGAGGTTGAGCTGGGTGCGTATCTTCATGCGTTCACTGTGGCTCAAAGCTATAGCCCACACCCCGGTGTGTTTTGATGGGGTTGAGCGAGGCATCAACGGCCCTGATCTTTTGGCGCAGCACCTTGATGTGCGTGTCTACCGTGCGGTCAAAGCTCTCGTCTGGCGACGCCCACACCAACTGCATGAGTTGCTCTCGGCTGTAGGTGCGCGAGGGGTTTTGCATGAGCAGTAGCAACAAGCCGTACTCATACCGGCTGAGGTCTAGCAGCTGCCCGCGCAACGTGATGCGCCGCTTGTCTTCATCGGCCTGAAACAGCGTGGTGCTGGGCTCGGTGGAATGGGGGGCGAAGTGAGAGGTGGTGTCACGGCGCAGTTGCAGGCGCACCCTTGCCGAGAGTACCCGTGGGCTAAAGGGCTTGGTGATGTAGTCGTCTGCGCCCAGCTCTAGGCCCAATACCTGGTCTATTTCAGAGCTCCGCGAGGTTAAGAAAACGATGGAGGCGTTGGAGATGGCGCGTATCTGCCTAAAGAGGTCAAGGCCATTGATGTCGGGTAGGCCAATGTCCAAGAGCACCATCTTGGGGGCCGAGTCACGCACGTGGCGCAGCGCCGCCTCCCCGGTAGATGCCCAGACGCATGCCACCCCCTCGCTTTCTAACGCGTAGAGCACGGCGTCCGCAATGGCCGGCTCGTCTTCGACTAAGAGTACCTGCACGACTAGATCCTAAAAAAATTCAGACTTCACATTCACTTCAAATTCTCTTCAATCAACAACGTCATCCTAACGGCACTGAATCACTTTTTGGAGTTAAAGATGCATGCCGTACACCACATGTCCTCTACGCCGTCTAGCGGCTTGTCCTCATTTCCTGCCGCAGTGGAGTCTCGCCCACGTGCGCTAAGCGTGGCGGGCGCCGACGCGGTTGTGCGCGAGGCCCTCTCGCAGATTAAAGACTGCAGCTTTAAGGATGACTTTCTCAATAGGCGCTGGCCTTTGTTTTTGGCAGAGATGCAGTCACGAGACCAAATCTGGGTGTTTGAGACCAGCGGCTATGGGGCGGCCAAGCGCCAAGGCCTCGCGCTGGAGCGCAATGGCTATGTGCTCACCATATTGGTGCTGCCTGATGACGTCTGAGCCGCGTTACCACCCAGAGAAGCTCACACTGTGATCTTGATAAGACATAGACTAGTAATTAAATTGATAACTATAAAACAACCACTGGAGACAACCCCATGCTGAAGCGATACGTTGGGCGTGCGATGCGCGTTCTATCTATTGGCCTGAGTGCCACCCTTATGGCTAGCCTAATCGCTTGCTCCCCCCAGCCCGATGATGCGGCGAACAGCGGTGAGGCGGGTAATAGCAGCACGGCAAGCACCCCGAGCGAGGCGGTGCTGGCCGCTACTGAGGTGGCGCAGCGTGTGGTGCGTCAGGCCCCTGACCTAGATCTGGCCGACATTGGTTTAGACGCAGCGAGCCGCAAGAGTGGGGTGGGTGTGAATGGCTCAACTGCGGTGGGTGAGTTTACGGTTGCGTTTGCCTCTGACGGGTTTGCCAAAGCGTGTGCCAAGGTGCAAAGCACAGCACCCGACTTTATGGAGTTTGCGCAGCTTACGCCCACGGCGAGCCGCATAGTGATGGAGCTAAAGGATCAGCAGTTTTGCATACGCAACCTGGAGAGTGGTAAGGACTACGAGCTGCAACTCATGGCGGGGGTACCGTTCGTAACGCCATCTGGGCAGAGCTTTAAAAGCCGCGAGATCATGAAGCGCAAGATCGAGGTGCGTGACCTGGGTACCGCGCTGTCCTTTGCCGACAGTGGCTTTGTGCTGGCGCGTGGGTCGAGCAAAGGGGTACCCATTTTTACAACCAACGTGAGCGAGGTTGATCTGGAGTTGGTGCGCGTGTCTGAGCGCTCTCTGGATAAGTTGATCGCTCGCAACGGTGGCGGTCTGGGTAGCCTTGACCGCTATGACCTGAACAGCTTACTGAGTAACGCGGCGGTACCTGTTTGGAAGGGCCGCTACACCCTGAACACCTCGCGCAACGTGCGCGTAGAAAAAGCGCTGCCTATAGACAAGGTGTTGGAGACCTTGCCTGAAGGCCTGTTTGTATTGGTAGCCGCCGATGCACGAGACGAGAAGGCGGTGCTACCTTCTCGCATCGCCCAAGGGAGTGAGCTCAGCTATCAGGTGACCGCGCAGTGGATTTTGAGCACCAATCTGGGTGTCTCAGCCGCCAAGTACCCCAAAGGGATGTCAGTGAGCGTACGTGCACTCGATACCGCTATGCCCGTGCGCTACGCCAAGGTCGACTTGGTGACCAAAGCCAATGATGTGGTGTTTAGCGGTGAGACCGATAAGGAGGGTGTGCTCAACTTGCCGGAGCCCGCCGTGCGGGGCAAGCGTGCCAATGCGCCGTCTCATTTGGTGGTGCGCTCTTCCAAAGACTTTTCGTTCTTGGTGCTTGATCACGCAGCGCTTGACCTCTCGTCTTTGGACACGCAAGGGCGCGTGCTAAATACAGCGCTAGATGCTTACTTGTTTACAGACCGCGGTATTTACCGACCCCGCGAGACAGTGCACCTAACGGGTTTGGTACGCAACCAGCTGGCGACAACGGCAGGAGTGCAAGCGGGTGTAGGCGCGGTCGATCTGGTGATTACCCGCCCCAATGGCAGCACGTATCAGACCTTGACGCCTACCTTGTCGCGCACAGCGTCATTTAGCGAAGATGTGCAGTTGCCTGCTGACGCACCGCGAGGTAGCTGGCGTGTGGATGTGAAAGACAAGACGGACGGCGCCACCATTGGCTATGTCGAGATAGACGTACAAGACTTTGTGCCTGAGCGCCTAAAGGTAGCGGTGACCGCCAGCGAGCGGCCTGCCACGCTGGGCGCGGCAGTCACATTTCCGGTTGTCGCCAAGTTTTTGTACGGCGCGCCCGGTAGTGACTTGGGCGTGGAGGCTGAAGCGGTTATCCGCGCCATGAGCGGCGCTGAGCTCAGGGGTAAGGGCGCCAGTGCGTATGCCTTTGGTGATGCTTTGCAGCCCTTCCGAGGCAAGAGCTTGCAAGCGTCTGGCGACGCCACCGATGACGCGGGGCGTAGCAATGTGGTGGTGCAGACCGCAGGGGTGCGGTTTGCGCGCTTAGATGGGTTTGGTGAGGCGGTGTTGCCACTGGTTGCCTCGGTTGCCATCGGCGTGCAAGAGCCGGGTGGACGCACCACCAAGGGCGAAGGTCGCCAAATGTTGTTGGCAGACAAGCCACTCATTGGCGTGCGTAGCCTCATGGGCGACTGGGTCGATACCAGCGTCTCGGCGGTTTACAACGTGAAGCTGTGGGACCGTGCGCTGAATGCCTTGCCTGTGGCGCCCTTGATGTGGCAAGTGCAAGAGATGGACTGGGACTGGTATTACGACCGTAGCGCAAACCGCTGGCGTTACCGCGACACCATTTCGCCGCGCATTGTGGCCAAAGGCCGGGTGGGCGTGAAGCAAGAGGAAACCGGTGTGGGTGAGATCAAACTACCCACCCTGTCATGGGGGCGCTATGTGGTGACCGTGTTTGATGCGGTATCCGGCACCTATAACCGCCAAACCATTTACTCGGGCTGGAGCAGCAACGCGAACGCCTCTGAGCCTGACTTCTTGGAGGTGAAAGCCCAAGGCAAAACATTTACTCCCGGCGAATCGGTCGATGTGGGCGTGACCTCACCGTTTGCTGGCTTGGCCCGCATCAGCGTGTGGACTGACAGGGAGGTGTTCGCCGAGAACGTTAGTGTGAACAAAGGTGATAACCGCTTTGCGATCAAGACGGATGCGCAATGGTTCCCGGGGGCTTATGTGGTGGTTACGGCTTTCCGCCCCACGAAGTCAGATGAAGAAAACGTCTTGAGTGCAGCGCGCTATATGCCCGTGCGTGCCATGGGGCTCATTTACCTAGAGGCAGACGCCAACCGCCGCCTCACCGTAGCGATACCTACCGAGAAAACCCTAGCGCCTCGATTGCGTGAGACGCTGAAAATTAGGGTGCCACAGCTAGCGGGCAAGCAAGGGTACGCGGTGGTGCAGGCAGTGGATGAGGGTATTTTGCAACTCACACGATTCAAAACACCTGCGCCGCAAGACTACTTCTTTGCCAAGCGAAGCCTGAGCCCTGACTTCTTTGATGACTACGGCAAGTTGCTGCGAGGTGATGGCGCTGTGGGCGACATACGCACGGGCAGCGACCAAGCGCCGGGGAGTGCCGGTGGACAATCTCTGCCGGTGGTGCCGACCAAGTCAGTGGTGGTGTATGCCGGTGTGGTGAGTTTGGATGCCAACGGTAACGCCGATATTCCCATTAACTTACCTGATTTCAACGGCACTTTGCGCACTATGGTCAGTGTATGGAGCGAGGACTCATTTGGCTCCGCTGCGGCCGAGTGGATTGTGCGCGACCCCGTTGTGGCTGAGATGGTGCTACCCCGCTACGTGGCACCAGGGGACACGACGGTGGCGACCTTGCTGCTAGCAAACACCACCGAGCAATCGGTGGAGATCAACACCACGCTGTCTACAACTGGCGGGCTTGACCTGCTTAGTAAGGCGCGTAGCGTGGTGACGCTCAAGGCGGGTGAGCGTCAGCAGGTGTTTGTGAAGTTGCGTGCTGAGGGCACAGGCATCGGTGGTGTCTCTGTTGATGTGCGTGCCAGTAACGGCTTTGCGCACACCAAGTCTTGGGACATTTTCTCGCGCTACGCGGGGCAGGGTACGACCTTGCGCGGCGACGTGGCGAGTATTGCACCCAACGCGGAGCAACGCGTGATGCTCAATATGTCGTCCTTGCAGCGACTCGGACGTGCGGGCGAGCTGGTCATTAACGACGAGTCGGGGTTTTCAGCGGCAGATGCGCTGCGTGAGCTCATTGCTTACCCTTGGACCTGCTCGGAGCAAACGGTTAGCAAAGCAGGCCCCACTATCCGTGCGTATCAGGTGGACCCGGCGTACGTGGATCGCATGGCCAAGCGGGTGCACCGCCAGACGGCAAAAGATTGGTTGCAAGCCAATGTGGACCGCATTGTGAGCCGCCAAGCTGCTGACGGCTCGATTGGGCTGTGGCGTGCAGAGGATGGCTTGGTTGACCCGCAGCTGTCTACCTACTTGGTTGACTTCCTCGTAACGGCGGAGCTCACGGGCTTTACGCTGCCAGCCGATAGCGTGGCAAGTGCCTATGCGTGGTCGTACAAGATTACTGAGGACTCCAACCTGTCATCGACCGAAAAGCTGTACGTGCTGTCTGAGTTGGTTAAGGCCATTTCACCGCACACCAAGCGTGCGGTGCGTCTGGCAAGGGCCTTGGCGGACCGTTCGGCTGATGGCAACCTCCTAACCTTGTCCAACCTAGCCGTTGCGCTACGCCGGTTTGGTGACAACTCACGGGCTGATGCGCTGATAGCGCGTATGAACGGCATGTACCGCAGTGAGCCGCTGATCAACACGCCCGGATATTACGACAGCGATGTGGCGCGCCAGGGGAAGTTGGCAGAGAACCTCTTCATCTTAAAAGACCCGAAAGCGCCCGAGATCTGGCAGGCGGCGGTCACAAAGATGAACAGCAATCGCCCTTGGTGGTATGCGTCTGTGCATGAGCAGGGCAGTATGCTGCGAGCCAAAGTTGCGCAGAGCAGTGCAAGCCCCGTGAGCGTTGAAATCAAGGGACGCACCTATACGTCGATGCTAGGGGGTATCTCTATGCCGCTGGACGCCGACACGGTGTTTGGGAGCGTTGCGAGCTTGGTTGTGCAATCGGCAACCGACCGGCCCTTGTATGCCAGCATCAGTGTGCAAGCGCCGCCAAAACCGGGTGTGTCACTGGCCGAGGTGAGTGGGGCGTTTCGGATTGCGCGCCAAATATATGACTTCGACACGGGGCGGCGCATTGACCGCTTTAGAAAAGCCAGAGTCAACGAGCGCTACGTTGTTGTCTTGCGCGGCTCAAGTGCTACGGACATGGGGCGCACCCAAGTGATGATGAAAGACCCCGTGCCTGCTGGTTTCCAAATTGAGTCGGTAATCACGCCTTACCTGCGCGAGGAGTCATTTGATTGGTTGCCTCGACTCAGCGATGTGGACGTGACAGAGATCAATGACGACGCGTTCTTTGCTGCCAACTTGTCTTACCTGCGGCGCACGGACACCATGACGGTGGCCTATGTGATCCGTGCCACCACGCCTGGGGCTTACCTCGCCACGCAAGCGGTGATGGAGGACATGTATGCGCCGGAGAGCTCGGGTAGCTCAAGTGGCCTGCCCGTAACGGTGCTTCCCTAAGCCGTGGTGATGCACATGCAACAACGCATAGCTAGCGCCCAGCAGCGTATCCGTAGCCTGTTGCAAGGTGGGCGCGGACGTTGGCTGGGGGGCATGGCGCTCGGTGGTTTGGCAACCGGCCTCCTCGCGGTGCTGCTCACCTATGCAGCGCTGCCGCGCTTAGACCTCACGCGCTACGAGCAGGTGTCTACGACCGTGCATGCGCGGGACGGTGAGCTGCTCAATGTCTTCTTGTCGCAGGATCACGCCTATAGGCTAGACACACGGCTGGCGGATGTGGACCCACGCTATGTGCAGGCACTGCTGGCACTTGAGGATCAGTGGTTTTGGTGGCACCCAGGCGTGAACCCGTTTGCCTTGGTGCGGGCAGCGGGACAGTGGGCGACAACGGGGGCGGTTGTGTCGGGTGGCTCGACCATCACCATGCAGGTGGCGCGATTACTTGAGCCTAAGTCACGAACGGTTTGGCACAAGTGGCAACAGATGGTGCGTGCGCTGGAGCTAGAGGTGCGCTACTCAAAGCGCGAGATCTTGCAGATGTACATGACCATGCTCCCCATGGGCGGCAACTTAGAGGGGCTGCGCGCGGCGAGTCTGCGTTATTGGGGCATAGAGCCACAAAACCTGTCGCTGTCTGAGGTGTCTTTGTTGTTGTCTGTGCCGCAAAGCCCAGAGGTACGCCGACCTGATCGAAAACCAGAAAACACCTTGCGCTCCATCCAATGGGTGGGACGCATGTTGGTCGATGCCGGCGTGTTTCCCGCGTCTGACTTGGACGAGCTCAATACGCTGCCGTTTGACGCGCTGCAGCCGCTGCCCAATGTGGCGTGGCATTTTGCCAAGCGTGCGGTGGAAATCCACGGCACTGACAAAGACGGCGGCGCAGTGCCATCAAGCCTTGACTACCGCCTGCAGCAAAGCGTGACGCGCAAAACCGCGCAGTTTGCAAAACGCTTGTCCGCCAGCGAAAACATATCGGTCATGGTGACCAATGGCCAAACTGGGGAAATACTCGCCTATATCGGTAGCTTAGGTCTGAACTCCGATGCGGGCTACATGGACTTGACCCGCGCGACGCGCTCACCCGGATCAACTCTGAAGCCGTTCATTTACGGCATGGCGTTTGATGATGGATTGCTGACGCCGCAAACCTTGTTGCACGACACGCCCAAAGCTTACGGCGACTATGCGCCGAGTAACTTTGATAAGGGGCACCGAGGGCCGGTGCGCGCCGGTGTTGCGCTACAAGACTCACTCAATATTCCAGCGGTAGCGGTGTTGTCAGACTTGGGCGCTGACTTGTTTTACCAAGCATGGAAAGACGCGGGCCTCACGCTGACGCTACCTAAGGGTGCAGATGCCAACCTAGGTTTGGCACTGGGTGCGGTGGGCACGCGCTTGCAAGATCTTGTACAAGCGTATGGCGCCTTTGTGAACGAGGGTAGGGTGCAGCCACTGCGCTATGAGAAAGCGGCAGCGGCGCCTGGTGGTGCGGGTCAGGCCGTGGGCCCCAGCTTGCTGACAGGCGGGAGCGCCACACAGATTACCCAGATATTGGGATCAGCCCAAGCCATTGACGGTCGGGTAACACGCGCGCACACGGCGGGGGGACTGCAGGCGTCGTTTAAGACGGGCACTAGCTATGGCTACCGTGACTCATGGGCTGTCGGCGTTAAGGGGCAATACGTGATCGGTGTATGGGTGGGTCGGCCAGACGGCACCCCCGTGGTTGGCCATACGGGACGCGCGGTTGCGCTGCGTCTGGCAAACGATGTAGCGGATGCCTTACGCGTGGACGGTGCGCTAGCAGGTGCGCTCGCACCTTGGAGTCCAGACCCTATTTCAGAGGCGGCGCTTGAGCTAGAGCGGCCACCAGTGCGACTCATTTACCCCAGCAACGGCACCAGTGTGGTGGTGAGTGATACGCCCAACCCTAGCCGTGAGCTAGAAGTGAAGTTGTCAGGCGCAGGCGAGGGGCTACGCGTGTTCTTGAATGATGTGGCCATAGACGCATCACAACTACGCCGCGCCAGGTTGGCGATACCTGCTGATGGCACTTACGAGCTAAAGGTGTTTGATGGCGGCGTGGTGCAAGACACCGTGAGCTTCACCGTGATTAGCCGCTCACTGTGATGTACGTTGCCCAAACCTAAACGCTGTTTATTGCTCATCTCTTATTGATAGTCACCCCACCCGTTTACACCCACCCGAGGACCGCATGCACAACGACATCGAACCCAGCTTAGACCTTGATCCTGCCCCCACAAAGATCAGAGAAGAGCGCTTTTTTACCAGTGCACTAGACCACATTCGAGCCCAGCCTCTGGGGCGAGCCTTGCATTGGTATCGCTGGCAGTCGTGTCCGCTGACAGAGACCGACTACTTCATCTTCTCTTTAGGTAACCAGCTCTTTGTTGTTCTGGTGGTGGACGTGGACGGCGGTACAGGTATGAGCGGAACCTTGTCGGGTCTCACTGCATTAGCCGAGCAGGCCAAAGGCACACCGTGTTTGATGCCCATGCGCCGGGTGCGTAAAACCAACTGGAAAACCGTGGAGGGCGGATGGGGGCTAATTGATGCGCACAGTGCTAAGCGCGTTGAGCCACCGGACTTGGTCTCGGTGCAACCCATTGCCATGTCGCCTTGGGAGTTACAGGCCTATTCGAATCAGTTCTTAGCGCAGCAGCTAGAAGACCTGGGCTATGAGTTGCTACCTGAGGTGAGCCCCACGATTGCAAGGCGTGCCATTTGGTTCAGGCGTGAGCAGTATGAGCCCGAGTGGGTGGTTGCCAGACCTCAATATGGGTTTGCCAAGAGCTTATTGAACTTTGTTTCCGCGAAGCTCTGGTCTGGCGGCACCTACGAGGCCCGACTGCGCCGGGGCTACATTGCGGATGTGACGTTTAAAGACCCTGCCAATGAGAAGAAGCAGATACCGGGTAAGCAATTGCTGAGAGGGCAAACGTATAAAGCGCTGATTACGAACATTCGACAGCTGCGCTCAAACGACACCATCACACCATTTAATTAGCGCAGTGGCCTAGTAGTCCGAAGGGTCGATCTGCCCCCCTAGCTAAGATGCGGGGAGCGCTAGTAATTCATCAAAAAGATATGTATAACAACTTGGGTGCGCAAGCTCATATGGTGAGCCTGTGCGCCCATAGAGTTGAGCTCGACCTATAACAAAGTCAGCCACGGCGGCTGACTTGGAGAAAACCTGCATGAGTGAAACTGTTCGCCTTTACAAATACCGAACCCTGCTTTCTGGCAATCGGTGTGTGTCCAAGGAGCGCCTCATCAGCGAGGTCGAGGTGTCCGAGGCGACTTTTAAACGCGATATCGCCAAGCTGCGAGACCAATTTGAGGTGCCTATTGTGTTTGACCGTGACCGCGGAGGCTACGTGATTGTGGAGTCTGGCGAGATGCGGGAGTTGCCAGGAGTTTGGTTTAGCCAGCAAGAGCTCTTGGCACTTGCGACTATCCAAGAAATGATTGAGCAGCTTGAGCCAACGATGCTGGGGCCACAGCTGGAGCCTCTGGGAGTGAAGCTTAATCAGGTAATGAAAAAACAAGGCATTGAGGCTGCGGAGATGAGTCGGCGCATCAAGCTGCTGTACGTAGGTAAGAGACCCATTGACGCCAAAATATTTGAAGTGCTTTCAAGGGCGACATTTGAGCGTTGTCAGATAGAGTTTGATCACTTCAATCGCAATACGTCAGAGACGATTCGCCGGGCAGTGTCTCCCATTGAGATCGTTTTGTATCGAGGTAACTGGTATCTGAACGCGTGGTGTCACTTACGCAATGGCCTGCGGCGTTTTTCTATTGACTCCATAGAAGGCGTGACACGCTTGAGCGAGCCTGCGATGGAAGTGTCAGAAGAGGAGGTTGCCGCAGTGCTTGGCTTGGGCTACGGTATTTTCTCGGGCAACACGGTTAAGACAGCGGTGCTGCAGTTTTCAAGAGACAGGGCGCGGTGGGTGCAAAACGAGGTCTGGCACCCAGATCAGGTGGGCACACTGAAGCGCGATGGGTCTTACCGGCTAGAGGTACCGTACTCGGATGAGCGTGAGTTGTTGGGCGACCTGATGAAGTACGGGCACACCGTGGAGGTCATTGGACCAGCGAGTTTGCGCGCCTCAATAAAGCGGGCCTTCCACGCTGCATTGGGCTTATACAGCTAGCAAAAATTGATGGCCAAGACGATCTACTACCTACCCGGGCAGGGCGGGCGTTTGGACATGGGGCTGGGCCCTGCACTCAGCGCGAGAGGGTTTGACCTGACTGGACGGGAGACTCGGGGCGAGTTTAATGACCTGAGCTTCTCCGATCAAGTAGCCACTATCGTGGATGACTTGCGGCAGTACTTCTGGCAGGAAGATGCTGTGGTAATCGGCAATTCATTTGGCGCGTATCTCTTCTTGCACGCGCAGTCGCACATCGCCGCATTTCCCGGCCGAGTATTGCTCTTGTCGCCAATCGTTGGTGGCTTCTCGGATGAGTCAACAGGGCGTTACTTTTCACCGCCCCAACCTGAGCATTTAAAGAAGGTGTCGGCAGCCGGGCAATTTAACGCGCCTCGGCTATGCGAGATGCATGTTGGCGAGCAAGACTGGCAAAGCCACCCACCCAGTGTGCTGGCGTTTGCCGCACCGCTGGGCATCCCCGTCACCGTGTGGCCGGGCCAAGGCCACAACCTAGAGCATGAGACAGTTGCGGGGATTTTGGATGGGTGGCTACCAGCGGTGTAACGTGACGTTGGGGAAGGCAGCTTTCAGCTCCTCGTAGCTTTTAATTACCGGGCCTTGGTCCGTCACGTCGCCATATTTACGCACTTTGTTTAGCTGACTCACCGGGATGCTTTTGGCGTTGGTCGCTGCTAGGTTGGGGTGCAGCAGCATTTCAAGCGCCAATATAAAAATAGCGAAAGCCTGGTCGGGCGTTTCCGCATCTTCGTGGCAGGCGAGCCATATACGCATTAACGCGCGGTTGCCCCCAATCAGGTTGGGTTCAAAAGGTAGTCCGCTTAAGAGGCTGCTGAGAAGCGTGGTTAAAAGCTTATAGGGCTTCTCCGCATCCGTTTGTGCGGTTTCTTTTAGCATTGGGTCTATGTCGTGAGCCACGACGTGTTGACCGGTTTGCTTGACTAAAAACGCGGGAATTTCAAAGTCTTCCATCCCACCAGAGGACAGCGCGTTAATCCGATCCGTGGCGTTAGTGCGTTTTGAGTGCCAGACACGTGGGGCCGAGTCGTAGCTTGCCATGTGCATGGACGTGGTAACAGAAAGAGAAGCAGAGGCGGAGACATCTTCGTAACTCGTCGCTCCCCAGCCCTTGGGGAGCATCTGCATGATTTGCTTTAGAACGGGTTGACCTGCTGCCTTTTTTTCTTCCGCACGCTCATAGATCAGTAGCAAGTTGGTGGTGTCGCTCACCAGTTGGTAGTGCACGGCTAATTTCTCGCGCGCTTTTGAGTTGGTTGACTCCCTCAGTTTGCGGGCGGCGGCGAGGGGGGTGACTGTATCGGATGCTTCGTAAGCGGGTAAATTGGTGTTACCTGAGGCGCTACCTGCCTTCCAATGCAGGCTAGGCGTCTTGGTGGGCGCTTTTTTTAGTTGCGCAAAGAGGTGTATGGTTTCGCCAGGTACCGCTAGCTTCGGCGGCGTGCTCGCCCAAGTGGTTTTGCCTCCCCAGTCCACATCGAGCGCAAGGTTTTGTCCGAGGCGCAGGCGTTTGAGTAGGCGCAGTGACGCCTGCGACATGTCCTCTTTTGCGGTGAGGAGGTCACAAGCGCCGCCTGTGTAGGTGGCGAGGTCGGTTAGCAAGCTTTCACCGGGTGCGCTTCCCACGCCCAATGCAAAAACACGGTGACCGCTGGCGACAGCACTGGCGGTGATGGCATCGATTGCCCAGACGTCACCGTCGGTAATGAGCAGGACATCGCAGGCCCCGTTACCCGCACCGGTCGTGGGGATGGCGTAAGCGAGTTCTAGTGCCTCATGCATCTCCGTACCGCCCAGGTCCGCATCAATTTGGTCTATGAGTGGCCAAAGTGTTTTACGCACCATGGTCGGCGTGCAGGCGGTGAGGGTGGCGATGTGGTGGTGAGCGGTTGAGCCGAATACCGTGAGCGATATGTTGTCGGCTTCGCTTAAGTTTTCACTCAAAGCCTTCAGTGCACGACGCGCTTGTGCGATGCGTTCGCCGCCCATGGAGCCAGAACAATCGACTAATATTTTTAGGTTGAGTCCTCGAGGGTGCTCATCGATGAAGGCTGGCGTAAAAGAGAGCATGCCCATGACGCCTTTCCCGTCAGGGGCGAGGAGGCTGTGCCCCATGTCGGGGGCGAGGTCATCGATAAGCAAAACAAAGTCTCTATCAAGAGCGGCTTGTTTTGTAAGGTGTATGCGACAGTCGTCCGCTTGTTGCTCTGCTTCAATGCGGTGGGTTGGGCTGCTGATTGAGGCGCTAGCCAAGCGTCCTGTTAGCGTCATGGATAAATCAAATCCATGCTCGGCCGTGATGCTGGTGCGAGGCACTTGGTGTGGTGATAAGCCGCCGTCCAGACCCGCATCGCCATAGTTAGGCGCTATGACCGTGGGTATACGAACACGCACCTGTGTGCCGGTTTGTTGGAGGGTCTGTGCGACGCGCAGCTCAATGGCGATACGCTCGCCAGGCAACAAGTTACCAATGTTTGCGGTGTACAAACCCCGTTTGGCAGTCTCAACCATAACGGGGGTGTCGCCCGACTCGATGGCCTGCTCGTAGTCTGCTGACGCTTTTGCCTTGGGTAAGACGTGTGCGGTGAGCGACTTGCCGTTGATGCTGACACCCAAGTGGGTCAGCACGGCGTCTGAGCCCAGAGGAAAGGTGTAAGTGATTTCTATTTCGTCTTCACTGTCATTGATGTAGCTCTGGCGCAAGACGCTCTGCATAACCAGGCCACTGATGGTGGCATCAACGGTGACGGACTCGAGCAAAGGCCGTTGCTTGCTATCCGACGAAATGTAAGGTGCAGCCATGGTGGGGGTGATTGCTTCAGTCATTGTGTGTCTCCTGGTTAGCGATTTTTTGTTGTTGATGGGTTTGCATAAAGGCGCGGATCAGGGCGCGCAGCGCCTCTGGCGATAGCTGTGCTTCTTGTGGGTCAATGACCACGCTGATACCTGGTGCAATGAGCACATGGCTTCTTACCGAGACAGAGCCCACCGCGGGCGGAGTAGCTGGGACAGGTGCATCATCCCCAGCCAAAACCATGCGGATACGGTCTAGAGATACGCCGGCGTCGCTCAACTCGCGAATGCGCAGCAACTGGCTTAAATGACGCTGCTCGTAGTAGGAGCCTCGTTTCTCTCCCATGGGCTTGTCTATGAGGCCCATTTGCAGGTAGTAGCGCACTGTCCGCTTGGGCAATGCTGCTAAGTTGCAGAGGTCATCAATTGACCAGCGGGTGGGTTCTTGGGTTTTAATATCCATTATTGATACAGTTATAGTGTTTTAAACAACTGTATCATAAAAGTTATAAGCATAAAAGAAATATTTACGTCTTAAGATGTTTCCTAGTGCAAACACAAAGGGGTAACCAGTGGCGCGACTCCATCCAAACCTGCATCGGCAGGCCTACGACACGTTTGGTGCCAGAGCGGAGTTGCGGGTCTTGGACATCCTTGAGCAGGGCTTAGACGGCAGTTACGACATTTTTCATGGTGTGGATTGGTCGACGATGTATAGGGGCGACCAGCGTTTCGGTGAAATCGACGTGGTGGTCGTGTCGCCCAGCGGGCACGTGTTGCTGATGGAGGTGAAGTCGGGGGAGCTAGAGCTCACAGACGGCAAGCTCTACAAGGTGTACGAAAACGGCCGTCGCACCAAGGACGTCGCCGCGCAAACGGGTGGGCAGCATTCGGCTATGTTGAGCCGACTGCCCAAAGCCGGTTTTCCGAATGTGCATGTGGGCCATTTGTTGGTGATGCCTGACTACACGGTACGCAGTGAGGTGCTGGCTTTTCCCCCAGAGCGTGTGGTTGATACGACTGAAATGGACGTGCTCTGTACGCGGGTCATCGCTACATTTACCAAGTCGCCAATCGATACAGAGGCGCACTCAAAGCTCCTTGAATTTTTCAAGAACGAGATGACTATCGAGCCCGATGTATCTGCAAGGGTAGGGTTGGTGGAGAAGACTTCACGCCTGCTGGCTTCTGGTCTAGCCACTTGGGTGCCACGGATATCGCATGCGGGAGAAACGTATATCGTGAACGCCACCGCAGGGTCTGGTAAGACGCAACTCGCTCTTAAGCTGTTGAAAGATGCGGTAGCCGCCAACCAGCGTGCTTGCTACGTTTGTTTCAATCGCCCCCTAGCTGACCACATGATTAGCGTGGCGCCCCCAGCGATACAAGTGAGCACGTTTCACGAACTCGCACGAGAGCTTTACGAGCGTCAGGTGGGTGAGCCCGATTTCACGTCGAACACTATTTTTCAAGACATGCTGGCCTACTTCATCGAGCACGCAGCGGAGAGGGAGCCCTGGCTAGACCTGTTGGTGATAGATGAGTCACAAGACTTCGATGCTGCGTGGGTGTTGGCACTCGTAGACCAAGTGAGAGACAGCGGACGCATCTACGTTCTGGGTGACCAAAGCCAACAGATCTACAAGCGGGAGGCTTTCGATATACCTGACGCCGTAAAAATGGATTGCAACGATAACTTTAGAAGCCCAGTGGAGTTGGTGAATGACATCAACCGCTTCATGCTGACGCGGGAGCCTGTCGTTGCGCGCTCTGGCTGGCAGGGCGTTCCGCCCACTTATCACACCCACCCTCCAGGGGAGCGGGCGTCAATCAAGCAGATTGAAGTTTGCGTAAAAGCACTGTTAAGTGAAGGCTACATGCCCGATCAAATTGCGCTGGTGTCATTTTCTGGTGTAAAAAATTCAAGATTACTGGCGCAAGACAGTGTGGCTGGAATTGCGCTGAAAAAACCGACAGGCGCCTACGATGCGGCGGGTAACGCACTCTGGACCGAGGGCAGCTTATTGGCGGATAGCGTCTACCGATTTAAAGGTCAAAGCGCACCCGTCGTGGTTTTCTGTGAAATTGATTTTGAAGAGTTAGACGACCGCACGAAAGCCAAGCTGTTTGTAGGTATGACAAGAGCGCAGGTGAGGCTTGAGGTCGTGGCCACCGAGGCGGCTGGAAATGGCTTACTCGGGGCGCTTTAAAAGTTAGCTAACTAGCGCAAGCGGTGATCCGCCGATATCAGCTAGCTCAAGCACGTTAAGGTCAACCTTTCCGTCTTGTTTGCTGATTCTCATAGCTTGTCTCTCCACGCATTGTTCAAAATACTTCCG
>ENA-OWPI01002121-OWPI01002121.1-marine-metagenome-genome-assembly--contig:-NODE-2121-length-19394-cov-4.876327_pt1 | contig 19394 bp, 19 predicted proteins | sample MGYA00238138_ERZ651775 | MGnify/ENA primary metagenome ERZ651775 (study PRJEB26906, sample SAMN06265043) | marine metagenome | isolation source: Helgoland LTER site | place: Germany:Helgoland, sampling...
ATTTTATTTTTGTAATACCTTAAATTAGCCCTATATGAATTAAGTTTCTCTTTATCTTCTACGCTTCGCATAGACTTATCTATATTTTCAATAAAAGTAATGTCCTTTTGTAATTGATTAATTTTATTCCTATAAATTTTAAACTTAGTGTGATATAGTATGATGATCTAGTCTTAAGGTATTTTTTTTATAGATTATTTGACTCTCTGGTTTTGTATGTAAAGGTATATAAATTGCATGTACAATTTTTTTGTAAGAAGCACCCAAGCATACTGGGCCAGACTCATTGCCAATTATAATTTTACATCCTTTGATGATCTCAATAATTTCAGAAATATCTTTATTGCGCGTAAAAACTATGTTTTTTATTTTGTTCAGTTTCATTTTTTTTTGTCTTTGCTATTATTCACTACAAATGAAACACTCATATGTAAAGTTAAAATTAACCTGAGGTCAAGGAATCAAAATGCGCATATTAACCTTGTGTTAATTGCGTTAACTGACATAAATCGGGTTCAATAAGACTTATATTTACGAAACGATAAGGCAATTATCTTAGATACAAAGTCATGAAAGCAAAAGACATAACCATACTTCTTGTTGATGATGAACCCGATATTCTAGACATCATCAGTTACAATTTAAAAGCTGAAGGATACAAAGTCAAAACGGCTTCTAGCGGGCGCGAAGGGGTTGAAAAAGCAAAGAAATACTATCCTGATCTCATTCTTTTAGACGTGATGATGCCGGAAATGGATGGTATTGAGGCATGTGAACAGATTCGTAAACTGCCTGGTCTAGAACATACCATCATTGCATTTTTAACTGCACGTAACGAAGATTACAGCCAAGTAGCGGGTTTTGAGGTTGGCGCAGACGACTACATTGCAAAACCGGTAAAGCCTAAAGTCCTAAAATCGAGGTTAAAAGCGCTGTTGCGCCGCAGACCTGCTAATTCAACCGCTACAGAAGAGCGCACTACTGTAGGTGATGTAGTTATTGACAAAGAGCAATACCATATTGAGATTAAAGGTAAAGTTGTCGAATTACCACGAAAAGAATTTGAATTATTGAGCCTGCTGACATCAAAGTCTGGTAAAGTCTTCACTCGGGATGAGATCATGGATCGCATTTGGGGTACTGCTGTAATCGTAGGTGGACGTACTATTGACGTTCATGTTCGAAAATTACGTGAGAAGATTGGTGATGATCGCATCAAAACGATTAAGGGCGTCGGCTACAAATTTGAGGATTCAAATTCGTAGATTAACCGCATGAAAGTATTGCGGAACAATCTAGTCTCTCTTATTTCTTCTTTTCTTGTTTTACTCGTCTGTATATTTTACCGGGATGTACTCGGTTTGCAAGGTGTTGTTTTAATTTCATTCATTACCACTCTCTTTTTGTTTGCTTTTGAAGCCCTCGTGCGGCGCTATGCACTAGAAAAAACAGTTGCCATAATGAAAGAACACGATCCGGCTCTTTTCAAAGAAACCCCGGAGTCTATTGAGCGGGTGGAAGAAGAGATTGCGCTTTGGTCGAAGAAACAATCGGAATTTCTGGAAGAATACCGAAGTCGAGAGCAGTTTAGAAGAGAATATATCGGTAATATTAGTCATGAACTTAAAACCCCAATATTTAGCATACAAGGTTACATCCATACCTTGCTCGACGGCGCTATGGATGACTCTAAAGTGGCCAAGAAGTTTTTAAAACGTACTGCTAAATCAGTGGATCGCATGACAGAATTGGTCAAGGATTTAGAAGCCATTTCAAAGATTGAAAGTGGTCTCTATGAGATTCAATTGCGCCCAGTTGTACTACTTAATTTGATTGATGATTCGATGGATACCCTAGAATCTTTTATAACTAAACACAAAGCTGAGGTGGAAGTGGTTTGGGAAGTGAACAAGGATGTTCAAGTCGTTTGTGATTCTGCCCGAATGGAACAGGTTTTGGACAATTTGATTGTTAATGCGATTAAATACAGCCCTGTAGGTTCTTCAGTTCTTGTGGTCATTCGCGAGAAAAACGATAGTATATATATAGATGTACGCGACCATGGGTTCGGTATACCTGAGGGCGATTTAGGACGTGTTTTTGAGCGTTTTTACCGAGTCGATAAGGCTCGAACTCGGAATGAAGGTGGATCTGGCCTAGGTCTTTCCATTGTTAAGCATATTGTCGAAGCCCACGGCCAGGAAATCGCGGTGACCTCAAAAGAACGAGCAGGCTCTGTGTTCAGTTTTTCACTCGCAAAAATGATGCGATAAATCGTGTAAAACCTTTCCTGTAAAATTGGGAACCGCATTGCGTGGTCGTTAAATTTGAGGTAAACCTTGATGAACCATGGAATGGACTCCTGAAATGATGAAGAAGCTCGAAGGGCTTCGCACAAAAATTGAAAGTACCGGCCAGGATTTTGAGACCTATGTTGACGGTTGGCAACGTGCGCAGTTTAAAAATTACTGGGACTATATTCAATTAGAGACGCTTCTTAGTCTTCAACGTCCTGTAACAGATGTTCAGGACGAACCTATCTTCATTATTTATCACCAGATTACAGAGTTGTATTTTAAACTTGCTCGTATTGAAATTGATACAATCGCTTCTGCTGAAACGTTAGAAGTGTCCGATTTCAAGGAGCGTATAGATCGTTTAAATCGCTATTTCGGTGCGCTGCGTAGTAGTTTCGGTGTCATGGAAAAAGGCATGAAGAAGTCAGAGTTTTTGGCTTTTCGAGACGCCTTAGCTCCTGCATCCGGTTTTCAAAGTGCACAGTATCGTATGATTGAATTGGGCTGTGCCCCAGTGATCAACATCGTTGCAGAATCGAAGCGTGAAGGTTTACTTCGTTCCTCTATCGAAGAGCAGATGGAAGCTATTTATTGGCGCGATGGTGCGAAAATAGAGTCCACAGGACAGCCTGCCTATACGGCCGTACAATTCATTGAGAAGTATTGGGATGATTTTCTTTTTGCTGCCGAGTCTTACGAGCACTGTAATATTTGGGAGCGCTTTTGTGAATTAAAACGCAATGGGCTTAGCGATGAAGAATTGGCAAGTCTCGAGAATTCATTGCGTTTGTTGGATTTGAATGTCAATGTAAACTGGCCCTTGCAGCATTATAAAACGGCGGTGCGGTATTTATCGAAGAAGCCAACTGATATTGCCGCTACAGGCGGTACGAATTGGCAGAAGTACTTACCTCCGAGATTCCAGCGCCGCATTTTCTACCCTGAACTGTGGACGGCTGATCAACGAGCCGAATGGGGTAAGAGTTGGGTAGATGAAGTACTACGAGAAATAGAAGGGGTTAAATGAGTTTAAAAAAGAATGCCTGGATCGCGTTAGCGGCTCTTTTTGTGTTGCTCATAATTTGGGTGATTTCTTCTAAAAATGAACAGGTAAATGTCCTAGAGAATCAGGAAGAAGTTGCTGCGGTAGTGGAACCTAAAGTGGTTCTTACGTTACCTGCAGATACCTTGCGTTTCGAAAAGCATACCATTGTATCAGGCGAGAGTTTTGGAGCACTTTTGGGCAAACGCGGTATTGGTACGGCTCAGATATATAAAATCGCAGCAGCAGTGGAGAACGATTTTAATGTTCGTCGCATTCGCGCGGGTATTGAAGTCCAATTCGCTACTGGTGACAGTTCACTTTTTCCGGCATTCTTCATTTATCCAGAAAGTAAATATGAATATTGGATCATCGGGCTTCAAGATTCTATTTATGCAAAAAAAGTAGAGAAAGAACGCGAGGTACGCAGAAGAGCCATTTCAGGGACCATCGATGATGCACTTTATCTCAGCGTAGGGCGATCTGGCGGCACGCAGGCACTCGCCATGTCCCTAGTGGAGGTATATGCATGGACTATTGATTTCTTCCGTCTACAAAAAGGAGATGCCTTTAGTGTTATTTACGAAGAGGAGTATGTAGATGATACGGTTTACGTAGGATTTAAAAGTATCGTAGCGGCAAATTTGACCCACATGGGCAATGATTTCTATTCCTTTCCTTATGAAAATGAATTGGGTTTTCATGACTACTACGATGAAGAAGGGCGCAGCTTAAGAAAAACATTTCTTCGAGCACCACTGAATTTTACGCGTATTTCTTCGCGGTATTCAGGTCGCCGATTTCATCCGGTACAAAAGCGCTGGAAAGCACATTTAGGAACAGATTATGCAGCTCCGACTGGAACGCCCATTATGACTACTGCAGACGGTGTCATTATAGCCGCCCAGTATACTTCTGCAAACGGAAATTATGTTAAGGTTCGCCACAACAGCACTTACGCTACTCAATATCTACACATGAGCAAAATTAAGCCTGGCATTAGAAACGGTGCGAAGGTGAAACAGGGCGATGTCATCGGGTATGTAGGCTCTACCGGCTTAGCTACCGGTCCGCACGTGTGTTACCGATTTTGGGCAAACGGAAGGCAGGTTGATCCGTACAAGCAAAAATTACCCGATGCTAAGCCGCTTACCGCCGATCGCATGGAGGCGTATCAATCCTACATGACTCGTTTGAAAGTAGAATTGGATTCCCTTACCCAATAACGATATTGATAATACGTCCAGGTACGACTATCATTTTACGTACTTGCTTCTCACCGATCTGTTCTAAAGTACGAGGATCTTCTAGCACTGCTTTTTCAATAGCTTCTTTAGCCATGTCCAGCGGTAATTCTAATTGGAAACGTACTTTTCCATTGAAGGAAACTGGGTAATTCTTACTGCTTTCGATCAGATAGCTTTCGTTGTGTAGTGGGTAGACCGTATGGGTCACAGAACCTGTACCGCCTAGCTTTTCCCAAAGCTCCTCTGCTAAATGTGGCGCAAACGGCGCGATGAGTCGAACTAAAGGTTCAAGCACTTCTCGATTATTTGCCTTTAACTCCGTTAATTCATTCGTAGCGATCATGAAAGCACTGACCGAAGTGTTGAAACTGAAGTTTTCAATATCCGCGCCTACCTTTTTTATACACGTATGCGCTGCTTTAAGCGCTTTTTTAACCGCTGGAGCATCACTTACATCGAAGGTGCCGTCCATGTGAAACAGCTTCCAAAATTTACGTTGGAATCCAGCAACTCCACTTAATCCTTGTGTATTCCATGGTTTACTCTGTTCAATGGGACCTAAGAACATTTCATACATACGGAGTACGTCAGCGCCATATTTTGTTACAATGTCGTCCGGATTCGTAACGTTGAATTTCGATTTGGACATTTTTTCTACTTCCCTGCTACAGATGTATCTCCCTTCCTCTAAAATGAATTCGGCACTCTTGTACTCTTCGCGCCAATTCTTAAACGCTTCAACATCCAACTCATCGCCTTGCAGGAAACTTACATCCGCATGCAGTGGATGTGTTTCGTATTGGTCCTTTAAGCCGGCACTTACGAACGTATTTGTGCCATTGATGCGATGCACAAAAGCGCTGATGCCTTGAATCATCCCTTGATTGATAAGTTTCTGAAAGGGTTCATCAAAATTAATATGGCCTAAATCATAAAGTGCTTTTGTCCAAAACCTTGAGTAGAGCAGGTGGCCGGTGGCGTGTTCAGAACCGCCCACATAAAGATCGACTTGATTCCAATACGCTACAGTTGACTCACCGGCAAATTCCGCGTCATTGTGCGCGTCCATGTAACGCAAGAAGTACCAGGAAGATCCTGCCCAACCGGGCATGGTGGTGGTTTCTAATGGAGATCCTTTGTATGTCCAGTTTTCTGCCCGTGCCAATGGCGGTTCCCCGTCTTCAGTTGGTAGGTAAGCATCTACTGCTGGAAGTGTTAAAGGAAGGTCTTCTAGAGGTAGCGTTTTTGGAATACCGTTTTCATAATACACGGGAATGGGCTCTCCCCAATACCGTTGGCGACCAAAGATTGCATCGCGTAGCTTGAACTGAGTGGCGCCTTTTCCGTAGCCAATTTCCTCTAAATGTTCAATCATTTTTTCCTTCGCTTCGATGCAATCTATACCATCAAGGAAACCTGAATTCACCATGTTACCCGATTTCGCGTCGTAGCTTTCTGTAGCTATGTCTCCGCCTTCAACTACTTCAACGATAGGTAGGTCGAAGTGCTTTGCAAAGGCATAGTCTCTGCTGTCGTGGGCAGGTACGGCCATTACGGCTCCTGTTCCATAGCTGGCTAAAACATAATCACCAATCCAGATAGGTACAGGTGCTTTTGTGACAGGATGGAGTGCAAAGGCGCCGGTGAAACAGCCGCTGATGGTTTTTGTATCTGCCATTCGATCGCGCTCACTGCGCGATGCGGCTTTTTCTTTATAGGCTGCTACGGCCTCGCTGCGCTCGGCCGTCGTAATAATATCAACCCATTCGTGTTCAGGTGCTAGGGTTAGAAAAGTCGCCCCAAAGAGCGTATCCGGGCGGGTAGAGAAAACTTCAATCTGTCCAGGGTGGTTTTGAATGTCAAAGAACAGCGCAGCCCCTACAGATTTACCAATCCAATTGCGCTGTGTTTCTTTCAATGCGTTGCTCCAGTCGATGCGATCGAGACCTTCCAAAAGGCGGTCTGCAAATGCGGTAATGCGCATGGACCACTGCATCATTTTTTTCTGAATGACTGGATGGCCGCCTCTTTCACTTACACCGTCTTTCACCTCATCATTTGCAAGTACGGTTCCCAATGCTGGACACCAGTTCACGTTACTTTCGCTACGGTAGGCCAAACGGTAATTCAAGAGCACCTCAGATTGGGCCTTTTCGTTCAAGCCTTTCCACTCCTCTGCGGTAAGCAACAGTACTTCGGTTTCTGCTGCATGAAGACCCCCAGTTCCGTATTCATTTAAATGTTGAACGAGGGAATCAATATGACGACTTTTTCCACTAGTATGGTCATACCAAGCGTCAAAAAGTTGAATAAAAATCCATTGTGTCCATTTATAATAGGATGGATCTGTCGTTTTAAATTCACGTGACCAATCTAATCCAAACCCAATGTTATCCAATTGCTCGCGGTAGCGGGCTGAATTGATTGCGGTGGTTTTTTCTGGGTGTTGGCCGGTTTGAATGGCGTATTGTTCTGCAGGAAGACCGAAGGCGTCATAGCCCATAGGATGCAAGACATTGAATCCTTTTTGCTTTTTGTAACGGCCATAAATATCTGAGGCTATGTATCCTAGCGGATGTCCTACGTGCAATCCCGCACCTGAAGGGTAAGGGAACATGTCCAACACATAAAACTTGGGTTGGTCACTCGAGTTTGGAGCATGATAGGTGCCGTTTTCGGCCCAAATCTGCTGCCATTTTTTATCTATTTCGTTGTGGTTGTACTCCATAGCGTTAAAGAAGTGTTGAACATGCGCGAAATTAGTGAATGCGCCGCTAGATTTACTATTTTCGCTGCAATGAGTTCCAAAGAACAAAAATTTACTTCTTCGCGCGTTCGGTCGTCGTACCTGTCTGTTGTCGTTTCCATGACCCTCGTCCTGTTTGTACTTGGCGTTTTGGGCTCGCTCGTATTTTCTGCAAAGACGTTGGCCCAGGCTGTGCGTGAAAACTTCACTTTTACCTTGGTATTAGATGAATCCGTTCCAGAAGAAGAGTTGCGCACCTTAGTAAAATCGCAGCAGTTAGCGGACTATGCGAAAAGTGCTGAATTAGTGACGAAGGAGGAAGCAGCAAGAGCTCTTCAGGCAGATTTAGGTGAGGATTTTGTAGAATTCTTAGGGTACAATCCGCTTTCAAATACCGTGGACTTGCATTTAAACGGCACTTTTGTTGCTTCAGGTAATCTCGAAGCGCTGCGGCAAGAACTACTTCGGGATCCTTACATTGAAGATGTACTCTACGATCTAGACCTCATTACCCTAGTAAATCAAAACATTGAAAAGATTAGCTGGATTCTTGCTGGGGCCGTTTTGGTGTTGTTGTTGGTGGCACTCGCGTTGATTAATTCGAGCATACGTCTAACGATCTATTCTAAACGTTTTCTTTTGAAGACTATGCAGTTGGTAGGAGCCACCTCAGGGTTTATTAGAAGGCCGTATCTTTTAAATAGTTTAGTATTAGGTTTGCTGAGTGCGGCATTGAGTATAGGGTTATTACTCGTTTTAGGTACGGCGCTGGATAATTATTTTCCCGCCCTCCTCGCACTTTTTGAGAGAGAAACTATGTTGGTAGTATTTGCTGCCTTATTATGCATTGGGCTGCTAGTACCCGGGGTATCTACCGCCATTGCAATCCGAAAATATTTAAAATTAAGAACGAACGAATTATACTATTAACTATGGAAAACAAAGACACTTTCCTTTTCGACCGCAGAAAATATGTAGTCCTTATCGCTGGATTAGTTATGCTTGCTATTGGATTTGCCTTAATGTTAGGCGGTGGTTCAGACGCGCCGGATGAATTCAACGAAGCCATTTTTGGTGCACAGCGTATTGGTGTGGCGCCTTGGTTCATTTTTATCGGTTTATTGTTGCCTATCGCAGCAATTATGATGAAGAAAAAGGAAGATTAAGTTTTTACTATGACGCCAATCCAAGCCTTAATTCTTGGTCTCCTGCAAGGCCTCACGGAATTCTTACCCGTAAGTTCTTCTGGTCATCTTGAAATCGGTAAAGCACTTTTTGGTCTCGAGATGTCGGGTGCTCAAAGCTTAACGTTTGATGTCGTCGTGCATGCAGGTACCGCGCTATCCACAATCGTTGTGTTTAGAAAGGACATTGCCGAGCTCATCTCGGGCGTGTTAAAATTCAAATGGAATGCGGAAACAAAGTTTGTAAGTTTCGTTTTGATCTCAATGCTACCGGCGGCGTTCATCGGATTAATCTTTGAAGAACAGATTGGTGCTTTATTTGAAGGGCAATTACTACTTATAGGTGCAATGTTAGCCTTAACAGGAGTATTACTTTTTCTCGCAGACCGTGCGAGAGAAACACGTAAAAGCGTTCAGTGGATTGATGCATTTGTGGTTGGATTGGCTCAAGCAGTGGCCATCTTGCCGGGAATCTCTCGCAGTGGAGCAACCATCTCTACCTCCGTCCTGCTTGGTATAGACCGTGCGAAGGCAGCACGATTCTCTTTTTTAATGGTACTTCCCATAATCCTGGGTAAAGCATTTTTAGATGCAAAAGATATTGTCGCAGGGGAGACCATGGGTGAAGAAGTCAGTGGTTCCGTTTTAATTATTGGTTTACTTGCGGCTTTCCTTAGTGGTATTGTCGCATGTAATTGGATGGTCGCACTCGTGAAGCGCAGCCAATTGAAATATTTCTCTTATTACTGTTTCGTGGTGGCTGCCATCGTGTTGATCAGTCAACTCGTCTAAGCTTTGACTAAAGCATCAATATTGGCAGGGGAAGTCCTACTGGTGGACAAACCTCTTAAGTGGACTAGCTTTCAAGCAGTCGCGAAAATTCGGTTTACCCTACAAAAAGAATTGGGCCTTAAAAAGCTCAAAGTAGGACATGCAGGTACGCTTGATCCGCTGGCCACGGGCTTGCTTATTATTTGCGTGGGAAAAAAGACCAAAGAGATTGCCAGTTTTATGGGACAAGAGAAGGAGTATATTGCTGAAATCACTTTTGGTGGTACCACACCTTCATATGACTTAGAAAGTGAAATTGAAGCCACCTATCCAACCGAGCATATTTCTGCCGCTGCGATAACGGAAATACTCCCCCAGTTTCAAGGAGAAATACAACAGTATCCACCCATTTTTTCAGCGATCAAGCAAGGCGGTGTGCGCATGTACGAAAAAGCGCGTGCTGGAGAAGAAGTGATTGTGGAGCCGCGTACGGTTCACATTGATGAAATTGAAATTTTATCGTTTTCAGACAATGTCTTAAAGCTTCGTGTACTTTGTGGTAAAGGAACCTACATCCGCTCTTTAGCACACGACTTGGGTAAGGCACTTCATTCTGGAGCCCATTTGAGCGCATTGCGAAGAACGAAAATCGGGTCCTTCGCTGCCGATGGCGCCAAGAATCCGATAGAATGGTCTGCGTATTTTAAGTCTGCCTTAAGGGGTTAGTCTAGATAGTTACTTTTCCAGAGGTTGGCATTGAAATTTTTCATTCTGCTAAAGCCGTAAAGCGCAGTCATTGCACCCGTAGAAAAGACCATCCAGAAGAAGAAGATTACACGAAGGTGTAAAATGGTACCTGTATCCTTTGGCCCTCGAATAAGACTTTCCGGGAAGAGTAAGGCTACGGCCAAGCAAAAGCCAAATACGGTCTTCATGAGACTTTCGAAATCTCTAAAGGGGTATACTAAAGCTTTGCGTAAAGGGTGTAAATCATTACCCCATTTGGCAAGTAAGTAATGGTATCCGCCGCCCATCGGGACGAATAGTAAAGGGTCTTTGTCTTTCTCCGCTAATTTGAACATGCCTGCAGGTGCAATCATTTTGAATCCCTTAATCTCGCGACCCTGAGCCATTTCAAATTCCTTAACAGCATCCAAAGCTTCAGCGGGGAACGTGCCGTTGAAACGTTTGGAATCTAAAAACCGAAGACGGTAGTCCACACAAAGCTTTTTGATATCCGTGATGTGGTAGATTTTATCCGACTCAAGTGCGTCAAAATTCAACACTTCATGATCGCCATTAGATTCGAACAGGTTTGCTAAAATTCGCTCGCCCTCAGTAGGAGCGTTGAGTAATGTTTTAAAACCTTCTAGAACATCTAAGTGAACTGAAGTTGTGTTTTTTGAGCGTAAGCCGCTCAATTTTTCATGTAGATTAACTCCCATAGTATTGTATTTGAATGCGTCCGTTCAATCCATGTGTGGCGAGTAAGTTTAACAAATGTCGGAACGGCATTGTTTAAAATTAATTGGTTCATATAAAACTTGACAAAGGGGGTTTCGAAATTGTATCTTTGCAGTTCTTTTAATATTAATTTTTCAAAGCCCGTAAGCTATGAAAATGAAACTTTCACATTTCGCGTATGACCTGCCAAAGGAACTTATCGCGCAAGAACCGATGATTCACCGCGACGATAGTCGTTTAATGGTAGTTCACAAAGACACTGGTGAAATCGAACACAAGCACTTTCACGAAGTCATCGATTATTTTGACGATGGTGACGTAATGGTCCTCAACAACACAAAGGTATTTCCCGCTAGGATGTGGGGAAATAAGGAAAAAACGGGTGCGCGCATCGAAGTTTTTCTACTTCGTGAGTTGAATTCTGAAAGCCGTTTGTGGGATGTATTGGTTGATCCGGCACGTAAAATTAGAATTGGTAACAAGTTGTATTTTGGAGAAGATGATTCTCTAGTTGCTGAAGTTATTGATAACACGACCTCACGTGGGAGAACGCTACGATTCCTTTTTGACGGAAGTTATGAGGAGTTCCGTGCGAAGTTGAAGGAAATGGGTGAAACGCCCTTACCGAAGTACATCGATCGCGAGCCTACAGAAGAAGATAGCGAACGTTACCAGACCATTTTTGCAAAAGTTGAAGGTGCAGTTGCAGCCCCAGTTGCTGGATTGCATTTCTCAAAGCACCTTATGAAGCGCTTAGAAATCAAAGGGGTTCACTTACCGGAGCTAACGCACCATGTGGGTTTAGGAACTTTTCGCCCAGTTGAGGTGGAAGACTTAAGCAAACATAAAATGGACAGTGAACAATATTCATTACCGCAAGGCACTGCAGATACCATTAACAAGGCATTAGCCGAAAAGCGAAGAGTATGTGCTATTGGTACGACCACCGTACGAACCATTGAGAGTTCTTTAACTACAGGTGGACGTGTGACGGGCAGTGAAGGTTGGACAAACAAGTTCATTTTCCCGCCCTATGAGGTAAAAGTACCAGATGCGATGGTGACTAATTTCCATCCTCCAGGTTCTACTTTATTGATGATGAACAGTGCGATGTTGGGTCATGATTTGGCCATGCATTCGATCAACGAAGCCATTAAGGAAAAGTACCGCTTCCTCGCTTTTGGAGATGCCATGTTGATCATCTAATACGGATCAGAATACATAACAAAGGCCCTGCAGTAGCTACTGTGGGGCTTTTTTATTGTGCAGTGGTGAAGGCGTGTAGATAGCTTTCGGCAACATGTTCCCAATTAAAATGTGCCGAAATTCGCTCGCGAGATAGACGGGACTGTTCCTCCCGGATTGCATTAGATGGACGTTGTGTTAACAATAGGGCCAACGCTTCTTCGTCTTTCCATAAAGCGCCAAGTCCTCCTAAAACACTTGCGTTAAATGGATTTTCATGAGCCAATACCATAGCACCTGCCCCCATGGCCTCGAGCAGGGCAGGGTTGGTGCCGCCTACGCTGTGGCCGTGCAGATAAAAGGTTGCCCGCGTGCGGAGCGCATTAAGAATCGTTTTATCGTAAATGGTACCCGCGTAAATGATGTTCGGTTCGGGAAAGGTGGCTTTAAGTTTTCGACCATAGCGCGTAGTGTAATCCCCAACAGTAACCAGGGTTTCTCCGCTGTTTACTGCGGCATCCAGAATTTCAAATACGTGGTTATCGGGCTGTATGCGTCCAATGTGGAGGTGGAAATTATCGGTCGGAAAGTGGTGACGTTGTAAAAGTTCTTTGGCGTCTGCAGGTTCCTCTATGATTTCACTTCCGTAAGCGATAGTGGAAATAGGTACTTTGTATTTGCTGAGGTAGTTGGCAATCTCTGGATTGTCAGCAATTAAAAGTTTTGAGCGTTTCGCAGCCCGTCGCTCGCTCCATTTTAAGAAGGAAGAGAGTAGTCCGGCGTATTTGGCCCTTTGGTGTTCTAAACCGTCCATATTCGTAACCGTTTTATGCTTCGGCCAGAGAAAGGACCAGATGCCACTCGTGGTATACCCCAATTGCAGAATAACGTCGAAATTCTTAGTTCTTGCATCAAGAATACAGAGGTAATCATAGATGAATTGGCCGGAAAGGCCAAGACGCTTTTCAGGATTGAAAATGTGCCGAATCGCCACACCGTTCAATTCGGAGATTTTCTCTGGATGATTGCCTACCGTATAGACCACCACTTCGTGTCCCGCTTTCACCCATAATGGCGCGGTTTGAGTGGCCATTTCTTCAAAGCCTCCGTATCGGTTTGGAATCCCCCTTGATCCTAGTATTGCAATCTTCACGCGATAAAAGTAGGATAATTCTTCGGTCTCTCTTAGCTTATTAAGGCTCCGTTAATGAAAATAGTACAGTCATGGAAAAACAATCTTTTTTTGAAGCATCGCGGCATTGGTCGCAGGCAAAGCTCTTGAGTTATATATTGAACGCCGGTGCCCAATTTCAGGGTGTTGATGAGCTAGAATCCGCATTGAATGGGTATTTTCTTGACTTTAACAGGATACTTCAAGTGGATGAAGATGCATTAAGAGAGATTAAAGGAATTGGACCGAAAAAAGCTAAACAGATTATGGCCGTTCTCGCCTTACACCAAGCTTGGAGCACTTCAAAGCCGCTAAAAGAGGTAATTCGAAAAAGTGCGGATGCGTATCAACATTTCAAGGGCCTGAAATTTCCAGCGCACGAAGAGTTTCATGTATTGTACTTAAATCGTGCACACGCACCATTGGCCCGTCACCAAATGTTCAAGGGAGGATTAACGGGTACCGTAACGGATGTGCGATTAATTCTAAAACGGGCTTTGCATTGGAATGCCACAGCAATTATTGTGGCCCACAATCACCCGAGCGGATCTCTACAGCCCAGTGAAAATGATAAGCGCATGACACGAAAATTGAGTGCGGCGGCAGATACTTTAGATATCCAGTTACTGGACCACCTAATTGTGGCCGGTAGTGGCTACTTTAGCTTTTCAGATCAGGGATTATTGTAATGGGAGCATTGGCCTACAGTCAGCGATGGGCTGCATTTTTTAAGAAGTACGACCATTGGCGTTATTTTTTCGCGGAGTGGAACAAACTCCTGTACTTAAAATCGTACCGCAGGCACCATCACAGTGGTGCAATTGAAAAGTCATTGCATCACGGTGTACGTTGGTTAATTCACAGTATTTCAACAGGTTCGGACAGGGGTTCCGGTACGTATTACCACAACAGCGGTTGGACGTCATCGTATCCGGAAACTACAGGGTACATCGTTCCGACGCTATTGCGTTATGCACAAAATGAAGAAGGTCCATGGGCGAAAAATGCGGTATCTGCCGCATTGGAAGCAGGAAAATGGCTTTTGGAAATACAACATACAGATGGCGGTTGGCCGGGCGGTTACGTGCATCAAAAAAGAGATTCTGTGGTGTTCAATACTGGGCAAATTATTCGTGGAATGCGGGCGCTCTATCTTTTTACAGGCGAAGAGGTGTATAAAGAGTCAGCATACCGAGCAATCGTCTGGGTGTGGAACCAATTGGACGGTGAAGGCAAATTCTCTTCAAATGATTTTATGGGTGTGGTACGCGTCTATGGGACCTATGTTGTTGCGCCTATTTTAGAATGGTCGCAACACTTTGAGGCGGATAAAGACGCTTGGGAAGCAAAGGCTCGATTACATTTAGATTGGGTGTTGACGCAGCAACAGGATAACTTTTGGCTGGCCAATTGTGATAATACCGAACATAAAAACCATAAGCCCGTCATTCATACGATCGCTTATACACTCGACGGGTTGTTTGATGCCGGCAGTTTTTTACAGGACGAGAAGTACAAGAATGCAGCCATCGGTGGAGCAGAAATGCTTGCGCAGAAATTTGTTGATCGCGGACGATTGCATGGAAGATACGATAAGCAATGGCAGGGATCGGAAGCCTTTATACCCACGGGCGGTGCTCAGCTGGCCATCCTTTGGCATAAAATTGCTAGAGCTGATACAACCGCTTTCTGGGCGGAAGAGGCGCAAGGCACTATGAATGTTTTACTTTCCGTCATTGCTACTAGCGGTGCGCGCACTGCGCTGGATGTAGGAGGTGCTTTACAAGGATCTTTCCCCATGTGGGGTAGGTATGAATCGTTTGGTTTACCCAATTGGGCCACTAAATACATGGTAGATAGTTTGATGAATGAATTAAATTGGTCCAATGAGTGCTAAAGATATTTTAAGGTCCTTAATTCCTTCCGCTGTGTTGTCTTGGAATCGCCGTCGTAAAAAAGCTCAGGTGCGAAAGGCACTCACGAAGAAAAAAAATTCAGGTGAAACCTGGACGAAGGAGCGTTTGGTCGATTCATTGCGTGCAGCAGGGGTACAAGAGGGGGCAGATCTATTAGTGCACAGTTCGATGAGCGCAATAGGCTACGTTGAAGGAGGGCCCAAAACTGTAGTGGACGCATTGCGAGAAGTTATAGGTCCTAATGCTAATCTACTCATGCCTACCAGTCCAGTAACGACGCTTCAAGCGCTGCATCCACAAGAGGTATTTAACGTAGTTGAAACCCCAAGCAAAATGGGTGCAATAACGGAGTACTTTCGAACGCAAGTAGCCACTGAACGCAGTGCCCATCCGCTAGAGCCTGTTGCTGTTGATGGACCGGATGCCTCGATGTATGTGAAAGGACACCATACGGATGGAACACCTTATGGATCGCAAAGTCCATGGATGAAACATTTAGATAGCGGTGGACAGTTACTCTATATAGGCACTACACTGATCAATAGCGGAACCAGTTTACACGCAGTTGAAGATGCGATTGGATGGAAATCGTTTTCATTTCCCATCTATTTAGAGCGCAATAAGACTTTTCCTATACAATTGAAAGACGGCAGAAACGTTACGGTAGTAACAAAATGCCACAATCCAGAAGTGAGTGCGCTTCGTAAATGTGACGGTCTCATACCGTTACTTGAAACAAAAGGTGCCCTTACGTATGTTACTGTTGGGGAAGCGCCGGCGTTGCTGGCGGATGCTAAGGCCTTTAAAAGGGTTTTACTGGACGCTTATAAAGAGAATGGAACAACGATGTATACGCCACAAGGCTCATGAAAAATATACTATTAACAGGTGGCGGTGGCGGCATAGCTAAAGCCATTGCTGCTTTATTGGCTGCTGAACCGCTCCGATTATTGTTAACTACTCGGGCAGGAGACGCCCTTAAATCGTTTTGTCAAGAAAACGACATACGAGCTGAGGTCTTCGGCGCGGACCTTACGCGCCAGGATGATGTGGAGGCCCTCTTTGATTGGGCGAAAACTTTTGGTGGTGTGGATGTATTGATAAATAATGCGGGTGTTTCTCACGCGGCAGCCTCTTGGAAGCTTACCGCTGATGAAATGCATCGTTTGATGGAAGTTAACTTTTACAGTGCAGTGCGCTGTACGCAATTGGCTCTTCAAGGTATGCGAGAGAAAGGCTACGGCAGAATCATTTCTGTGAGCTCTGTAGTTGCGCACAAACCCGCTTTTGGAACCAGTGCCTATACCGCATCAAAAAGTGCGCTTGAGGGTTACATGCGCGGCGTCGCATTGGACGTATCGACTAAGGGAATTACGGCGAACACCATTGCCTACGGATACATGAATGCAGGCATGTTAAATGATGTGCCACAACCCATTTTAGACGACATCAGAAATAGTATTCCTCAAGACCATTTTGGTCGACCTGAGCAGATTGTCGACGCCATACGGTATTTGATAGAAAGCGAATATACTACGGGGCAAACCCTTCATATAAACGGCGGTCAATGGATGCCGTAATAGCCCTTTATACTGCGCAACTCACGCCACGTTTTAAATGGGCGGCGAAGGTGTTTTTTAAAAATGCCATGCGGCTAGATTTGGTCATCTATACCTCAGAAGAAGCTTTTACCCAAGCGGAAGGGATTAAAGTGAATTACTCGCCTGAGATTCGTCAAGACGCATTTAATATTAGTCCGCACGGTTTACTGTGGGAGCACGAGATTTCGGATCAAGAATTCTATACTTCAGATTGGGAAGGAATGCCTGTTTTTTGTCAACGTCAGATTGGTGACCTTCCTTTTGATCCTTTGGCAGCAGCATTTTACCTTGTATCCCGCTACGAAGAGTATTTGCCCTTTATTCCGGATGAACACGGCCGCTTTCCTGCCAAAGAGAGTTTCGCATTTAGTAATGGGTTCTTAACGCGACCGTTGGTTGGAGAGTGGGCACTTGCAGTGGGAAAACATTTACTGGGTGCCGATTTCGAATTGGTCCAAAATTACGACTACCTCACAACGGTGGATATTGACAATCTTTTTGCGTACAAGGGTAAGGGCGCCCTCCGCACTATAGGGGCACTAGCGAAGGACCTGCGCAATGCTTCTTTTGGTAAATTTAAGGAACGCCTATCTACACTATTTAATCTTCGACGCGATCCTTATGATACGTTGCGAAAGCAGCGCAATTGGAACAAGACGCACGGGATTAAAGCCATTTATTTCATGCTTTTTGCGCCCTTTGGACCTAAAGATAGAAATGTAAGTCCACACAGTACCGAAGCGGCAGTAAAGCTCCGCGAGATTGCGGACTGGTCAACTGTGGGCATACATCCCAGCTATGCTTCGAACAGCGATGCGGAAAAGGTGCAGAACGAGCGTGTTCAGCTCCAAGAAGTTTTAAGAAGACCAGTGATGCATTCGCGCCAGCACTACCTGAGGATGCGTACCCCACAAACCTTCCGGAATTTAGTGGATTTAGGTGTAAATGAAGAACACAGTATGGGGTATACCTATACTCCGGGCTTTAGATCGAGCATGGCATGTTCCTACACGTTTTATGATTTGGAAATGGAGGCGGAATTACCGCTGCTGATCAGACCTTTTGCCTTTATGGACATCACTTACGCACATTTAAATCCAAAGGAGGCGGCAGAAGAAATGAAGCAGTGGATTCCGAGAGTAAAGGAGGTCGGCGGTACGCTGATCTCAGTGTGGCACAATAGAACCTTCTCAGAACACGAGGCACAGTGGAAAGGCTGGCCCGAAACCTATAAATCATTTATTCATGCCGCTCAATCTTAGGTATTTAGAACATAACGAAATTGATTTTGAGCGATGGGATCGATGCGTTGGTTCACGTAATAAACCGCAACCTTATGGTTTTAGCTGGTATTTGAATTGGGTAGCTCCGGGCTGGACAGCGGTAGTTTATGGTGATTATGAAGCCGTTTTACCGGTATTCCCCAAAGCAAAAAAGGGCTTTACTTTTACAACACGTCCTTACGGTACGCAGGCACTGGGACCTTTCGCAACTATTCCGTTAAGCGCAGAATGGACCCAAGATTTCATTGAACGCGCCATGGCTGAGGTTCAGTACGGTGAGTTCTTTATTTCTCCAGAAGTACCGCGTCCTTCACATTGGACTGGGCAAACTTTTTCAAACTTTGTGTTGAACACGAATACCTCCTATGAGAATTTAAAAGCTGGGTACACTTCACAGACGAAACGAAATTTAAAAAAGGCCGAAAAGGCGAAATTGGATTTTGGGAATTGGCCTACGGTGCAAGATTTGATCAGATTGTGGCAAAATACGACGCAAGAGCGTACGCAGATCACCGATGAAAACATGCACAGCTTGGGTAAAGTTTTGGAGTTTTGTGTGTATCAGAAGCGAGGACAGATACTAGCAGCCTATGGAGAGGGAAACAGTTTAGTCGCAGGCCAATTTTGGGTGCAGTGGCAAGGCCGTTCCACCTTATTGCTAAATGCGAGTACCTCCGACGGTAAAGCCATCGGGGCACCAACATTACTCATAGATCAAATGATACAATCAAAGTCAGGATTAGACCATTGCATCGATTTTGAAGGAAGCAGCATACCTGGACTTGCGCGCTTTTATCAAGGATTTGGCGCATCCGATACACCTTTTTATTTCCATGTAGATAACCGTTTGCCCTGGTGGTCAAAATGGATGAAACCTAAAACAACCCGTTCGTGAAGTACAAACATTTATTTTTTGACTGGGATCATACCCTATGGGATTTTGAAAAGAATTCCGAGATGTCTCTTCGAACTCTTTTTGATGACTTAGGCTTGCAAGCGCTAGGTATGCCTTCTTTTGAACTGTTTTTTGAGAAATACATAACGATTAATGATTTGAAATGGGATTTGTACCGTCAAGGTAAAATCACCAAGCAAGGTCTGCGCGAATCTCGTTTTCAAGAAACCTTTGCGCACTTTGGCGTGAAGGCCGATGATGTGGCTTGGACATTGGAAACCCGATACATTGATGAAACCCCGTATCAAAATCATTTGATTGATGGTGCCCGGGAAATGTTGGAAACCCTTAATGCACGTGGCTATTGCATGCACATCATTACTAACGGCTTCCATGAAAGCCAAAACATAAAGTTCGCTGAAAGTGGACTAGAGCCACTGTTCGATGTTTTATTGTGTAGCGATCAGGTTGGCGTAAATAAGCCCGATGCGAAGATTTTCCGTCGTGCGCTGCAACTTGCGGGCGCCGAGCGCAAAGAAAGCCTGATGATCGGTGATAACCTCATTGCGGATTGCGTCGGCGCCCGCGAGCA
>ENA-OWPI01002122-OWPI01002122.1-marine-metagenome-genome-assembly--contig:-NODE-2122-length-19392-cov-2.596221_pt1 | contig 19392 bp, 13 predicted proteins | sample MGYA00238138_ERZ651775 | MGnify/ENA primary metagenome ERZ651775 (study PRJEB26906, sample SAMN06265043) | marine metagenome | isolation source: Helgoland LTER site | place: Germany:Helgoland, sampling...
TGACGGTTTTATTCTTATCATACTACGCGTTCTAGCTAGCTAATAGGCTAAATGTTTCTATGGTCTCACCATCTATAATGCGCGAACAGCACCGTCGCACCAGTCTCGTGCACCGCCCTGGGCACGCTCAGCATCGGGTTGTTCCGGACGTTCAGCGTCCGCAGCCGCTTCATCCCGCCGAACTCCACCGGCACCTCCAACAACCAGTTCTTGCTCAGCACCAGCTCCCTCAGGTTCACGAGGGCACCAAGCTCCTTGGGCACCTCCTGCAGGTTGGTGTCGTGCAGGTTCAGGTACTCCAGGTTTACCAAACCCCCGAGCTCTTTGGGTATCCCAGTCAGCGTGTGCGCCATGTCACTCAGCGAGAGCCGCGTCAGGCTTTTCATCTGTTCAATCTCCGGCGGTATCGTCTCCACTCGGTTGCCGCTCATGTTCAGTTCCCGAAGTGAGCCCTTCAGTTTCGTGGCGAGCTTACCCGGGAACTTGACGATGTAGTTGCGGTACAGACTCAACTTCTCCAGCTTGTCGAGCTGATACACCTCGGGGGGTACGAACACCAGCCTGCACCGCCCGATGGCCAGACTTTTCAGGCTTGACCTAAAGATTTGGCCAAACTCGTTGGGCAGGCCGGAGAGCTCGTTCGCCGTCAGGTCCAACGTCTCCAGCGCGTCCAGCCGCTTGAGGTTCGTCATGGGCACCTCCCTCAGCGTGCGATTGTCCAGGGACAGACCCACCACCCGCTTGACGCCGTCGATTTCCCTAAACTCGACGGAGGTCCACGAGTCCGGTTCGCTCGACGTGCTCGCCCCTGTCCTCTTCTCGTTTCCTCTCATCGGGTCTGTGTCGTCGGCGTCGTCGGGGTAGAAGAGCTGGGGCAGGTACGGCAAACTGAGCTCCTCCCGCATGGCCCGGAGTACCGGGATATCCGGAGAGCCACCCTCCACCTCGCGCTTACGCTTCTTCTTCGACCCCATGGCGCAAGCGCGCGACGTTGTGGCGAAACGATGATGGTTCTCACAGCGAGCAGTCACCCGCACAGACGTTCTAAATTATATTCCGCGCAGAGCAAACAGTCTGATCATTTCTTGTAAACAAGAGTCTGTCAGGTCTGGAATTATCTGGAATTATAGGTCCGGACTTCGGGTTTTTCGCTTTTAGACATGATAATTCGGGCGCCTCGGGCCACTGAGCGGCGCGGCGCCAGACGCGCATCGATCCCGCGGGTCCAGGTTCGATCGGAGACGTGTTCTGAAGTCGTAGGCGCCCCAGATGTCGTCCACCCGGCGTGGCGCGGGAAGGTCCACGCGCCGAACGGCGACTGAATCGTCAGCCGATCCGGGCGCGGACCCCGAACCCGCGCACGTGAGCAGACCCGCGCGGGATCTGCCCTCGACGCGGCGAGCCGCTTCGCGCTCCGCGGGCGCGACCCGCTCGGCCGCGACCCGCTCGCCCGCGCCGCCGACGAACGACACGGGTACGACGTCGGTAGAGGCGGCCGCGACTCCCCTGGTGGATAACGCCGCGTCGATCGACGACCGCGGCGCGCGGGATGTGCGCGACCCATCGTTCACCCCCGTTCCGGCGGAGGGTGCCCCGGTGAACGTGGCGGAGGATGGCGAGAAGGACGCTGACGGGCGGCCGATGTACGGAAAGGGTTCCGGACACCAGATCGGGCGGAGGGTGCACAGCGAGCTGTTCTGCCCTCCCCCGCCGGTGCGCGCGGGTCCGTCCAAGCCCTTACCCGGATCCGCGATGGTGAGCACGGATGTGCCCACGCTCGGGGTGTCGCGCTCGGGCCGCGAGCGACGAAAGAATTCCAAGCTGCAGGATGACAACTGGGGCATCAGCGACAAGGAGCTGTGGGCGAAGAAGGAGGTGGAGGCGATCAAGGCGCAGCGGCAGCGTTTCGCCACCGAGGAGGATACCGAGGATGCCGAGTTTTACGTCGTGCGCACCGAGGACGTGGACCCGGGCGGGAGGCACCTGGTGGGTATCGAGAGCGGACCGTACCCGGACCTCTACGCCGCGGTGACGCAGCTCGACAAGACCCCGGCGTACGGCCCGACGAGCATGTCGAATGAGCTGATACTCCTGTCGAACGACGCGAGGGCGTACCAGGACCACTCGGTGAGCAGCAGGTCCGGCGACGGGTGCCACAGGTTCGTCATCAAAGGCGCCGACAGGAAGAAGGCGGTCGCGCTTCACGGCGCGTGGAGCCTCTCGGACGTGGCGGTGGACGCGGTGAAACACGCCGAGCAGTACGGGCTCGAGTGTTTCGACCTGCAACGGTCGATAGGGGCGGTGACCGACCTATCAGCGTCGAACCCGCCGTTCTTCGGGTCGTTGACCAAGCCCAAGACTGAACCGAAACGGAAAGGGAAGGACAGGAAGGGTGGTGTCGTGGTCACCATGGACAGCTACCCGCCGGGGTGGTTCCCGCTCGAAGCGGTCAAGGTGCACGAGCCCGCGGCCAAGGTGGGGCAAGAGAACGCGGGCGAAACGCAGACAGAGAACGCAGCCGGTGCTCCGACTAACATTCACCCCGGATCGGAAAAGGAGGGCGCGGGGGGACCGATTCGTACAAGGGACGATCGGGAGAAGGAGGACCTCCTACCGGGTCCGTACACGCCACCCCCGGTTCGGTCGACGTCGGCTGAACCCCCCGGGCTCGACCAGACCAACCCGCTCAATCGGGAGACAAACTCGCCCAACCAGGAGACCAACTTGCCCAACCAGACCAACTCGCTCAACCAGACCAACTTGCCCGGGTTCAACGCGGTGACCATGGCGGTGCCCTCCGACGCGCTCAAGGAGCTGGAGAGACAGGCGGCGGTCGCGGCGGCGGAGGCTGCGAGGATGGAGTGGGAGCTGAGGGAGCGCGAACGGTTAGCGCGTGAGGAGTACGAACGGTGGCACGCGCCGCCGCCGCCGCCCGTGGACCCGATGCCGGCGCCGCCGCCGAGGATGCCGAGGCCGCTCGTTCCAGGTCCGCTCATTCCCATCCCGGCGGAGATTTCGGACTTGGTCAGGACGAAGGTTCTGGAGTGTTTTGATTCCAGGGATGACGCCGGGCGCGTCGCCGAGCTGCACCAGATGGGTCAGAAGGTGCTCCAGGACCTTTTCCGGCTCGCGTTTGACAAGACCACCAAGTCGAACAACAACATGTGGCTCAGGAGGAAAATCGCCGGAGCCATGGGGATCAAGGTGGTCGACCCAGGGAACTACCTGGCCACCCAGGAAGAACCCGTCGCCACGAGGAGGTCGAGCAGACAGTCCGTGGATGCGATCGATGCCGTGAATGCGCCCGATGCCGTGAATGCGATCGATGCCGTGAATGCGCCCGATGCCGCGGAGCGTCCAGAGACCGCGGGCCATCCAGAGACGACGGAGGTGCCCGCGGCGGACGAGCCGATGCCGCAGGCGGAGCCGGAGCCGGACGTCGTCAACGAACCTGCACCCGCAAACGTGGAGGCGCGCACCGAGATCGAGCCAACCCCGGAGCCCGTGCCGGAACCCACGGAGGAGGTTGTCCGAGAGGAGGAGGCGCCGGATCCGCCGGCTGAGAAGGGAGAGGACGAAGAGAACGAGGCGGTGGACTCCAAGGCGGCGGAAGAATTCGCAAAGGACGGGGTTCCGTTCGTACCGGGCAAGTACTACGGCGGGTCCATCCACATCCCGCACGATGACGTGTCCAACGCGCGCGCCTCCCTGGAGGAGTACCACTCGTTACGCGGGCAGGTGATGGGAGGCGAGGAGGCGTCGAAGAAAAAGCCGAGCTTGCCGCCGCCGCCGCGCGGTAGGACGCAGTTCCAGCTGGCGACGATCGAGGCTGACTACCACGTGCTGGCGATTCGGTGCGGCGAAGGGGGCGTGGACTCGTTCTCCGTCAGGCTCAACGACCGAGGGTACGTGTACGTCGGAGCCAAGCGGAGGAGGAAATCAAAAAAGTCGCCAACACCCGACGCGGACGGGCAGGAACAGACGAGCGAGAGGGCGGCGGAGCCCGAGGAAGAAAAACCCGACACCGCGTCGCAGTCGTCCGAGGAGGAATCCCTCGGCGAGTTCGAGGTGATCATGAGGTTCCCGACGCTCATCGAGGAGAGCTCGGCGCAGAGCGTGTTCAAAGATGGAGTGTTGTTCGTCGTCGCCAACCCGAGGAGGGCGCACGTCGTTTCGACGTTGTTAGCTTGATTGTGATGAAGCAAATATGCTTAGTACGTAACATCTATGCGTGTTTCAATATATGCGTGTTCCCCGTACGCCTCGTGATCCCTACCGTCGCCGTACACGTCGCCCATGAACCCGTCCGTCCAGATTGTATCGGTCTCGTGTCGAGCCAAAACGCCGGCGTCGTCAAACTCGAAAAAACCGACAACCAACTTTCTCTCCACCGCCCACCGCTTCTCACTCCTCGGTCGCCGGGGACACACCGCGCGGCTCATGAACCCGTCCGTCGCTTTAATTTCCCGCGTCGCCTCACGCACGATGTCTAGAACCTTCGGATACCAGTGTCTGTCGTCGGCGGGCATCAGGTCGTAAGGAATTTCATCCCACCGAAAGATCTCAATCTCGGGGAGACTCTTCCGAGTTTGCCGGGCGCTCGAAACCAGGTTCTTCACGTGATGCATGCTGGCGCGGCTGGCTGATACCGTAAATTCGTGTTCGATGACGGGCACGTCTTTCCACCCCTTGAACCGTAGTTTCGCTCGCTCTGAGAGGTGCATGCCGTCATCGTCATCCGCGCCGCCGACGGGAATCCCGAGTAATTCTCGCAACGAACCGGAAGACTCTCCCCGCAGCGCAGCCTCCCGCGGCGTCTCATCGCCGCGAACCTCCGTGATGAGACCCGTGTATAAACCTTCAAACTCACCATGCGCGTGTTTAACCAACGCCATCGTTTCGTTCTCGCAGTCGACGATCAGAACCTGCGCGAATCGCCCCGGCGTCGGCGTCAGCGCAACCTTCGGGTACCGGTCGAGCATAGCCTCCAGGTTGTCCGCGGCTTTCGTGACGGACTCCGCCATGTGCTCCCCCTGGGTCACGGGCGTGTATTTGGCGCCGTTCACCTTACCTCGCCGCGTGTTAGATCCGCCGACGGGGTTCACGCCGCTCGCCCCCGTCCCCGTGAACCTCGGAAGAGGCGCGACGATCGCCTCCGGGTCGAGGCCGTTAAATCTCACGAGCGAAAACCTCTCGTGGCCGGCGAGTCCCACCCTGTGCGGCGTGGCCCGAAGCCACCCGTTCGTCCATCGCTCCATCATGTCGGCGATGATTATCGTAAACTTGGACCGGTCCTGGTACACCTCCGCGAGCCTCCAGTTCCCCGCCAGATCCTTGAGCTCCAGGCCGGGAGCGGTTTGGTGCAGGATGGTGAAGCACTCAAAGTCCGTGTGCTCGGAAATCCCGACTGCGACGACGTTGCCACCTTTAGACCGCCTCGGGGGCGGGGGCGTCCGCACCCTCTTACCCGCACGTGCGGATGGGTCCAGTAGCTCCCCCGCGTGAGCCTTGAACTCGTCTGAATCCGCGCCCGGGTACCTCATGGCCCGCATCGAGCAGTGACTGGTCGGCCCGAAACTCTCAAGGAAAAAACTCGCGAGCTCGTCTCCGGCTGCGAGCTCCACACACTCGGTCTGTTCCCGTGGCTCCGCCGCCGACCTCTGCCCTGCTTCCGTCACACCACGCGCGTGTCCTTTTACCTCCTCCGTATCGTCCATGCAACACACCCTCGCGAGTGCCCGGAAGAGATCCACCGCGACCTCGTCGCATCGATTGTAAAACTCACTCGACGCGTTCCGTAGCCCCGGTGCCTCCGCGGGCCAGTCCACGGGTCCGACGCCCGTAGCACCCTTCGGAATATCGCGCACGGGAAGATCACGAACCGTGTCGAACGACTCCACCATCGCGGCGGTGTTGGGCTGATACGCGTACTCCTCCAACAGCGGCACGTACCTACGATGGGAAAGGGTTGAACTCACGTGAGCGTCTCATGCGTTTTGATGGTTGTTGGAGGGAGGGAACGAAGGCATGGGTTCGCGGGTACGCGTTTGAGTGAGTACTCACCCGCCAGTCTCGCGCTCGTACTGCGTGTGTACGTAACACGTCTTAACATCGAGCGGTAGGGCGAAGAAACTCCTGGCGCGGTCGTAGCACTCGGTAACCAAGGACGAGGGAATGGCAACCTCGGCGTCGAGAGTGAAGTAGCCCGGGCCGTCTCGGAGGGCGCTGCGAAGGGTCTTGAGGGTCGCGATATCGCCCTCCCGGAGCGCCGCGAGTGAAACGACAGGCGGCTCCGTGGTCAACATATCGCGTCGCGAGCCATCTCTGGTGCCGACGCCCGCACCCCCCGTCCCCATCTCGTCTCGCGTGCGTCCGCGACTGGCGAAAGGATCTGCGTGATTTCCGAGAAGAGCCCCGCGAATCCAACTCAGCAAACCTCATTCTCCTTCACGCGCTTAACATGGGACTTCGTAAACGGAAGCAGCCCGAAGAACCCAAGGCGTGTCTGTTCCCTTCCGGGGACCTCCTGCGCGAGGTGTTCGCCCATCTGCCCGCGTTGGATCTGTGTGTAGCGAGAGGGGTGTGCCGTGAATGGCGAGATGCCGCCTCGGACGAGTCGCTCTGGAAGGAACACTGCGATGTGTGCTGGTTTGAACCCGTGCCGGACTACCCGGGGAACATCTGCCGCGCTCACGCCGGCGGGGTTCCGTATCACGCGCAGGATCTTTACCTTTACAAAATGTACAGGTTGGCGTACGCGGAGGCGTTCAGCGAGAGGGAGCGCGCCTGGATCACGACAGAAGAACTGTGCAGAAGGAGAAGACTCGCTTTGGTTGGCACTCCCGTCTTGCCTCGGAAGTGGTGGTTCAGGTTCAAGGAGGACGCGGGCGAGGAATGGCAGGCTTGGGACGGTTGGTGGAGCGCCGGCGGTCACGGCAGGCCAAGCATATTCGATCGATTCGGGACGGTGACTTCCGGAGGATGGGTGGACAACAAGGACGACGAAGAGCCGATGGAACATCATTGGGGATACGCTCGGGACATCTACGAGATCGACACGGAGCTGACGCGAGAGGGCTGGAAGCACTATTTACTCGACCCCGACGACCCAAACAGAGACGAGAACAAGGTGTCGGCGTTCAAGGAGATGGGATACTTTGCGAATCTCGGGGACTATGCGTGGAGGGGTAAAGAACGCCAAAGCAAGAGCCCACATAAACCCAAGAAATACGCGAAGGAGCTTCGCGCCGCGGGGCGCAACGGCACCAAGTATCACGTCGGGTGTGCGCTCGTACTGTGGCCCCCTAATGACGAACCGGCCGAACCGGACGAATGGGTATCGCCCGAGTGTTACCCGCAGTGCGTCGTGCGGAGACACCCGGAGACGTGGGGATGGATCCTGGAGAGCTGCTGGACGCTTCAAACATCGTGGCCGATGCCGACCCGAGAAGAAGAAGAACTTCGCGAGGATCTGGCGGATGACTTCCTCAAGTACGACGCGACGGAGCAAAAGCTCGAGGTGAAGAATTACAACCGCGATATCCCGCCGGACCAAGATGAGTGGGTCGACGATGACCGGGTCGAATACACCCAAAACGACGTCGTCGTGGAAGTCACCGACGTCGACGGCACTGTTCAACTCGTCATGCCATCGATATTGGCACTTCGCGTCTGCGCCAAGCCGCATAATCGCGGTTCGATGAAAATCCTAACTGGCGCGGATCCCGACGACGCGGAGACGAGGAAGGTACCTTTGTAAATGGCAAGCTTGATCAATTCGCGCTACGTACTGTAATCACATCTTCTCAGCCTTCGTGTCCTCCGACTCGCCCTCGTCTACCGAGTCACTCGCTTCCTTTTTCTCGGAGAGACACTGCGGCATGATATCCGAGTCGAAGCTCATGTCGATCCTAGACTTGACCTCGACTATCTCCTGCTGAACGGCGAGCAGTTCGGTGTTGAGACCCTTCAGAGTTCCGATCCGATTCGCCTTCTCCTCCGCGCTCGGGGACCTCGATCCAACCCTCTTCCGCACCTTCTCCGGCAGCTTGGGCAGAACCTTCTGCTCGAACGCGCTCTCCAACGTCTCCAGTCGCTGCCTGTATTTATCGGGTACGACCTCGCCGAGACGCCGCTCAATCATCGGCAAAATCGGTGGCGCGGCGTCGTTTGCGGCGTCGCGAAGGGCCTCAAGGCGTCGCTTGAGAGCTTGAAGATCGTTGATTTCGTTCTGCAGGCTTCGCATCCACTCCAGCTCCTTCCGCATCGTCTGTACCCGGGTCACGCCGTCGTCCTCGGGTGATTTCATCGGCACCGGCGGGGGCTGCGCTTTCGCCTCCACCGTCGACTCAACCTCGCCGGTTCCGCTCTTCGCGCCGACCATCGAACCCTCCGCCTGCGGCACCACCACCGTCATCTTCCCCCTCGCCTGCTGCTCCACCGCGGTCGCGCCGTGCCTTTTCCCTCTCGCGTTTCCTCTCGGGGGCGGACGCCACACCTTCTTCGGCGCCGCCAGCGCCACCTCACACGTCGGAGTCTGAAGGTTTTGCCGCCGCCGCAACTCCCCTCGCACGGCCCGGCTCAGGTTGCCCACCGCCGGTGAACCGCAGAAGTACACCCACGCGATCCACGAAGGGATCCCAAAGAAATCCGGGTCGGCGTAGTGGTACAGGTGCAACACGTTGATGAGGAATATCTCCGTCACCGGACCCGCCACGCCCGTCAGCACCGCCATCGCCAACCCTTGTTTCGTGTAGTCAAACACCGCCCACTGTCCAACCGCCCACGCCGCCAGTATCCCGTCGATGGCGTGATTCGGCATGTCCGGAAACGGCGGGTTAACCCGTGTGGCCAGTATCCCCGAGGTGGCGTACTGCATGGCGAACAGACCGATGCACGAGTACACGACGCTCCACTCCGGCTCCCACCCGAGCCTCGGTTTCCCAGGGCACTCCTCCAGGAACCTCGGCAACGGCGCGTTCCCTTCGATGAACCGATCCTCCTTCGCGCCCTGCTTCAGCCTGACCGTGTCGCCCAGCGTGTGCCCCACCCCGATCACAACCCCGGCTCCTCCAAAGAGCAGCGGTACCCACAACGCAGTCTCCAACACGCCATTCTCCCGCACGAACGCAGTCGCCAAGACGTCGTCGATCGGGGAGCCGTGTCTTAACCACTCCGGGACCGCCGAGTGTAACCTGTGGAACCAGTCCACCACGGACGCGGGTGGAACGCCGTTCGGGCCCCACAGCGTCTTGGCCGCCATATCTGGGAGGTTCAGGACGACCCTCCCTGCTCCGCTGTCCGCGTAGTGCAGCACATCGAAGCGCGAGTGCTGGTGATCGAGGAGCGGCCCGAGGATCCCGGAGGCGAGATACATGGATATCACCTCGTAGGATAGCGCCGTGGTCTCGCCCCTCTTCTTCCGTTCCGCGTCGGGGTCGGCCCAATCCTTCGCGAACTTGTCCGTGTACGGGTTGTAGTCCTTATTCTTCACGCCCTCGCTTCCGGCGACGAAGTTGGTGCCCACGAGCACGGACGGCGGTGGCTTCTTCTTGGAGGCGGAGGACTTGCCCGACTTCTGCGGACTCGAAGACGCCGCTTCCACCCTCACGCGGCGGACGTGCGCGACGCGGATGTACCGGCGCACTCTCCGACTCCCGATCCCTCCCTCCGACTCGCTCACCGCGAGCCCACGCGCCCCGAGGGCCGGTGCGACCGCCCACATCGGCGCCGCGTACTCTGCGAATTCGACAGAACATTCTATGAGAGCTGAGTCACGTTTTGGCTCCCCCGACCGACAGAAGAACGCGCGCGGGGGGATTGCGAAACCGTCACCTCCCCTCTCCTTAACCGCTCGGGGACGATGTCTATGGCCGTTTCGTCACCAGCTTCTCTCGTGGGCGCCAAAGTCGCGCCCGGAACGCTCAAGGTCGGCGCACGGTCCAGGGTAAGCGCCAGGGTAATCCAGGTCGGCAAAAGGCATCCAACGAGACGAGATGCGAGACCGGGCGCTTATACGAACGGGCGCTTCACGGCGTCTCTCTCCGCCAAAATCGGCGGTGACGACCATCACGCCCGTGATGAAAGGGCGTACGTCAATCCTGCGATGCTTGGTACGTCGTCCGAGCCCTTCACCCGGGACGTGACCGATTCAACACCGAATCAGCCGAGGGCAATCGCCAAAATAATCGGTGCCCTCACGCTCGCACTCGCGGCCCTCGCCGCACCGCTCGCATTCCCTCGCGCCGCGCACGCCGCCAAGTCAAGCACGTCCGCCGCGGCTGCGGCGCCGGAACAGAAGTACTCCTTCAACCCCAACCTCATCAAGCTCCCACCCGCGGTGACGGACAAATTCGACGCCGCTCTGGACGCAATCTCCAACGAGGCGACGGCCCTCGGCGAGGGGATCAAGGCGCAGATGAACGACCCGTGGTCCGTCGAGGACGTTTGGCTCCTACTCGCGTGGTCATGGGCCAGGAACAAAGGGCGACGCAAGCTCTGGGACAAAATGAACGGCGACAAGACGGAAGACGACGCCGCGTTCGACGAGTCGTTCCTCGGTTGGCTCGCCGGGCCGATGAAGGCTGTCTGGTTCTGCTGGACGGTGCTGTACGTGCACGACGTGTTCAGTAAGATCCTTGTCATTCCCATCGACGACATGGGCTTCGACATCGGGGTCTACATCCTCACCAGCGGGGCGCTCGCGATCATGACCACCAGCCGGTTCCTCCCAAATTTCCTCGAGACCCGCTTCAAAATCATGGAGGTGGCGCTGAAGACGGTCATCACGCGCCTCACGACGATCGCGATCGGCGTGGTGTCGGTGCTCAACGCCGGTGTGTGCTTCGGTCTGCCGGCATCCTCGATCCTCGGAGTATCCGGCGTCGGCGGTCTGACCTTCGGCCTCGCCGCCAAGGACATCCTCTCGAATTTTATGGGCGGGACCATCCTCGCCATCCTCCGTCCATTCAACGTCGGTGAGGAGATTTACATCACGGGAGGAGCAAACTTCCGCGGTAGTGGCAACCCGTCGGTCAGCGACTACGAGGTCAAGGAGATCGGTTGGTACCAGACCACCCTGCTCGCGAAGGATACTAAACCCACGACTGTTCCGAACGGTTTTTTCCTCGGCGCAAACGTGATCAACGTCACGCGCGCCACCGCCAGGGTTCTCATCATCGATTTCCGCGTGCTGTACCAGGACCGTGACAAGATATACACCATATGCGACGAGCTCGATGCGTATCTGCGAGGCAGCAGCGTCATCGACAGCGATAAATTTCCCGTCCGCGTGAACCTGACGAGCGCCATGCCCGACTGTTTGAACGTCCAGGTGGAATGTCACGTCTATAAAATGCCGTTGAACGATCATAACAAGGCTAAGATGAAGACGATGATGGATATGATGGACATCGTGGATAGCCACGCATCCGGCGTCGCGTATCCAACGGAGGTTCAACTCGAGACCCTCCCCGCTTTGCCCGCGAGAAAATAAGGCGCTCGTACTTGTAATTTGTCCGACGCACTCGTAATATTTATGCGGCGCGACGAGTAGAGTGTAATATTTACAACGCGATGTATTGTCAAACTACGTTCGTTCACACCAGCCCGACGACGCCCGTGAAGGTCCCGTCCTCCGCCCGCGTGATGTCGAACTCCTGCACGACGACACCCTCCGTGGGAATGCCGCCGAAGATGTGAGGGAACCTTTCGCCGCCGCTCTGCTCCGCGTTCATCTCCTTTGTGGCGCCCACGGGTGAGGGTGCCTCGAACTTGAGGTCGAGCTTCTTCGACTCCAAGGTGTGCCTGGTCATCTTCAGCAGCTTCCACTCCGACGGTTTGCCGCTGCCGTCGGGAGCCTTGGTGTCCTTGTAGAAGTGGTTTCCGACGGTGAGGAGGTATTTCGGATCTGCGGTGGCGTGCGTGAACCCGTCGTTGGCGTAGGTGGGCGGGTAGTACACCTTCTGCTCGCCGGCCTTGGCAGCCTCCCAGTTGTGCGTCTGAACCATGTGGTAGATGTCCACGTGCTTGTCGTGGGGCGGGGGGTTCGGTCCGTCGTCCTCCCTGTGCACGTTATCGGGGGTGAACCCGGGGAGGCAGATTGGGATGTACTCGCATCCATCCTCGGGGAACACCCAGCGAACTCGCTCACCTTTGGCCAGGTACACGCACTGTCCAGCCTTGACCACCACGGTGTCGCCGTGGGAGTGCTCGATGTGAACCTCGCCCTTCTGGATGAGCACCCACTCGTCGAACTCGGGGCACTGCCACGGCTCGGCCCACCCGCCGTTCGCCTTGACGTGAGCCAAAGAGATGGCGGGCTGGCCGGACGATCCGTTGCCGGCGTACTCGGTGATGTCCACCTCGGGGGTCTTGACGACGGTCACGGGCTCGAGGATGCGGGGCATGTTGGTCTGTGTGTTTCCGTGGGTATACAGTATAGGTGCGCTGGTGGAAGTGATGGATGAGCGCGGATAGATCGGATGTACTTTTCGACCACCTGAGACACGTGGCCGGCTCCTGTCACAGGTGCCGAGTGCGACTCGAGTCCGAAGCGGCGGTCCGCTCGCCAGCCAGACGCGGGGCGCACGAAGAGCGGGTTCGAGCATCTCAACTGGTCCGCGGACATGGAGCACGTGCCACTTCCGCAGCGTCCACCTAAGCGCCGGCGCCACCGCGAGGGCGTCGCGCCCGCGGTGCGTGCGCCCAACGACGGAGCGTCGGCGGCGCCGGTGCCGAACCGTGAGAAATCCCCCGAGCCCGACTGGGCGCCCAAGACCGCGGTGCCCACGTTCGTTCCCGACGTCAAGGTGGTGCGTTGGGTCCCTGGAAAGTGCGAGTACGAGTACAAGGACCACACGGCGGACATACAGATCCACTCATGGGGCGACAGCGTCGAGGAGTGCTTCGCCTGGGCCGCGCTCGCCATGTATAATTACATGACACCTCTGAAGAGGCTCGCGAAGATGAACGCGAAGGGATCCGCGACGGGGGCCAGGGTACCGGGCAACGCCAACATGGGCTCATTTTGTGAGGATGACGACGACGTCGACGAAGAGGGTGACGCACCCGCGGCGGAACCCACGGTCGGGCACACGTTCGAAGTCGAGGCGCACGACGCGCACTCGCTGCTGTTTGCGTTTCTGGACGAGCTGCTCTTTAACTTTCACACCACCATGACGGTGTGCAACGCGGTGCAGGTGATGCCCATCGAGCGCGGTGATACGACGTGGAGGGTGAAAGGGACGGGTGTCGGCGAGAGGTTCGTGGACGGGGTTCACGAGCAAGGAACGGAGGTCAAGGCCATCACGTACTCGGCAATGCAGATCGTCGAGAGGAGCGAAGCCGAGGCGGAGGCGGCGGTCGCGGATGACTCCAACCCCGGCGCGAGGAGACGGGCGGAGCTGTTCGTCATCGTTGACATCTAACTAGCTAGCAGTCGATGAAAATAGAATATTAGAGGTAGCACCACGAATTAAGCCGTGCGAGACCGGGGCGGCCGCGGGGGATTTCTCGCGAGGAGTCCAGGCAGCGACACTGCCGGTCCCGACGACTTACATCGGACGCGACGGGGTAACGAAGGCTTCGTGAGCCGTCGCCGCGCGTCTGTGTCCTAATCGTCGAAGGGTGCACTCTTCCCGTCGCCGCTCACGCCGACATCAAGTTCACATAAATGTTCACATATTAACATCGCAGCCCGCCGCTCTGAGCTCGCGTATCGCAGCGGTCAAGGGCGTCGGCTGATTGCCTGCGAGGTCCAACCCGTCAAGCGATCTCAGCTGCACTATATTCACGAATGTCTATGGGAATTCGCCAATGGGAATTCGCGTGTCGCGATCTCCGCCGGCAAGCTCGTCAGCTGGTTGCCGTTGATGTACAACACCGTCAGCGAGGTGAGCTGCCCGATCTCCGCCGGCACGCTCGTCAGCTTGTTGTTGTATAGCCAAAACACCCTCAGCGACGTGAGCTGCCCGATCTCCGCCGGCACGCTCGTCAGCTTGTTGTTGTAGAGGCTCAACACCCTCAGCGACGTGAGCTGCCCGATCTCCGCTGGCAAACTCGTCAGCTGATTGCCGCTGAGGGACAACACCTTCAGCGCCGCGAGCTGCCCGATCTCCGCCGGCACGCTCGTCAGCTGATTGTTATGGAGGTACAACATCGTCAGCGACGTGAGCCGCCCGATCTCCGCCGGCACGCTCGTCAGCTGATTGCCGTCGAGCCACAACTCCGCCAGCGAGGTGAGCTGCCCGATCTCTGCCGGCACCGCTCCGGTTAGGCCCATCTCACCCAACTCGAGCTCCACCACTCGACCGCCATCCATCGTCACCCCGCGCCACTCCTCCGGCCCGGCGGCCACCCGCCAATACCTCGTGAGCTGCGGCCACGTCTCACGTAGCACGCGCAACACGAGGACGTCGTCGCTCACGTGCCCAGGCGGATACGGCGCCCACGGAAGGTCGAGCTCGTTGCGAGCCCACTTGAGAACCTCGAAGTTCCGTTGCACGCAGGCGTACTCGCACAGTCGGTCCTGGTGCACCCCTATGAGCTCCAACGCCCGCTCCTTCCCCAGAGACCGCACACGATCATTGTCCAGGAGACGAACGAGGTGCTCGGCGACGTCGCCCGCTACCCCCTCGAAGTCCAAAGCCTCCAGCAGGGAAAAAGCTTCTTGGAACGTCGAGCTCAACTCCAGTATGTGATGTGTTTCGATGTGCTCGATGTGGGAAAGGACGAGCACCTTGAGCTCCACGGGGAGGTCGCGAAGGTGAGCGTGTAAATCGTCCATCTCGCGGTGATATTACTGCAACGCGCGGCTGGGTTGTGACGACTGCGCTTCCGCCGGTGGGGCGAAAAGTTTCCTCGGAAGAAGCGAACCGAATTGATGTGCGATGGTACAAAAGAGTCTTTTGTTGGCATTTCATCGGAGGTGTTCCGCGTCCGCCTTGGCCTCGGCGTTTTGAGGGGCGCTTTTCCTGAGAAGCACGCGCGGGACAGTAGTGCCAAGTGTTAGGAGTATGACAAATCACCACACCGATATCATAGTCTATTCTCCCGTGCGCTAATGTTTCTTTCGTCTGGTGCTCGACGGCGTCTCCTTTTTCCACCGCTGCCGACCCCCGAGCTGCCGTTTGTGCTTCCGCCCCAGCGTGTTCGCGTGCGCATCCTGCACCTTCTTGAACCGTTTCTTCCTCGCGTGGGTGATCTCCGCGCTCGACGCGATCTCCTCCGTGAACGTCCGTTTCCGCTCCTTCTTCGTCATCCTCGCGCTGAAAAAGTCCTGCGCCCCCTCGACCACGGTGCCGACCTGGAAGTGCTTCGGCAGCTTGCTCGTGTCGTCCGTCTTGTAAAACCGCTTCGGGTCGTACGCGCCTCTCAGTTTCAACAGCCGCATGTCACGCCTGAGCTCCGGGGTGTACTCAACCGCCGGCATGTTGAACCAGCCGTTCCCCGCGTTGCCCGCGCCGAGCCCTCCGAGCTTGCGAGCTTCGCGGACCAGTCGCGATTGGTCCAGCGGAGCCACGAAGAGACCGGCGCCTTCCGTCGCGAGCTCGCGCAGGTTCTTCACCCCGCCCTGCGCGTTCGGGTCGTGCGCCTGGAGCTTCCCGCCTTTACCCTTGCGCTCGCTGGGTTTCTTGAGCCTGTCGTGTTTCTTCGCGTTCGGCAGCGCCATCATCGCGGCGCCTCGAGCCGGGTTAACTTTGGGTAGCGGCTGGTTCATGTCGCCGCCGACCATGTGCCCTCCGAAGAGCGAGTTGAACGCGTTCGCGTGCTTGTCGTTTGACTTCCTCACGCCCCATCCCATCATCACCGCCTCCGGGGTTGATCCGAGTTCTTTGGCCTTGTCGATCGCGGCTTCTTTCACGCGGTGTCGCGCCCACGCTTTCCAGTTGCGTCGTTCGTGTTCTCTTCGTTCCTCTTCGTTGGCGTAGAGCTTGCCTTGGGCGTCGAGCTCGATGCATTCGGCGTTGAGGGCTTCGACGGCGAGGGACTGCGCGAAGTACAGCGCGGTGGCTTCGTTCATGTGGTCGTACGGGTTGTGCGACGGCGCCGGGGGTTCCGAGGAAGGGTCGTCCCCGTCGGATTTGTCAGATTCGTCAGAGTCTGAATCTTCCTCATCCGAGGATGCCTCCGAGTCGGACTCGTCATCCGAGCCTTCCTCCTCGGACGCGTCGTCGTCATCGTCGTCATCATCGTGAGGAGGCGGAGCATCGTCGTCGTCCAGGGGTCGAGCGTCGTCGTCCTCCTCGTGGTCCTCGGGGACGTCGAGCGTGCCAGCCTCGAGCGCCTCGGCGGTCTTCGCGCTGAGCAGTCGGCGGAGGGGCGCGGGGGTCTTGGCCTTGGTGCCCGGGGTTTTCTTGGTGGGCGAGTGCGCCGCCGCGACGATGTTCGCGGGTGGCGTCGCGGGGCCCTGGCCGCGGGTCTTCATCGCGTCTGAGAGGGTTCGCTCGCTCGGTGCGCGCGTGCCGACTGCGCCCGCCGCCGCCGGAGAAGACTTTTTGAGCATCCTCCGGAGGCGCAATTTTCAACTTGCCAGCCACAACGTCATTTCTTTCTCACAGGCGACAACGCGCATCGGTCGGCAACTCCGTCGTCGCACCGATGGGCGGCGGTCAAGCCCCGCGTGGGGCCTTCGCCGTCCTCACCGACGCCGATTTAAACGCCTTCCGCGACATCCTCGGCGCCGACAACGTCCGCACCGACGCAAAGTCATTAGATGCCGCCAACGAGGACTGGATGCGAAAGTACCGAGGAGACTCCCGCGTCTTGCTCCTACCGCGTTCCACCGACCAGGTTTCCGATATCCTGCGACACTGCAACACGCGCGGGCTCGCGGTGGTGCCACAGGGCGGCAACACCGGCCTCGTCGGCGGCGGCGTTCCCGTCCACGACGAGATCGTCATCGGATTGAAACACATGAACAAAGTGCTGGGTGAGTTTATTTTATGTTACGTACGGGCAATTAGAGTACGGGCAATTAGAGTTGGCAATTAGACTGACGTCGTGATTTGTTCACAGCCGTGGATCCCGCCGCGGGGACCGTCGTGTGCGAAGCTGGATGCGTCCTTGAAGCCCTCGAGCACGCGCTCAACGTCCGAGGCATGACCGTCCCGCTGGACCTCGGCGCCAAGGGTAAGTGCCAGATCGGGGGCAACGTCAGCACCAACGCCGGAGGGCTCCGGCTGCTCAAACACGGATCTCTGCACGGTAGCGTCCTCGGACTAGAGGTGGTCACCGCGGACGGCACCGTGCTGGACTTGCTCCGCACGCTGCGCAAGGACAACACCGGGTACGACCTGAAGCAGCTGTTCATCGGCGCGGAAGGGACGCTGGGGATCGTGACCAAAGTCGCCATGCTAGCGCCGAAGATGCCGAAAAGCGTCGACGTCTGCGTCGTGGCGGCGCCGTCGTTCGCCGCCGCCGTCGCGGCGCTCGGGGAGGCGAAGACGTACCTCGGGGACGTGCTGCACGCGTTCGAGTTCTTCGACCGCGCGAGCCTGGAGCTGGTGCTCAAGACGCTGAAGGGTGCGAGGGATCCGATGCCGATGCATTCGGCGCCGTTCTATGTGGTGACCGAGACTGCGGTTTTCGGCGACGGGAACGGCAAAGCGGAACGTAAGCGGCTCAGCGCTTGGGTCCAATCGCTGAAAAAGAAGGGTATCGCGATCGACGGCGTGGTGAGCGAGGATGCGAAGCACGCGTCCGCGCTGTGGAACCTACGCGAGCGCATATCCGTGGCGTTGAAACACGCCGGCGCGGTGAGTTTATTTTTGTTTTCGTATGGGCGATTAGTATGACGTCGTGTTTTGTTTCAGGTTTACAAATACGATTTGTCGCTGCCCACGGGCGAGATGTACGATCTCGTCGTGGACGTGCGCGCGCGGCTGGGTCAGTACGCCGGTCCGTTCGACGTGTCCAACGTGCGCGTGCTCGGGTACGGGCACTTAGGGGACGGGAACTTGCACTTGAACGTGTCGTCGCCCGACGGGTATCACGCGGAGTTGGAAAAGATCATCGAGCCATTCGTGTACCAATGGACCGCGGATCGAAGAGGGAGCGTAAGTGCCGAGCACGGCGTCGGGGCGATGAAACCCGAGGAGCTGCGTCACAGTAAGGACGAGGCGTCGATCGAGGCGATGCGGCGGATAAAGGACGTGTTCGATCCGCGAGGGATACTGAACCCCTACAAAGTGTTGCCGCCGAGGAAGGCCGGTCCCCGCTCGAAGCTCTAGGTAGGTTATTAGAAGACTCTAGTTTATGATTTTAGTGTACGGCTAATCCGTACTGTGTCGCGTCTAAGTGTCCCCCCTTTATGGCTTGTACTGCTCGTCGGTCGGGTCTTCGCCGGTTACTTTGTAGAAGTATCTCAGCACCTCTCTTTTGATCTCTTGCTTGTTCTTCACCTCCTTCTCGATGGACCCCCCCGTGGCGTCGACGACGTAGTCCGCCGCGCGTTCGTACCACGGCGACCTGGCGCACATCACCTGCTCGAAGCTGCGCACTTGGCTGAGCGAAGGACGGTTTCGGTCGCCCGAGGTTCGAGTCACCAGGTACTCGACGTCGCGTCTGAGGTAGACGATCTTTCCCAATCCGTTTCGTTTCAGCGTGTCCACCTTGCGTTGCGAGTACGTCTCGTCGCCTTGTTCGTCCAGGTCGACGACCACGCCGCCGCCCGCGTCGATGAGGCACCATCCCCGATCGCACAGCTGCGCCACGCGTTTGCACACCTCGAACTCCACCTCGCGAAAGTGCGCCCATCCGAAGTTTTCCACCATTCGCGGGATGCTCATTCCCGCGGATTCGACGATGATGTCGTCGAGGGAGTAGAGGCTGAACCTGGGCTCGGCGGCGATGATGCGTCTGCACAGGGCGCTCTTGCCGCATCCACGGCCGCCGATGAGAATGAGATTGGTGTGCCTGTTCGGCTTGCCATTCGTCGTCCCGGGTTGTTGGCCGCGATCGCCCCGGGGTTGATCTGAAGACCCGTGAAGTTGCACCCTGACTGATGATTGGTGACGCCGGCGCGCCACAAGCGCCGCCTTGTTCGGCTTCGCGGGAGCGCACCATCGCTGGTGCGCCGCCGCACCGCGCGTGGATGCCGCCGACGCCGCCCCAGGCATCTGGGAGTAAAGGTAGCACCCGCGTGAGCCGGCGAGTGGTGGAACCGCCGAGGTGGTTGAACCCATTGAAACTCTGGGTGAAACTTCAGTTCGGGAGCGGGAAGCCGTTGAAATAACTGCTAGCCATATGAAAAACGAATTGAATTAGGAAATAATAGCACGGGCGAAATCATCGTACGAGAATCAGTGCTGAATTTGTCGCCAGGAAATTTATTCCCAGCCAAAACTGGGGAGGTCGACGCGGAGGAGCCCGCCGACTCCTCCACACTGCACG
>ENA-OWPI01002126-OWPI01002126.1-marine-metagenome-genome-assembly--contig:-NODE-2126-length-19365-cov-4.705672_pt1 | contig 19365 bp, 18 predicted proteins | sample MGYA00238138_ERZ651775 | MGnify/ENA primary metagenome ERZ651775 (study PRJEB26906, sample SAMN06265043) | marine metagenome | isolation source: Helgoland LTER site | place: Germany:Helgoland, sampling...
GAGGCAAGTTCGGATGGAAATGGTAATGAGACTAAAGCTACAGACTATGGCAACTCTATGCGTATAGGAGGTGGACTGAACTTCATGCTTGGATCACATATAACTGGTGGTGTAAGAGCAGGCCAAGTTACAGGAAGAGATGACTGGGAAGAAAACTATATGGCTGGAAGCATAAGTATAGGTTTCTAAGTCTTTAGTTAAAAGTAAGAAATATAAGGCACCTAATTAATATAAATTAGGTGCCTTTTTTTTTGTAACAATATGAAGTAAAATAAAAATGGTTTACAAAGAGCCTAAGATAAAAACATTTATTAGTTTTGTATCTAAATTATTCTCAAAAGTCACCGATTCTAATTCGGGTATAATCTATCTTATCAAATATAATAGTAAAATTGCAAAAGCTGTTCCTAAGGAGGTTTATAACTTTTATAAGACAGAAGTTATTACACATAAAGATGGAAGTCTAATTTATTTAGAAAAGAAAAATAATAATAAGAGATGTATTATTTTATATGGTAAAGATAAAAATGATACAAATTTTTTAGATTTTGGAGCTTATGTAAGTCGTAATATTGATAGTGGTAATTGGAAAATAGCTACTTATCTCAATAATAAACATTTATACAAATTTATATTAGGCTGGGGTTTAGGTCAGTATAATTTTAAATATAAAAATATTTTAAAATCTATAGAGATACCTAGTAATTTAAATAAAAAAACATTAATGAGTACATTGTCAGGTATTTTTTATGGAAAAGATTTAATTAATATACCGTCATCAGATATGGGGCCTGTTGAGTTAGAAAAATCATTTATTGATTTTGGATGTTATCACAAGGCAGATACTAAAACTATAATAGGTAAAGAAATCTTAGTAGGTTTCCCTTTATTATATGCTGTTGGCAAAGGATCTGTTGAGGAGCCACGGCTATTAGAATTGAATTGGGGCGATTCTAAGCACCCAAAAATTATTTTGATAGGGAAGGGCGTATGCTTTGATACGGGTGGATTAGATTTAAAACCATCACAATATATGAGAAATATGAAGAAGGATATGGGAGGAGCTGCTTCTATTTTAAGTCTAACTCATATGATAATAGAGTCTAAACTTAAAATTAACCTTAAAGTATTAATACCTACTGTTAATAATGACATAGGGCCAAATTCTATGAGGCCAGGAGATGTCTTTAATAGCAGGGATGGTACAACTGTAGAAATAGGAAACACCGATGCTGAGGGTAGGTTAATATTAGCTGATACTATATCATACGCTAATGAATTTAAGCCAAAATTAATCATAGATTTTGCTACTCTAACAGGTGCAGCTAGAGTAGCATTAGGTCCTGATTTACCAGCTTATTTTACTCATTCTGAAAGTCTAGCATCATTATTAAATAATATAAGTTCATCTAATAATGATCCTTTATGGAGGTTACCAATATACCACCCCTATGAAAATAGATTAAATAGTGACATTGCTGATACTAATAATATATCTGCAGATTCATTTGCAGGTGCTATAGTTGCAGCATTATTTCTTAATAAGTTTGTTAAACAAAATATTGCTTGGTTGCATGTGGATACGTATGCTTGGAATGAGGGTAGAAAGTTAGGGGCAACAAAAGGTGGAGATATTTTAGGAGTAAGATCAGTATATGATTTACTAAAATTCTATATTAGTAACCCTTAGTATTAGAAACTTTATTAATTAATTTTTTATTGTTATAAAGTAAGTCGAAGTTATCCCTTAATAATTTAGATGCATAACTTGTTGCATTGGTAATACCAGCAATATGAGGAGTAATGTATACGTTATCTAGCTCCCACAGTGGGTGCTCTTCATTTAAAGGTTCTTTATAGAAGACGTCTAAAATTGCACCTGCTAAAATCTTATTTTTTAAAGCATAAATAAGGTCTGCTTCATTAACGGTAGAGCCCCTTCCTACATTTATAAAATAACAGTTCTTACTTAGTAAATTAAATTCAGTAAGACCTATTATATTATGAGTAGAAGAGGTGGCAGGTAATAAAGATATTAAGCATGAGGTATTTTTTAAACTATTATGAAATCCATTATCACTATAATAATAGTCAATATTTTTTGGGACACGCTTAGTTTTACTCCAAACTTGCACATTAAAACCCATATAGATAAGTTTTTTCACAATTAACTTAGAAATTGTGCCGTACCCTAGGATAGTAATAATAAAATCCTGCTTGTTTGAAGGAGTGAATTGTTTCCAATTTTTATTTTTTTTATTATCTGAATATTCAAAAAAATTTCTATAACACATTAGGACTGACATTAATAAATATTCTGCCATCTGGTTACTTAAATCCGGGTCACTTAACTTAATTATATTAATATTTTTTGGATATGCTTTACTAAGAATATGATCAACTCCTGCGCCTAAAGATTGAATTATTTTAAGATTAGGAAAATAAGACCACATATCATTAGGAGGGTCCCATACTAGAGCTCCTTCAATATCTGGATATATGCTATTTTTATCAAAACTTCCTGGCCATTCATGAAGTATTATATTGAATTGCAAAAGTTTTGTTTGCCAATTTTCAAAAGAGTCCCATTTTGAAAAAAAAATAATATTTATAGGGTTTAATCTAGGATGGTTCATAATAAGCTCCTTAACTTAGTGAAGATTTTATTAGTGTCTTAGTATACTTATTTTTAGGTTTATTTAATACTACACTAGTAGCACCATATTCCAAGAACTTTCCATCTTTCATTATTGCTACATTATCTGCCAAAGCTTTTATAACTTTTAAATCATGACTAATAAAAATATAAGATATTTTTCTACTATTTTGTAATTCTATAAGAAGATTAATAATTTGAAGTTGAGTATTCATATCTAGGGCAGAAGTAGGTTCATCAAGTATGATTACTTTAGGTTTAAGAATTATTGCACGTGCAATTGATATCCTTTGCCTTTGCCCACCTGAAAATTCATGTGGGTATTTATGCATACTATAACTATTCATTCCTACATCTTTTAGGGCCTTTAAAACTAATTTTTTTCTTTCTTTATTATCATTACCAATATTATTCACTTCTAGTCCTTCTGCGATTATTTCATAAACAGAAAGTCTTGGGCTTAATGAAGAAAAAGGGTCTTGAAATACATATTGTAAGTGTCTTCTATAAGTATTATCTTTTATGCTAATAATATTATTATTAAAAATTACCTCACCAGTATAAGGTATTAAGTTAAGTATGGCTTGGGCAAGAGTAGTTTTTCCTGAACCAGACTCTCCTACTATACCTAAGGTTGTTCCTTTATTTAGACAAAGTGATATATCATCTACGGCCTTAAAATAACCAACAGTTTTTTTTAAGAAACCTTTTTTAATAGGGAAATAAACTTTTAAGTTTTTTATTGATAAAATTTTTGGCCCTGGAGCAAAACTAGATCCTCTTTTAATATCTTGTGGGACTGCTTCTAAAAGACTCTTTGTATATTTTGATTGAGGTTTAGTAAGCACATTTTTGACTTTGCCAAACTCCATCAAATTTCCACTATTCATAATATAAACTATTTCTGCCATGTGTTTAACAATATTTAAATCATGAGTTATTAATAGTATGCTCATGCCTAATTTACTTTGGATGTCTTTTAAAAGCTTTAGTATTTGCAATTGTATAGTAACATCTAAGGCTGTAGTAGGCTCATCGGCAATAAGTAAATCTGGATTGTTAGCTATAGCAATTGCAATCATTATTCTTTGCCTCTGTCCACCTGATAATTGATGAGGATATTTATTCAGGTGAACATTTGTATCCTGCAAACCAACTACATTTAATAGCTCAGAAATTCTATTATTAATTTGGGTGTTAGAAAGTTTATTATGAATAATTAATGATTCTCTTATTTGTTTTTTTATTGTATGAAGAGGGTTTAAAGACATCATAGGTTCTTGAAAAATCATACCAATCTTATTGCCACGAATTTTTTGTAAAATATTACTACTAGTATTCAGTAACTCTGTATTTTTAAATTTTATACTACCAGTATTATGAAATGCCACTGGATATGACAATAGTCCTAAAATAGAAAGTGCAGTAGTTGATTTTCCAGAACCACTCTCACCCACTAACGCAACTGTTTCTCCTTTATTAATATTTAAAGATAGTTTATCTACAGCGACAAAATTCCCATTAGGAGTTTTAAATGACACATTAAGATTAGAGATTTTTAATAATTCATTATCCATGAATTATTTTATTCTCCCATATACATCTTCAAATCTTTTGATGTCATCTTCACCAAAATATTTACCAGTTTGAACCTCAATAATTATAAGGGGAACTTTAGATGTATTTACTAATCTATGCTTTACATTTACCGGTATGAAAGTCGATTCATTTTTATTCAATATAAATTCTTTTTCATTCTGTGTAACTTTAGCTGTTCCTGAAATAACTACCCAGTGCTCTGATCTTTTACTATGACTTTGTAGTGAAAGCTTCTTGCCTGGCATAACAGTTAATTTTTTGATTTTATGATTTTTATTAGAACTAATATTTTCAAAATATCCCCATGGCCTGTGTGTGATCACATGTTCAGATAATTCGGTTCTATTATTTTTTGCTAAAATACTAATTAGTGATTTTATTTCATTTGATTTTTTTATACTTGTTACAAGGGTAGCATTTTGAGTTGAAACAACATTAACATTATCAATATTTGAGACAGCAACTAAGTTTTTATCAGAGTAAATATAAGAATTTTTTACATTATCGATAATAACATCTCCGTTAATAACATTATTATATTTATCTTTTTTACCTATATCCCATAATGCATTATATGTGCCTAGGTCATTCCAGTTTAAACTAGTAGGTACGACATAACTATTATTTGCTTTTTCAAAAACTGCATGATCTATTGAAATAGAGGTTATTTTTTTAAATGATTTAGCGTCTAATCGTATAAAATCCATATCTGGTATAGCTTTATCTAAAGCTAATTTAGCATTTTTATATATTAGGGGGGATTGAAATTTTACTTCATTTATAACAGAGTCTGCATTAAAAAAAAACATTCCTGAGTTCCATAATGCGTTGCGTAGAATAAGATTCTTAGCTTTAAGTACACTAGGTTTTTCAACAAATTTATTAATTTTTTTTAGTAGTGAGCGATCTTCATCTATATCCTTTTTAAGGATATAACCGTATTTTGCTTCAGGAGCAGTTGGCTGAATGCCAAAACATATTAATTTATTTGTTATATTAGATTTACTAGTTCTGTGTACTAAGTCCACAAATTCTTTTGTATTCTCAATATAATGATCAGATGGCAAAACTAATAAAGGTTGTGTTAGGTTAATATTTTTAGCATATAAAGCACCTACAGTAATAGCAGCTGTAGTATTCTTAGGTTCTGGTTCTAATATGATATGCGGACTAGTAAAGCCTATTGTTCTTAATTGCTCTGCTACTATAAACCTATGTTCTTCACCTACTATAAATATTGGCTCATTAAAAATCTTATTTTTGCATCTTAAAGTTGTTAATTGTAATAAAGAATAGGAATTAAATATTTCTAGAAATTGTTTTGGTTTATCTTTTCTTGAAATTGGCCATAGCCTTGTTCCTGAACCTCCAGCTAAAATTAGTGGGGTAATTAATCTATTATTTTTCATTAGTTGATCTTTCTTGGGTCAAATGCATCTCTAACAGCTTCTCCTATAAATACTAATAGAGAAAGTAAAATACTTATAGCAATAAATCCAGTGATTCCAAGCCAGGGTGCCTGTAAATTATTCTTACCTTGATTCATCAATTCTCCGAGAGATGCACTTCCAGGTGGCAATCCAAAGCCTAAAAAATCTAAACTTGTTAAAGTTGTTACAGAAGCAGCTAATATAAATGGCAAGTATGTAATTGTTGCCACCATTGCATTCGGTAATAAGTGTTTAACTATTATTCTACTATTAGACATTCCTAAACATTTTGCAGCTTTTATATAGTCAAAATTTCTTGCTCTGAGAAACTCTGCTCTAACTACACCAACTAAACTCATCCAGCTAAAAAGTAACAAAAGTATTAATAACATCCAAAAATTAGGAGTTATAATTGATCCAATAATAATTAACAGATACAATACTGGCATTCCACTCCATATTTCTACAAACCTTTGGCCTAATAAATCAGTTAATCCGCCTAGATAACCTTGAATTGAACCAAAAATAATTCCAATAATTGAAGAAAAAAAGGTTAAAAGTACGCCAAAAAGTATAGAAATTCTAAAACCATATATTAACCTTGCCAGAACATCTCTGGCTTGATCATCTGTGCCTAAAAAGTTTTCAAAGCTTGGAGGAGAAGGTGAAGGCTCTTCTAAGTTATAATTAACTGTTTGATGATTAAATGGAATTAATGGCCAAATTGTCCAACCATTATTTTCTATAAGTTCAATAACATAATTATCTCTGTAATCAGCTATAGTTTCAAAATCTCCACCAAATACTGTTTCAGAATAATTCTTTAAAATTGGAAAATAATAATTATTATTATATTTTATCAATAAGGGTTTATCATTTGCAATAAATTCTGCAGGTAGCGTAAAAAACAATAGTATAAATAACAAATATAAAGAATATAGACCCCTTTTATTTTTTTTAAAATTAAGTATTTTTCTTTCGCTTATATTAATCATTTTAATAGTATTATCTCTTTTCAAAATCAATTCTGGGGTCTACTAATGTCATAGCTAAATCACCAATTATATTCATAAATAATCCTAATAATGTAAATACGTATAATGTTGCAAACATTATAGGATAATCTCTATTAATAGCTGCTTCAAAACCTAGTAAACCTAACCCATCTAGAGAAAAAATTATTTCTGTAAGTAGAGCACCTGTAAACAATATACTTATAAAGGCTGTTGGAAACCCTGCTATTATTATTAACATTGCATTTCTAAAAATATGACCATATAAAATCTTATTTTCCGTATTACCTTTAGATCGAGCTGTCAAAACATATTGTTGATTTATTTGATCGAGAAAGGAGTTTTTAGTTAACATAGTTAAACTCGCAAAACCTCCAATTACTAAAGATAATATTGGTAAAGCAATATGCCACATATAATCTAATATTTTCTCAAAGGTATTTAGTTGGTCCCAATTTTCAGAGATTATACCCCTCAGAGGAAAAATATCAAAGTACCTTCCTCCAGCGAAAATTATGATTAGTAAAAGTGCAAATAAAAAAGACGGTATTGCATTTCCAATGATTACAACTACGCTTGACCAGATATCGAATTTTTTTCCATCATTCACTGCTTTGTATATACCTAATGGAATAGAAATTAAATATATTAATAAAGTGGTCCAAAGGCCTAAAGAAATAGATACAGGAAGTTTTTCTAGAACTATATCTATTACTTTCCTATCTTGAAAAAAAGAATCGCCAAAATCAAAAATTAAATAGCTCTTAATCATTTTAAAAAATCTAATATGAGCAGGTTTATCAAAACCATACATTTTTTCTATTTCGGCTATGATACTTGGGTCTAAGCCTTGCGCACCGACATAAGTATTATTAGAAGATATAAAATTATTTTGGCTATCTAAGCCATCATTAATGCCACCAGAAACTCGTTCCGTAGCACCTACGTCTATACCTTGTAGTCTTGCTATAGTGCTTTCTACAGGTCCTCCAGGAGCAAATTGTATTATGACAAAATTAAGTAGTATTATACCAAATAATGTAGGAATAATAAGTATTAAACGTCTAAGAAAATAAGATATCATTTTATATAAAAATTTTTAATTAACTTCTTTTGAATTATACCACCAAGTTTCAGGAAATCCTAAATTATATTTAGGTATATTTTTTGGTCTTTTTAATTTGTCCCAATAGGCGAGCCTCCATTTTTTTATATGCCAATGAGGTATGACATAGTGGTTATGGAGTAAAACTCTGTCTAAAGCTTTGGCATATAATATTAACTCGTTCCTATCAGAAGCTTGGATAATTAGACCTATTAAATTATCTACGGCCTCATTTTTGATACCTATCCAATTAGCACTTCCATTTATATCAGCACTTTGAGATGACCAATAGTTTAGTTGTTCATTACCTGGGTTTAAACTTTGACCTCTAGACATGACTACCATATCAAAATCATAATTATCTAATCTATTTTTATACTGGGAAGTATCAACTATCCTAATGCTTGCCTTTACACCTAATTTACTTAAATTTTTTATAAATGGTGCCACTATTCTTTCAAAAGCAGGACTTAATAATAGTATTTCAAATTTTATTTCTATTCCTTCTGAGTTTTTTAAAATATTATTATCTAATACATAATTTGCATTTTTAAGAATTTTAATTGCTTCTCGTAAATTTTTTCTATTATTTCCAGAGCCATCTGTTAATCCCGGGCTGTAGATTGATGAAAATACTTCTGGTGGAATAATATCTTTATATTGATTCAGTATCTTCAATTCTTTCTCTGACGGGCGGCCAGAAGATGCTAATTCAGAATTCGAAAAATAGGAATTGCTTCTAATATACTGTCCATAAAATAATGTTTTATTCGTCCATTCAAAATCAAAAGCTAAAGAAAGAGCTTTTCTTAGATGGATATCATTAAAAATCTTCTTTCTAGTATTATAAACAAAAGCTTGCATGCCTTGTGGTAAAGCATGGTCTAGTTCCTCCTTAATAAAAGAAGAATTTTCTTTTAAACTATTATAAGATGTTGCCCACTCTTTAGAAATATTTTCAGATCTAAAATCATATTCTTTAGCTTTAAGAGCTTCAATCATAACATTACTATCTCTGTAGTAATCGTATTGAATAACATCAAAATTATTTTGTCCTACATATACTGAATGATTTTTAGCCCAATGATCTTTAATTCTTTGATAGATAATATTTTTGCCTGCAGCAACATTTTTTATTTTATAAGGACCAGAGCCTAAGGGTGTAAGAAATCCAGAAGAATTAAAATTTTTATCTTTCCAAAAATGTTTAGGTAGAATTTTCATTTGGCCAATAATAATAGGTAATTCACGATTTTTTGTATTTTTAAAATTAAATTTAATTGTGTATGTGTCAATTACTTCAATATTTTTAATATCAGCGTAGTAAGACTTATAAGAAGGATGTCCTTTTTCTAAAATAGTTTTAAATGTCCATTTTACATCATTTGCAGTAATGGGCATATTATCATGCCATTTTGCATTTTCATGCATGTAAAAAGTAATAGAAGATTTGTCAGAAGACACTTTTAGATACTTTGCAAGTAATCCATATGCAGTAAAGGGCTCATCTAATGAAGTGACTAACAAGCTCTCATAAATACTATCCAATCCCACTGCGGGAACACCTTTTAAAACAAATTGATTCAAGGAATCAAAGGTTCCTCTTTCTGCGAGACGTATTATGCCTCCTTTGGGTGCAGATGGGTTTATATAATCAAAGTGCTTAAATTCTTCATTATATTTAATCTTATCAAATACTGAAATTGCATGCTGATAATTATATTCATCCTTAGCGTTAGCAATATTAATTATAAATAATATACTTATTATAATTTTGATCTTAATTAAAATAAATGTATTTAATAAAAGCATACTATTTATATAATTTATCTATTAAAGGCTTTGCAAGTATTTAATTATATTAGCACGGTCATTATCTTTTTTTATACCAACAAAACTCATTTTTGTTCCAGGCGCCCATTTTTTTGGATTCAATAAAAATTTATCTAAGTTCTCATTATTCCATGGCTCTTTAATATTAAGTAAGGCTTTGGAATATTTAAAATTTTCTAATGAAGCTATTTCTCGCAAATATATATTTGATAAATTTGGTCCAATTTTATTAGGGCCACCCACTTCAAAGGAATGGCAGGTGACACATTTTTTTATTAATAATTTACCAGCACTAAGGTCAGCAGTTTTTAATCTTTCTTCTATATCTATAATGATTGTATCTGGTTCAAGTTTAACTTTTGCTTCTATATTTTTATTGTTTTCTGTTTTTGTAGTATGATGAGAGGTGTTGTCTTCTATATATAAGGCATTACTTAAATTTTTAATTGCTAAAAGAACTAAAATAATTGAAAAGATTGACCCCATTATCTTGTTTATTTCAAAACTGGACATTAAATTATGCTCTTTCATTTAATATTTAAATATGTATACTTTTGAAGCTCACCTTCTAATATTGAAATATGCTATTGTAATAAAATTATCAAGTAGAATATTAATAATGAAAAAAACTTTAATCATAATACCTAGCAGAATGCAATCAACAAGATTACCTGGAAAGCCTCTTTTAGATATGGAAGGGATTCCCATGGTAATTAGAGTAGCGATTAAAGCTAAAGAATCAAATGCAGGCGATGTGCTAATAGCTTGTTGCGATAAGGAGATATATGAAATTGCTAAATCTTATGATATTGATGTTGTTAATACCAGTGCTAAACATATTTCTGGAACTGACCGGATCTATGAAGCATTAACAAAATTTGATCCTCTCAAAAAAGTAGAAACAATAATTAATTTACAAGGTGATATGCCAACGATTTCTTCTCAAGCCATAAATAATTTAGTAAATTTAAAGCACTCTATAAATTCTGATATATTCACATTAGCAAATGAAATTAAAGATGAGAGTGAAAAAAAAGACCCTAATGTGGTCAAAGTTGCTATAGCTATAAATAATGATAATACATATGGAAAGGCGTTATATTTTTCAAGAGCATCTATTCCTTATGGAGAAGGCCCTTTATACCATCATATTGGAATTTATGCTTATAGTAGAAAATCTTTAGAAAAATTTATAAAACTTAAGGCTTCTAAGTTAGAGTTAAGAGAAAGCTTAGAGCAATTAAGAGCTTTAGAAGCTAGTATGGATATAAAAGTAGGTATCGTAGACGAATTCCCTATTGGTGTTGATAATTTAGCTGACTTTAAAAAAGCATGCGACTATATTAAAAATAATAAAGAGTAAAACATAAGCTAGGAGTAATGATTCAGTTGTCTAAAAGTAATTTAAATAATGTAGCATTTCAAGGTCAATATGGCGCTTATTCTGAAATGGCATGCAAAGAAGTTTTTCCTGAAATGCAAACCGTGCCATGTGAAAATTTTGAAGATGCTTTTGATGCAGTAACTAATGGTACTACAAAGTTTGCAATGATACCTATTGAAAACTCTAGAGCAGGAAGGGTAGCAGATATACATAATTTATTAAAAGATTCTTCATTACATATTGTTAAAGAATATTTTTATAAAGTTAATCATCAGCTCTTAGCTTTAGAGGAAGCAAAAATTGAAGATATTGTTACAGTATATAGCCATAATCAGGCTTTATCGCAGTGTAGGAACTTTATAAGCGAGCATGAATTATCACCGATAACTATGGGAGATACTGCAGGAGCTGCAGCATATATAGCAAATAATAATGATGTAAAGTGTGCAGCTATAGCATCAAGTTTAGCAGGAAAAATGCATGGCTTAAAAACATTATCTAATAATATTCAAGATTCTAAAAATAATATCACACGTTTTGTGGTTTTGAGTTCTGAATCTAATGACCCTAACCCAAATGATGGTTTAATATTAACGAGTTGTATTTTTTCTCTTAGGAATATAGCTGCTTCGCTATATAAAGCTTTAGGAGGGTTTGCAACTAACAGAGTTAATATTTTAAAATTAGAAAGTTATATGTTAGGTGAGAGCTTTACATCTGCTCAATTTTATATTGATATAGAAGGACATCCTGAAAGTCCCTCTGTACGACTTGCCTTAGAAGAACTAGGGTTTTTTTCCAAAGAAGTAAGAATCCTTGGTGTTTATAAAGGCGATATAAATAGAAATAAAAATTAGTTTATTTTAACCAGTCTTTAATTAATCTTCGAGCAATAGATATTTTACCTGGCATTTTAAAATCTTTATTTTCTGGGCTGGACCTTAAAAAATCTTTGCTAAACCATTTAGCTGTTTCTAATTCAGAGTAATTTATATTAAGGTTTTTATCTATAGCCTCAGCATGAAATCCTAGCATTAATGAGGAAGGAAACGGCCATGCTTGAGAGTATTTATATTGTATATTTTTTATTTTTACTCCTGTTTCTTCAAAAGTTTCTCTTTCTACTGCTTGTTCAATAGTTTCTCCATGTTCTACAAACCCAGCTAGAGTAGAATGCATACCCTTAGGCCATATTTTTTGTCTACCTAGTAAACAGGAATCTTTATATGTCACTAACATAATAACAGCGGGATCTAACCTTGGAAAAATTTTATTACTACATTCATTATTAGAACAATTTCTTGAATTACCATAATCATCATTTTTTGTTAAAGACCCACAAATACCACAATGTATATTTTTTTTATGCCAATAATTAATGCCTTGTGCGGTGCTTAAAATAGTCAAATCAAAGTTATTAAGTAATGGGTTTAATGTTCTTAGATCATAATATTTATCTTTATTTTGAGGGACAGCATCTATGTTTATAGAAAAATAAAATAACCCTTTTAGTAAACCTATGAATATTATAGAGTTTGATGCCTTTATTAAGTTGTATGCATCAACTCCAGAAAGCCATAATACTAGATAATTGTCGTTATTAACGATATCTACTGGAAATTTATTATTCCAGATTAAAGAAAGCCTTATTTTATCAATATGAAAATCTTTGTGTTCAAGAATATTTTGTTCTCTTAAATACGAGGCTTTATCAAAATTTTTATCATTAAGTATTGTATTATATTCCATATAAGACCCTATTTTAAAAAGCTATTCTAGCTAAATACAACAATATAAGCAATTGGCATAAATATATTTATTATCTTTATTGGAACTAATTTAATTATAGTTTATAATGTTAATGGGAGACTAGAATGGACGTGTCTTTTGTGAATTCGGTCAGATCTGAAAAGAAGCAGCCGCAGCAAAATGTGTGCGGGTTGTTTTAGTCTCCTTTCATAAAAAGAACTTATTAAGAGGAAGAAATAAACTTGGATACTTCTAACCTAGAAATTGACGAAAAAAGCAGTTCTAAGCAATATAGAGTGTTAGCGAGAAGATATAGACCAAGAACCTTTAAAGATTTGATAGGTCAAGATTCCATGGTAAGAATTCTTAGTAACTCGTTCAAGATGAATAGAGTAGCGCATGCTTTTCTCTTTACTGGTGTTAGAGGTGTAGGAAAAACGACAGCTGCAAGAATAGTTTCTAAGGGTTTAAATTGTATAAAAAATGAAATACCAACGATAACCCCATGTGGAGAATGTGAATCATGCATAGCAGCAAAAAATGACAGGCATGTAGATATTATAGAAATTGACGCTGCTTCGCATACTGGTGTTGATGATATGAGAGAATTAACTGAAGGTGTTAGATACAAACCATCTGTAGGAAGGTATCGTATTTATATTATTGATGAAGTGCATATGTTATCAACAGCTGCTTTTAATGCTTTGTTAAAAACGCTAGAAGAGCCTCCAGAACATGCAAAATTTATATTTTGCACTACTGAAATTAGAAAGATCCCAGTAACAGTATTATCAAGGTGCCAAAAGTTTGATTTAAGAAGAGTTTCAAATACAGAATTATCTAAGCATCTTAAAAGTATTACAGAAAAAGAAAAAGTATTAATAGATGAAGGTTCTTTGAATTTAATAGTTAGGTCTAGTGATGGAAGTGTGAGGGACGCTTTGAGCCTATTAGATCAAGCTATCAGTCTTAGTAGTAATGATATAAAAGAAGAATTGGTTAAAACAATGTTAGGCCTTTCAGATAAATCTAAAGTTTGGGACTTATTTGATTCCTTGATGGAAGGCAACTCTTTAAAAGTTATTAATAATTTCGAAATTTTATTAAATGATGGATCCGACCCAATATTATTAATAGAAGAGTTGATGGCTGTTTGCCATAGTGTTACTAGAGCTATTGCAGTGCCTAGTATAGATCTATCGCAAAATATTTCAGAGTATGAGAGCAAAAGAGCTCTAAAAAGTGCTGAAAATTTAAATATTCCCTCAGTAACAAAATGTTGGCAATTATTGCTTAAAGGTTATTCAGAAATACAGTCAACTTATTCTGTTAAGGAAGCAACGGAAATGATTTTATTAAGAATAACATATGCTTCTAATCTTCCTGACCTTAAAATTTTGATAGAGCAATCGAAACAAAAAAAAAAAATTGAACTAAAGGATAACAGTCAAGTATCTTTAATAGAAGATGATTCGCTAAATATCATAGGTAACAATAAATTTGAAACATATGAAAGTCTTCTAGAATTTATTAAGAGTAATAAAGAGCTATCTTTCTATACTACGTTGATCGACAATATAAATGTCATTCAATATAAACCATATTATATAAAACTTAGTTTTGTTTTGAAAAATTATGGATCTCTTTTAGAAAAAATTAAAAAATCATTATTTCTTATAACTAAAAATCACTGGAAAATTGAAGTCTTAGAAAATGATAAAACATATGATTCTATTTCAGAAAAAATAAAAAGTGAGGATAATGAACTAAAAAATAAAATTAAGGACAATATCATAGTAAAAACTATAATAGAAGAGTTTCCAGATTCAGAAATTATTGAAGTAAAAAATAATAAGTAATTTAAGAAAGATAAGTTATATGAAAAATATGTTTAGTATGCTTAAGCAAGCACAAGAAATGAAATCTAAGTTTTCAGAATTAAAGAAAAATATAGATGAAACTTTTTTTTTCGGAGAGAGTGCTGATGGTAAAGTTAAAGTTAAAGTTACAGGTAAGGGTATTTTAATTGATATATCAATTGATCATGAGAAAAATGAAGATTGTAAGGTATTAGAAGGTTCTATAAAATCAGCATATTATGAAGCAAAGAAAAAAGCTGATGAGTTTTGTGAATTAGAAATGAGTAAAGCTACCGGAGGAGTACCTTTACCTTTTGACATGAAATCTTTTTTATAAAATGGAATCAGAAGAGATTAAAATCTTAATTAAGTTGATGTCTAAAATACCTGGCCTTGGACCACGTTCCGCTAGAAGAAGTGTTTTAAGCTTAATTAAAAAGCCAGAAAAATTAATGTTACCTTTAGCTAATGCTCTTATACAAGTTTCTGAAAATATTAATTTGTGCTCTATATGTGGTAACATAGATTCTGATAATATATGTGGAATATGTAAAGATGAAAAAAGGGATGTAACCACTATTTGCGTAGTAGAGGATATTTCTGATTTATGGGCTTTAGAACGTTCTAGTAACTTTAAGGGCAGGTACCATATATTAGGAGGTGTATTAAGCGCAATAGATGGTGTTAATCCAGAAGACTTGAGGATAAAAGAACTTCTAGAGAATATTAGTGCAAATAAAGTAAAGGAAGTAATATTGGCAACATCAGCAACAATTGCAGGACAAACTACTAGTTTTTATATTACTGATTTGTTAGAAGATAAAGATATAATAGTATCAAAATTGGCCCAAGGAATTCCTATGGGCGGAGAGCTTGATTACTTAGATGATGGCACTATTGGTGCTGCATTAGACTCTAGAAAAATATTAAATGGTGATAAATAAATTTACTTATCTTTCAGGTTTTCTTTTAAATTAAGCCGTGCTTTTTTAGGAGTATTTTTAATATTAATATTTTCCATTATACCAAGGCTTGATATTTTTTCTATTTGAGGGATCATTCGGTTTTCTATGGAACCTATTGCTTTATCATAATTGCTTCCTGCAGACTCTAAACCTTTCTTTATCCCTTCCATATGTTCAAAAAACTTTAAAATTCTTCTTTGTAATTCTTGAGAATGTATAGCAATTTCTTTAATATTTTTAGCTAGTTTATCCTGTTGCCAATTAAAAGAAACACCCTTTAAAAGGGCAATTAGAGTGGCGGGTGTACATATGAGAACATTATTTTTAAGTGCGTTCTCAAAAATATCTGGATCAATTTTTATAGCTGCAGAAAAAAAATGGTCACCAGGTATGAACATTATTACAAAATCTAAATCTCCTTTAATAGAATTCTGGTATTCTTTTTGACCCAGCATTCGTGCCGTTGTTTTAATATTATGAGCATGTTTTTTAAGCTTTTCATCTTTTTCTAATTCTGATTTTGCTTCAGTATATTCTATATAAGCAGAAAGAGGAGTTTTAGCGTCAATTGCTAAAGAACGGTTTCCAGGAAGATGAATTATAGCATCTGGCCTTCCTCCACCTTCAGATAAACCCTTTTGTAAATTAAAATCAACATGCTCTGACATTCCTGAGAGCTCTAATATTCTTTGTAATTGAACTTCTCCCCATTTGCCTCTGGAAGTAGGAGATCTTAAAGCTTGCTCTAATTGACGCGTCCCATTAGCAAGAATATCTACTTGCTCTGATAACCTTCCATAAGATTCTATTCTATTTTTTTCTATAGTATTTACATTGTTATTTAGTTTTTGAATTTCGTTAGTAAGAGGCTCTACTAATAAGGATAATTTTCTTTCTCTAAATTCTAATTCTGTCTCATTATTAATTTTATTATTATTAAATTTTTCTTCTAGTAATTCGTAACCTCTTTTTTGCATTATATATATAATTAAAGTAAAAATAAGTAGGCAAACAATACCAGTACCTAACATAATAAAAAAATTTAATTCATTCATATATTTTTGCCTTTAATAATAATTATTTATAGTTTATTACTTTGTATTTAAATGTATTTCTTTAATTTATATAGGGATAGTTTTAATTACATAAAATTATTAATAGTCTAGATTATGAGTATACTTGATATAGTTATTGCGCCATCTACTGTCCTAAGCAAAAAAGCTTGTACAGTTCTTAATATAGATAAATCTATAAATTCCTTAGTAAATGATATGTATGATACTATGTATGAGAATAATGGGGTAGGGCTGGCGGCTCCACAAGTGAATCACTCTTTACAAATTTTGATAATGGATTGTTCAAATAGAGATGATAGTTTTAAGCCAATTGTCTTAATTAATCCTATTATCATTAATTATTCGGAAATTTTAAACACATATGAGGAAGGGTGTTTATCATTCCCAGATCAATATTTTGAAGTTAAAAGACCTGAATTTGTAAAAGTAAAATATTTAGATATCAAGGGTAATAGTAAAGAAAAAGTATTTAATGGTTTTGAAGCAGTTTGTGTCCAACATGAAATAGATCATCTAGCAGGTACCTTATTTACTTCATATATATCTAGATTAAAAAGACAAATAATTATAAAAAAAATGCAAAAACTTAAGAAAATTTTAAATAAACCTATATAATATATTTATGTTTAATAAGCTAAAAATATGTTTTATGGGAAGTCCAGAATTTTCTATTCCTAGCTTAAAAGCTATTATAAATGCGGGTCATGAAGTTTCACTAGTATTTACACAAGAACCTAAACCAGCAAATAGAGGAAAAAAATTAAAGAAACAACCTGTGCATGAATACGCAGAAAGTATAGGGCTAAAAGTTTTATTTGCTAATAGCTTAAAAGATAAGATTGAATACTTAAAAAATTTAAATTTAGACATGATTATTGTTGTTGCATTTGGTCATATTCTTCCTTCTTCTATTATAGATTTACCTAAATTTGGATGTATTAATTTGCATGCATCTTTGCTACCTCGTTGGAGAGGTGCAGCGCCAATACAAAGGGCAATTATGTCAGGAGATGCACAAACAGGCGTAGCCGTGATGCTTATGGATGAAGGGCTAGATACGGGGGCCGTTATTTCTACTTTATCAGTAGATATTAATCCAAAAAATAATGTAATTAAGCTAACCAATGAATTATCTTTGAAAGGTGCCAGTTTATTAGAGAAATCAATCTTACAATATGCTGATGGTTTATTAAAACCTATTCCTCAAAGTAAAGTAGGAATTACCTATGCTAATAAAATACATAAAAAAGATGAGGTCATAAATTGGAATAAAAAAGCATCTGAAATAGTAAATCATATTAATGCATTAAGTCCTTTTCCTGGAGCTAAATGCCGAGTGAAAGATGAAATAATTAAAATTATTGAAGCTGATGTTATAGAAAATAATGAAAAAGTTGATAACGGTATTATTATTGATTCTTCTATAGTTATAAAATGTGCGCAAAATGCTATAAAAGTAAAAGTTTTACAAAGACCGGGCAAAAAAGCTATGTCAACGAAAGAAGTTTTAAATGGCTGGAGAATAGAAAAAGGTTTAAGAGTACAAGATATAGTTTAGGATTTATTGGTAATTAATTGCTTAACATTTTCAGGAGGCCTGCCTAATATTGCTTGATTTTTTGATATAACTATGGGTCTTTCAAGTAAAATAGGGTTTTCATGTATCATTTTAATTAGCATGTCTTTATTAGCATTTTTTAAATCAAGTATTTTATATACATCTTCATTTTTTCTAACTATATTTTCTGGAGAAGTATCTAGAAGTTTTAAGATATATTTAATTTCTTCTATAGACAAAGGGTTTTCTAAATATAGATGAATATCTGGTTTAATATCATTGTCTAAAATAATTTTAAGTGTCTCTCTTGATTTTGAGCATCTAGGGTTATGATATATTTTCATTAGTTGCCAATAATATTTTTTATTATATATAATTACTATACTTAATGTAATTTAACAGGTTATATATTTTCATGCAAAAAAATAAAACTATCTCTAATAATAAATTTATTTCTGAAAGGTCTAAAGTAGGAATAAATACGGTCAATTGGATTGGCGTTTACACCCTCTTTAAAAGAGAAGTTATGAGGTTTTTGAAAATATACCTACAGACAATTTTAGGGCCAGCTCTTACTACTCTATTATTTCTCATAATTTTTGCAATGGCATTGGGCAGGTCTTCCAAACTTGTTCAAGATATTCCTTTCTTAGAATTTTTAGCTCCAGGTTTAATTATAATGGCCATGATTCAAAATGCTTTTGGTAACACTTCATCTTCATTATTGAGTGCAAAAGTAGCAGGTAATATAACAGATTTGTTGTTGCCTCCATTGACAGCTATAGAGTTTGCTTCAGCTTTCTTAGCAGGCGCTGTATGCAGAGGCTTATTCGTTGGGGTTTCTGTTTCTTTGTTAGTTTTGTTTTTTGTGCCTCTTAAAATTTATAGTCCTTTAGTTTTAATATACTTTTCAGTTCTATCATGCTCATTTATGGGGCTACTGGGCTTAATTTCGGGAATATGGGCTAGTAAGTTTGATCACATAGCAGCAATTACTAATTTTATTGTTACTCCTCTTTCATTATTATCAGGAACATTTTACTCTATCACAATACTTCCTGAAAATTTTTATATAATTAGTCAATTAAATCCATTTTTTTATATGATAGACGGTTTCCGCTTTTCCATGATAGGCTAT
>ENA-OWPI01002129-OWPI01002129.1-marine-metagenome-genome-assembly--contig:-NODE-2129-length-19339-cov-2.626986_pt1 | contig 19339 bp, 20 predicted proteins | sample MGYA00238138_ERZ651775 | MGnify/ENA primary metagenome ERZ651775 (study PRJEB26906, sample SAMN06265043) | marine metagenome | isolation source: Helgoland LTER site | place: Germany:Helgoland, sampling...
ATTATTTCTTTATATCTTTTATCATACAGTACTATACTATTATATTTAAAAAAATCAATAAGGAGATAAACATGAAATTAGATATTAAAAGTTTTTTAATTGGAATATTAACAACAGTAAATTTGTTTTTGTTAATGGGATTCGATGATCATGAACAAGACAATCAAAATGGTAGATATCAAGTAATTATTGACAGTAAAGGTGATCAATATTGGTACGATACTCGCTATGGAGATAAAATTGCAATTGGTTCAAAATCTTATGGATATATTTTGCTTAAAGAAGAAGGTGGTATGGAAAAAATATTTGAAAAAGAATATCAACTGGTTGAGGCATTAAAAGAAATAGATTAAAATTTGATTTATTTCATGTCGGGGGTACTCACCTCGTTAATAAAGTCTTCCATCAGATTTTGGAATATTGCTCCCGACTTCTCATTAAGATGAATATGATCACACAACAACTTTAATCTATATTTCTCTCCAGTTCGGTTCCAACTCCATCCAAATACATAATGTAAAATAACGGCTCTTAACCCTCTTAGTCTTCTCCATTCTGTCGTTGTATATGGCACGCTATTATTGGAATCAATTGAGTCTTCAAAATGCTTAAATAAATCGATAAGAGTTAGGTTATATTTTTTAGATAATGATCTAATAATATCATTATGATTCTTTACTACTGTTATGATTTCAGCATTAGATTGCTCTCCCAACCAAGGAAGTGTACTAATTGCAATCTTAGCGTCTGTTTGAACTGTAACTGTTTCAATAAATCTTTCTAGTTCTGAAGAATACCAATCAATATGAGGTAATCGCGGCAATCCTTTTGTGGATACGTAATAATCTTGGATGTGCTTAATATTTTGACTGCCTATTGCATCATTGGTTCCAATTAAAATAGTAATGTAGTCAGGATTATGCTTAATAATATTATCTATCCTTTCATTTAAGTTCCATGTTAAGTCAGCATTAATTCCTGCATTAATATATATTTTTGAGTCATCTTTCTTCCGTAATGCACTTACCCAATCATATCCAATATGTCCGTGTGTAATACTATCACCACAACATACAACGACAGGTTTAGTATTATTATGAGGAACTTCAAATGTTGATGCGGCCATATTTGGTAATTGCCAAGACTTTCTAATCAATGGGAGCTTATAGATATTCATTATAATATTATTTCTAAAAATATACGCTACCAAAATAATACAAAATATAGCTACAGATATATAAAGCATAGAATTAACGGTTTAATCACTTAAGTGTTTTTTCATGAGAAGCTCGAGTAATAGGAAATGTAAACTTTGTGAAATTTGTCATCAAATAATTCATTATGAAACAAATCTAGATGAAATTATAACGAAAAACTAGTTGATTTCAGGCAATTGGAATGCTACAACACGCTTATCATTATCTACTGCATATAAATACCAATTTCCGTGCATATATGCTGTAGTAATTCCATCTGTGTATGAAACATCTTCTAAATACATGGTGGAAATTCGTTCTAAGGTTTGACGATCATACAAATGGAAACGATTATCAGTTTTACTTTGTTCAGTACAAATCCAATACCCTGTATTATCTTTATTTATGACTAAGGCTATACCTTCAGGATCATTACCTCTATTAAAATCTCCTAAATCTTCTACTTTTGTTTGACCTGTTTCTAGATCTAGCGCCATTATTTTATGATGCTCTTCCATTTCTTCAGCAACTAGCATTGTTTTAAAATGCTTATCTACATGAATGCTCTCTACTTGATATAAAGTTGGATTTCCAAATATTGATGCAGAGCTAACAGCGAAAGTATCGTCATTAATACTAAAATCCCATGATAGGATTCTATCCTGTTTTGGATTATTGTATTCATAGCTATCTGTTACAAATACCTTGTACTTGCCATCATCAACCTTGTAGTAAGAAATACCATAAGGACTTCCTAATTCATTTTCTCCAAAAGAACCTAGATATTCCATAGAGGTGTTAAATACAGCAACATGCTTATTATCTCTTTCGGTTACAAGGACAAATTGATCATTTATTACAGTGACACCATTCGGAAAAGCGCCTTCGCGTGAGATAGATTTTTTAAATTTTCCATCCATTGCACCATATAAATGAATCTCATTTTTATCTTTCACGGTAACAACAATGACATGTTTTCTCATTAGAAAACCTATACTGTCAATACCAGCATCTGGTATTGAGTCGGTAAAGAATAGAGGATCAGATAGTATAATTTTATCATTGTTCTGACAGCTACTTATAAATAGCAATGCTATCAATACGATAAATATCTTAGTCAGTCTTTTAAAAAAATTAATCATTTTAGAATTGGAATTGGAAATTTACTCCTAATGATGTAGCCCCATCATTAGAACGAACATTTGGTGAAACCATCAAACCTTTAGTAGGTATAAATTCCATTGCTACCAATGCATAATTAGCATCTTTATTACCAGATACCATATCATACTTAACAATCAAACTTTGTTTGTTTTTGAATGCATAATTACAATAAACAGAGGTCAAATTATTGTTATAATTTCCATCTAATAATCCAGAATCATCTAACTGGCTCCATTCTGCTCCAACTCGTAAATTATCTTTTGCATAACCACCAAATACTCCGAACACTTTTTTACTGTGTTCTCCTGATGGCTCTTCTGGAATAGTAACTTCACCATCTCTATCATAAGGCTCATGAGATAAAACTGCCCCTACATTAAATCCATCTGACTTGGACAGCTTTGCAGTTCCATAAATAAACTGTAAAGATAACTTTTTATGTGAATCTGTTTCTGACTTCTTAAAACCAGCGCCATTTGTTATTAATATACTTCCATGAAATTTATCTTTTGAATGATAATATCCTATTCCCATATCAGCAACGCTAGAATATTGCATACGATCCATTACAGTTTTATCAAGATATCGTTTTCCCCAGTTCATTTGTTGAACTTTAAACATATTCATTTCTTGTAATCCAATAACAACATTTCCATTTAATGTTTTCCAATCTGCTTTGGCATTTCTAAGATAAATATTTTGAGAAGAACTTTCTGGGTAAGCATCTGTTTGAATTGTTACAGATAATTCATCTGAAATTTCTTTAGAAAAATTAAGATAAACTCGGTTTAAACCAAATCCATCAATTTTGCTACTATCATCGGAATTACTGTAAGCAAAAACAACTTTTCCACTAATATCTTGAGCAACTAACGATGAAAATGCAATCAACAGTATTATATTCCATTTTTTTAAAAACATCATATTAAACGTCTCCTATTTAAAAAGCCTGGGAATTACTCAGTGATACCTAATAGCTCTATTTGAAAGATAAGGACTGAGGAAGGTGGAATAACATATTCTCCCAACTTAGAACCACGAATTCCAGTTTCTCCATAAGCTAAATTATAAGGTATATAGACTTCCCATTTTGAACCAACAGGCATTATTTGTAATATTTCTGTCCACCCCTTTATTACTCCATTAACTCCAAATTCAGCAGGGTTGCCACGATCATAACTACTATCAAATTTATATCCATCAATCAATGATCCAGTATAATGAACAGTTACTGTATCATCATAGTCTGGAACTTGACCAGAACCTTCTTTAAGTATTTTATACTGTAATCCACTACGTTGGCGCACGCGTACACCTTCTTTTACTTTATTATCCTCTAAAAACTCTTGACCTAAAATTTTATTCTCTCTAGATAATTCTTTAGCATCTTCTCCGGCTGCTTTCATTGCATCTCTTTCTATTTGTGAATTTATTATATTGAATTCTCGTAATACTGTCTGTCTATCAGCATTATTTAATCGTGGTTGTTTTTTTTGCCAATAATCATCCATTCCTTCTTTTACAAGATCATGGTTTAGTTGTGTCTCCGGTAAATTTTGAGCCATATTGATACCCATAGAGTAACTTAATGAATCTTCAAAAGTCACAATTAATGATTTTTCATCTTGTGGTGTACTAGTTTCACTCTCACAACTTGTGAAAAGTGAAAAACTACAAATAATTACTAATATCTTTATTGAGTTATTCATGAGCTTATTCTAATTATTATCGATACTCATAGTAAAGAAAAAAATTAACGCCCGTCATTATAACCGGTATGTTTATCCATCATACTATTCAATCCATAAAGACTACCAAATTTTACCAGTAAGGAACTAGGGAGCAAAGCTCTTAATAAAACAGATTGATTCATAATCCATGGAATTTTAGGTGAATGAAATCCAAAACGAATTGCTCTATTTACAATAACTTTTGCAACAACATCATGAGATTTCACCCCTGGTGCAAAGATGGAGCCTAAAATATTAAGTTTTGTTCCTTCAAATAAGCCTTTTTTCAAAAAGTTGGGATGTATTGAAGAGAATCTTACACCCTTCTTACCCATCTTGATTGCTTCGAGTCTTAAAGATTCTGTCAAACCCATTACAGCCCATTTTGTTGCTGCATATATTGCTAATTTAGGGGCACCAATTAATGAAGATGCAGAAGAAATATTAATAATATGCCCTTTGTTTTTTTCAAGCATTGCTGGCATAAACGCTCTAATAGTATAAACCATTGATGTAAAATTGACATTTATCATATTCTCTAGTTCTTTGTCAGTACGATCCAACATATATCCTGTATATACTGTTCCAGCATTGTTAATTAAAATATCAACATCGCCAATATCTTGTTTAATAGTCTCTGCGTTTCTATATACTTGTTCTTTATTGGTGACATCACAGACTTGTGAGAATACATCATGCCCTTCAGCTTTCAAAGATTTTACAGCATTCTCTAGATCTTCAGGTTGAAAATCCCATAAGATAACTTTAGCATTTTTTTTGAGTAGCCGTTTAACGGTGGCTAGACCAATGCCTTTAGCAGCACCCGTAACTAATACGATTTTATTTTTAAGGTTCATACCAGTAATAATATCATCAATAGTTGTGAGTGCTGCAATACATCATTTTGATTAAAGTGTGCTATACCATTGGATAGCATATGCAAGAGAAACACTTATCATTAATCCTAGCATCAATCTAAGGAAATCTTTATATAGCATTGGGAAGATAGCCTTTTTATGTCTACTAGTGTATGTTAATTCTCCATATCCAAGAGACATCCAAATTCCAAGCTCTCTACCTGCTAACATTCCCATAAAAACAAATGTTGTACTCATAGGTATATTATTTATTTCTTTAAAATAGTATAATACAAAACAATAAACTAAATCGATTAATGTAGCTGAACGAACATATCTTGTATTAGTTTTTGATAAAACAATTTCTTGTATCTTTCCTCCACGCTCATAGAACATAAATCCTAACCCTAAAAGCATTACCCCAATAACAAATGCTTGATATGTTACCGTGTCAACAGTACTAAATCTTGGTAAGAATATCATGATATTAGCTAGATCATGTTTCAACCATGTTGACCACAGCCAACCAGTAGTTAACCATTGGGCTATTCTCCAATAATTATTATTTTTGTTTTCACCTTTTTCGCCTTCATGTAAGAAGTACTTGCTAATTAAGAACCAAGAACCCCAAGCAAAAACAAAAGATACTGCATAGCCTAGAAAACTTTTTAATAACATTTTTTCCATTACAACAGATGATGCAAAGACCGATAACACTAAAAAGGTAGTTGATACTGGTATTTTTAATCGCGTCAATGCCACCAAGACTAATGGTGCTATTGCATGATACCATTGTATTTCGATTTCTGGAAACTTATCTAGCCTTCCAAAAGCTGGATCACCGCCATTGAAACCTTGTAACATTGTTATTAAAAAGATAGAACCCATATATCCAAACATCCAATACCACTTCACTTCGCTATTAGATGATATATATGTACCGAGCGTTTGGATACTATCATTGGCAGTAACTGCGTATACCGCAAATAAAAATCCAAGTAAAGACCAAAGTGTAAGAAAATCCATATTTTCCCCTGTTATTTACTTATGAATTAAGTTAGATATACAGATAGGACAAATGTTCTTAATCGTATAATCTAATTTTTTCATAAAATTAGTTTTAACTTTTAAAAACGCCCTCTAAGACTTATTTAATTGCATGGCCAGATTTTTTTTTTCAAAATCTGCTTCAACTATTAAAAAGCAATAAAACTCTTTTTAATCGCATGGCCAGATCTTTTTTTTCATTTAGATCTGCTTCAACTCTTAAAAAGCGATTTTAACTACAGGGAATAATAAAAAAGATTGAAAATATATGTCAAGAGTTTATTTTTTTGAATGATTTATGATTGAAAAAAACTTGCTCCGGAGGAGAGACTCGAACTCCCGACCTGGTGATTAACAGTCACTCGCTCTACCAACTGAGCTACTCCGGAATATGTGAAGAATTTTTCATATTATTATGAAAAAAACAAGGAATATTACACTTCAAGTTCGATAATTAAATCTCGTGATAAATCAAATTGTGCATGCCTCTGAACATCTTTTGAGATAATCACACCATCAAACTTAGAGACCGATCCAAGGTTAGCATGGGTAGATTTTAATCCACCTAAATACCAACGCTTATCACTGATATACATAAGGTCCCCTACATTCCCTTTGATTTGATCCATATATTTTTGTGGAAGACATATTTTATTATTTTCGTCCTCAGATACGATAATTTCACTTCCAGGAACTGTAATAGTAATTCCAGCATTAGGATTTACCTTAGCCCCTTTAAAGTGTTCTGCACCATCTTTGATTGTCCAAAGAGTGAGTCCTTTAATATGGTCATAATTTTTTGGTGGCTTTGTTAATAAAGTGACAATGACTCCGATGGACACACAAGCTACCAGATTATATAATGCTCTGATATATGAATAAGGTTTTTCCGGAACGAACTCGGTACCATGCGCAAATGGAGTGATTAATTCAAAAGGATATATGATACCTAAAACAATGAATACAGATCCTATAACAAAACTCAATACAGCTGCTTGGGCTGAAAAACGTTGCCAGAAGATTCCTAGGAATATCATAGTTACCATTGGAGGAGTTACCACACTATGAAATGCTCCATGCGCTTCATAAATGGTGCCGTACTGAGCAAATAAAAATGCTGCACCAATTCCTATTATTGTTACTCCGGCAGATGTTAACATCGATACTCTTAAACGAGTTTTTTCAGAAGGATTTTTTGCTCGAGGTGTATAAATATCATTTACAACTACTGCTGCAGATGCATTAATTTGAGAATCTAGGCTAGACATCAATGCTGCTACTACTGCCGCAACTAAAAATGCAAATACTGCTTCTGATGATGCAACAATACCAGCAACAACTGTAAAAATACTATTGGGGTTTGTAGTCTCAGCAAGTACTTCTGGTGATGTATTAGTAATGGCTCTTGCAACCCAACCAGCATTCGATACTGCAATAGTAGCAATCGGTAGGAAAACTAATACATTCATCATTGTTGCTCTACGAGCATGTGCTACAGAGCGTGAAGATAAAAAGCGCATAATAACAGCCTGATTCATAAAAGCAAATCCAACAGATCCAACTACTCCATCTTGCCAGAATACACCTACAAAATTAAAGTCAGGCGGTGAATTAAAGTCAGCTAATGGTAGTTTATTAGTTGTAGATAAAGCATTCCAAAATATATCAAACCCTCCTAGATATGCGATACCGAGACCAAAAATTAAGAGCCCTGCAAAGAGCAGAACTACTCCCTGTAAAAAGTCCGTAAAGATAATAGCTGTCTGCCCACCTAAAGAAACATAGATGCCGGAAATTAATGCAATGGTAATAATGATTGTTTCAATATCCCAACCAAGAATGGGCTGTAATAATGACCCTAGGGCTAACAAACCAATTCCAATATAACCTATTAGATATAGAATCATTGTGAAAGTTGATAAATTTCTTACTGTAGAATTAAATCTTCTTTCAAAATATTCTGGGATAGAATTCACTTTCATATAATAAATAATTGGAATCCAGCCAAATAAAAGGAGTGGCATGAAGAACCAATCATTCATATAGGTCATTGTAGAAGAAAAACCATATTCAAATCCTTTTGATGCATATTTTGCAAAACTATGCGAACCTACTCCAGTAGCTAGCATTGACATTCCAATTAACCACCAAGAAAATCTTCTACCACCAAAGAAAAAGTCTTCTGTAGATTGATTATTTCGTGCAAAAAATAAACCTGCACCTAATACAAAGGATACATAAAAAACTAGGATAAACCAAAATAATGAACTTGTAGCTATTTCAGGAGTCATCGTATATACCTACTTAGTAATAATCCAGTAATAATATAACCAGCAAGAATAATAAAATAAAGCTGTGGAGCATTATTAAGTGCAGCAATAGTCATAATTAAATGGATGGAGGTGACATAAATGAATCCCCAGACTAATGCTACTACAAATGCTTTATATTCACTCCAAAGTACTTCATGTCCATATGCTTTAAAGATTGCAAACAATCCTCCACCAAAAATTAGCAACCCAAAACTATATTGATATAAAAAAGGAAGCCATGAATGTGAAAATAAATCCATTATCCTAATGCCTCAAAAGATGGTTTTAACAAATCATAGGTATCGTGCAACCCTTGTGCTACAACTTTAGTTGATCCTACTACAGGCATAAAACTTGTATCTGAAGGCCAACGAGGTACGATATGAAAGTGTAAATGACTTTCAATTGATGCCCCTGATCCCTTACCTATGTTCGCTCCAAAATTAAATCCTTCGCAATGTAAGTGCTCTCTTAAGATAGTCATTGTTTTTTTTGTTACTTTCATAATTTCTGATAAAGTATCGTCCTCTAAATCTTCTATTGCATTTTTTTCTTCATATGGAACTACCATAAGATGCCCATTATTATATGGATAATAATTCATAATTACATAGCATGTTTTTCCGCGATAAAGAATAAAGTTTTCCCTATCATCACTTTCATTTGGTTTATCTGAAAAGATTTTTTGGGATCCATCTTTCTTTTTGATGTATTCCATTTTCCAGGGAGCCCATAAATGTTTTTTATGCGACATATTCATTATCTGGTTCAATATTATCAATCAGATCTCTCAATACTGGTTTAATATATACATTATCTAAGTCCATCCTACTAAAACATTTTGCTAATATATGTAAACGTTGCTCTAGAGGTTTATGCTTATTGATTACTACAACATTATCAGCAAACAACATGCAACTATCTCCATTAAAATCACCTTTATCTTGGATAATTTTAATATCAAATTTATGACTTAATTCAATAAAATCATCAAGAAGCTGCTGATTTTTTTTATTTTTTTTCTTATGTGTCACTCTTGATTCCTGTAATCTCGCTACTACTTCTTATTTTTTCTCCTAAACCATCTACCATCTCTATGTTATATTTTTTCATGACAGCCGTCTCTGGAATTTCTTCCAGACTTCTATCTCCCCCATTAGCAAAAATATCTGGCTTTAAATGCTCCAAACTTTTACAAACACTCTTGTCCTTATCAATACTGAGAAACACTTCATCAACACAACGTAGAGCTTGAACAATTTCTAATCTATCTTGTTCGGGCATAAATGACTTTCCTTTTTTTAAACCTGCTTGATAATCACTGTTTATAATCACCACTAATTTATCTCCTAAACTCTTAGCCATTTTTAAGTATTCTAGATGCCCTACATGAATTGGATCAAAATAACCACTTACTGCTACAACCTTCATTCTATATTTTCCTTTTCATAGTTCCAAATTGGTAACTCTAGCTCCCAATTTTCTCTACAAGATAAAGATTCAGGATAAACATTAAATTCTTCTGCTTGTATTGTATCTTCAAAAGATCCTGTATCTAATTTATTGTCATTATTTCTATCTTCAAATACTAACAATTGGTATTTACCGCCTACAATATTATTAATTGCATACGAACCATCTAAAGCAACTGTCTGAACGTATGAATGGGTATCATTTTGTAATAGTATCTTTATAGGATGAAGAAATTTTCCTGTTACTGTTCCTGATACTTTGGCTACTCTTTTTGTCTCTTCACTATTTTCTGCTACTACAGCCAAACTATCTTTTTCTGATACTTCTACATCAGAGGCCTTATGTATAAAAAAATTAATCTTATCTAAATTTTTATCTTTAGTTGATAGTGTAGTTTCATGATAAAATGCATATTGACCTTTAGTATAATCAATATTCGAACCGTATTGTTGTACTGCGAGTACTGAGAATTCTCCTTCTGGTAGATAGTTGAACGTAAACTTATTGTCATCATTTGTATTTGCGATGTAGTCTGGGTCTGTATCTAACATAATGGCTCGATCTAGTTTTTCTCTCCAAAGCAAGATAGTTGCTTTATCAAAATCACCATAAACATGCCCTTCTATTTTACTTGTATCAAATTCAGAGCTCATTGTAAATGGGATACTAATATCATGCTTAATTGGGATACTGTGCTCATCTAAAAGACCAGTATCAAACATAATGATGTAGGTCATCTCATTATTAAGATTTTCTGGAAGCATCACATCAATCTTATCCCCTTTAAATTCATATTTTATTTTCTCTCCATTCATTGGATACACTTGAATAGAATTTTTTATAGAACTTTCTTTTAAGTATTCACTAAATCGAATTGTCACTTTTTGTTTAGGAGTAATGCTTGTTAATGTTTGTGGGTTTGTACTGATAAGTGTCGGAGGAATTTCATCTACAGGTCCTCCTTCTGGATTGCGAACAGATGCACAATTATTTAGTATAATAATTGCTATAATTAATAAAATTCTACTCATCTAAAGACTCAATAACGTCCATTGCATGTGTTGCGGTTTTTACTTTTGAATATACTTTCTCAATGATACCATTTGCATCAACCAGATAAGATATTCTCATGATACCTTCATACTCTTTACCGTACATTTTTTTTAATCCCCAAGCATGGTAACTTTTGATAACATCTAAATCCATATTCGATAATAAATCATATGGAAAATTATTTTTTTCAGAAAAATTAAACTGTGCTTTGATGGAATCTTTGCTAATACCTACTACTTCAATATTATGTTTAGCAAAAGTTTTAAATTCATCTCTTATACTAATACCCTCTTTGGTACAACCTCCAGTACTAGCTTTAGGATAAAACCAAATCAATAATCTTGATCCTTTAAAATCATCCAATGAAACATCTTTGTCGTGTTGATTTTTTAATGTGAATGCCGGTGCTTTATCTCCAATAGATAACATATCTTTTCCTTACTTATCGTGTCTTTGTAAATAATCCTCAGACCATTTTACAAAACTATTATTATTAATTTCAGATTTAATTTCACTAATTAAGTCAAAGTAGTATGCAATATTCATTAATGTTGCAATACGAATGCCAAACATTTCATTCACCTTAAATAGGTGTCTTAAATATGATCTAGAATGTTCTTGGGCAAATAAAATACTACTGTTTTTATCAACTGGGGATGTGTCGTCCTTATATTTACTATTTAAAATATTAATTGGTCCCTCATGTGTAAAAATTTGACCGTTTCTCGCATTACGGGTTGGTAGCACACAATCAAACATATCTACTCCAGATAAAATGGATTTCACAAGATCTGTAGGTTTACCTACCCCCATCAAATAGCGAGGTTGATCTTGAGGCATATGTGTTCCTAATAACTTTACAACATCAAACATAGGATCTTTTTTTTCTCCTACAGATAAACCGCCAATAGCTAGACCGCAAGTAGCAAAAGGAAGCATCTGATCTAGGCATTTTAATCTTTCTTCTTTATCCACTCCACCTTGAATAATAGGAAATAGAGTTTGACGATGACCATATAGAGGTGATTGATTATTTAAATATTCATATGCTCGTCTAGTCCAGTCCTCTGTTAATCTAGAAGCTCGTTTTAATTCTTTTTTTGAGCAATCAGCAGGAGGGCAATAATCAAAAGCCATGATGATATCAGAACCTAACTTTCTTTGTACTTCCATTGAAGTCTCTGGTGTAAAAAAATGCATACTTCCATCAAGGTGTGATTTAAAGTTTACTCCATTGTCTGTAATTTCGTTCATCTTGCTTAATGAAAAAACTTGATAGCCTCCGCTGTCTGTTAAAATGCTATTTGACCAGTTCATAAACTTATGTAGGCCTCCGTTTTTTTCTATAATATCTGTGCCCGGTCTTAAGTAGAGGTGATAAGTATTTGAAAGCATTATTTGAGTATTGATATCATATAATTCATTAGGTGAAATCGATTTGACTACCCCATGCGTACCTACTGGCATAAAAACAGGGGTCTCTATTGTAGAATGATCTGTTTCTATTTTACCTACTCTTGCTAATGAATGTTTATCTTCAGACTGGACTGTAAACTTCAAGAGATTACCAATCGTAACCTATAGATAAGATATATTGTGGTTTTGAATAATCTCCATTTGGGTATCGATCCCAAGCAGTATCAAGCCTTACCAAAGCCCAAGGAGTAAACATCTTCATTCCAATACCAAATGTAGAAATAATTGCAGAAGCTTCAGGATCAGATAGGCCATATTTTTCTCTTACTAATGCACCATCATCAAACTCTTCACTTGAATCCCATGCAGCACCAACATCGACAAATAAATGTCCAAAAATATTTCCAAATCTAATCCTTGCAGGAAAACTCACATCTACATAATTAACAAATGGAAACCTGAATTCAAAATTTGCTACTGCAACATTCTCTCCAGTACGCTCTCTATATCGTGCACCTCTTACTGGAAAAACATATTCACTAAAATAAACATCCTGAAGTACAGAAGAATTATCATACTGTAAAACTCTTTGTGCATAAAAACCTGTATCATCTCTTCCTTCTGTTTGAGTATCTGAGAAAATGGTCATTTGAGAATTTCCTCCCAAAAAGAATCTTTGTGGATTATCTCCCATACTCTTTCCTAGCATCAATCGTGTTGCTATACTGTAATTCCTATTAATTTTAAAATACTTTCTTATGTCAAACTTAATTGTCTGGAAAGGAATAGAATCATCTCCAACAGAAGGGCTGAATTGAAAAGTAAGATACTGTTTTAATCCATCATTAGGACCTGTATATGAATTTGTAGTATTGTCAAAAACCCAACTTACCATCGGCATAACTGCCGTGAGATTCTCTGTGTAGACAGAATCATAAGTTAGATTATATATATCAAATTCCTTTACCTCATATTCTACAGCTCTCAATGTTCCACCAAAGTCAATTCGACTAAATTTTGAGAAAGGATATTGGGCAAAAAATCCTAAACCATAATCTCTTAGCTTCCCGATATAATCCGATGTAAGACTATAGCCTAATGAAAAGGTATTTGCTTGCTGAAATAAAGTACCATAATAGTTCATTCTATTTTTTAGAAAAGCATAACTAATCACTACATCACTATTATCCAGATCCAACACTAAATTTGTGCCCATCATAATTTGATGATCACCCATTACGTCGCTCCAAGCAAGATTTGCTAGTGCTCTAGTACCAAATAGGTTGTCAATAGAAGCTCTTGTTGCTATATAATCAATAGAAAAGTCTGTTTGATATGCCTTAGCTGTATATCCATCAGCAAAACGAAGTGAATCTACCGGTGTAGGATCTTGCTCATCATCTTTGTTGGTATCATTGAACCTTCTATAATTTTTAGAAAATATATATTGTGAATAATCTTGAGACTCTTCGTTAAGTTTTTCTGTCTTTACAAAACGTAAATCTTCAAAAGTATCCACATCATTTCTTTCGCTATAGAATCTTGTTTCCGGGATAACTTCTTTCTCTCTATTTTGAGCTTGGCTCATGACAAATAAGTCCCACCCTCTTTCTGAATAGCCTGAGAAAACTAACTTATCGCCTGAGCTATCAACATCGATTTGTTGAATTCCTGTTATTGCATTAGTAATAGGAGAAAAAATTTCACTACCCATTTCGTGTCTAAAGATATTGTATACACCATTATAATCTGCAGTATAAAACAGTAAATTGTCTTTAGTTAGAGATGGATAATCTTCATTATAAGGCGTGTCAGTAATCTGTACAATCTCTTCAATAGCAAAATCATACATAAATAAATCTCTCTGAGAAAAGTCTACATTAAACATATCGGGTGAGCCTGTGCTGGACCCTCTATCTGAACTAAATACAATTCTACTCCCATCATGTGTCCATGTCGGAGAAAAGTCTGAAAAAGTATCATTGGTTAAATTAATCACCTCTTGAGTATCCAGATCTACAATATATAAATCACTCGCATTATCTTTATGTCCAACAAAAGCAATCTTATTTTCATTAGGATGCCACACTGTAGTAAAGACTCCATCCAAAGCAATAGGTATTTTGTCATAATCGCCATTCTGAGTATTCACCATAATAATAGAATCCTCTTTTCCACTTTTAGAAGCAAAGGCAATAAACTTGCCATCAGGAGACCAAGACAATCCTGGCTGTAACCACTTTAGCTCTTCAAAGTCTGGACTAGTATTTCCCCTAATAAGTCGCTTTTTTTGCTTTCCTGAATCAAGACTGTGTAGCACTAAATCCATGTATCCATTTTGGTCTGTAAAATAAGCTACTGTATTCCCGTCAGGAGAAAATGCAGGACTAACATTATAGAAATTTCTTGTTTTTGTTCTATCCGTAATCTTATCTGCAAAATCAGTAATTTTTTCACGCTTATTAATGTCTGACCAATATTCTTTTTTCAAATAGTCGTGCCAGTCCTTTGTTAGCTGTTCAAAATCTACTCCTAGTGCATTTTGAAATCCTTTTTCTGCATTTTGAGTTCTTTTCATTTGCTGAAAAATCTCTCCAATTTTTTCTCTACCATACTTTTCAGTAATATATTGATAGACTGAATTACCGCCTTTATAGGCCAGGATAGAATAATTTAGCTGATTAATAGTAGGTAATTGCTCTTCTATAGCAAGGTCTCTCACTACCATATCAGTTTCGCTATCCCAATCAGTTGAAAGGAATTCTGCTAAACCTTCATTAGCCCATAACGGTATTTGTAATAGTATTCTTCCGCTTATAAGTCCTTGAGCATTTCCTCCATACATCATATCATTGATTGAGGCATGAACTAACTCATGATGAATAACATGCTTAAACTGTGTGTAAGACCCTTCAAATGGAATAACAATGCGGTTCTTGTATAATTCAGTTACACCTCCAACACCTTCAGGCATATAAGCCCCCACAATATTTGTTTGTTGAAAATCATTGTGCGATGAATAAACAATAATCTTTACCGGCTTGTTGCTTCTCCATCTCAAGTGTTTTCCTATTTGATCAAGAGACTCTTCTGCGACCTTAGAAGTAAAAACAGCTAAATCGTAATTATCGCCATAATAATATACATTGAAATTGGGGCTGACAATGTATTCCCAGTCAAAGGTATTATATTGAACTTTATTTTGGCCAAAATTTTGACCAAAAATGATTTGACTGAATAAAAGATATATTATGACGAATTTCATATGAATTATATTAATATTGAACAAGCTTAGTTTAAAGAGTAATTTTTCCAATGCAGCTACCTTTATATTTTTTTGGGGATACCCATTTTAAATCATCGCAATCAAATCAAGAAAAAGCGAAAGTAAAAAAGTTTTCAGACTTCCTTAATTCTATAACGACAAAAACTACGACAGGTTCCTTATTTATTATGGGCGATTTCTTTGATTATTATTTTGAATATGCAAATCAGCAAAGAAGTGAATTTGATGAAATATTTTCAAAAATTGCAAAAATGAAGGATGAAGGGTTCGAAATCTATTTTATTGCAGGAAATCATGACTACTGGATTGGCGATTACTTTAAGAAATATACCAATAAAACCTTCCTTGACGATACGACTATAGCTCATAAAAATACAAGTATCTATGTGACCCATGGAGATGGAATTTTGTCATGGGATACATCATACCGCTTGTTAAAAAAAGTCTTACGCAGCAATATATTTATTACAACCTACTCTCTTCTTCCAAAAAGTATTGCAAATAAAATTGCAGAAAAAATATCGTATGAAAGAAAAGATTCACATCAAATTGATCAGAATAAACTTTCTAGAATTCATGATGAATTAGAAGGTTTTGCCAAAGAAAAAATTGCTAAAGGTCATAATTATGTTATTATGGGACACTATCATCACTCCTACCATAAAAAATTAAATGGTGGTGAATTAATCTTATTAGGAGAATGTAATGAGAACGATTATAATTATGCTATCTTTGATGGCGATAAACTAGAAATTAAAAACTTTTAAACTTTACCACATAAAGTAACCATAATAGCATTCTGAGTATGTAAACGATTTTCTGCCTGTTCGAATACTACAGAATTCTCTGAATCAATCACACTATCTGTAACTTCTCTTCCTCTTTCTGCTGGTAAACAGTGCATAAATAAATAATTATCTTTAGCATTCGCAATTAGAGCATCATTCACTTGAAAAGGAGAAAATATTTTAACCCTTTCATCAATCTCTTCTTTTTGTCCCATAGAAGCCCATACATCAGTATAAATAGCATCTGCATCCATAACGCCTTTAGCAGGATTATGACTGATATTAATCTTAGATAAATTCTTTGATTCTGCGAAGTTAATTGTATCTTGATCTGGCTCATAACCTTCAGGGCAGACGCATGTAAATTCAAATGGCAGGATTGCAGCCAATCTGATCCATGAATTCACAATATTATTTCCGTCTCCAACATATGCTATCTTTAAATCGTCAATATTTTTTTGCCTTGCTTCCCACACTGTAAACATGTCAGTCAATATTTGGCAAGGATGATTATAGTCTGTTAATCCATTAATGACAGGAACATTAGCGTGCTTTTCAAAATCTAGCATATCATTATGACTATACACTCTAGCCATAATTAAATCGTTATATCTACTAAATAATTGAGCTAAGTCTGAAGCGCTCTCCCTTTTACCTAATCCAATATCTTGTGGAGCTAGATAGATTGCATGACCACCCATCCATGAAAATCCTGTTTCAAATGATACGCGAGTCCTAGCAGATGGTTTTGCAAAAATCATTGCCATAGAGTGATTTCTAAATGGCTTGAAATCTTCCTTTGTTCTATACTTATGTTTTAATTCAGCAGTTAACTCAAATAAATCTATTAATTCATTTTGAGAAAAATCATCGACTTTGATGCAGTGTCTAGGGTTCATTTTAATTTCCTTTTTTTAGTATTTAGTATATTCATTGACTCTCTATATTTTGCCACAGTTCTTCTTGCAATTGAAAAGTCTTGGGTATCTAATAATTCTACAATTTCCAAGTCAGATAAAGGTTTATTTTTATCTTCTGACTCAACAATATTTTTAATAGCAGTTTTTAACTCTTCGATTCCTACTACCTTACCAGACTTCTTTGTTATTTTGCTAGTAAAAAAACTTTTTAAACTTAAAGTTCCTAATGGGGTATCAATATATTTATTTTTAATAGTTCTACTTATACTTGAAATATCCATATTAATTTTTTTAGCAATATCTTCTAATTTTAAAGGATTGGGATGTTGCTGTTCTTCAGATAAATAGTCATGCTGTATATCAATAATTTCACTTACAACCTTTCTTAAGGTATGCGAACGAAATAAAATTGTATCAAGTAAACTTTGTGCACTATTAACATGTTCATCAATAAATTTCTTTTCTTCTTTTGGAGTATCTTCACTCATGGCAGCATTTAAATATTCATTAGATATTTTAAACCTACTCAGATTTCGATCATTTATTAGAATAATCCATTTATCATCTTTCATCCTTAGAATGACGTCAGGATTCACTTGATTGCTAGTTTCATAAAGATCTATTATCGGTGCAAATTTTTTTGCAGAAATAATTTTTAATGCATTATCAAAATCAGTATCTGAACAGGATAATGAAGATTTGATAACTAAAAATTCTTGATTAAGAAATTGTTCGAAATGATTTTGAATTATATCTAATGCTAAATCTTCTTTTTCTGAGAGCTGCATTATGAGATATTCTTGTAAAGTTGTACATCCTACACCTTCTGGATTAAGCTTTTTAACAAAATTTAAAGTACGCTCAACCTCTTCAATGCTAGAATTTGTACTATCTGCAATTAAGTCTAATTCAGAATCTAAAAAACCACTATTATCTACATTTAATATAATTTCTTTAGCAATTTTTTTTGATATTGCGTCAATTTCAGATTGATCAACTTGATTGATGAGTTTATCAATAACATTTTTATCTTCAGGAAGATTTGATAAAAATAGATCATAGCTTTCTTGACGGTCAAGTCCGTATCCTTCATAATCTTTTGCTTTAGAATCCTCTATATTCTTTTCAACTAAGACAGGATTTTTTTGAATTTCATTTTCTAATTCTTTCTCGATATCATCTAAGCTGAGCTCTAAATATTTCGACTGAAGTATTTGTTTTGGTATTATAGACTGCTTTTGTCTAATCTTAGTAGAAAGCTTGCTCATTAATCTAATCTAAACTTTTTTCCTAAGTAAATTCTTCTAACTTCTTCATCATTTGCAAGCGTTTCTGCATTCCCAGATTTTAAAATTTCTCCACTATATAAAAGATATGATCTATCTGTAATAGACAAAGTTTCTCTTACATTATGATCTGTAATTAATACTCCTATATTTTTTTTCTTCAATGACATAATCATTTGCTGGATATCTTCCACTGCAATTGGATCTACTCCTGCAAATGGCTCATCTAAGAGAACAAAATCTGGATTTAAAGCTAAAGTTCGACATATCTCAACACGCCTTCTTTCTCCACCAGACAAGCTAGATCCCAAACTATTTCTTAGGTGATGAATATTAAATTGATCTAAAAGTTCATCGATTAGATTGTTTTGGTCGATGTCTTTTGGTAGCACTGTCTCCAGCACAATTTTTAAGTTGTTCTCTACGGTTAATTTTCCAAAAATGGATGGTTCTTGAGCTAAGTATCCAATTCCCATTCTTGCACGCTTATACATGGGAAGGTTTGTTATATCAATATCGTCTAATAGTATGGTTCCAGATGAAGGTCTAATCATTCCTGTAATCATATAGAAAGTGGTAGTCTTTCCTGCGCCATTAGGCCCTAGTAATCCAACAATTTCACCCTTCTCTAAATTAATATCAATATTGTTTACAACATTCTTCTGAGAATAATTCTTTTTTAATTGCTGATGTATCAAATTGTGTTATAGCTGATATACTCATTTTTACAGTTGAATAAAAACCTTTTATACCAGACATGTCTGCACCATATAATATTTCACCATTAACGGCAGGCGAATTATTTATAAGA
>ENA-OWPI01002132-OWPI01002132.1-marine-metagenome-genome-assembly--contig:-NODE-2132-length-19335-cov-2.372469_pt1 | contig 19335 bp, 9 predicted proteins | sample MGYA00238138_ERZ651775 | MGnify/ENA primary metagenome ERZ651775 (study PRJEB26906, sample SAMN06265043) | marine metagenome | isolation source: Helgoland LTER site | place: Germany:Helgoland, sampling...
CCTCCACGCGTCCCTTGGCCTTTTTCTTGTCCACTCGCGGTTTCTCACCCCCCGACGACGGGTGTACGCGGCCGGCCTTTTCTTGCCGGGCCGCATCGCGCGGGTCCGGGGGAAGGCTGCTGATGTCGGAGGACGTCGACGACGACGCCGTGGATCGGATCGAGACGGATCGTTTGTGCTGCGAGACGGCGAACGGCGGCGTCGCGGGCGTCGCGGGCGTCGCCGGAAACGACGGGCTCTTCGACGCGGACCTCTTCGTCGAGGACACAGTTGGGGAGTCGTCGATGGGGCTGTCTTCGATCGGGCTGTCTTCGGTGGGGCTGTCGTCGCCGCCGACGCCGCGATCGGAGTGTTTCGTCGGGTGGGGCGTGTGGTAGGGCGTGGGGGGTACCGTCGCCTCGTTGACGGCGGCTCCCAGCGCCGCCGCCCTCTCGAGCGCAGCCTCGGCGAGCCTCGCGGCTTCATCCGCCGCCGCCTTCGCGGCTCGAAGCGCGGCGGCCTCCGCCGCGTCCGCCGCGACCGCCGCCGCGATGGACGTGGGCGGGGCCGCGACGATGCTCAGCAGCAGGTGCGCGACGGCGGGGAGGTGTCGAAGCAGCTCGGCGCCGCCGGCGCCGGGCAGCTTCTCCAGCGCCGCAACCAAACCCCTAGCCGCGGACCGAACGTGGGATCGGGTGGACGCGACGTTCCCGCCGAAGCTCGCGGACGCGCCGCGGCGTCGCCCGCTGCCGCCGCCGCCTCTCATCCCCGACAGTTCTTCCGCGTGGTGCCGGATGTCCGCCTCAGCCGCGACGGCGATGGCGGCGTACGCGGCACCAATCTTTTCATCCGAGGTGTGCACGTTGGTGCACGCCCTGAGACGAAGGTGGACGCACGGTTTGCGATCCTCCCAGTACCGCATGTGCGCTTTCACGTTGCTCTGGAGGTACTTTGGGAGAAGCTCGGTGACGGCGGGGAGGCTAACCTCGCGGCCGCCGGCTGCTTCCGCGGCGGCGTCCTTGAGGCCGACGCGGGAGGCGGCGACCTCCTCGGCGAGGGTCTCGTCCGCAGCCGCGAGGGGCAGGATCGCGTGCCCCAGCGGCGCCTCCACGCCGCCCTTCGAACCCATCAACGTGCCCATCACCCCGCCCACCTCCGCGTCGCGCCCGTAGACGCTGAGCACGACGTGGTGTGAAGCCTTGAGCCTCGCGGGAAGTCGAACGCGAACCTCGTGGCTCCACGCGCCACCCTTAGACTTACCCGCGGACAGAGGGGTCCAGGACGCGGTCACGCATCGCTCGTTGGATACCTCCACGCCCAGCTCGCTGTCCACGTCCACCGATACGTCCATGGACGACGGCGAAGTCGGCCCGGGGGTGTCCGGGGTGTCCGGAGCTCGTCCGGTCGTCTCGCCGTTCACCGCGCCGTTCACCGCCGTACTCACGCGTCTCACCCCCGCGGTCGCGAGCTGGATCATGGGCAGCCCCGGCGCGTCGATCTCGAGGTCGTCCTCTCTGAGCTGCGCCTTGATCCGTATGTCTTTCCTGCGGCCAAAGGCGACGGCGTCGACGTACAAGAATAAATCTCGGGTCAGCCCGGGCTCGTCCGCCGCCGACCCGTCCCACCATCGCGCGGGGGTGGCCCTCGCCGGGGAGAACGCGCGCATGAGCGGGACACCGCGCGGGATACCCACGTTCGGCGGCAGCGGGGTCACCTCCACCGCGAACCTGCACCTGATGGGCTTGTGATTCTTAAGCGTGTGCGAGGTGGAGGAAGCCGCCTCCAAGAGAATCGCCTCGGTGTACGCCTCCTTGACCCGGTACATGCTGTCCACCGCCACGATCCCGTCCACGATCCCGGGCCGACCTTTAGCCATGATCGGGAGCACCGCCCACGCGATGATTCCCTTCGGAAGCTCGCCGCCGCTCGCGAAAGTCCCCGGCGGCGTTCCCTTGTCGAGCCGCTTCTTCTCCTTCGCGAGGTGCGCGGCAATCTCCTTGTCCGACTTGCGCGTGTACACCTTCGGGTCGATCCCTCCCGCCGCGGGCGTGAGGTGCGTGAGCTGCACGAGCGCCCGGACGCTCGCGGTCGCGGCGCGCGCGGGGATGGTGAACGCGCCGGTGGTGGACGCGGACCCGACGCCCGCGCCGCATCCGCTCTCGTCCCGCTCGCCCCCGCCCCTCGCGTGCTGGTTCCACGCGAAGTGCATATCCTCCGATATGCGTCCCCGCACGCCGTGCTCGGTGTTGAACGCGTTCTGGCCGAGGTCCACGAGCGCGATGTGTCCCTCCACCCGCTCCAACGCCCCCGCCTCGAAGCTCACGGCTCGGACGGTGATTGTGAAGCGGTGCTCGGCGGACCGAGCGCCGTCCGCGTCGATGGACGCGCGATGGGGCGAAGAGGGCGTCGATATTCCGCGCATATCCGCGCCGTACGTCGGCTCGCACAGCTGCATGAGGGGCAACGCGCCGACGTCCGGGCGCTCCCCCGGGCCCCGGTTTCTCTCCTTCGTCGCGTCGTCTTCGTCTTCGTCTTCTTCGTCGTCGGATCGCGACTCGCCGGTCGACGGCGGCGCGCTGGACGCGCCGGTCTCGCTGGATGGTTCGTCCGTCGCTTCGATGGGCACGTCATCGTCGTTCGATGGCGCGTAAACCTGGGGATCGAGCGGGATACGATCCGCCTGCGGTGGAGTTGGGAGGTCGATGTTAGCGCAAATCCAGGCTGGCGTAAAAAGCACAAACTTCGAGATGCGGGCGTGGAGGAGGGACTCGCCTGCTCGAACCCGGCAGCCTTGACGCGTATCCCGTCGCGCCTCCACGTCCCGTGGAACTGCTCGACGAGCGACGCGATGTGCGGGGCGTCGATCTCGTCCGCGACGAGGGACGGCGCGCTCGGACGTCTCATCACCGATGGAAGTCCGCCCGACGCGTCTTCCACCGCGAACGAGGAGGACGTCCCCGACTTGGCCGACGGCGACGGAGTGGTGACGAGCACCCCGTCGTCTTCCACCGCGTCGTCTTCCCTCTCTGAAGACATGCGCGGCCAACTCACGCCCGCGGTCGACACCCCTTCCGCTCAGAGGTGCTCCGACGACTTTGACCAACACTTGTTGGCACCCACCGTGAGCCTCGAGGCGTCCGAAAAGTTTCGAAACGACGGGATCGTTGGAAATCGTCAACCCATAAGCCGCGACCGATTCAGCAACACCAGGGTACATAAATGCTAATCGGCCCCAGACTAATTGCTGGGTGGTTTACGACACCTGTAATCCGAGTGGAGGCAGGGTGTTCGAAGGGCTTGGGTTTACGAACGGACCTCAGTCGCATACCGATCACGGCTCCGCTTCAAGCCAGTGGTCCGCAGCGGGTTCTTCCGGAGGGGAGAAGTCGTGGTGGATAGTGAGACGGGAATCGCATCAGGCGGGAAACCGAGCAGTGCAAACCGTCCGCCGCTGGCAGTGAAGGGATAGGCTGTGTGAGTGCTGCTGGGGAGTCTCCGAGCGTGGGTTCATGTTCAACGTGCATCCATCGAATGGAAAATTCCTTTTTTGTTCCCCACGTTGTCTGTCAGTAATTTAACCTAATCATGGTTAAGGAAACTTTTGGTTTTGCCAAACCGTAACCGATATTTCTATTTCGTCATGTATGGCCAACCAGTCAGAGCTCGAAGACCGCGCCGCGCGTATCTCCACCGACCAAAAGCCGCGCCCTTGGGAAGCGGGAAAGGCCGCAAGATTGCAAGATCCGCCAGGGTCGTGGTTGCCACTGTGAGGCACCATGCCGCCGGTGTTGCGACCGCGCACCCCCAAGAAGGGGGATGCACCGCGCGTCAAGACGCCGGGGTCGGCCAGGCCAGTGCGTCGCGAGTTCCGCAACGGCGCGCGAGCGGGGACGGGCGCGGAGGACCAGAAATGGTCGTTCGCCCTCAGCTCCAGTGGCTGGCTCTTTGTCTATTACGTCGGGGTGGTGAAGGCGTTGGCGGAGCGAGGATACCACAGGTACGACCCACGATCGGTTTTAACACCGCGCCACTCGATCGACAAGAACGCGCGCGCGCCCTCGCGCGTCGCCAAGGGACCCGCGCGGTGCCCCGCCGTCTTCCAAATTCAAGTTTTTCCCGCTCCACCGCTCGTTCGCCTTCCTCCCGCGCTGACCGTCACCCCCGAACGTCCCGCCGTCCCCTCACAGGAACTCGAAGATATACGGGACATCCGGAGGCGCCCTCACGGGATGCCTACTCTTCTTAGACATAGATCTGGACGCCCTCGCGGAGTACGCGTACATCTGCGCCGCGGAGGCACGCGCCAGCATCAAAGGCGCGTTCAAGCTCCGGGAGTACTGCCGCGGCGCCATCACGCAGTTTTGCACCGCCAACGCGCACGAGATTCTCCAATCGCGGTTCGAGGTGTCCATCACGCGCATCTTCCCGTGGTACAAGAACCTCCGGGTGAACAACTTCCCGTCGTACGACTTTCTCATCCAGTCGTTGATGTGCAGCGCGTGCATCACGCCCCTAGCGGGTTTTCCCATGTGGCTCAAAGGACACGGCTTGTGCTTCGACGGCGGGGTGAGTGACTTTCAGATCCTCAAAGGCCTGGCGCGCAACGGGACGTTCTGCAAGCTGCACTGCAGGAAGACCAACCCGGCGGACATCGTGGTGGTCTGCCCTTTCTACAGCTCCCGAGCTAACATCCGGCCCAGCAAGTACGTGCCCATCTGGTGGGCTTTTTACCCGCCGCCGCCGTACAAGATGAAGGAACTGTTCGAGCTGGGACAGAAGGACGCTCACGCGTGGTGCGATAAGCAGGAAGAGGCCGGGGGCTCGCCGGAGAAGGACTCGCCGAGGGCGACGTCGTCGGAGGGGTCGAGGTCGTCGGATGAGGACGACGACATGGAGTGGGAGTGGCAGCGCGAGAAGAAGGGCCCGGTTAGCAACGTCAAGGACCTCAGCCGCGAGTCCTCGGTGACGGCGGACGATGCGGACATGGAGCTCCAACCCGCGTCTCCCACCGCCGCGAACAAGGGGTTCACGGAGTGGGCGGCGGAGTGCCAGGAGTGGGCGTCGCTCAGCGCGGAGGCGGCGGCGAGGCGGGCCATGAACGCGGCGCGGGCGGCCAAGGACAAGGCGGAGGCGTTTGTCCACCACGAGGCTGAAGTTGTCCACACCTACGCGTCCGGTAAGTTCTGCCAGGCGCAGGCGGCGGCGGAGGCGATGCGACGGGTGGCGTCGAAGAGCAACCTGCCGGATATCGACCTGAATATTGATCCGCTGGATGAGGACGACGAGGACGACGCGGAGGAGGACGCGTTACCGCGGGGCCGGTTCCAGGCGCACAGGGTGCTGTTGAAGTCGATGGCGTGCCTCGTGATTTACCTGGAGCTCGTGGCTCAGACGCTGCTGAACGTGTGCGGGGCTGGCGCGGCGCTGTTGCTGCCCGGGGTGCGGTCGGGGAAGCTGCGCGAGAAGGTTTTCGAGTGCTGCCGACCGCTGCCGCGGGTGTTGCTGCAGCCGGTGCCGGGGGTGCGGAAAGGGGCGAAGATCGACGGCAAGACGGCCAAGGCGCTGGGTAACATCTCGGTGGCTTACCGCGTGCTGTGCTACTTGGTCCACATGGAGGTCCACTGCTGATTGACGTGTCGACCGAAAGGTAGCAACTCGAGACGAGACGGACTGACGAACTCATGAGGAGAACCATATTATCTTTCTCTACAACTTAAGAATTGATGTCAAACTCTAACACCGTAAACACCGATTACCACCAGGCGGGCTCGCCGCCGGTGCCCGCGACCCTGATGCCGTCCTTGCCCGCGATGATGACCTGGTAGGACATGTCGACGAAGAGGCCGTGGTCCACGACGCCGACGGTGTTCTTGAGCTCCTCGGCCGCCTTGTTGACGTCCTTGATGGGCTCCTTGAAGTGGAGGTCGACGATGTAGTTGCCGTTGTCGGTGACGGCGATCTCATCGCCGTCGGGCTTGTTGGTGGAGGAGGAGCCCATGCGGAGGACAGCCTCGCAGCCCGCGACGGAGGGAAGCGCGGCGATGGTGCGGAGGGTGTGCATGTGGCAGAACGGGGTGATCTCGACGGGGAGGGGGAACCCGGGGCCGAGGCCCTTGCACAGCTTGGAGTCGTCGACGATGACCACGAACTTCTTCGCCATGACCTCGACCATCTTCTCGCGGAGGAGGGCACCGCCGCCGCCCTTGACGAGCGCGAGGTTCGGGTCCACCTCGTCGGCGCCGTCGATGGCGACGTCGAGCACGGACTTCTCGTTGAGGGTGCAGAGCGGAATGCCGAGGGACTCAGCCTGCTCCCTGGTGCGCTCGGAGGTGGGGATGGCGATGATGTCCTTCAGCTCACCGGACTTGAGCTTCTGGCCGAGGCGCTCGACGGCGAAGTAGGCGGTGGAGCCTGTGCCGAGACCGACGACCATGCCGGACTCGACGTGGTCGTCGACGGACTTGTAGCCCGTCATCTGCTTGAGCTCATCCTGGGAAGCCATGGCGCGGGGAGCGACGACGGCGGAGCGAACGGCGGACTTGGACGCGACGCGGCGGTTGGCGGCGCGAAGGGGCGTGGCACGGAGGGAGACGGAGGAGGCGAGGAGGGCAGCGGGCATCGTGTCGCGGCGCTTTGCGTTGTGGCCAACGACGCTCCGATCGTGATCGGGTTATCCATCGGTCCAGTTGGCAGTTTCGTCACGCGCTCTCATTTTGCTTCGACTCGTGACACAGGCAAAACGGTCACGTAAGGACGATTATTTCGAAATACACTCACTGTACACAAATCCGTATGAACATCGGTGATCACAAAAATGGCGAGTTAATGGTTGACGGTTATTCCAAAACATCGAAAAGCGCCGAGGCTGTCCACTCACTATCCCGCGCCGGGAGTGGTGCGGTGGGACGATGAGCGACTCCCCGGGCGAGGTCCCGGGCGTCGGGGAACCTCCGAGGTACGTCCGGTTCCTCCAGCACCTCGTGGCGGAGGGCGGATACGGCCTGGACGAGTCGCACGCGCTCGTGGGTGTGAAGGAATGGAGAGAAGCGGAGGTGGTCGGGGCGCTGCTGAGGAACGTCAAGGAGCGCGCGCCGGACGCGGTGGTGGGGCGCATCTTCACCGCGGTGAACCAGGCCGGTCTCGTGGTGCTCGTGGGTGAAGCGGGTGAGCCCGACGAGGAGGACGATGACGAATTCTTCATCCCGGAGACGACGAGCGACGGTGCGACGAACGGCACTGAGATCTCATCAGCCGCCGCGGAACGAGCGCCGCGGCGCAGGGTCCTGACCGACTGCCACATCTCCGCGTGCACCCTCGACCAGCCCGTCAACCTCGGCGCCCCCGACGGTCGCAACGCGCGCGCGGTGTTCCTCGTCATGGTCCCCGAGGTGGACTTCACCGCGACCTGGGCGGAGGGCCTCGGCAGGTTCGAGTGCCTTCGCACAATCAAGACCGCGTTTCAACGATTCGCCGCGCGAGGGACGTTCCTGAAGACGGTGTACGCCGACGAGCGTAACCTGGAGACCACAACCGCGCGGCAGAAGTTCGCGGACTTGCTCTCTAAGAGCGGCGACGGCGACGAAGGCGAAGGCGAAGGCAAGGATGCCGAGCTCGGAAAGTCTTCGGGGAGGATGTCGTCCAAGGCGCGAGCCACGAACCGGCCGACGTCGCCGAAGATGTCCACCGGCACGAGCAGCATGGCGCGCAGCATACTTACGCCGTCCACGAAGACGACGAAGCTTCGACCCGCCGACCTGGTGGACGCGTTGAGAACGTCGGTGGATATTTGGGCGGATCACGAGCAGCGGCGGCTGTTGCTGCTCGCGGACGAGACCGAGCGTTCGACGGACGTGACGTCCATGTACCAGTGGACGGGTAGGCTGTGCGGCGGGGTGATCGACGACGTCACCAACAGGTGGGCGCCGCTGTTTTATAGCGACTGGATAGACGGGATCAGCGTGAAGACGGTGAGCGCGTCGCTGTTGATGTTCTTCAACTGCCTCGCGCCGTGCATCGCGTTCGGGGCTTTGACGGCGATATCCACGGACAACAAGATGGGCACGATGGAGTACCTGGTGGCGCAGTCCGTGGCTGGTGTGGTGTGGTCGATATTCGCGGGCCAGCCGGAGATTGTGCTGCGGACCACGGGCCCGAGCACGGTGTTTCTGATTGAACTGGCCAAGGCGTGCGAACGCGACGGGTACCCTTTCATAACCGCGCTCGCGTGGACGGGGATATGGAGCGCCATGTTCATGATCGCCATCGCGTGCCTCGACGCGTGCACGCTGATGCTCCGCAACTGCACCAGGTTCACGCAGGAGATTTTCGGTTTGTTTGTCTCCGCGATTTTCATCCAATCCGGCGGATCCGCTCTGGTGTCGTACTTTGAGTCGGACGAATACGACCTATCGCAGGCGCTCTTCTCCCTGCTGCTCGGTCTACTGACCTTACAGCTCGGTCTGTGGGCGCTGCAGGTGCGGACGTCACCGTTTTTGTTCCCGACGATGCGCGAGCTCACCGCGGACTTTGGCGTCGCCGCGGCAATCGCGGTGGGCACGTTGACCGCCTGGGGTAGCGGGGTGCGGGGCATGGAGATGCTCAATATGGCGTCCAAGATCGAACCCGCGGACGGCAGGGGAAGCTGGGTGGTTGACCTGTACGACGGCCCGGCGCACCTCAAGTGGCTCGCCATCGTGCCCGCGCTTTTACTCACGGCGCTGATGTACGTCGAGATGAACATCTCGTCTCTGCTGGCGAACAAGCCCGAGAATAAGCTCATCAAGGGACCCGCGCACCACCAGAACTTCTTGGTCATGGCGCTCATCACGCTGGTATTCGCGCTGTTCGGACTACCGCCGATGACGGGCTCGCTGCCGCACTCGCCGCAGTTTATCCGCGCGCAGTCGGACGTCGAAGAGATCACGGTTGGCGGCGAGACCCGAACCAACGTGATCTGGGTCCGCGAGAACAGGCTAGCGCCCCTGCTCGTGCACGTGCTGATGTCACTGACGATCGTCATGGCGCCGGTGCTGCGTGAGATCCCGATGGCTGTGCTGTACGGGCTGTTTCTTTACATGGGGATCACGGGGCTGGCGACTTCGCAGCTGTGGACGCGGATGAAGATGATCGCGATGGACCCGAGGCTGTTACCGCCGACGCACTACGTCAGAAAGGTGCCGCTGACCCGGGTGCACGCGTTCACCCTGGTGCAGATGTGCTGCTGCGCGGTGCTGCTCGTGGTGAGGCAGACCCCCGCGGCGCTCTTCTTCCCGCTCTTCCTCGGCGCGCTGATGCCGCTGTGATACATGCTGACGCACGAGGGCGTCTCGCTGTTCACCCCCGAGATGCTCAAGATGCTGGACATGATCGCCGAGGGTTCCAACGCCGAGACCGCGGCGGATATCGGCAGGAAAGAGGACGAGGATCACCTGACGATCAGGGGCAAGGTTACTGATTTCGAAGGGTCGGTGCAGGGCGGCGCGCGAAGGCGATCCAACTGGAGTTCCAGGCGTAACTCGGTCATGCTGGACCTCGCGGAGGTGGGCCCCGCCATCAACGGCGCCGAGCTCTTGGTGGAGCGCGGCGAAGGTTCGGAGCCAAAGTCCCCAAAGTATACGTAGAACGAACCAACGATGTAAATGATTAGCACATAAAAACGAATCGAGCCTACGCCCACGCCCGGGCCCGCGCCGCCGAAGCCGAAGCCGAGTCAGCCGAAACGGAGAACGTCGCCGTCGGGCGACCTGAACGCCCCCCCCGGCTTTGGCGAGAACGGCGTCCTGGCCACGTGCCGCACCCCCTCCGGCGTCGGTGTCCTGAGCGGCACGCTCGTCTGCGCCACGGACTTTGGAACCCGTCGCATCCTCCGCCCGAATATCCTCAACGGGAAGAACCAACCGAAAGCGTTGCGCAACGTCCAAGCCGCGGGCACCCCGAACAATAGCGCCATCGCCAGACGAACCGTCGTCACCGTCACGTGCGGCGCGATCACCTCAACCTTGCCAGCCTCCTTCATGGCGAACGTCTCAACCTCGGCGAGGATCCTGATCGCGGTCGCGAGGGCGGCGGTGCCGGCGGCGACGATCGTCTCCGCTACGGCTCTCGCGCCGTCGCCCGCGAGGGGCGCAACCTTCTCCGCGAGGGACCCCATCGCGCCGCTCGCGGCGGTGATCAGCGGCTCCGCGGCGTCGTGGAGCGCCGTGGTGAACTCCAGCACGTAGCCCGGCGCGATGACGCTCGCGTAGGACGCGAAGGTCTTCACGGCCGTGGCGCCGCCGATCGCGACGCGCGCGATGGACTTGGCGCCGATGCGAATGAGCGCGGCGATGAGCTCGGTGGCGTCGGGCGGAGTGGCGGACGTCTTGGCCATGAGCTGCTCCTCCAGGCTGGCGACCTCGCTCAACAGCGCGCTCTTATCCTTGAGCGCGGTCTGGTACTTGTCGCTGAGCTCCTTGAGCCTGACGCTCGCGTCATCGTACTGCGGAGAAGGGTCGGGGGAGGGACGGGTCAGATGGGGAAGTGTGTTTTGGGGCGCAGATCTGACGGGAGGTGGTGGCGGGCGGTGGCGAGGCATGCCCTCGGTTCGCGGCTCACCTGCGCCTTGCACTGCTCGAGCTCGGGATGCTCGGTATCTTGGCACGTGGCCACCGCCAAAAGGGCGGCGAACACCGCGACGGTCAGCAGTCGTGCGCGCATCATCGTTGTGTCGTTGTGTGTGTCCACGCTGGCTGATCAAGGCTGCACCCAAGAACTTCGAGACAGTGCTTAGTAGCGCCGGTGGGTAGGGGCCCGGGCTCGTGAGGGGGTGTCGCGATGGATAAGGCACGCTCAGCGCCCGAAAGGAAAGGACGGAGACGACGAAGGGTGAGGGTCGGCGCCGCCGCTATCCTGGTGCGTACCCCGGCGCTCTCGGACCCCAACGCCCCGCCTCGATCGACCCATCGATCCTCATCCCACGAAATTCGGCATCCAAAGCTCACCCCCCGTCCCCTCTCCCTTTCCCCATGACCCGCAGTCGATTCTATCGTGCGCGCTTGCGTACGGGTACCTCACGCGCGACGACGACGGCGGCGTGGGCGTCGAGAACGGGGTCAAACCCGGAAGACTGAATCACATACCGCGTGAGGTTCCGTCCGCACAGGGCACCGCGACGCCCTCGCACTCGAACGGCGCGGGCGTCGCGAACACGCACGATCCCACGGTGAACTTCGGGCTCGATTTCGACGAGAACGCGGACCCACCCAACGCGCCGCCTCCCCCCCCGACGCGCGTGACCACGACCACGGCGGTCCGGCGAAGTCCCCCGGTCCCGAAGCGAGCATCCGTCGAGGAAGTCGAGGATCGGGGCGAGTACCGGTTCGAGGTGCTCCCGCCGCCCGTCGTCGACGGCTCGGTGACCAACCTGCAGGAGGTGGACCCGTCCAAAACGGACCACCCGAAGTGGATGCGGGACATGTGGAGCGAGAAGGTCCAGGCGGTGGACAAGAACGTCATAGACAAGGAGCTCGAGGCTAGGCTGGAGAACAAGCCGACCGAGCTGTCGCACGTGGGACCCGGCGAGGAGCTCTTCGTGACGTTCGGCACCGCGAGCGTGACTGACTTTGTGCAGAACTGGGTGGAGTCCGCGAACGAGCTCGGGCTCTCGCCGCTGTTCGTGGGTGCGTTGGACGAGGACATGTACGAGTGGTGCAAAAAGAGAGGGGTGCCGTCCATGCTCCTCAAGGGAAACACCGTCTTGAAAAACCGGGGCCAGTCGTTCATCACCGCCGGGGACAAGTCCTTCAAAAAGATGGGGACGGTCAAGACCAAGTTCATCCAGGACCTCCTCGAACTCGACATCGCGCCGATCCTCACGGACGCGGACGTGGTGTGGCTCAAGGACCCTCGGCCTTACTTCAAACGGGGAACCTACTTGACCGCAGACGTTCTCGTCAGCACCGACTGCATCGACGTCCCGGCTGATAAGAAGGACGCGAACGGATGCTCTCACGTCAACTTCAACACCGGCGTGCTGCACTTTCGACCAACGGACGCCGCCAAGGCTTTCGTGCAGACGTGGAAGACGAAGGTGGCGACGTCGACGATCGCGTGGATGAGGGACCAGCCCGCGTTCAATCTGATCACGCACGAGGGCGTGGGAGGGCACTCGTTAGACCCGGCGGTGTCCGTGCCCAACGACAGGCGTGGCACCGAGGGGCACCGCATGGTGTACTGGGCGGCGAACGCGTCGATCCGGCTCGGCGTGCTGCCCAACTGGCTGTTCGGCAACGGCCACTCCTATTTCGTGCAGTGGCACCACCTGACGCACCCGGAGGACGGGGAGCCGTTCAGCGTCCACCTCACGTACCAGTACGGAGACACCGGCGCGTACGCGTTCGGTAAACGCGAGCGGATGCGACAGGCGGGGATCTGGCGGAGCGACCCGAAGGAGTACTGGGAGGAGGGTAAGTACCTCGTGGTATCCGACGAGGGATCGCAGGTTGACTTTTCGAAGGATTCGTCGTCCTCCGCGGAGACGGTTGGATCGGACAGAACCGCGTACAGGACGGCGATCGATCGACACCTCAGGGAAGATAAGCTCCGAAGGACCACGATACGTAACGCGCTGGCGCTCGCCAGGTCCCTGAACCGCATCCTCATCCTACCCGCCGCGAGGTGCTACTGCGACAAGATATGGAACAACCTCAACGCGTGTCGAGCGCCGGGCGCGGAGTCCTTCACGCTGCCGTACGCGTGCCCCATGGACCACATATACGACCTGCCGTCGTGGTTCAACCCGGGGATGCCTGAGTTCCGCGAGCCGGGGTTCTTGGACGACCCGAGGGTACCCGCCGCGATCAAAACGTCCATCGGGCGAGTCGTCGTGGATCGAAACGGGGACACGAGGGCCATTGAACCCGCCCGGGAGGTCGACGGCGAACACGCCATCGAGTTGAAACACGGCTTCACCGTCCCGGACGCGAAGCTCGCGCTTAAACCGTTGGAAGACAAGCGCGTGATCGAGGTTGACTTTCTGGGTAACGAGGGTACGTTCTGCGGGTTCGGGAGCGACGTGAAGGACAAGGAGTTCGATCGGATCGTGCGGCATCCGCTCACCGCTAACCAGTACTACTGCTTCACGGAACTTTGGGAGGACCAGGGAGCGCCGAGGGGCGGCCGGAACGGTCCGTACGAGCCGCAGGTGGTGCTGAGGCACTGCGGGATGATGGAGGATGACTTCAAGCGCGCGGGTAAGGTGCACGCGGGGGTGGTGGAGCACATCGACAAACCCGACGGCGGGTGCTCGTGCGAGTGGGGCTTCGGGTCGCCGCGGGGTTTGGCGGAAATCTCGAAAGATGAAAGCGTCTGCCCGACCGGATCCGACTCGACCGTTTAATCAGACTACTAGTTCGAAACCTAAGGTGCTTGGGGTACCTAACACGCGCCACCCTCGCCGTCGTTCGGCGCGTCCGGGAGCTCCTCATCTTCCCTCACGGGTTCGCTGACGAGCGCGGAAGCCTGCGCGTTTGGTGGCCTTTGCGACTGCGGTTGCCGAAACCCGCCGCGCATCGCCCACGGCGCCTTCCCGTCGCCCCCGCGCATGGAGTCCGCCACCATGCGTCCCACCTCGCGTCCCACGCCCGCGCCCACGAGCCCGGGGTGTAGCCCGCCCGCGGCGGCACCCACTCCCGCGCCCGCGCCCGGGAACCGTCCTCCGTCGGCTCGGTTGGCTCGGTTGAACACCTTGCCCGACCTGGGCGCCTTCTGCTGCGCCTGCGACGGGGGCGGCGGCTTGAACGCGTACCTGTCGCTCTCCCACTCGTGGTTGATCTCGTGTGGCTTGGGTTTGGGTGCGCCCGGCGGTGGGCTGGGTGGTTTACCCCCGCCGCTCAGTCGCACGCGCACCTCGCCGTCCGCCTCCATCACCTCGTGCACCCGCTGCTTCTTCGGTAGCGTGCACGTCTTCCTCGACATGTCCTGGTAGAGCCTCTCGCCGGAGGACATGGATATCTGGTAGTGGTGCCACGGGCAGGTGATGCACGCGCCGTGTCCAGCCACGTCCTCTATGTCGCCGTGCAGTAAGGGCGCGCCCATGTGGTAGCACGTCGCGTCGAAGGCGTAGAGCCTGCCGCCCGAGCGAGCCACGACGAGGTATCGGCCGTCCGCCGTGATCTGCACCCGCGCGTTCTCCCGTGCCAGCTGGTCGCTCTTGGCCACGACGTGCCACTCCCCTGATCCAGAGGGCCCTACGTCCATCGCATCCGCGTCCGTGGACGGCACAGAACACGGCCCGTCCATCGCATCGGCTCGCCCTCGCTCCGCCCAGAAAAATGGCCGGCTCGAATCTTTGCGGTCCACTTTTGGTCGCGCGGGGGACACGGGCAGCACGCACCATGCCGGTCCAGCACGACACCATCGCCCCGCATAAGTCGCACCACGTCGCCGCGAGCGCGGAGGTGAAGGAGAGCGACGCAGAATACCTGGCGAAGCACGATATCCGCGCGCTCATGGCGGACATGCTCCAGGAGATCGTCGTCGAGAAGCCCGTCTTGCCGGTGCAGTTCATGATCGACTACCTCGCGGTGGGCTCGTCGCTGTGCCAGCAGGACAAGTACGGCCTGAGCATGATGAGACGGGCGCGGCTGATGAAGATCTTCAAGGCGTGGGACAAGAAGCAGGACGGGACGGTGGACCTCAAGGAGCTCAGGGCGTTCACCGGCAAGCACGGGGGAAACGCGGTCTCCAGGGATGAGCTGAAGGACATCTTCATGGACATGGACGAGAGCGGCGACAGCAAGGTGGACGAGGACGAGTTCCTCAAGTTCTTCTCGCTCAGCGTCAAGCGGATGGACGACGACGAGTTCGAGCAGATGATCAAGGACATGCTGCAGTAAGGGGACGGTTGCGCTGGAGCCCGGGAGTGTATTTTAAAACAAATGCCAGATTTGGCACGGTGATGTTCGCGGGTCCCTTCGTGAGTTCACAGAAGGTGAACGATGTGTGTCTCCCTTGCCAATCGCGTTTGTCACGGTGCTATGGGTCAGTGTTGTTACAGTTCTACGTCAGAAGATGCCGTTCTGGGACCCCGCCCAGTAGCACCACACGAGCCCTATGCCCGCCCACATCCCAAAAGGTAGCCGCTTGAACCCTCCCTCGGTCCTCTTGGACATGCTCCTATAGACCGCCGCGGACGTGGACAACGCCAAAGGTAGCAGCAGAGGCCCCGCCTGCAGCATGACCTGATTGAACGACGCGGAATCCTCGGTCGCCCGCACGGCAGTCCCCGTCCTTCCCACCCTCTTCGAAGCGCTGATGTCCCGACTTTGACTTTGGGGTCGCCGAAGGTGACTTCCCACAGACCCTCGGCCGTCGCCCCCCCCGGTAAGCCTCGGGGTTAGTCGCACATGCACGTGGATGGCTCCCGCGCACCCACCCACCATCGTCCCAAGCGGTACCGTCTCGCTCGCCTCTCGAAGTGGCTCGGAAACGAATATTTCGGTGCCCTACTTTCGGACACGCATCCCTAAAGTTGCCCACTTCACCGTGCCGCATAGTCCGACATGCGAGACGACGTTCAGGTGAAAGAGGAAGAGGGCGTATCGCCCCCTCGGGGTCGCGACCGTTCCCGTTCTCGGTCGCGCTCACCCAGGCGCAGGAGCTACTCGCCAGACCGAGGCGGGCGCCGAAGGAGGGATTCAAGGGATCGACGTCCGAGGTCGAGGTCGAGGACGCGTGGACGGGGCCGGTCCTGGTCGCGCTCTCGCTCCCGATCTCCCCGTGGCTACCGCCGTAGATCGCGCGGGAACTCCAGGTCCCGATCGAGGTCGCGATCGCCGCGCCGACGCCGACGATCCCCGCCCCGCGGAGGACGGGACTCAATGCGCCCGCCGCCCGGCCCCCCGCGGGTCAAGGCTGAGGCCGAGGAGGCCATCCCTTGCGCAGGGTACGAGGGACGCATCATCGGCAAGGGCGGTGAGACCATCCGCCGGCTCCAGGAGGAGAGCGGTGCGAGGATATCCATAGACCGAGGCGCGGGGGAGTGCGTGGTGTCCGGCACGACCGAGCAGGTCATCCTCGGCTCCGCGGCGGTGAAGAAGGTCATCGCGGAGGCGGGCGAGAGGGGCGGCGGCGGCGGCGGTGGCGGGGGAAGATTCGTACCACCGAGCGGACCGTTCGAGGCTGAGGAGTCGATCGCGTGCGACGGGTCCGAGGGGCGGGTCATCGGCAAGGGCGGCGAGACCATCCGTCGGCTGCAGGAGGAGACGGGGTGCAGGATCGACATCGAGAAGGGTTCCGGGACCTGCGTGGTCAAGGGAACCGCCGCGGCCGTTCGTCTCGGCGTTGCGGCGGTCAGGAGGCAGATCGAGGAAGGCGACGGCGGCCCGGGTGGGTTCAAGCGGAAGAGGGAGTCAGAGGATGAGCCCATTGACTCGGCCGCCATGTACGGGCGAGAGCTCGCGGCGCGAGAGGAGGACGACGAGCCGAAGCCGCCGCCGATTGAGCCGGACTTTGGCCTCTCCGGCGCGCTCGCCGCGGAGACCAACACCGTGAACGGCGTCACCCTGGTGTACACCGAGCCGCAGGAGGCGAAGAAGCCGACGGTGCGGTGGCGTCTGTACGTGTTCAAAAACGGGGAGCTGCAGGGGGACCCGATCAAGATCCACCAGCGTTCGTACTACCTCCTGGGCCGGGAGCGCAAGGTGGTGGACATTCCCACGGACCACCCGAGCTGCAGCAAGCAACACGCGGTGATCCAGTTCAGGGCGAGGGACGTGATGGACGATGATACGGGGGACATGACGCAGCTCGTGACGCCGTACATCCTGGACTTGGACTCCACCAACGGGACGCACCTCAACGGAGAGAGAATCGACCCGAGGAAATACTACCAGCTGCTGGAGAAGGACACGGTGGTGTTCGGGCAGAGCACGCGCGAGTTTGTGATCCTCAACGAGGACAGCACGTGATTGTTCATCTTATTCAATGTTGCGATGATCAAATGGTTGAATCATGGTTTAGTTATCCCAGGACATCTGCGCGTAAGGGTCAGCCTCCTGCTGCGCGGGCTCCTGCTGCTGCGGCTGCCCTTCCTCCTTCGCGACGAGGAGCTGCCTACCCTCACCCTCCCCGTGCGCCCACACGACCGCCTGCTCGTTCTCGGCGACTTCACCGCGGAGGATGGCCTGAGCCAAGGACGTCTCCAGCAGGTGCTGCACCGCGCGCTTCACCGGCCTCGCGCCAAAGCTGGGATCGTAGCCAGCCTCGCAGAGCATCTGAAGCGCCGACTCGTCCACGCGCAGGCCAATCTTGCGGTCCCGGAGCCTACCGCGCACGCGCTCCACTTGCTGCTCGACGATCTTTCGTACCTGGCTGAAGTCCAGCGGATCGAATACGATGTACTCGTCGACGCGGTTGACAAACTCCGGTCGGAAGTGCCCGCGGACAGCCTCCATCACCCTCTCCCTCCTGTGAGCCTTGGCGCCGTCGCTGTTGTCGTCCATGCCCTCGAGCACGAACTGCGAGCCGATGTTCGACGTCATGATCAGGATGGCGTTCTTGAAGTTCACCACCCGTCCCTGGCTGTCCGTCACGCGGCCGTCGTCCAGGATCTGGAGCAGCACGTTGAAGACGTCGCCGTGCGCCTTCTCCATCTCGTCGAAGAGGACGACGCTGTAAGGCCTGCGTCGCACAGCCTCCGTGAGCTGGCCACCTTCCTCGAAGCCGACGTAACCCGGGGGCGCGCCGATGAGCCTGGACACCGCGTGCTTCTCCATGTACTCGCTCATGTCGATTCGGACCATGGCCTCCTCCGTGTTGAAGAGGAAGGTGGCGAGCGTCTTGGCGAGCTCCGTCTTGCCCACGCCGGTGGGACCGAGGAACATGAAGGACGCGATGGGACGGTTGGGATCGGACAGACCCGCGCGCGAGCGCTGGATAGCCTCCGTGACTGCCTGCACCGCGGTATCCTGGCCGACGACGCGCTTGTGCAGCTCGGCGGGTAGGTTGAGGAGCTTCTCGCGCTCGCCCTCCTGGAGCTTGGAAACCGGGATGCCGGTCCACTTGGAGATGATATCGGCGATGTCCGCCTCGGTGACCTCGTCGCGCAGCAAGTCGCCGCCCTGCGCCGCCGCGGCGTCCATCGCAGCCTCCGCCTCGAGGAGCTCACGCTGCAGGTTCATCAGGCTGCCGTACTTGAGCTCGGCGGCTTTGTTGAGGTCGTAGTCGCGCTCCGCCTGCGACACCTCCGTCTGCACCGCGTCAATCTCCTCCTTGAGCTGCTGAACCGCCGCCAGCTTGGCCTTCTCCTGCTCCCACTGGGACGTGAGCGTGTCCTGGCGGACCGTCAACGCCGCGAGCTCGGAATCCAGCCGTTGCAGACGCGCGGACACGTTGCTCTGGTCCGTGGGCCTGGACCCCGCGGGGCGGCGAAGCGAGAGCTGCTCCATCTGAAGCTTGAGAATCTCGCGGTCAATCTCGTCCAGCACGGTGGGCTTGGACGTGATCTCCATCTTGAGCTTAGCCGCGGCCTCGTCCACGAGGTCGATGGCCTTGTCGGGGAGAAACCTGTCGGCGATGTAACGGTCCGAGAGCACCGCCGCCTCGACGAGCGCGTTGTCGCTGATGGAAACCCCGTGGTGAATCTCGTACCTCTCCCTCAAGCCGCGGAGGATGGAGATGGCGTCCTCGACGGATGGCTGGTCGATGAGAACCTTCTGGAACCTGCGCTCGAGCGCGGGGTCCTTCTCGATGTACTGGCGGTACTCGTCGAGGGTGGTCGCGCCCACCATGCGGAGCTTGCCGCGTGCGAGCATCGGCTTGAGCATGTTGCCGGCGTCCATCGCGCCCTCGGCCTTGCCGGCACCAACCATGGTGTGTAGTTCGTCAACAAATAGAATGACCTGACCCTCTTGTTTTGAGAGGTCGGATAACACTGCTTTTAACCGTTCTTCAAATTCGCCGCGGTATTTGGCACCCGCTACGAGAGCGCCCAGGTCGAGCGACATCAGGCGCTTACTGCGCAGGCTTTCGGGCACATCGCCATTGACGATGCGCTGCGCCAGACCCTCGACGATGGCGGTCTTGCCGACTCCGGGCTCGCCGATCAGCACCGGGTTGTTTTTGGTCCGCCGGGACAGCACCTGCACGGTGCGCCGGATTTCTTCGTCCCGTCCGATAACGGGGTCGATTTTGCCGGAGCGTGCACGGTCGGTCAGATCGGTCGCGTATTTGTTCAACGCGTCGTAGGAATCCTCCGCGGTGGCGCTATCGGCCGTCCGCCCCTTGCGCACGTCCTCAATCGCCTTGTTCAGCGATTGTGCCGTCACGCCTGCCTTTGACAGCGCATCGGCGGACGGTGTGCCGGTGGCAAGCACCAGC
>ENA-OWPI01002133-OWPI01002133.1-marine-metagenome-genome-assembly--contig:-NODE-2133-length-19325-cov-6.353180_pt1 | contig 19325 bp, 11 predicted proteins | sample MGYA00238138_ERZ651775 | MGnify/ENA primary metagenome ERZ651775 (study PRJEB26906, sample SAMN06265043) | marine metagenome | isolation source: Helgoland LTER site | place: Germany:Helgoland, sampling...
AACATTTTCATATTGTTAGTTTGTTCTTCATTAGGTGTATTGTCTATACCGTATCTTTTAGCTGTGTTTGAATGTGTCGCTTCAGCAAAAGTTATATGATCGCTTATTTTCATAATTAGAATTTAAAGTTAATACCTGTCTTTACGACCTCTATCTTTCTATCCCAGTATTTTTGTATTGCTACTTCTGTAAATAATCCTATTTTTTTATTTAGTTTAATTCCAAACTGTCCACCGACAGAGTAATCTATCCAATTATCTTTACCAACATATGATTCATATGAATATTTTTCTTTCCACTCTTCGCTTGCTGTGGTTGAGTGTAATGGTAATATATTTCCGTATATATGAAACCAATGAGATTTACGATAATGATAATAATCCATACCAATTATAGCACTTAAATTAGCGTAACCTCCGCTAGTAGCTTTTAACTGATCTTCATTATATATATTAACTAATTGACTATATATATTATTTCTGTAATCAAGATCTGAATTAGAAATTAATGTTCCTTGATTATCGTACCAAAAATAATCATAACCTGTTTCACCAGTAATAATATTTGTCCATTCATAAGGAGCATCAGTATGGTTAAAATAATCATAACTTAAATTCCACCATTGGTTTTCTTCTAAGTACGACTGAATTGGATTCATACCATAAGGCTTTTCATAAGTTCTATATATACCACCAATTGATAAACTAAACTTTCCACCTATTGGTAATCTAAACCTTACATCTGCAGATCTATAATCTAAATCTACTAACTCATTTTTAGTTTCTTCTATTTTTATTATATAGTTTTTAGCTAAATATCTTAAAAATATCTTAGAGTTTTCAAACTTAATACCTTGCTGCTCGCCTTTAGATAACTCAAATAAATATTCTAAACCATTAGTATTACCTTCGTTGCTTTTTTGTCCTATATTAGTTTCTGTACCATCATAAAATCTATCTTTATCTTCATAATCAAAAAATGCTAATTTTCTTAAACCAAAAGTATAAGTAGCATCATTAGGAACTCTAGGTGTAGTTTCTTGTAACTCATTACCCTGTGTTACATAAAATGTTTTTGTAGGTTGTAAAGCATTACTTTGATCATAACTAGCGTACAATGTACTGTATTTAAATATGTCTTTTAAAAATTGAGCGTTAGCATTTAAGCTAAACATCATTATTAGTAATAATAAGTTTTTCATTAATTTCCTTTTTTAACACTTCTTGTAACAACAGGACGTGTATAGTTAGTACTTGGTTTTGAATTATAACTTGGTCTAGAATTAAAACTAGGTTTGCTATTAAAGCTAGGTTTGTTGTAACTAGGTTTATTATAAATAGGTTTTGGCTTGTTATAATTAACTCTTGGCTTTACAACTGGTTTGTAACTTACAACTGGTTTCTTATTTAGAATCAGTCTAGATCTTTTTGGTTTAGTTATTATATTGTTTTTAATACTATTTCTTCTGCTAGAATTATAAACTACATTATAACCTTGATTGTTAAAAGGTCCTTGTGTCCAAGGTCTCATGTAGTAATCCCAGTAATTCCATGGTCTATAAAAATGAGAGTAATAAGAATAATAGTTGCCATGATAAAAATTAAAATCTAACCACAAAGGTCTCATACCCCAGTAACCATAATTATGAGCAAAATAAAATCTTGGTGTTATTGGTTTAATAACAAAACGTATAATATTAGTATCATAATTGCTAAACATAGAAACATCTGTTGTCTCAGTTACAAGCATAGTATCATTAACATATTGATAACTTCCACAACTACATAGTAGCATAACTAATAATATAAGTTTCTTCATATTTTAAAATTTATTTGATTGTAATTCGTTTAAATGTTTTTGCAACTGTTTAACAGTATCTTCCGGTAACTCTAGTGACATACCGCCATCTATTCTAAAAACAACATCACCATTATTATATATTATAACAGTTGGTAAATATTCTACTTCTTCTTCTTTAAAAAACTTACCATGTTCGCTTATAAATAAAGTATGTGTGTTAAATTCTTTAAATTTTTTTAATGATATTTGTTTGTCAATTAAAAACTTAGCGCTAAACTGTACTACGCTAATGTCTTCTTTATATTGGCTAAAGCTTAAGCTTGTAAATAAAAGCCCTATTATTATTATCACATGTTTCATGGTCTTTTTTGTATTTCATACAATCTTGCGTCTAAAGTTTTCATCATTTCTTTTATTTCATCAACATCTTTTTCAATGTTATCAACCTGTTCTATTACTTTTTCTACGTTAGATCGTATCAATTCATCTTTGTATTTAAACTCAATGCTAGATATTTCAGGCTTAGGTTCTGTCATAGCGATAGCTATATCAGACTTTAAAGTAAAATAAGTTGTAGCTAGTGCTATAGTAAATCCTACTATTGTACCTATAGTTTTAAGGTCAAGTGTTACTTTAGTTTGTTCACCTATTTCTTGTGCCATTATTTTTTCTCTTTTAGTTCTTCAATTATTGATATAAGTTTTTCTACATCTTTCTGTAGGTATTCAATTCTTAAATCCTGCTTAGCGTCATCTGGCAAAGCGCCCATTTCGCCTCTGGGCCATTTTATTCTAAACTCATCGTTTAGTGTTTGATTGTATTCTAGTCTAACTAGTTGGCTGTCTATGGTGCTTATCTTAGCTGTTAAGTCAAACCATATACCCGCTATAGATACAATACCTGCTATTATACCTATTAATGTTTTTATGTCAAGTTTTACCTGTGACTTGTCTGATAACTCTTCCATTATTTTGAAAGTTTTTTTGCGTTTTTCTTAACTCTTCTTTTAATTAACTTCATAGCTTTGTCATCAGTTTCGGTTATTTTACCTTCTGCGTAAAGCTCTTCAGTAGCTTTTTCGTGAGCCGCTTGTTTATCTGTATTGTCAGGTGTTCCGCCAAATTTAGTTTCACGTAAAGGTGATCCGTAAAAGTTTGGTATTTTTATTCCTTCCATTTTATTTTTTATTTTCGCATTCGCATTCGTAATTCTTAAACATTAATTTATACATTAATGAGTTCCAAAGTTTTTTAATTTTTACCATAATCTTTTAATTTATTGGTTTACAATCAGGTACTGTTCTGTTGCCTTTCTTTTTGTAAGTAGGTTTACCATCTACAATGTTACTGTAACCTGTCCAGCAACTTGTTTTCTTTTTATCCAAAGGGCTAATCATTTTAATACCAGAACCTTTGTTTATTTTATCATAAAGTTTTGTTGCTCTACGTTTTTGACCTTTTGTACCGTGGTCTTGTATAAACTCTCCAACTTCTTGCTTACCATCTTCAATATCAACAGTGTTACCTTTTTTCTTACCCATGCGGTCTAGTTTTTTTTGTAATCTTTTTTCTGCACCCATTATTTTTTGTTTTTTTCTTGTAATTCAATTATTTTTTTAACCCTTGCTTCTTCGTATTTTAAAGCTTTTATCTGTTGTTTAGTAAGTCCTAATTCTAACAACGTTTCTTTTTGCTGTTTAGTACTAGTTTCTTTTTTCATTTTTAATACTTTATCTCTAAGTATTGTTTGTGGCGTTTGAACTTCTTTATCTTCAACACCGTAGTAAGGTAAACCAAGATCCCAAGCTGACCAACCCATAAGCAAAGCAACTTTTTGCCATTTAGCAGAACTATCACTTGTTACAGCTCTTAAGTTGTTTATTTTTTGTATTGCTCTGTCAAGTGGAACGTTTGTTAAACCAGCTAAAACTTGAGCAAATGCTAAATAAGCAGGGTTATTTAAGTTAAAGCCTTCTTGTTTCATTTTTTCACGCTCCCAAGATAACGTATTAAGACCACTTGTTAGTTTTCTAACTTTAGAATCTAACGGTGGTGAAAATCCAAAAAGATCAGCTATAGCTTTTCTAAGTTCAGGAGCTCCTTTTTCTTTACTTTCTTCTTCATAAACAGTTATTAAAGCATCTTTAATAGCAGCAACAGCAGCTCCTCGTATACCAAGACCTCTTAATAATGAATCAGCCATACCGTTTGCTATTCTACCTGTTTTATCTTCTTTTTCTTCATCTTCTTCATCAAATGCTAAAGCAAATAAAGCGTTAGACAATGCGTTAAATATAAGGTTTTGCATTGCTCCGTAGTAAACTATTTTAGAAACATTAGTTTTCCAATCACCTCTTCCGTTTATAAGATCTTGACTAGCTCTTTTTATTATACGAGCATATTGCATTGGTGTATTAGCAAAAGCTAGTATTACACGACCAGCACCTGAAGCTTGTTGTTGTGATATTTTACTTGGATTACTTGACTGTTGGCTTTCTTCTGCAATAGCATAGAAATCATCAAACGCTTGTTTTTCTGCAGCTTTTTGATCCATACCACCTTTAACATAAGCAGCAACTTGATTTCTATAAAATGTAGAACCACCAGCTGCTATAGCAAAACTATCAGCAAATCTTGTAAGAACAAAACCTTTACTAAGTAATAAGTTTAAAAACGCTTTTGGTTTATTAGAACTTTCAGATACAGCGTCTGCAATTTCAGATTCACTAACATTAATCTTTAATCCATCACGTCTTTCAACTAAGTAAGGTGAATTAAATAACGTCATAAAATCTTTCCAATATTGCTTTTGATTAGCAAATGCTTTACCAGCAGCTAAAAGATTATTGTTACCAAAGTTTATAAAGTTTACTGCAGATATAGTTTGCAGTACCGCAGATCTTGTATTTAAGAACATTATAGCACCAACAGAGTTATTTAACCAGTTTAATAATCCATCTACAATTCTTGAATTACCTACAGGTCTGTTAGAGCCTGACTTCATTCTACGTAATGTATCACGTAAAGCTTCTACATATTTAGGACCATAAGCAGCTTCAAGTTTATTCATTACTTTATCTGAAAATATTATATCAACATTTTCATTAAACTCTTGCATGTACTCTTTTCTGTTAACTTTATTTATTTCGTTAACAATATCTGATGTTATATTTCCAGCTAACCAAGTTTGACCAGGTTTAGGATATGGTTTACCTTTTTGTATTTTTATTAATTCATCAACAAAAACATCTAGTTCAGGTTTATTTTTTACAAAATCATTTAGTTCTTTAGCATCTCTTTTAGATAAACCAGGAACTTCCATACCTTGTCTTGTCCACACCGCGACTCTAGCGGCTTGACCAAAAGTAAATCCTCCAATACCTGTTTGTTTAGATAATGATTTAGGTAATGTCTTAAGACTATTTTTTAAAGCTTTAAAATCATTAGCAGCAGTTATTTTAGCTCTAGTTACAGCTTGTTCAGCTCTATTATAAGGATCAAAAACATTGTCTTTAAAAAACTTAAGTTGAGCATCACCAACTTTTCCTTTACCTATAAATTTATATACTAAACCTAAAAAATCTTCGGCAGATGGTGTTGTAAAGAAAGTAAATTTACTTTTACTAGCACCAACTGTTTGTGCTCTTGCTTTAGAAAATTCAGCTTCAGATTTTATACCTGTAGAATCTTCTAAAATATTATTCATTACTGTTGAAAAAGTTTTACCTTTACTAGCCTTAGCTTGTTGTACTTTTGATTTAACATCTATTTGATCTAAAATTTCTGCAACAGCTTTAACGTTTTGTATAGCATCATCTGCAAAATAAAAATCGTTATATCCTTCAGCGGCTTTACTTACAACCCAACCTGCTTTTGCTTGTGGTGATCCGTTTTCTAAACCTGTTATATTTTTAAATGGTAAATTTAAACCTATACCATCTAAAAACATTTTAATACCTTGCGCTGATTGTTGAGGTCTTGCTGTCAATACAAAAATATCTTTACTACCAAATTTATCTTGACGCTTTAAAGCAAGATCTGCTAAAGGTCCTTTTTTAGCGTTAACCACATTGTCAAATTCAGAAAAATCAAACGTGACTCCATTACTTTCAAGGTCAGTTGCTTGCTCAGCAAATTGTTGTGCGGTTAAAGATCCTTTACTGCCATCTAGTTTTGTGTAAAGAACTTTTTCTTTAGTTTTAGCTAAAGTATCGTCAAAATCAAAAACACTTATACCTTTTGCAGGTGTATTTAAATTTCTTCCTAAAGACAATGCTTTGTCGTAATTACCTAAAGTTTCTATTTGTTTAGCAATACTTTGCTCATTGCTAACTTTATTTCCAGTGTTTTTAACGTTTATTCTACCAGCTTTTGATTCTTTAATCGCAACAGGTCCATATGCGATTATTCTACCTTTTGATTCTTTTGCTGATATAGGGTTATCATCTCTATTTTGTTCAGCAACTAAATCATTTTGAGCTTCTATTATATTAGGATTATTTTTAATATCACTAGCTACGTTTTGCTCAAAAGCCATCGTCTCTTTTGTTTCTAAATTTTTAAGAGTTTCTAAATCAATACCAGATTCAGCATATCTTAAAGCAGGGTCATCAGATATATCTTTTCCTTTTGATAGTTTACCAGCTAAACCAGCGTCGTCTATTTTAGAATCGTCAAATTTAGATATAATAGCTTGGCTAAAATTATTTTTTATGTCAGACATTACGCCTTTTATATTGTCAGATTTTATAGCTCCCCATATGCTACCGCCAATTGTTGACGCTGGAGGATTGTGTTCTTCTCTAAACAATTTTTTACTTCTTCCTTGCGCTTTGTTTCCAACTTTAAAACTTTTTAAATCTTGAGTGTATTTAAAAGGCGCACCTATTTTAATTATACCTGTCGATGCTTGATAAGCGTAACCTATCATTAAACCTATAGTTTCTACAGAAGCACCATTGTTAGCAGCTTCATTCATTGCTTGTATCCACAGTTGTAGCGCTTCTTGATTTTTTTTCATTTTAACGCTATTTCTTTTAACCCAAGCTGCGTCTAAGTTTCCATCTAGCGGTACAATTACTTTTCCTATTTTTGGTCTTGTGCTATTTAATTCTAAAAGTTTTTTATTAAAAGAAATTGTGTCGTTTTTCTTAGCTGCTTCTATAGCCGTAATGTAAGCAGGGTCTTTTTTACTATAATATAAAGAATTACCATCAGCAACAAAACCACCTTCTTTTTCAGCTTTTTTATATTTTGGATCTGATTCTTTTACATATTCTCCACTTTTTATTTCAAAAACTTTTTCACCGTTAACATATTTATATTTTCTAGCGTTAAACTCAAGTCTTGTCAATTCAAAAGCAACAGATCCAATTTTACCTTTTTTAATAAGGTTTAATATTTCTTTTCTTCTTTTTTCTTTATTTTCTTTAGTAGCAGTAACATTTGGATATCCTAAAATTTTAGCAACTTCATTTATATCTGCAGTTTGCGCTATAGATATTTGTTGTTTTTTAAACTCTTCTTGTGTTAAAGCTTTAAACTCTTTGCCTCTGCTAGCTTTTACTGTGTCTATAGAAGTGTCTTCTAGTTTTCTTGCATCAAGATCATTATTAAGAGTTTCCATAATCTCAACAGCTTTACCATCTGTAGCTGTATTTAATTTAGACATAAAGTCTTGATCAGCCATTAGCTCTTCCATTTGTTCAACAACTAAATCTTGGCCTAATACTTCTAGTAAAGATGTCTTTCTTTTTTCTTGTCCAGTAAAATAATCTATAAGTTTTTGATCGTTTGCTTTAGGTATTCTATATACAGGTTTATTAAAGTTTGTTACTTTACCTGTTTTAGGATTTACTCTTTTAGTAGGTGTTACACCTGTTTGTTCTATACCTAGAACAGATCCAAACCTTCTTTTTAATGCAGCAGCAGGTATAACTTTAGTTAAACCTTCATTAACTATATCATTAACAAAATTTGGCCAACCTTTTTTAAATGTACCTGTATCTTTAGCTAATTTTCTAGCTATATTTTTAGCTTCACTTTTTATACCTTTTATAATAGCTTCAGGACCTTTGCTAGCGTTTAGTAATATTTCTCTTTTAGCATCTTCTTTTATTGACGCTATAGTTTCAGGTTTTATAGTCTTACTAACAGATTCCATTTGTGATGGATATACTTTTTTTCTGCTAGTATCTTTTTGTGTTTCTTTAGTATCAAAGTCTTGACTAGATTCATCTGCTATTTGTAAAGTAGAATCATCAATGCTAGTTTGTTTTCTTTTAGCTATATCTTTAGCACCTATTATAGCTTCTTTTATTTCTGGAATTTTAAACTTTAACGACGCGCCTGCATATGTAGCAAAATTACCTTCACCTTTTATGTCATAAGCCTTTATGATATTTGGAAGTTTTGTACTTATTTCGTTTAAAACTTCTTGTCTAGTTATAACATTACCATTTCTGTTTTTAAATCCTTTAAAATTAGCGTCAAAATTAACGCCATATTTATTTGAATTAGGATCATTTTTTTTACCTAAAAATAAACCTGAGTTATTTTCTACAACAATTTTAGTAAGTCTTTCTTTGTTTTCTTTAGATATATTAGGATCTTTTAATTGCTCTAATGTTGTTTCGTTTATTAAAGTTTGATCTGCAGTAACACCAGCGCCTCTAGACTCTTTAACTTGTGTTTGATCTAGTTCGTCATCATCACCTAAACCTTGAGCAGCGTCTTTGTCTGCAACTCTGTCTTGAAACCTATCTAACATGTTAAACATATCAGAACCTGTTTTAACGTTTAACATCCAAGAGTTTTCACCTAACACATTTTTAACCATACCGTTTAGCATAGCTTTAGTAGAGTTCATATTAGTAAAGTCGCTTTTGTTTATAGCTCCTAAAATCATAGCGTTATTTATCTGTGCCATAACTTCTTCCATATCATAAGATCCGTCTTTGCTTTTATAAAGATCAAATCTTTCTTTTAGAGCGTTGTAATCTTTATCGCTTATATTGCCTAACTCTTTTGCGTTTTCTATTTGTTCAACAGCTTCGTTAATAGCTGCTGTAGTTTCTAAACCAAGCTCTCCATTTTTATCTACCATTTTCTTATCTCTAAGATCAGCATGGAATAATTCTTCTAATGGAGCAACTGCGGCATAAGCAGCGTCACTAGAATCAACAGAGTTTTGTATTCTAGCGTCAATAGCTGCTTGGTTAACTATTATGTCTCCATTAATTTCTAAGCCATTAGTAGGTTTACCTGTGCCAGTTTCATCTACAGCTAACCTAGGCGCTAAACTTTCTATTTCAGAATCAGAAAAACCACCTTCTTTAAGTTGGCTTTTTATATCTGAAAGAGTAGGGTAACCACCATTAACATTTTCTATTTTAATATATTTTTTACCTTTGGCTGATAAAACCATAGCAGCATCATTGGCAAAATCATTTAAGCCAAGATATTTTTGTACATCAATAGCGCTTTGAGAACCAAACCTTGTTTTTAATTCTAAGGCTTTTTCAGCCATAGTTTTATTTTTAGCCCCTAATATATTTTGTTTTTTAGCGTCTAACGCAGCTACTTTATCTTGTATTAGTTTTTGTGCTTGTTTAGAATCTGCAGAAGCAACATCACCAGTTGTTCCTAATCCTCTCATTTGAGCTTTATAAGATCTAAGTTGTCTGTTTATTTCCCCTACCTCTTCTATTTGGTCTACGCTTAAGTGCGCCATTTTCTGAGTAGTTAAAGCGTCGTCAAAAGCTAAATCAGTTATTAGTTCTGTTTTTCTTTGTTGGTCTAATTTAGATAAAGGTTTTCCAGGTTGTTTTCTTGCTTCTATATTTAAAAGTTCGTTTACTTTTAATTTATTAGCATCAACTTCTTGTTTAGTTCTAACTTCATTTTTAAGAAGATTTACTGTGCCTTGCATAGTTGTAGGTCCACCAATGGCAAAAGAGGTTATAGCTGTTTTAAGTAAAAAATCTTTATCAAGACCTTCAAACATACTTTTATCTTCACCTAAAGCTATAATGTCAAAACTGTTGTGACCAATTTGAGTTAAACCTTCTTCCATTACTTCAGTAGGAGCTGCTTTTGTAACTAAAGGCGACATACCTTTTATATAAGTTTTAGCTAATTGAATTCTGTATTTACCCATAGATTCATAAGCTGCTTTTTTTGCTACAACTTTTCCATAGTTTTTAGCTAAATTAGCACCGCCTGTTACAAATTTAAGTGAACCAAAGGTTTCTGCTAAAGCCGCAGTACCACCATAACCAAATGAAGTAAAAGCTTTTTGAGCAAAACTATAACTAGACATTCTTTTGTTGTCTGCTATTTCATTTGCTAATTGATTTTTATCATCTTGAGTAACACCATTTTCTCCAACAACCATGTTATTGTATCTTTGTTGCATTTCTGGTAAAGCTTTTATAGCTTTATCTTCTGCAACTTGTATTTCCCCATATTTACCTCCTGATTCTCCAGTAAAAAATATTGCTTGTGAAGATCTCATCGCAAACATAGCGTATCTTTTTTGCGCTTTTAAAGCAGCTTTCATACCAACACCTCTTGCTGTAGCTCCAGCAATTCTTAATCCACCAGCAAAAGCAGCGCCAAGTGGTAAAAAAGTAGTTAATATTGATGGACCATTTTCCGATAAAGCTTCGCCAATGTATCTAAAAGTTCCACCAATACCTTGTATATCATCAGCTTTTAAAGGTGGTGGTATAGTTGCTTCTCTCTTAGCAGCAATTCTAACATTATAATTAGTTATGTTTTGCTGCATTTTTTCAATCATTTTATCTAGCTTAGGAGCGTTTTCTGGTGTTGTCATTCCTTTTGCTAATTTTAAAAACCCTTGACCAATCATACTGGCCACGTTTTTTGTACCACCAATAAAAAAGTCTTCAATAGAAGCTCCAAGACTTGCAGTCAAAGAATAATCCATGTTTAAAGATTTAGCCATCATTTCAGCTTTTTCTAAATCAGTCCCGTCAAAACTATCTTTTAAACCAGAATTAAAATTATCAACTAAAATCTCTAAACCGTCTTGGTCTTGAGCTAGTAACTCATACTGAGCTTCAAACTCTTGTTCTTCATAAGCTGTTTGCGCTGCTTTAACTTTTTCTAAATAAGTGTCAAACTTTTTTAAAATAAAAGGATTTTGAATTTGAGCTTGAGTTAAACCGTCCTCAAATATATTATCTCCAAATTGTTTTTTAATATCTTCAACGCTATTATTTATTTCTTCTATAAAAGGTTTTGACTGTGCCTCAAGCTCTTTGTTTTTAGAATTAAAAGCTTTTGCTTTATCTTCAATTAATTTTTTTTCAGCAGCTTGGTATTTTTTAGCAGCCTCAAGTTTTATTGTTTCGTTTTTTAATTGAGCTTCAATAAATGGTTTTAAAGATTCTTGAAATAAAGGATCGTTTTCTGCTCTTAAAAGATTTTGAAATTGTTTTTCTATTTCACGTTTTTCTGAATCTATTATTACTTCTGGTGGAAACTTAAAACCATCTGGATTTTCTTGATACTTTATATATTCATCATAACGATCGCCTAGTTTTCCCTTTAAATAATCATCATAATTATAACGAGCGTTAGAAGGTTGCCCATCTTGACCTACAAGTCTACCTTTCATGTCTTTAGTTATTCCTAAAGCTTGGGCTTCGGTTTTACTCAATTTTACATATTCGTCTCTATAGTTATCTCCAAAACCTTTTTTAGAAATACCTCCTGAAGATGGTTTTTCTATTTGTGATACAGCAAAATAATTCTCTACAGCAATATCTTTTGTTTTTTCTGAATCTGGTTTTAAGTTTTTTTGTAAATTAAAAAAATCTTGTCTTCTTTTAGTTTGTTCAGGTGAATTTAAAAAATCAGAAACTTTTATTCTTGTTCTACCACTTCCTGCTGTGCTTTTTACTATATCAGGTAATTCTAAACCGGTTCTTCTAAGATCTCCAAAAGAAATAGCCATAGTTTTTTCTCCATAAATACTATCAAAATCTTCAACAACAGCAGCTGGAACATTTATTTCTTCTTTTTTCTCTTGTGATTCCAAAGAACCATCTTCCGATATTGATTCCGTAGTTTCTGTTTCTTCGGATGCAACAACTGTCTGATCCACATCCGCATCCGCTGGCGGTGAATCGTTTGAGTTTCCCTCTTCTATCTCTTCTACGTCTTCTACCTCTTCTACGGTTTCTTCAACTACTTCAGTTTCTTCAACTACTTCTTCAGTAGCGTTATTTTTTTTAAACTCTTGAGCTTTGTCATAAACCTCTTTGTCTGTAAAACCTTGAGATTGTAAGTCTGTTATAAATTCTAATAATGTCATTTAACTTAATTTAACTTGTTAGACTTTGGTTTAGTTTTTCAGCCTTTGCTTTTCTTGCTTCTGATAAATCAAACACAGCAGCGTCTGCTTCAACAGTAGGAAATTTATTTGTTATGAATTGTTTTAAATAATTATTCATAAAATATTTTTTATATTTTTCTAAAAATAATTCTTTGTTATCTTGCGTTAAAGGTAAGTCTTCTTCGTAAGACCATGCTAAACCTCCAGCGTTTGCATTTTGAGCCATTTGATCATCTTCTTCTACACTAGAACCTTTAGCTATATAAACGTTCCAAGCAGCAACAGCCTCTTGTTCAGAACTTAATAAACCTGCAACCTCTGCGTTTATAAACGGTGTAGCTTTCTTTTCTATCTTGTCTAGATCAAATCTAAGAACGTTTCTACCTTTTCCCATACCTATATCTATAATTTCATAATCAGGCTTCTGATCAGGTCCTTTTAATATAAACGTCTCTTGTATCTTTGCTGTAGGTAATAAATCTCCTTCATCAGAAACATCTTCTTTGTTAAATATACCAGTCTCAACCAATAGTCTTAACATGTCTTTATTTATATCAGGTGTAGTTGCAACTATAGATGTGTCAGAGTCTAGTAAAGAACCTAGTGTTACGCTGTTTATTATTAAAGGTCTTTCAAAAAACGGACCTGAAAAAGTTATTTCTTGAGATCCATTGTCTAATAAATCTAAAACAATATCATATCCTTCTGTTTTAGAAAAACCTGGTTTACCTAATAACACAGAATTAGCTACAGAATACATGTAGTTATTGTTTGGATCAAAATTAGTATCTTCTGTTTTTTGTAGTTCAGCTGCAATATCAGATAAAAAATCTAAAGAAGCTTGAGGAGCTGCTTCTAACTGTTGTAGTTTAAGCATCTCATCTTTACAGTTTTCGCTATTACAATTGTTATTGTTTATTTTATTTTTTAAATAAGCATATACTCTACCAGATCCTTCGTATGCATTACCTAATATATTAAAGTTATTATCCACACGTGCAGACAGATAATCTAAATTATAACCTAACGCATCGCTATTTTGCGCTTGCCTTATGAAAAGATTTTTTACTGTATTTTTGTTTTCCATGTTTTAAAATTTACGATCCAAAAGCGCTAGTAGCAATACCACCAAGCGCGCTAAACATACCAGATGTAGCTGCTGATTGATTAGCTTGAGCAGTTGCTAAGTTTTGTTGTTGAGCTGCTATTTGATTAGAAACTCTATCTAATTGTTGTTGTTCTCTTTGTTCTGTTTCGCTATAAACAAATTGCTTACCTTGTACATCTACACTTTGCATTCTTTGTTCTTCAGCTATTAAATCTTTTTGTAAATTAGCTTCACCTTGTATTCTAGCTTTATCGTTCTGAACTTCTTGTCTTTCAATATCTGCAGCAACATCTTTTTTACTTTGTAAAGCAGCTTGAGCTAAAGCAGTTGCACCACCAGATCCGCTACCTGTTTGTCTAAGTGCATCTAACGTGTTTGCTAAGGCTTGGTCTGTTTGTTCTATCTGCATATCCATAGCAGCTGTAGAAACACTTAACTGAGTAAAAGGATTACTTAGCATATCAGCTGTACTTGTAACATCCGCGTAAGGATTTATTATATCTTGTCTATTAGCTTCTAAACTATTAAGCTTAGAGTTTAGTTTTCTCATTCTTGATTTTGCTGCTCTAGCTTGTCTTCTAGCTGCTCTACCGCCAAAAATTCCACCGGCTAAAGACATTGCTCCTCCTATTATAGCGCCTGTTATTACTGCCATTTTATATTGTTTTAATTAATTTTTAATATCCATTGTTTGCTACGTATTCTGTGCTTACGGCAAATAATTCTTTTTCTCCTCCTGGGTTTGTAACAGCATCTGTTGATATTGTTACTGTAGCGTAAAATCCTTTAATACCAGACATAGCCCCACCAAATAAAACTTCACTTTGACTTGCCGTACTATTGTTTTGCAGATTAGCTACATATAAATTTTCTTTTCTATTAAAACCCGCTTGATAAAAAGGTCTAATAATAGCAGCTAAACCTGTTAATGGTGTTGGTGATGTTGAATCATAAGTACCTTCAACATAACTATATATTAAAGCCGATGTATCATTTGTGTTAATCCAGTTACTATTTGACGTGTTTAAGTTTCTACCTGTTTCATCTGATATAAAACTATCAATCTGCCAACCACTTGTGCCCTCATAAGAAACTGTTTTAAAGTTTTTTGAACTAGCTACAGCAGGGTTAAATACAAATGTTATAGAAGTAGGTGTAGCAGCTTGACCATAAAAAACGTTTCTTGTTCCAGTTTGTGAATAATGTTGATAAAGAGATCCATCTTTCAAACTATAAAAACTGTTTCCTAAACTAAATATTTGATCTGGCGTGTAACTAAAAAAACTAGTCCAACCTTTTACAAGTTCATCGTAAGCTAACGTTTCACTAAGACCATTGTTAGGTTTTTGAGTAGATACAACGTATTGTTTATTGTAAATATCATAACCACCTATTATATTACCTTCAACACCAGCAACTTCTAAACTACCTAAAGTATCTCTAAAATAATCAATCATATTAGCAGAAGATATTTCATCTAAACCTGATTGAGATAATCTTAATATAACGTTGTTATTTTTATCAGAAAAATATTTATTTTGACCATATATTGCAAAACTAGTAGGATCTGTACTTATTCCATATTTACCTAAATAAGGTTGTATAGCTCCAATAACTAAATTAGCGCTTGTTACAGTACCTCCACCTTCAGCAGAATATATAGCATCTTTATCTATTAACGCTCTACTTACTTTTAGCTCTTGAAATATATTTAAATTAGTGTCCTCTGCGTATAATTTTTGTATTGAACCATTTGCTGGATCTACAGATTTTACTATGTCATCTGCTACTGAAAATACATTTGTATTATTAATACCAGTTCTAGAATTAAATATACCTGAGTATATTAATGAGTTACCACGTCTAGTTCCATTAGGTTCTTCTTCTACTAAATAAGCTTTAGCTCCAAAAGATACTGTAGTATTATTATAACCACCGTTTATTCTTGATTCTTCAATTACCCAATCATTTTCTACAGCTGTTCCAGGTCTTTGAAAACCACCTTTTGCTTGAGGTATACCCATAGAACCATTCCATACAGGTACATTGCCAAAATTGGTAACAGACTTGTTTACTTTCTTAAGAAGAAATGTATTGAAGTATTTTACTTCTATTATCGCTGCCATATATATTATTATTACTTATTTTTTTTCATTTTAACTAGTAGGACATACGTTTCCTGGGTCTGAGCTATTTAATGCTAGTTGCGTAAATATAGTAGCTATGCCATTAGTGCCGTCTGTTGCTGTACCTGTTCTTGCACAAACGTAAAGAGCTCCTGATAAAGTTCCTGGATCCGTGTCTGTAAATGTAATGTTATTAGATTGATTCGTATTACAATTGTTATAATCAAGTGATATTGTGCTACCACTATTTGTATACGTATATTTATAAGTGTAGCAAGGTATTCTGTCTATTATTAAATTAAAAGTAACAGTATCTGAAAGACCGCCAGCGTCTGTAACTACAGCTGTACAAGTGTAAGTTCCATCTATCATGCCAACTGGAACAGATCCACCACTAAAAAATAATCTAGCGTTCCAAAACTTATTTACCTTTGATTGATCAACTAATACCGTAGTGCCAGCATATTGAACACCAAAATTAGCAGCTTGAGCATCAGTGTTTTTTACATTAGTAACAGTCCAAAACAAATCTCTCCAAGCTACGTTTGCTGGTGGTATAGCTACACTACCAAAAGCCCCATTTACGCTATCAATACTAGTTATAGTACCATTTCCTCCGCCTGAAGTTCCTGGTATATAAGTTATATCATTTACTGTTGTTGTTATATTAGGTACTACGTTTTGCAAAGATACAGGTTGTTGCGTTATTAACGATTGTATTATAGGTTCACCTGCTCCTGAAGAATAATTTATTTCAAAAGTAAACGAATATGTTTGTTTTGTAGCGTTTTGATTACTAAAATACAAATAATCATTAAGTTGTATATTATAAGAGCTATTAACTGTATCTGTTATAAGAGTAAATGAACTAAGAACATCGTCTCCGTTATAGTCTTCAACACTAGTTAAAATAACTTGATCAGGAGTTTGCGAAGTATACGTAATAGTATTACCAAACTGGTTTTTTATAACAAAATTAGTAGACATTAAATTAGCACCAGCGCCTACACCTAAAGCTTCTGTAAAATTATCTGTATCAAATCCAAATATAGAAACAGCATCTGCTGTTCCACCTAGTATTGCTTGATTAAGTTCTGTAACTAAACCTTCAGATGTAGTTTCCCAGAATATATCTAAATTAGAACTAACACCGTCAGTTTCCATAACAGCTAATTGAGGCATGGTTAAATAAACGTCTTGAGTTGGCGAAAAAGTATATATAGTAGTTCCATCTGCTGCAACATCCAATGGACTGTTACTTAACTCTATAGTAGCTGTGGTAGTCGCTCCGGTTACAAACCTAGTTATTGTTGTTCCTTCCGCAAGACCAGGCCCAGATATAACAGTGCCAACGTTTATAGTACCAGAAGCAGAAGCCGAGCTAGGGTTTAAATTGCTTATTGATATTTCATTAGTAGCTCCTACGACAGAGCCAGAGTCTATAGTTGCTGTTGTTATAACTGCTGGTATTCCTATTTTTTTAGATGGTGTATTTATTCTAGCAATTAAAGGATTAGAAACGACGTTGTAAAACTCTGCGCTACCAACATAGTTTGCTGTAGGTATGCCATCAAATAAATCTCTATCAGTACCAATAACACTTACTATAGGGGAAGTAATGCCTGGATAATACTGTATATTATTTAAATTAGCTACTGTACTAGCTAAATTTTCAACTCTACCGTGTAAGTTAATGCTACTTCTAAATTGTTTCTGCTCTGGACCAACTTCTGTTAAATCTCTAGGTACTTTGTTTATATTATCTCCTATTAATACTGTATGAGAAGTTTTTCCTAATTCTTTTAAAGGATCATTAGGATATGCTGCCATTATACCTGGTAGATAAACATTGTAATATTCTTGCTCTGTTTGTTTTACAACAATTTTATACGAATACCAACCTAAAGGATTGTAATCAACACTTGTTTTATCACCATTATATATACCTGTAGAACCTCCTGGTATTGGATTATTAAACAAAACTTTTAATGAATTACCTGGAAAAGTAGTAGCATTAATTCCAGCCACTAAATAATCTGAAAAAACTGTAGAACCAACGTATTGATTGTCGTTAAAAGTTACAGAGCTATCGCTATCAGATAAAATAACCGTAGATGATCTTCCAAATTTATCAGATAACACAACGCCAACTTGATAATTTCTATTTTGTTTAAGTGATGAGCTAGGATACTCTATTTCACTAGTACTATATCTAACTTCACTTGGAGCTGTAAACGTAAGAATATCTCCTGTGGTTAACTGAGCGCCTAAACCACTAGCGTTACTTAATGTTATTTGACTGCTAGTAAACGATTGAACTTGTGTATTAGTTCTAATTGCTCCGTTAACATTAGATGTTATTATATAACCATTTTGCAAGACACCAACTGGCGTGTTTATATTTATTACAGTGGTTCCTATTGCAAAAGTTCCGTTTACATCAGCTGTTGCAGTGCCTAAATCAAAAGAAGATTTTGCACTTACAGCTACATTATAATCAATAGTAGCTGGAGGAGTGTGTTTGTTTATAAAGTTTCCATAAACAATTCTATTACTTATTACTTCTTGAGACAAAGCTCTTACTGGAACTTTATCATATGTTCTTGTGGTCTCGCTTGATGGTAATACTTTGTAGGGTTTTGTAGACTGGTATTCATATTCGTACATGTTTCCAGTAGGGGTTTTAGCTTGCACCCTAGCAATAGAAACATTTTCAATTACATTTATAGTATTAGAATCAGACTCTTTAAATAATATATCTATTTCTGTTACTTTTAAAGTAGTTTCCATTAAAGCAGAAGTATACGGCATAGGTATTCTAAGAATTATCTTATTTACCTTGTTTTCCATAAATTCTACAACTGTACTTCTATAAGTGTCTTCTTCGTCTTGTATGTCTAAAGGTGGAGAACCTGTAATAGTAACGCCTGATGCAGTTGGATTTAGTTTATACATAAAATAACCATCTTGCTTAGGTATAAAACACTCTTGTGTAAAAGGCGACATTATAGAATATTCACCGTCTATAAATCTATATCTATAAGCAAATCTTACAAATCTATCTCTTAAATAATCTTTATCACCATTGTAATCTGGATTATAATATTGGTTAAAGCTAAATACAATTTCTTCAGTAGACGCTGATATTGCGGGTAAACTTCCACCAACAACAGCTACAGTCCAGTACGTACCGCCTGAAACGCTGCTATTTATAGTTGTATTAGTATCTGTAATGATTCCTGTAGATTTATTTCTCACACCAACAGTAACTCCAATACATATATCACCTTCAAATCCTTCTTTTTTTATTAAAAGAGTAGTGGCGTTAACAAGAACATCTGCGTTTAAATCTCCATAACCACCATTAGGATAATACAAACTAACAACGTCGTACATTGTAGTTTCATATTCATCTGTTATAGACGATTCTTTGTAAAGTTGTATTGATTGGTAAGGGTTATATTTTGCTACAGATATTTGTTCTTCTATTTCATAATACGTAGGGTTTATAACATTACTGTCTTGATTAGCTAAAGTAACATTTATAACCCTAGGTTGATTTCTATTGTCCGTAAAATATAATAAATCTTCTAGTATATTAACTCCAGTTATAGGAAATTTTGTAGAAAAATTAAGAAATTTTCCTGCAACTAAAACAGTAGGTGTATTTGTTAAAGTATTATAAGATATTATATAGTTTTTTTCTGCATTTGAATAACTTAAAGAAGAAGAAGTATTAGTAGTAAAAAATATAAAAACTCTATTATTTATTTCATCTGTGCAATAACCTATAGAGACTATGTTAGTTGAGTTAGTTGGATCTATTAAAGTTCTAAAGTTACTGATATTAACATTACCTAAAACATTTTCTAGCGCACCAACATTAGCACCTTCAGATCTACTCACTTGAGCGTTCATTGCGTTTCTAT
>ENA-OWPI01002134-OWPI01002134.1-marine-metagenome-genome-assembly--contig:-NODE-2134-length-19302-cov-11.159844_pt1 | contig 19302 bp, 14 predicted proteins | sample MGYA00238138_ERZ651775 | MGnify/ENA primary metagenome ERZ651775 (study PRJEB26906, sample SAMN06265043) | marine metagenome | isolation source: Helgoland LTER site | place: Germany:Helgoland, sampling...
GACTCGAATCATCTTTTTGGATGATGATGCGATCGAATTGCGAGCGGAATAAATAGACGAAGAACTTCTTCTTCTTCGAGTATTTTGCGCCGCCGCCGCCGAAGCGACAACAACGGATGATGATACAGCAGATGAAATGGCGTGCATTGTATTCAGTAGTCTTGCAGCTTGTTAAAGAGCGTCGTCGTCGTCGTTTTTAAACGTGTCGTGTGCAGTTCCAAATAATGGGAGAAAGATATCGAAACAGATATCGAGTTGGTGAATTTTCATTGGCCGGACAAAAAAAAATGAAGACACACTAAACACGGATAATTTCATACTTTTTATTTTTGACCCTGTTTAGCTGGCTGGGGGTGTAGCTCACATGTAAGGATTCATAAACAACATACTCTCTCAACGACAGAAACTAATCTACCGCGATTTCTAGGGTAGAGCGGTCGATTCGCATTCGACAGGTACGGAGATCGATACTGTAAGTAAACCATATACGTGGCGAAAACAAATGGCTAATTTCATATCTTCAGTCGCACCTCCATACGAGACAATGATTGTCCATTTTTTTTGCACATCAAACACGCATGAAATCCATCAAACATTTCCTCATCAAAATGAAACCGAGAGATACACATAAACGCGACGGAAAGTACAAAACGAGGTGAATGCATCGAAAATTGACCCAAATCATTGGAACGAACCAAAGATATTACGCGTAGCTCGAGATATAGATATCATAGCTGCCGTTTTTTAAAACTAAAAAAAAACAGAATTTTACATTATTAATTCTATTTTCGGGATGGAAGAAAGAAAATTTTAATATCGGTCGTGATCGGTCGTATCCCAATCCGTCGTGGTCACCTCCGTCTCGTAATCTTTATCGTGCATCGTCGTAACCGTTGCTCCTTCTCTTCTAACCACATTTCCTTCCGAAGATCGCGAAATGCTTCGAATAAAGTCTCGAATCATCCTCGGCCACTGCTCGGTATCCTCCAATGTCTTCGCCACGTGCATTTCGCAGTGCGGAATCAGTTTTTTCAACTCCTCCGCGCTCTTCACTGGGTGCGTCTTATCGCCGCAATCCCACGCCAAGAGCAAACACGGCACTTTCGCCACGACGTTGGAAATCTCCTCCGGCGGAGGTAAATTGGATTGCGCCGCGCCGACAGAAACCGCCACGTACGACTCGTCTCGCATGCCAAATTCTACCGTCGCTCTCGGCACGTACACTTCCTCCGGCTCGCCGTCGAAAATCGGTCTCGGCTTTCTCAACCTCGGCGGCGGCGGCGGTCCTTCCAACGCCTTCTTCTTTAAATTTTTCTCTCGTTTTTTCCTCTGTTCGTAAATCGTCGGCGGTATGACCAACACCATGCCGTCGGGAAAGACGTCCCCGCGTTGCACGGCGGCGTGCAGCACCACCGCCGCACCCATAGACGCGCCACCTAAAATTAACTTTTGTTTCTTTTCCTTCCCCGTTTTCTTACTAATCCTCGTTTGTTGTTTCAAATTGGCCACTTTTAACATATCCGCCGCCATGTTCTCCCACTTCGCCTGCGAGCTCGTCTCCGCCGGCGACGAATACCCGTGCCCTCTCGCGTTATACCGCACAATCCTCACCTTCTCATCCTTTAAGTTTTCTAAATGTTCTAAACCTACCTCCTCCTCCTCCTCGCTCGCGCTTCCGTCGCTCCCGTCTTCGTCGCACGTCGTCGTCGCCGTCCCGTTCCCGGCGGAAGACGCGTCCCCTCTCTCGCTCACGTCCCAAAAGTTCCACAGCGACTCCTTATCCTCGTTCGTCATGGACGACCCTAACCCGTGTCCCCAGACGACTTGCACCGGCGCGTCTTCGTCTCCGTACACCTTCGCCTCCAGCGCGACGCCTTCCGCTATGCGCAGCTCGGAGATGTCCTCGTGCAAAGGTGCCCAGTGCTCTTCTTTCGTATTCGTAGTGGTCGTATTCTCTTCCTCTTGCATCAGAATGTTGTGTTCCTCTTCCTCTCGCGTCGTCTCGTGTTGCTCGTGGTTCTCGTTCGAAAGTCGCGAGAGTCCCGCGTTCGTTTGAATCGTCATCTTCTTCTTCCTCTCAATGAACTTTTCCCCGCGAAAATGGTGAAGACACGAAGAAGATCTCGATGTCGCCGCCGAAAACGCCGCCGTACCACCAAAGCGAGAAATGGCGAGAAAACCACCAAACGACGGAATAACGGTGCGAATACGAATCGTTCCTGCTTTTAGTAGTCTCAGTCTCTTTGTGAGTGCTGTGTTATTCGTGTTCAAAGTCGCGCGTTCGTCTTTTTATGAGGACGTTTTTCTCTCAAATGTCTTTTCGAGGAAAACTCTCGAGTTTGTAAGCACGATAAGAAGAAAGAAATACGCAGAGAGGCGACGGTAAATGTTCATTAAACGACTACGGAAACGCACGCGGCAGCCACGCGAAAAGTTCTCGAGGAAGACGCTAACGCCGCTTTTTGTAACGCTCTTCTGTTGTTGCTGCTGCTTTTCATCGTCGTCGCGAAGGAGGAAAAGGATCTTCGCGGGACGGTTGGCGTCGATAAGACTTTGTTGGATTTTCGCGCTTTATTCGACGAGGACGAGGATGTAGATGCGACGATGCCGCACTTCTCGATGAACACGTCGTAAGCAGGCGCGCCCGATTGCGACCCGACGGATTCTAACGCTTTCACCACGGAGTATCCCTCGACGACTTGTCCGAAGACGGTGTGTTTCCCGTTCAGAAACGGCGTCGCGACGGTGCACAAGAAAAATTGCGATCCGTTCGTGTTCGGTCCCGCGTTCGCCATGCTTAAAATCCCCGGCCCGTTGTGCGGTAACTCAAAGTTCTCGTCCGGGAAGTTTTTCCCGTAGATGGATTTCCCTCCCGTGCCGTTATCGTTGGTAAAATCGCCGCCTTGGCACATAAAGTTCGGTATCACTCGATGGAATCGACTTCCGCTGTACCCGAACCCTTTCTCTCCGGTGCATAACTGCTTAAAATTCTCCGCGGTTTTCGGGCACGAATCTTCTTTCAACTCGATGACGACGCGGCCTAACCGTTCGAATTGGCGATCGTTGGAGAGTTTTAAGTCGAAGTATACTTTCGTGTTTTTCTGTTTGAATGGTAACGAGTAGTATTTATGTCGTTATTGCGTTCGCGTAAACATAGATACAAAATGGATAAAACAAAACGGGATCGATGTGACGCAACATTACGTATATATATAATACTCATTAAACATACCTCGTTCACGGGTAAAGGAATCGCATACGGCACAGAATTTCCTTTCGCGAGCGCGACGACGTCTTCCACGGAAGGCCCGGAGCCAGGCATGGACATTGCGCCACCCATATTGAGTTTGAGTTTGTGTACACTTGAGATACGTTTTTCTTCACAAAGAAAAGTGAAGATATTTTCCCTAAAGTCAAAAGAAACATGAGCGGCAAAGGAGGCGCAAAGAAGAAGAAGAAGAAGAACAAAGATGATTCATCGCTTTCGTCTTCTGAATCCTCGAACGACAGAGCGAAAGAAAAGCTCGCACAAACCCTCAAGAACGCATCGAACGTGAAGTCGCAGAAGCAAATGTTTTTGGATTTGATTCTGAGCAAAGATTTCGAGTTCGTCTTGAACGATATCTTCGACACGTGCGCGGGGATCAGCGAACGGAACGTCGGCGGAAACGAGTCGGAAAAGCTCGACAGCGCGGAATTGAAAGTCGCCATCAAAGCTATATATGCGAAATTGGAAGATATGGCAGGAAAGGACATGAAACTGCCCAAGATTAAAGAACCAATAGACGATATTTTGCGCAGTTACGACGAGAACAACGACGGATATTTAGATAAGCGCGAGTTTCAAGGATTCGCGCGGACGTATTTTTCGCGAATGGAATGGCCGCTGTGGAAAACAGCCGCGAAAGGTGCAGCGAAAGGCGTCGGGTTTCATATGGGTGTTCAATTTATCGTCGCGCCAATCGTGGCTTTGTGTTCGCCGCTGATCTTCGCGTTCGTGCAACGCGAGATGAAAAAAATCACTGGGGAACAAATCGAAAACGTCAAGGATGAATTCTCGAAAAGGTTTCACGCTTTAAACGTGTTCGGGAAAGACGCGGACGGGGATGGGATCAACGACGACGTCGAACGCATCGAACGGAAACAGAAATGGCAAAAGCGGATGAAAAAATCGAGGGAGGTGGTCGCGACGACCGCCGTCGCCTCCGCCGCCGCGTGCGCGGGATTGCTGTAAGAAAAATAATACTCTAATGCTCTACTAACGACGACGAGCCTGCATGTCGTTTTACTCTGCCGCGAAAAGTAGCAGTAAAAACACCACCCTTCGTTTTAATACTAATATGAATAACTGCTGTTAAGTACTATCAAAACACAAAGAAACATGTGACATGTGACATTCGCGTATTTTTGTTTCGAAATGCGTCAAAACAAAGAGAGAGAGAGAAAGAGCGATTGCTTGTTCACAAAACACATGTCGACGAAGGAAGAACTCGTCGAAGAACAACTTCAATTGCAGCGAAAGAAAGACGTGTTCTACGAATCGAATTCATCGTCCTGCCCGAACGGGAAGTGCACGAACAAAGCGTGTGGTTTTTACGGATGCGTGTGCGGGGAAAAGTGTTCGTGCAATCGAATCGTAAACGAGGACGAAGAAGTCGTCACGTGCGATCCGTGTAAAGACGCGAACGCGAAGAAGAAACAAAAGGAAATCGCGTAATCGCGCAACATATTAAATGATTTCGCTTCAAGTGAAGCGAAATAAAGACCGGTTTGAATTTGACGTCGATGCAAACGCAACGGTGGACGATGTGTTTTCTTCGATTGAGGAAAAGACAAACGCGTTGAAACGAACGATGAAATTGATCGTCAATGGGAAGACGCTCACCGCTTTTGACGACGGGAAGAAGATATTCGCAGAGGTGGTGAAGAAGAAAGGGAGTAAAGTCACGGCGATGCTGCTCGATGGGGCGCCGCTGGTAGGAGGAGGGGGATCGACTTCGGCGGGCGCCGCGATGGCGAGTTCCGTCGCCGAGAAGCGGAGAAGAGAAGCAAAGGAGAAAATGATGGCGCAGAAAGACGAGAGGGGGAAAGAAAGGAAGAGTAAAGGTGTGGAAAGTAGTTATAACGCAAATAATAAATCTTCCAACTGGGAGAAAACGGGCATTTGTTCCTCGCAAAATTCTGGATTAGACGCGTTGCCGACAGCCGCTTTGGAAGCTTTACGTGAAAGCGCCAAAGTGAAAGTGTTCGATTTTAGTTTGAATGCAATCGCACTCGTGCCAAACTCAATCATCACGTTGCCGGCGTTGCAAAATGTTACGCGCGTCTCTCTTTGCAACAATGCCATCGAGAGCGCGGGGATAGATTTCAAAGTTCTCTTCGAAAACTTGAGGTTTTTGAAGTATTTGGACTTGAGCAACAACAACTTGATCGGCGCGATGGATGTCGTCAACAGTCTCCCTTCAGAAGACGAAGATAAAGAAAAAAGCAAGAGGCCTCCGTTACAGTTGAAGATCTCGAACAATAAGATAACGTCGTTCCCTTCGAGCTTTTTCAAATCGTGTCCTCCTTTAGAACGCTTCGACGCGAGTGGGAACCAAATTAGCGAATCTATCGAACACTACTTCGTCGGCAGCGAGACGACGCTCGCGCATATAAATCTGGCGAACAATTTTCGCATAAACGCGATTCCAAACGCGTTTAGAAACATGAAAAGTTTACAATCGCTCATTTTAGATGGGAATAAGATAGATAAAAAAGGCATACCTGCCGTAGTTTTACGCGAGTGCGACCGGCTCTCGGAACTGTCTTTGAAACAAAATCAAGTCACCATCGAAGAACTGCGTGAATTAGATGGATGGGACGCGTATAACGAAAGACGAGTGTCTCGAGCGGACAAGATTCTCGACGCGAAAACAATGCTAGGCGACGCCTCGTTCCGCGAAGGTGCGGATGCGGAGAGATACACGAGAGACTTTTAGTAGTATTTAGTCATAGAATAAAATAGTTTCTTAAGTGTGTAATAGTAGTTTACAAGAAAATTGTTTCTAGCTTTTAGCGAGCGGCGACGTTGCCGCCTTCCGCCATCGCCTCTTCTTCTTCCTCCTCGAACATGTCTTCATCTTCATCGTCCTCGTCCATGGAAGAAGAAACAGAAGCTTCACCTGATAACAAACCCATTTTCGCCGCGATCGCTTCTCGCGTCAATCGAACAATCTCTTCGTATAAACCCTCCTTCTCTTTCGCGGCGAGTAAACTCTTCTCGCGACCTTGGCCCAACTGTTCGCCTTTGAAGGAATACCACGAGCCTTTCTTTTCAATGACGCCGGTGGATTCCGCGACGTCAAAAACGCACCCTTCGCTGGAAATACCTCTGCCAAACATCATGTCAAATTCGGCTACTTTATACGGCGGCGCGACTTTATTCTTGGCCACTTTTACTTTCACTCTCGTCCCGAGATCGTCCTCGCCGGCTTTGCCTTTGATGACTTCTTTTCTTCGAATGTCCAAACGCACCGAGGAGTAATATTTCAACGCGTTACCACCCGTGGTGACTTCCGGATTCCCGTAAATCACCCCAACTTTCGATCTGAGTTGATTCAAAAATAAAATCGTCGTGTTCGCTTTCGCCGCGTTTACGTTAATCTTCCTCAACGCTTGCGACATCAACCTCGCGTGCGCGCCGACTTGGACCATACCAATCTCGCCTTCGATTTCCGATCTCGGCACCAAAGCGGCGACAGAATCCACGCAAATCAAATCCACCGCGGCTGATCTGACCAACGTATCAACAACCTCCAACGCCATTTCCCCAGTTTCCGGTTGACAGACGACCAAATCGTCCACGTTCAACCCCAACCTCTTGGCGTAGTCCGGATCAAACGCGTGCTCGGCGTCGATCAGCGCCACCGTGCCGCCCAACTTTTGCATCTCCGCCATCGCGTGCATGGCTAACGTCGTCTTCCCAGAGGACTCTGGACCGTAAATTTCCACGATTCTGCCTCTCGGTAGTCCACCTCCTAAGGCCATGTCTAACGTCATCGCCCCCGAGGGAAACGTCGCCACTTTCGCCTGTCCGGCGGAGCCGAGCTTCATGATGGACCCTTTCCCGAACGTGGAGTCGATTTCGCCCAGTACGCGTTCCAACGCTTTTTTCTGTAAGAGTTGTTTATTGAAAAGAGAAATAAAAGATGTAATAACACATGTCAGCGTTCGTTTGGTCTGCTCATAAACTCTCTCTCTCCCTCTCGAAGCGCTCGAATACATCACAGAAGGAATAGAAAGAATCGCGCTTTGGGGAAAAATATCTCGCAGAAGAGATCGTCTCGATTTGAAAACACGCGCGACATCGATGCATCATCATCGAGAGAGACATCCTGCTCAAAGCGCTCTTAAGAGCGTACCTTAGCTTGCGCGTTTTCTGGATCTAAACCCATGTTCGGTTCGCGCTCGGGAAGTTGTCCCTTCGGCGCTTTTCTCGCCCCGAACGCGAACGTTCGAACTTGCTCGCCTCTCACTCGTTGATCTTGTTTGTTGTTGTCACCGGCACTGGTGCGTCGAATCGACGGGGGTGCAGGCACCGCCGCGCGAGATAAAGACATCATCGTTCTCGTGCTCTTTCGAAAAGTCGAGGCAGCAGTCGCGTGCGTGTGAGTGCGAAACAGAGGGAACGAGGTGAAACGCTTCGTGATGGGACTGCTCTTTGTTGTTCGAAGGAAAATCGACATTCGACGAAAAGTGAGGATGAATTTTTGAATTTTGGCGGGAATTTACTTGAATAAGCAGTCAATAGTTTTAACAACAACAAGAACAACGCGCAATCAAATACGCCTAAATGTACAACACAAGGAAGGGTTTGATGAAAAGTAAATAAGTTATACGTATATTTAAAAGTCAATGCGTGAATCTGCGTTCGCTGCTCACGTCTCGTTCTCCTGGAGTTGCGCGAGTCTGTTTCTTCTTTCCATTAATTCGATTTGAAGATTTATCGTCTGGAGCTCCTGCCGCCCCAGTTCGTTTAGCATACGTTGACGTTTAATGTTGTGTTCCAAATCTCCGTCGTCTTCGTCATCAGCCTCTGACCTACTCCTTGTCATCGTTGTCGTCGCGATTCTTGTATCTTCATCGTCACAATCGGGACTTGGTAACGAGCTCGGCGGCTCCGTCGTCTGTGGAGTATGAACCGAACTGTTGAAATAATCATGCGAGCATTTCACACACGAGCTCTTGTGCGCCGGACTCTCCTCTGAGTTGTCGTGTCCAGTATCTCTACAAAAATTGTCCGGGGTACACTTAGGACACATAGCTTTAGATATCGTACCATCGCTCGAGTTGCCGTGTGCCGGGAGAAAACAGAAGTTTAGTGGAGAACATTTGGGACAAGCTTCGGGACCTCCGGATTTTGGGCATTCGGGGCATGGGTCCTTTGGTGGTGCATATTTCTTCTTTCCTCCAAGTCCAACTCCTCCTGGAGCTCCGTCTGGAGTACCGATCGAACTGTTTCTCCTTTGCGACCACGGTTCACGGAATACGTCTGTATCGAAGTCTCTGGCGACTTGTTCTCTCACAAGAAAGCAGCACTCGAGCGAATACTGCCTCTTATTATTACACGCCTTGCACTTCCAGTTCGCGTCGGGTTCTTCGTTAAGAAGTTCATCCCCCGCTCGCTTTCCCATTCGATCATATTTCACGGAAAGGAACTCAGAGAAGCATCCATTTTCATTTTTGTCCTTAATCGGTTCGTAATACTGACGCAAAATCTTGTTCGCGGCCTTTTCCTTCTTGTTCATCTTCAAAAAGTATTGCCACCACTTGTGCGTATTCGGAGGGTACTTATTTGGGTCACGAAGATGGTCGTAAAAATCGAGCGCATCCTGAGGCGCCTTGATTTTAGACGGGTTCAAGTTTTCTATTTGTAAACCGGCTGCCGATCGACATCTTGAGAGTGCCACGTAAACTTGCGCAGGAGCGAATACATTCGAAGCATCTACGGAACAAGAGTCCAACGACATACCTTGCGACTTGTGTACCGTAATCGCAAACGCCAATTTTATTGGAATTTGAAGACGAACGTTTTTCCCCAAACCCGAGGTATCAAACGAGAATTCCATCGGGAGTATCGGTATCGCTTCCTCGAAACCTTTGAATAAAACATACGGAATCTTTTGCTTCTTTTGAGCAGCGCGCTTGACCCAGTCGAGCTGCCTGTTAAGTAAATCGATATCATGTTTATTGGCATCCGGCTCTTTTTCGAGCTTTTCCACGTGCGACTTCATCGCCTCTTCATCAGGAATATCAAATTTTATAATCTTGCCGCGAGAACCATTTGCCAAACGTCGTGGCTCACCATCACTAGCAGTAGTTCCTGGGACAGAAGTGTTTAATAACATCATCACTTCACAGTCAACTTTGAGCTCGACGATTTCTTCCGCTCGAATTTCTTTTAAATGCCTCCAGTTGCCTTTCAAACTCTTACAATAGTCGTTGTATCGATTGTCGCTGATATCAACACACGGCTCTTCGCTGTCAATCGCTTTATAAATCTGCGCTTCAGTCTCGAGCTCGTTTAGTTTCAGAGTATTGAAAGCGTTCACATCTTTATTCTTGGAAAAGAGCTTCATTTCAAATTGTTGGATATCGTCACTTCCGATATTTCTCTGCGACTCAACGTATTCAACTATTTCATTTCCAGCTCGTTGTTCACCTCTTCGCACGCGAGACAACAAATTTGCAAATATCTCATCCTCCTGCCGAAACACTTTCTTTAGCTCGCAAAACGTGAACTCCAACATGTCCCACGTGAACGATTGAAAACACAATCCTCGATCTAACATCATCGCCGGACACACCGCTTTCAAACGCGAATTATTAACTCCCAACTTTGGGATTGGCTGAAGTTGGAGAAAATCGCCGAATACGACCACTTGCAGCCCACCAAACGGCTTTGTCGTGTCCTCGCGTATGATTCCAAAATGTTCGCTCAATCGATCGAACATTTCTCCACTCAACATTGAAATCTCGTCGATAAACAGCACGTCGTACGCTTGTATAACTTCTCTTCGGGTCTCGTTGGCCTTTCCCTTGAGGCCGAGAAAGTGTATATTCTCGACGACTCCACACCCAGCGAGGCTATGAATAGTCACACCGTCGATCGATTCGCTCGCAATTCCAGTCGTCGCGCACACCGCGACATTTTTCTTCTGCTCTTCCCGTAACCTTTGCACCGCGGTTTTCAAAAGCACCGTCTTCCCCGTACCTCCTGGGCCGTACACGTAGCAGTTCTTGCCATCGAGAATGTTTGAAATCGCGACGGATTGATCGTCCGAAAGCGTCGTCTCGTCGGGTAAAATCTCTTCCAGCAAAGACAAATGGAGGAATTGCTCGGTGAGCGCTTCCGGAGCCTCGATCGTCGTCATCGTAATACGCGTGTGTTGTATGCTTCGAGTTGAAACGAGAGGAGCGAGGGCGAGGAAAAACGAGCGCGCTCGTTTTAATTATGTGGAGATTTTGAATAAATTTTAAATAGCTGCCGATCTGCTGATTGCTTTGAAATCGGCAATTTGAGCACCCACGGTGTTGTTGTTGATGATGATGATAGTAGTAGGAGCAGTAGGAGTGATAGTCATAGTAAAAGGAGTAAAATGAGTAGTGGTAGAAACAAAGGATGTGAATACAACAACAAGAACACTAAAAGCAGTGGTGATATGACGAAAAGAAGAAAGCGAGCGCTCTTGGCGAAAAACTCTTTTTGTCGCTTTTCTCTCTTTCTTCGTCTTCGTCTTCGTCTTCTTCATCGAGATCTTTTTATTACGGTTTGTAATACGTCGTGTTGACGAACGGCATCTTCTTCACGACTGCTTTCGTCTTTTTGCCTCTGGTTTCGACTTGCACTTCAGTGCCGGCTTTGGCCAACGCTTTCGGGACGTAACCCATGGCGATGTTCTTCCCCAACACCGGGGAAAAGCCGCCGCTGGAAATCTCGCCGACTTCCTTGCCGTCCATGTCTAAGATTTTGGAGTGTTGTCTCGCCGGCGCGCCTTTTTCCAAGAACTCAAACCCGACTCTTCTTTGCGGGACACCCTCTTCAATTTGCTTGCGGATTCTTTCGCCACCCGGAAAGGAAAACGTGTCTCTTCTCGCTTTACCGATGGTCCACGTCAAACCGGCTTCCGGCGGCGTCGTCTCTTCGCTCAAATCGTTGCCGTACAAGCACAAACCGGCTTCCAAACGCAAAGAATCTCTGGCGCCTAAACCACACAAACGAACGTTTGCGTCGCCGACCAAGTCTTCGACCAATTTCAACGTTCCCGGGACCGGGACGGAGATTTCAAAACCATCCTCGCCGGTGTAACCGGTTCTCGTCACCCAGCACGGTTGTCCGGACACCGTCATCTCTTTGAACATGCCAAAGTACAACTTGCTCAAATCCGCGTCGGTGAGCTTTTGCAACGTTTCCATCGCCTTCGGTCCTTGCAACGCGAACAAACTTCTGTCCGAGTGCTCGATGAATTTGCAATCGCCATCGAATTTCGCCAAGTGTTTGTTGATGTGCGCCTTGTCTTTATCCGCGCACCCGGCGTTCAAGACGACGTAAATCCACTCGTCGTTCACTTTCGTGACCACGGTATCGTCGATGATCCCACCGTCGTCGTTAGTCACCACGGATAAGGTCCCAGTCCCGTCGGCCAAACCTTTAACGTCCGCGACCGTAATCGATTCCACAAACTTCACCGCGTCTTTCCCTTTAAACGACGACCCGAGCATGTGGGACACGTCAAACAAACTCGCTTTCGTTCGGCAGTGTTGCGTCGCTTCCATGATGGAATCCTTGTACTGAATCGGCATCGAAAACCCGGCAAACTCGACCATTTTACCTCCGTGTTTCACGTGAAAATCATAGAGAACGGTCTTTTTCAAGTTCGAGTCGTCCGCGTAGTGTCTCTTTTGTTCCGAGCCGACGAGTGGATGATTACTCGTTCGTCCAATCGTCCCGACGATGCTTGAACTGCTTTCTAAAGAAGCAGTATTAAATCGCGAACGCATCATCATCGCGGACGAGAGGCGTTTGGAGCATTGTCTCGTCGCCATTTTTACTTATTATATTTACTTTTTTTAGTAGTTGTCGTTGACTAAAGAGATGTGTAGAAGAGCGTTAGAAAAGTGATGATGATGATGATGACAAAATGATATCCAAAACGAGAAGACAGACGTCTCAGTCAAGGTCCAGAGGGTGCCACCTCGACAAAAAAAAAAAATGAACTCACTTGTTATTTAGGGTTTTTTTAATTTTTGGTCGTTAGAAAAAGTGTGTGTCCTTTCAAGGTTGTTAGAATTCAACAGTCTCCTTGCATTGCGGAAAAGAAGGTTTCGTAAGCTTTAAGAAGTGTTGTGTTGTTATTCGTATCACACACATCACAGTATATAGGCGAAGTATACACACACAGAAGACACACGTAATAACAGTATGTCTTCTTCATCTGAAGAGGAAAAAAGTAAGCCGGCGATATACGTGAACGGAAAACGATACGAGTTACGAGACGGCATCGGGGAAACCACTTTGCTGGAGTTTTTACGCGATGTACGTTTAACGGGGACGAAACTCGGGTGCGGCGAAGGCGGGTGCGGGGCGTGTACCGTCGTCGCGTCCTCAATCACGGGGTATGATAAAAAGACGGACCAATTTTCGTACGCGCACAAAGCGGTCAACGCGTGTTTAGCGCCGATATACGCGTTCGAAGGACACCACGTGATTACGATCGAAGGCCTCGGGAACGCGAGGGATGGCTTGCATCCAGTGCAGATGGCCATCGCGAACGCGCACGGGTCGCAGTGCGGGTTTTGTACACCCGGTTTTGTCATGTCCATGTACGCGTTGTTGTTAAACGCGCGAAGCAAGAATACCGCTGCTGAAAATGCGTTGATATCGCCGCACGACATCGAGGAGGCGTTGTCCGGGAACTTGTGCAGATGCACCGGATACAGGCCTATTTTGAAAGGATTCGTGGACGCGTTCGTGGAGAATAAGGTGTATTCGCAAGAAACTATCGATGGGGACGTATCGAACGCGTTTAAGAAATCCGTGAAAGTTTCAGACGGGACGGTGCCTATATGCGCGAGCACCGGGCAACCGTGCACGAACGGATGCGGCGGCGACGGTGAAAAGACTGATGAGAATGCGAGCAGCAGAAACGTCGAAAACGGAGCGAATGGTGGTACTACTAATGCTGCAATCAAAGAACCATTGTTTCCGATCGAATTAAAGCGACGCGCGAAAGCAGGAACCGGACCTTTAGCCGCGCTCGCGTTTCACGGCGGAGACGCGATTACAGATTCCGTGCACAACGACGGCGTGAAATGGCACCGACCGACGAGTTTGAAAGAGTTACTGGATTTGCGAGACGCATATCCTGGAAACGAGTCTAAGATTGTTTGCGGAAATACGGAAATTGGCGTTGAAATCAAGTTTAAAAAAGCTCTTTACCCGAGACGCATTCACGTTTCTGGAAATACGATCGAAGAACTCGATAGAATTAGCATGAATTACGACAACGGCGAAGCTGTTTTTGGAGCGGCTATTTCTCTGTCGGATTTGGAGCGCGCGTGTAGCGGCAAAGAAGCTTCTCAAGTGGAAAGATTCCGAGCTATTTCCAAACAATTGAAATGGTTCGCCGGGAGGCAAATTCGAAACGTCTCCACGCTCGGCGGTAACATCGTAACCGGGTCGCCGATTTCAGATTTGAACCCAATATGGTTAGCTTTAGACGCTATGTTTGTTGTGACGTCCAAGAAAGGCGGGGATCGATACGTGAAAGCGAGAGATTTCTTCTTAGCTTATAGGAAAGTCGATTTAAAACCAGACGAAATCTTAAAGCAAGTCGAATTGAAAGCGTTCAACGATACCGACTACACCGGAACTACCGCGGCGACGACTAAAGAGTATTTTCACGAGTACAAACAATCGCACAGGCGCGAGGACGATATCGCCATCGTCACGTGTGGCGCGCGAGCACTTTTTAACACGAGTACTGGTGAATGCTTAGATTTCTCTCTCGGTTTCGGAGGCTTGAGTTTCAAAACAATCTTCTGTTCACAGACGGCGAACGGGATGGTCGGGAAACACATGACGAAAGAAACGCTGGATTTTCTCATGAGCGCAATTGAGAAGGAATGTTTTGTGGACGAGAGCGCACCCGGAGGGATGTCCCAATATCGAATCACGCTCGCAAAATCCTTTGCGTTTAAGTTTTTCTTACACTGCGTGAGCGATTTGAGAACTGTCGTGGACAGTTCTTCTTCTTCTTCTATATACGAACTTCAACAAAACGAACTTTCCTCTCTCGGACGAAACGAGCGACAATCGGTGGTCTCTGGAGCGCAATATTTTACGAAAAAGCCAAACGGTGAAGTCGTTGGACAACCTCTGGCGCATAAATCCGCGCATATACAGGCGTCTGGAGAAGCAATCTATTGCGACGACGCCGCGAAACCTGAAGGGTGCGTGCACGCCGCTTTGGTTTTATCTACCATCGCGCACGGAAAGATTCTCTCGGTGGACAGCGCGAGCGCCGTGGAAAGTATCCCAGGCGTGCTCGGATACTTTTCCGCGAAAGATATTCCCAAAAATGGAACCAACATTATCGGCCCGATTGCACACGACGAGGAGATTTTTGCCACGGAATACGTCACGTGCGTTGGTCAAGTCATCGGTGTCGTCGTCGCGGAAACGAGAGCGTTGGCGTTGAGAGCCGCGGACGCGGTGAAAATCGAATACGAGATTCTTGAACCGATTTTATCCATCGAAGACGCGATTGCGAAAAAATCATATTACACCGACGAAATGATTGGCATGCGAGGTTTTCTTGGACACGCTTTGCATTCCGGAAACGTCGACGATATTTTTGCAAACGAGGAAGAAAATATCAAAATCATCTCCGGATCAACGCGAGTCGGCGGTCAAGAACACTTCTACCTCGAACCGAACGCATGCGTCGTAGAAGTTACCGACAACGATGAGGTAGTCACGATTTCGTCCACGCAGTGTCCGATGAAACACCAAGCGTACATCGCGGACTGTTTAGGCTTCTCTCGAAATAAAGTCACGTGTAAGGCGAAACGTTTAGGCGGCGGTTTCGGAGGGAAAGAGTCGCGCTCGGGATTCATGAACGTCGCAATTGCTGTACCGGCGTACCATTTGCGTAGGCCAGTCTCCTTAGTTTTAGACCGCGATGTTGACATGCAAATCACCGGCCATCGGCACAGTTTCCGAGGCGACTGGAAGGTGGCTTTTGATGTGAAGAGTGAGAAGATACTCGCGCTGGATGTTAAAATTTACAACAATGCGGGTAATTCGCTCGATTTAAGTTCATCTGTTCTCGATAGGGCAATCTTGCACGTAGATTCCGCGTATAACATTCCAAACTTACGTGTTGAAGGTTACTGTTGCAAGACAAACTTACCTTCAAACACAGCGTTTCGAGGATTTGGTGGTCCGCAAGGTATCATGATTGGAGAATCTGTCTTGGACGACGTCGCGCGACATTTAAACGTCGCGCCTGATGCTTTGAGAGAAAACCATCTGTATCATGAAGGAGACCTCACGCATTTCGGACAAAAGCTTATCGACTGTCAAGTTCGTAGTTGCTGGGAAGAGTTGAAATGTAAGCGCGAAGCATCTTTTGCCGATCGAAGGAAAGCGGTTGAAACGTTCAATCAGACGAGTAAATTCAAAAAGAGAGGCTTCGCCGCGACGCCGGCCAAGTTCGGCATCGCATTTACCGCTTTGTTTTTGAATCAAGCTGGTGCACTCGTGAATGTCTATTTAGACGGTACCGTTGGTGTCTCTATTGGCGGTGTCGAAATGGGACAAGGTTTGTTTACGAAAGTGGCGCAAATCGCCGCGAAAAACTTGGGCGTTCGTTTCGAAGATGTTCACGTCCTCGAGACGAGCACGGAGAAAGTACCAAACGCATCACCGACAGCTGCTTCGGCGAGTTCGGACATGTACGGCGACGCCACCGAGGACGCGTGTTTGCAAATCATGGAACGCTTGAAACCAATTCGAGAGAAAATGGCTAAAGACGCGTCGTTTAAAGACATCGTCAACTCGGCCTATTTCCAACGCATCGATCTCTCCGCGCACGGTTGGCATGTCACGAAAAATCTAAACTGGGATTGGTCCGTAGGAAAAGGCGAACCGTTTAATTACTACACTTACGGTGCGGCGTGTTCAGAAGTCGAAGTCGATTGTTTGACTGGCGATGTGAACGTTTTGCGCACTGATATTGTCATGGATGTTGGCGATTCGATCAACCCGGCGTTGGATATTGGCCAAGTCGAAGGCGGGTTTGCGCAAGGTTTAGGTTGGATTTTATTGGAAGAGTTGAAGTACGGCGATTCGAAAAACGGACATAAATGGATTAAAGATGGCGTAAATTTCACGAGAGGACCAGGCACGTATAAAATTCCAACCGCCAACGACGTTCCGGAGGAGTTCAACGTCACTTTATTACACGATTCCAAGAATCCGCGAGCTGTGCAAAGTTCCAAAGCCGTCGGTGAACCACCATTTTTACTCGGGAACTCGGTATATTTCGCCGTGAAAGATGCGATATACTACGCGAGACAAGAAGATGAGAACGAGAAAAACGAAGGAGCGTTTAGTTTAGATTTACCGTGTACTCCAGAGCGCGTGCGTATCGCTTGCGGCAACGCGTTTGCCTACGGTAGTCGCGATTACAAGACGCGCATTACGATTTAGCAGCACATTTGAAAGTGTTTGTATGTATATAATATGTAATAGTAACGCATTCAGAAAGGAATCAATCATATTAATGATATGTGTGTGATAGTACAAGTCTCTTTTTTACAACACAATCAGAACAACTACAGTATGTCAAGTTCCTTAATTAAAGCATCGAGGACTCCATAGCGCTCGTCAAACAAAGCAACTTTTCGCACTCTACCATGATTTCCTTTGCCGTCGGCCTCGATTCCGGATCTTTCGCCAACATCAACTTCAACAACGCCTTCATCTCTTCGCTGCAAGAAAACTCGCTTAAACCAAAATCCTCAAAGTTCTCATTCACTGACCGCCCATCTCTCAACGCTCGATACTTGTCGCCGTTCATCGGTAACGCTTCCCCTAACAACAACTCCAACGCCGTCGCGCCTAAACTCCACACGTCTGACTTTGCCAAGTTTGAAAAGTCGTCATTTAACACTTCGTTGGCTAAGTATCTCTGATCACCGTCTATTTCTGAAGCGCCACCGATAAGCTTTCTCCGCTTCTCACCGCACGTCGACGTCGCGCGTCCCCAATCCCCTAGCTTGTAAATCTTTTTCTCCGATTCGAAAATATTATCCGGTTTCACATCCATGTGCGCGATGCGTTCCTCCGACTCGTGCGCGACCGATAACGCGTTAGCTACATCGCGAACGACTAACAAAACTTCGCCTTCGTCCTTAGTAAATTTGGCGTCCGGTCCGAATTTCACGGCGCCGCGTTCGCAAAGCTCCATTTGGATGTACAAATGGTCGTATTCCATCCACGAGGTGTAATATCGTACGATGTTTGGCGAATTCAAAGAAGATAAAGCCGCCATCGCGTGCACTTCTCTCAACGCGTCGTTTTTCTCGGATTCGCCGTATAACTTCTTCTCCGTGCGTTTGACCGCGTACATTTTGCCGTCCAATCGATGAACGACTCTGGAAACTTTCCCGAATCCGCCTTTGGCGATGAGTCCTAAATCCGCAAACTCGGATCGGAATCGAAGCATTTGCGCGTTCTCCTTTGCCTCATTATTGCTACCGTTGTTATTATTCGTTATTCGTCTGCTATGCGCGGGTAATTCCTTCGCCTGTTCTTCGTCTCGTAAAAACGCGTTTCGCGATATCGGCGGCGATTGGAGCAACTTTTCCTTTTTCGTCGCGTTCGCGCTACCACCACCGCCACCTTGTTGTTGTTGTTGTTGTTGTTGTTGTTGTTGTTGTCTGTTTGGAATCGGTGGCACTTCGAACATGTTGTTGTGTGCATTTGCGCTATTTCTATTCCCGCCAGCGCCTTGCGAGTACTGCAAACACGCTTGCGGAAGACTTCCGGCTCTGCTAATCGTAAACGGCTGCGAGGACTCTCTCGGCGTCAACTGCATCTGTTGCGAAGACAGCTGCTGAAAGCGCAAACCAGAAGGACCAGAACTACCACCAGTTCCGTTGATGACGTCCAATGCACCTCGACTCGATTCGTTGTTGTTGTACATTTGCTGACTCACGTTCGGCGAATCTATGATACACCCCAACCTCGCTCTCTTGTGTCGCATCGGGCTCAACGCCACCGGCGAACGCATGCCAAACTGTTTCCCGTTCGTCGTGTTTTGTACAATCGAGCTAAAATACCCTTTACCATTCACGCCACCATTTTCTTTCCCGTCGCAACTATCGAACGGTTGTAACCCTTGCTGAGAGTCGTAGCCTCCTCCTCCTCCGCTATTCTTGTTCGTATTCGCGTACGCTATGTTCCCGACTAACTCAAACTGTTGATCCGCCGGCGTGCAATAATCCGCCACGTCAAAATCTTGCGAAAACGGTAACGGCGGAGGCTGTTGCGACGGTGCAAACCTCGGTTGGTTTCCAAACGCGCCCGGGTACCGATGGATGGATGGTTTCTGCGAAATTATCGGCGGATTTGGCGCTCCTTTTCCATGTCGCTGTTGCGAGTTTTCGTTGTTGGTGTTGGTGGTGTTGACAGCTTTCAACGCATCAAAATCATCATCATCAGCCTCTGTCGTGCCATGTTCTCGCAAACTCTTATTATTGGTGCCGCCATCTTCGTTATTAGTATTACTGCTAGTATTTATCCCAGTTTTCGAGAGTTGCCGAGATAACCCAGTCGTCGGCGTTTCCAAAACCGCTCGGGATTTCAGCTTTAACATTTGGTGCACGTTTTTCCCGTTGGCTGCTTGATTTTTGAATTTTTCCTCCCCCCTTTTGGATGAGATGAAGATGATGTGCTCGTCGTAAACGTGTTGTGCTTTCAAGAGAGTAAGAGAAAAGAAACAACACACACACACACACAAACAAACAAAGACAAAAAGGGGACAGCCGACGCAAGAAGAACAACGACAAAAAGTAGCTTATTAACGCGTTCAAGTTCGTTCGTTTTGTGTCTCGTTTTTCTCTTCTGAATTTTTGTTCAAAATGGAGGTTTAGGGTTTTTTAATGACACCCTAAACAAGTTCGTTACGAAGAATTGGACACCAGGAGTAAGACTTCAGAGAGAGAGCACGAGAGAGAGAGAGAGAGTGAGAG
>ENA-OWPI01002136-OWPI01002136.1-marine-metagenome-genome-assembly--contig:-NODE-2136-length-19285-cov-9.256716_pt1 | contig 19285 bp, 30 predicted proteins | sample MGYA00238138_ERZ651775 | MGnify/ENA primary metagenome ERZ651775 (study PRJEB26906, sample SAMN06265043) | marine metagenome | isolation source: Helgoland LTER site | place: Germany:Helgoland, sampling...
ATGATGTAACCTTGTCCATCATGTCCTTGGCCGCTAAAATTAATTCTGATTGCTCTTCAACACCTTCTTTCACACCCATCATGGTACCTGTACCTTTTGGCATCTGTTTCATTGCCATAAGTTTAGAAGCCGCTGTTCTCTCATCTGGACTTAGTGGTTGTCCTTTTGCAAGTTTGTCTTTGATTGGTGCTGTTGCTTTGTCTAAGATTGGGTTATCCATGTTGCCGCCGTACTCACCAAGTTTTCTCTCTGTGATCGCTTGATTAATGATGTCCAACATCATTTGATTCTTCTGATATGAATCATCTTTTAATTCTTGTCCGAAGTGTGTGTTCTGTGTGATCTCATGTATCTTTGTTCTCACATGGTTTGCGTAGTCATGTAGTTCTTCTTCGTTGAACTGTGATAGATCCATGGTCATGTTGAATCTGGATTCAAATTCTTTAAGTAACGATTCGGTTGTAATTGGTTTTGTAAGGTCTAAGCTCTTCATACTGTGTTTATTTATTATCTATGTGCCGAACGTGTCACTAAAGATCTGCTGTATCTTGTCTTTGTATTCGTCCGCTAGGCGGTTAGCGACATCCAGCCTGTCCCAGTAAACGTCCTCCATCTGTTCGTCCTTGCCCTTCTGTGCCTCACGTATCATTCGTTTGGCACTCTGTATGTCGAACAGTTGTGATGAATGTTTCATGTCCATCTCCACTATGTTATCCGGTATGTTCTTGCCATCCGCTAGGTAGTGTGCAACCAGGATCGCGGTCTGTTTGAGGTTGATGTCATCGTGCAGTACCTGGGCCTCCAGCATGTCCGCTATCACGTACACGTATCTGGTGCCCGTGTGTTTCTTGGGCACGATGGCTATGTTGCCTATCAGGATGCCCTTGGAGAACTGCTTGGGCAGGTGTTGGAATGGTCTGCGTGCCTGCTCCCGGTGTGCCAGGTCCGCAAGTTTGCCTTTCAGCCCGTAGGCCTCTATCTGTTTTACCAGTTCTGATTTATTTTTTCCTGTCATTTGCAACGAACTTTATCTTTCTATTTAAAGCATATTGCATGTGGGTGTCAAGTTTCTTACGTACGAACACTGCCTTGTCTGCCAACCGTTTGGCCCTGTCGGCATCCTCTAGTGATAGTTGGTCGCTCCTGAATGATTCCAGTGCGTGTTCTCGTATGAATTCAACATCCGTGTCTGTGACGTAGACTCTGGCCTTAGGTGCTATCTGTATGAACATGTATTGGTAATTTTAGCCTGGCATCTTCATCAGGATCACTACCACCGTTGATAGTAGGCCTGCGACAACCGTGCCTGCTGTTGCTATGATTGTCTTCTGACTGCTTTTGTGACTCAACTGTTGATCTTCATTCATCTTTTGTAGACGGAGTTCGATCGCACTCAATCTGTCGTGTAATCCTTTGTATCTCTCTGAACAAAGGTCCACGTGTGCTTCAAGGTTCTGTTTTTCTAGTTCTGTTGTACTCATATATCTTTGTAAATCTCTTTTGAGGATTTGCACCTCCGTTAATAGAGCCTGTAAATGAGCCTGTTGCATCGCCTGTGTGTGCCTTTAATATTAGAAAGTTTGTGCCTTAATGTACTGTTATTTATCGATGGTGCCGGCGTATGAAAAGTACGTGTTTATGATCCCACCTGCCAGTGCTCCGATAACTTTTTGTTCGTCCGACCCTTGCAGTTCTCTTGTGACGAATGTTTGTACAGGAAAATATGCAGTGTTTTTGCATTCTGTGATTATGGGTACCAGGTTGAAATCGTCTACTAGATTTTCTGTTGGATCGGCCACTTCACCATACACCCCTGACTGTTCTGTGAAGAACTGGAAGTGCCATGTTGAATGTTTGCCCTCATAGTAGGATCCGAACACATGGTTGCCCAGGCTCGGGAGTTCAACTCTGTGCGGTGGCTGTTCCCACGTGATGTTACCCCTCATCTGTAGCAGTTGCAACATTGTTGAGAAATTGCTGTTCTGATTCCTAGCGACGGCCAGACTGTGCTTGTCGTTAATCTCGTCGCCTGATGGGGTCTTGAATGGGAACTGCTGTTTTAGATTGCCGTTTTCGGTTATGTCCACTAGGGTGTGTATTCTGTACTCGTGCATCAGTCTTGGTACTCAACCTGTTCCCAGTATTGCCAGTCTGGCTCGAGGTATTCATCCAACTGTTTCTGCCTGTCTGGATTTTTCCTGAGCCATGCCTTAAGTTCTTTCACACCATTGTCCTCTAACTTCTTGATGTCTGGTTTAGAGTGTCTCAGTGCCTTCTCGTGTGGTATGTTGCCATAACAAAGTAATCCATGCTCCTTTGCGAATTTGACAACTCTGTCATTCAACCCGTCGTCACACTTGATAAGGTGTTGGGGTTTGACCGCTTCCATTACATCGTGCAGTCTAAAAGTGCCCCTCGTGAAGTGTGGCCACTGTTGCATTATCTGTTCATTGGTCCACCAGGTGTACCATGGCATGAAATAGAACATGTCCTTTATACCTGACCACCAACGGTCATCTGGTTTCCTTATCAACGTGAAGATTTCACTTTGGTCCTCGCACTTGTCGAACGGTGGTTGCTGTAATATTATCTCCGGACTGTAATCCCTCCACAGCCATCTCTTTATGTTCCTGCCTGCACTGACATCATGATTCAAAAATCTCATGCGTTTAAGATTGGTGAACTGTTTTGGCATGTGTTCCTGCTTTGGCATGGCGTATATGCGAGGTGTCTTGTCCCTCAGTTGTGAGGCAGGGCCAATGATTATTTTTATGGCTTCGTCTAGATGTGTGGGCATGTGATTATTTACTCATAAAAAAAGGGCGAACCTAAAATATAGATCCGCCCTCTTTGGTAAACTACCGTAGTATTATTATGGTGCTACTACGTTTGCAGTGTCGATAGCGATGTCAGTTGCTGTTACTGTCGCACTTGAAATAGTGGCTGTAACGCTTCCTGCACCGTTCAACGCTCTGATGTCTGTCTGTAAAGTGCCTCCACTTATTAGAGTTCCAAGAGAGTCTGTTCTCACTGTGTAAGTTTTTTGTTTATCACTTTCGTGCAACGGTCCTTCTGAAAGGATGTTGATGTACCTACTGATAACTGCTCTTGTCGCCTCTAAACCTGCTGTTGCAGATCCAGATGACAAGTCGCTTGTCTCGTTAGTCATCGCATTGACGAAGTCTACAACGAAAGTAGATGTTTCTACACCTTCTAGTTCCATGTTCGTGCCGTGTACGAAGTTGTTTTTAGTTATTGGCATTTGTGTTTCCTCCTATGCTATACTATTACGCTCCAACAGAAGTATCACCCATATCTCTGTCAGCCGCTGTTGCTGAAGAAATAGTTGCTGTTACTTTGTCAGGTGTCATTGCGTTCAAGGCTCTAACTGCCGCCTGGATCGCCGCTACTGTAGTAGTAGAACTGATTGTGTCTAGACTGTCTCTTCTTACCATGTAAGTTTGCTCTGTGTCTGAGTTTGACAGAACGCCTTTACCTAAGATGTTAACACCTTGGTTCTGGATTGCCTGCATAGACAGTTCTAATGCGCCTGTAGCCGCACTTGCTCTAGGGTTAGTAACCTCACCAGAAACGTCTGAGATGTAGTCAACTGTGATGAAGTCTACTTCTACGCCGTCTGCCTCGTGAGCTGTGTTTGGTGAAACAAAGTTGCCCGGTCCACCTGCCGGTAATGTTGCGTCATAAGCCATTGTCTTATCCTCCTAATGTCCTATTATATTTCTAAGTTTTCGATCTTGGCAGTTGTGCCAGAGTCGTTTAAGTCAATACTGTCGACTGTTCCAAGAGCTTTAAGTGCCGCAAGTAGTGTTCCTACTGACGAACCGTCTGCGCCTGATTCAGTGAAAGTGAAAGAACCGCCTGCTGATGCTGGTGCACCAACGAACATGTCTGTACCTTCTACGATGTATGTTTTTGAAGCATTAGTATCGAATAATGGGCCAGCGCCTACGATGTTACCGTATATTCTGACTGTGTTTTCGATTGCGTTTAATGTTTCACCTTTTAACAAGTGATTCGCTAACTCCTCACCTGCGTCAATCGTGATGAACTCAAGTTCTTTACCTAGTAAAGCCTCTGTTCCCGCCACGAATGTCGTGTTGTTTTCCGTAATTGCCATTTTAAATCCTCCTTTTTTCTGATTAAATGACTTTGATCCCGCTCAGGAATCAAGTTGTAAGTATTTATAGGTTATTTTGGTAAATTATGCTGTAATATTACTTTTTCAGCCAGATCTCGTCACTTCTTGTCCGGTAAACAAACTTATAACCCCATCTCTTAAGAATGTACTGGGCCTCGGCGACTATTTGGGGTCTTTTCGTCTTCTTCATCTCTATGTTGATCACAGGCGAATTTTTCTGTAATGTCCATGCGGCACCTTTGAGTAGAGGAACTTCAAAACCGTCAACGTCTATTTTCACATAGTCGACTTCTTTGAAATTGAAACTGTCGAGTGTTTTACATTCTATGTCTCCCACCTGTGGTTCCGTGTCGCCCACGCTGTCATTGAGGTGCGTTGCATTCGTGCCTTGGGTTGCTGTGTGTTCGTGACTGCTCAAACCATATGGATACAACTCGACATTTGACTCACGAATGTTCATATTGAAACATTCTCTGAAGTTGGGGTTTGGTTCGAAGCAGATGACCTTTGCAAATCTTTTGGCTAGTGGTCTGGTCCATTGTCCTATGTTACTTCCGATGTCCAATGCAGTGCGCCAACTACGAACCATCTTGAGACCATTATCTCTTTGGGCCTGCTGTCCATCGCCGGCATCTTCTAGGTAAGTGGGTTTGGTGTGTTGGCCATACAGTACCCAGAAACTATTTGGGCCCGGCATTGCACTCTTTACATGCACAATCGGGACAGTCCCTGCATTCTGCACAGGATTGTCTACAGTGCTGTTCGCATCCACACAATTCGCAAATCAATTTTATCATTTTACAGTTCCTTGAATTTCTTTAATATGTCAGTGTTGGGCAGTTTAGAGTGTAATTGCTGTTGCAGTCTGTGTAGGGTCTGCAACTTCATCCTTGTATTCAACTTGTTGTAATCGGCAACCGCTCGTCTAATGTTCCTGAGGTTGCCATCTTGTATTCCCAGGGATCTCTCCAACTGTGTAAGGTTGCTGTAATGATTTTCCCACGTCCTCAGGTATCTCCTCAGCGCCATCACAGGCACTGGCAGTCTTTGCCTCATGGCCTGTGCTTGATTTTTGTTCTTGAGCTTTTTGGTTATCTCAGGATCTCCGGCCACTATGGCCAGCATGTTTGCTAGGTCATTGTTGATCATCCTCACCTGGTCGAATGTCCCTTTGGCCATGGTCTGTCTGGCGTATGATCTAACGAATCCTTCTGTGTCTTTGTTCTGACTCATTAGAGCAAGTGCTAGGAAACTGAGATATATTCTCTCTGCCACCTCTGGGAATGAAAAACGTTGCAAATCACTATGTCGTCTTATCACCTTTCCCTCTGATACATACTTTAAAAATGGTGTTAACATACAGGTATTTATAGGCTATATGCAACGAAACTTTATTCTAACCGATGTCATGAAGACCGGAAATCATCAAGAGTTGGAGAGTTACATTTCGATGCACTCCATGGAGGGACAGTCATTCGATATGACCGGAGAGTACTATACCCTGCACGACTACAATCTTGACTCCTATGACAGGAGGTTCGCCATTATCGACACACGTTCTGCTAATGATCGATTGAAAGACAACACAGAATTCATGGCTGAACTGCACAGGCGAGTAGATCTGCTCAAAAGTCAAGGATTTGTTTTCATAAAAGCAAACCCATGGGAGTCATTAGAAAACATTACGAAACATCCAGAATATATGTGGCCAAATATTGATGTGGATCACATCAAGTGGACAGGCGGTGGCACTTGGTTTTGGCATCACATGTACAACCGACACAAGGGTAAAACTTTCAACTTTGATCACTCTAACAAAAAATACGATTTCCTATATCTCAACAAGACGCACAGGCCACACAGAGAAAAACTTTACAACAAGTTGTCAAAGAACGGAATACTAGAAAATAGTTTACACACACATTGGCCAGAGAAGAAACTGCCTGCCGAATATGAACTACCGTGGGCTCAAGACTATCCACAGTATGGCATGGACCAAGAAATATACGAGAAACCTTACAATGACACGGCCTGTAGTATTGTGTCCGAGACCAATGACAATGACTTTGAAGTTTTCATAACAGAGAAGTTATGGAAACCGATCATGGCACAACACCTTTTCGTAGTACATGGAAACTATTTGTATCTACAGAAATTAAAAGAAATGGGTTTCAGGACTTTCAACAACTATTTCGAGGAAGTGTACGACCTCGATAGAGATCCTGATGTAAGAATAAACACTATTGTTGATGTGTGTGATAGATTACGTGACGCTCCGTGGCAAGACATTTACCTGCAGACCAAAGCGTTGAGAAAACACAACTGCGATACCATGTTCAATAAAGAAAAATTAAGTTTAGAAATTAATAAAACCTTGGATCTATTTCTTGAATTTGCTGATACCCGTCAAATTCCTTCTTGAGAATCCCAACCTATCTACCAACTTAACAGCACTTCCTGACTTGTCAACGGCAACGAAACCCTCTGGTTCTGTCACTTGTAGTCCGCCATCTGTTTGTTGAAATGATCCTATTGCCTGTGCTTGATTCATCTTCTTAAGAACAAAGGCTTTCATGGTCTGTACCGCTTTGTAGAAAGTCAGCATTGCCTGTAATGGTTTCTTGGCCCTGTTAAGGAACACTGGCATCTGTTTGATCTTGTCCTGTCTCAACGCCAACGCCTTTTGTGCTTTTAGGCCTGACATCTGCTGTTGCATTCTGTCTGCATAGAACTTTTTGAATCCTTGTAGGAACTGATTGACGTTACTTGGCAGTTGGCCTTGCTTGACCATTGCGTTTATGTAGATCATGAACGTGGGCACGAAGTCTGCATTCTGTCCCAACACACTTGCTAGGTCTCTAGGAACAGCATTCAACAGTGTTTCTAGTTTCTCAATACCATTGTAGAAATTTTTTGTTTCATCGTCAGTGAACTTGGCACTGCCTGACACGTCCTTGTATGTTGCATTGTCAAAGAACACATCATTGCTTTTGGCGAACGAACTTACATCCGCTCCACCTGATGCTGTCATGTCTGCCAGTGTGTCGCCGTTGTATGTTGTATGGAATATGATCCCTACCTTGGCTCTGTCTATCTGTTTTGCCAACTCACCACCTTCTGGTACAGCGTATGTTATTGTGTTTGGAGTGAACGTCAAGTGAGGCTTTCCATCGATGTTCTTCCTTGTGATGTCCTCGTCTGTGTACAACAAGTCTCCTTGTACAACACCTTGTATGTTCAGTTTCTTAATATGCACAAGACACTTTAAAAGTTTCTGTCCTAGATCGTCCGTGCCGTGATTGTTTGCTATGTCTTTCTTTGTGTAATTGATCTTTGGAGTTCCTGGATTGAAAACTGACTTTGTGCCCACGAAGAACTTGCCGTTGTCTGGGTTGATCCCACATACCACGGCAGGTGCACCATCCCACTTGACTGACACACTCATTGCTTCTGAGCTTGTGCCTTTGAGAGTAAGTAACAATCCTCTGAAATATTCAAGAACTGCCTTGCCACCTTCGTAGCCGTCGGTTATTACGATGTCCTCGATGTGTTCAAGGTGTGTCCTTTTAAATTCTGTTAGGACATCTTCTATCAACATGATTAGTCCTCTTTGTATTCGCCGTCTTTGATTTTCAGTAGGTTTTCTTTTACGTCTCTGTTCTCTTTGATACGAGCAACACCTTTGCTGAACTTGGATGCGTCCATGTTCTTGATCGCTGAATTGAACTTCTTCTCAAGTTTGAATGCTGTGTCCTGATCGAAGTTCTCTCTGATGTACGTGATCAATCTTATAGTCGACTCGAGGATATGTGATGCCCTGCTCTCAACCACCTCTTCCTTGTCTCTTTTAAGGGGCATCGAGCTCAATTCTTCTAATAAACTTCTTGTACGTTTTTGCATTGTAGGTATTTAAGTCTTATTATAGCAGAATTATAGTTAAAGTCTACTGGATACAAACATATATACTTTACACATGAAGTTGAATAGACAACAAAAGATGAGATTGTATTCACATGCACCAGGACCACACGATCACGATTCTGATTTTGAGGACGAATTCTGGCCCATAATGGGCATACTATTTGCCATTATTTGTGTGTGGACCGGTATTGTGCATTTTATAGATTGGGCCACGTTGAACGTGATCCCATGGTGGGCAGAACCATTCACAATAGCACCGGTGGTGTTCTTGCTCATAATGAAAGAGAAATACGATTCACTGAACCCATTGCACTGGTGGCCAATGTTTTGGGGTTACCAGGCCAAACTGCCAGACGAAGACAGGATCACAATAAGACCTACAGACGTTGAAAGAATAATGCAACAGCATGGTGGTCCAATAAATGTACACATCATTGACTTCGAACACATCAAGTTCCGTAGGAAGAAAGATGCTGTTATCTTTGGTTTGAGATATTTCTAGATCGCTTGAACACTGTGCCGTGTTTTTGCTCGTACAACTTCAATTTGTCTGATAGTTCTTTGACTATCTGTTGATAGTCTGCCACCTGCACTTCGAGGTTGCCTATCTGTGCTTTCAATAACTTGACGTTATTTTCCCTGGCCATTGTAAGCCTTGTGACTTCTCTTCTTGGACTTGTTCATTGAGCTCATCTTGATCCTGCTCTTGTTCTTGCCCTGTGAAGTCTTCTTGGGTTTACCTTTTGTGTATCCTGAAACGTTTATCATATCATTATAATATAGTAGACAGTGTTGATAGTCAAGTATATAATGTAAATAATAATATGATCAAATATCAACTGAGATGCAGATGCCAACACGAGTTCGAAGGTTGGTTTCCTAGCAGTAAAGAGTACACCAGGCAAAAGAAAAGAGGAATGATCCAGTGTCCCATGTGTGACAGCACAGACGTTGACAAGGCCATCATGGCACCCAATGTAAAGACCACCAAGAAGAAGCAGATTCCAGACGACTACATGGTGATGGGAGAAAGTGCTGAACAGATACTGCGTAGACTCAACAAGAAGATAAAGAAAGATTTCCAAGATGTTGGTAAGAACTTTGCCAAGGAGGCCAGGAAAGCGGCCAAGGGTAAACGTGATCAGAAGTTCTATGGCAGGCCCACCAAGGAAGAGACCAACAAACTGTTGGACGAGGGCATAGACCTGTTCGCGGTGCCTGACTACAAGGACAACTAATGCAGATCAAGCCTGTTGATGAAAGAGTGGATCTTTTCCAGATCAAAGATGTGCTAGATATCGAAACCATCGAGAGTCTTTCACGTGAGGCACTGGAATCACTGCCATATACAACACAAGAATGGCAAGAGGATTGGAAAAGAAGAAGACTGGTCGTTCTACCTGGATCCGTGTTTGAATCCATAGAACAGGAATACAATAGTAAAAAAGAATTAATTGGTAAAGCAGTGGGATTAGATATCACACAGATTGACACAAGATTCTGGCTAGACTACGAAGGGTTTGATTGTCATAAGCATGTAGACAACGATGGTGTAGATTATGTCATGCAGATTTTTCTATCAGATGCACCTGAGCAACTCGGAACTGTATTTTATAACAAGGATGAGGTCCGGAAAGCCTTTAATTTTACCAAAAATTCAGGCTACATAATGTTTAACAACAGTGAACAACTGCATGGCATGGAGAATAAAGTTTCTGCTAACGTGCAAAGATTAACAAGTTACTCTTACTTCCAGATAAGAAAATAAGATTCACGATGATAATAGAACATCTACACATAGAAGCATCTAGTTACTGTAATGCACGGTGTCCTGGATGTCCACGTAATGGTTATGGATATCCATTAGAGGGTTTTTTCAAAGAGAAAAATCTTGGTGTAGAGCAATTACACCAACTCTTAAACACATATAAAGATGTTAGAAAGATTCTCTATTGTGGTAATCACGGTGATCCCATGATGAATCCAAACATTGCTGAAATGTCTGCCATGGACAATATCAAAGTGGAGATAGCAACAAACGGAGGCATAGGCAAGGTGGAAACATACAGAGAGTTGGCCACAAAGAAGGAAACCCGAATAATTTTTGGAATAGACGGACTTGAAGACACCAATCACCTGTACAGGCAAGGAGTGAATTGGGACAAACTGATATCACGTGTGAAAGCATTCACGGAGGCAGGCGGAGATGCAGTATGGCAGTTTATCAAATTCCAACACAACATGCACCAGGAAGAAGAAGCGAGGAAACTAAGCCAATCATTGGGATTCAACAATTTCGTCGTGCGTGACGAAGGCAGAAATGACATGCCCGCTATACAACCAGACAAGTCTATCAGTCACTGGATACTACCGCCAGACAAGGATGCCACACCACGTGAGTTTGATGTTGACGAATATTTGAAGATGCGTTATGAACCCTATGATTTACCAGAAGAGTCCTATAAGGGTACAAAAATTACCTGTGATACTATTGTCAACAACAGTGTGTATGTGGACAGTTCGGGAGAAATATACCCTTGTTGTTACCATGGTTTTGGCCACATTGACAGACCTAAAGTACATCTGGAAAGTTTCGAGGAATTGAGGAGCACGTGGGATTCAGACTCATGTAACAAAGTATGTGCAGAAACTTGTGGAACAAGGAGACAGGATTAACAGCATAAACACTGCATTTTCCAGCCGGTTGACTTAATACACTTTGTAGTATATAATTGTAAACATGGAACGTAGGATAACAGAGAATGAAACTCCAGAGTTACGTAACCATATAACAACAATAAAGGAAAAGGAAACAATATGCTAACAAGTATGTTCAATACACTTTTTCCATCTACTAAGAAGGAAACAAAAACCATGGCAAACTCAACACAATACGTTGTATACACAAGAAACTTCAAATCAAGAGCGAAGCAAATTGGTGTATTTGCGGAACCGGCTTCAACTTACAAAGTGAATGGTGAAGTACACGGTGGTAAAATCAAGTTCAAAAACCTAGCAGTAAAAAACACTGCAAGAAAAACAGCGACTAACAAGTTGTTATCAAAAGGTTTGGACTTTACAGTAGAAGTTTTAGGTACAGCACCTAAGTCATCTGCTTTGACTATGAAGTCAAACATCATTTCTTTATTAAAGAAATCAGGAAGAAAAGTAATTAATTACTCTGCGTAATTAAATCTATTCTAAGGGGCGGTGCTTAATTGTGTCGCCCTTTTTTTGTGACTGTTATAAATTTGTTGTGTTAGATATAGATCCGTCTTTGTTTAACCACTCGGTCTTGAAATGTTCCGCTCTGTCAGTTCCGTCTGCAGGGTTGAACGGTGATGTGCTGTCACTGTAGGCGCCGTCCACGGCACTCTTGAATGCTGTCTGTTCAGATTCGTCATTGAACTCGTATGTTACCACAAGTGTCTTGTCACTGTCCGCCAATGCTTCCGTCTTCGTTGGTGATGAAGTGCTGTATACAGATGTGAAACCAATCTTGGTGTTGGCATCTGCTGTTGAACTGAAAGTATCAAGGCTACTGTCTGATACCCTTACCCTGAAATACCTTTTGTGTCTGTATTCTGCCGCCATGATTATATCAGAGTCTCTGTTGTACCTACTGGGCCGTCTTCGGTCAACCACTCAGTCTTGAAATGTTCCACTGTGTCCGTCGCATCAGCAGGATTGAATGGAGTGTGGGGGCTGGTTGTCCATGCGTCATCGAGGGCATCCTGGAATGCCGTCTGTTCGTCGTTTGTGTCGAACTCGTAAGTCACAACCAAGGTGGTGTCTGTGTCTTCTAAGGCTTCCGTCTTCGTGGGAGTACTTGTGTCAAATGCACTTGTGAAACCTATCTTGGTTTTGGCATCAGATGTTGAGCTGAAAGTGACAAGACTACTGTCTGATCCCCTTAACCTGAAATACTTTTTGTGTTTGTATGCATTTGCCATATTTGTTACCTGTAAACAGTTTTATTTATCCAACAAAGCCAGCGGTGCCGGGCACATGATCTCTAACAAATTTTTGAAGTGTTTCTGGCTTTTCCGCTCCTTGCCATTTGATGTCGTTTGAACAGTAATTGATGCCATTTTTGTTTAGATCTGACACGGCAATCCACCAGGCCTGTTGGGCATCACTGGTATCAAACTCCAGTGTCACTTTCAACGTTTCGTTTTTGTCCTCCAATGCATAGGTCACTGTGGGGTCATTACTGGTAAGAAAAGTATCATGAAATGCACACTTGGTCTGGGCATCTGCTATGTTGGTAAATTTGTACATCGATCCATCGTCGAGCCTTCTTTTGAAACGTTCATGATGTGTGAATTCTGTTGCCATTCTGATTAAGTACGTATATTTATGTTTAACAATCTTGTCAAAACTCCACGGCGAAAACACATACCTATTATACAGACCGAACACTACATTGAACTAATGAACACCACCAGCCAGATGCATGACAATCTTGAGAGATTAATAAACCTGCTCAAACAAAATGAAATGATCGTCGTGGTCCACAATGAAAACATGTCATTCCACAATTGGTTCAATAAGGATTTCGTAAAGTTAATCCGCAACAATCAAGAAAAAGTATTGGTGTTGGCAGAGGGCGAGGATGATAAATTCCCTTTTGCATACAGACAGCACAATAACTACTGCATGGAGATCCAACTGATCAATAAAGATCTTCGAAGGATAGATCATTCTGTCAAAAGCAAGGACTTTCTGATATACACCGGACGTGACCATCCTGAAAGAATAGATATGATACGGGCTTTGGAGAAACATTCATTGTTAGGAAAAAGTTACGTCAGTGCCAAATCACCGGACAATAATTGTATGTACGAAATAGAAGATGACATAGAGGGCTACAAAGATAATCCTCGTGAACTTTGCTTGGTAGCTCATGAACCCCACTTCAGTAACTCAAAGTTGAGCGTGGTCATGGAAACCAACACCGGTAAAGGATCATACCAGTTAAGTGAGAAAATTTATAAACCTTTGATGGCGGAGCATCCTTTCGTGGTGTTTGGACCACCTGGGTACCTAGGATACATGCGATCCCAGGGTTACCGTACGTTTGACAAATGGATTGATGAGAGTTACGACCAAGAACTAGACAACCATCGAAGGATAGATAAAATAGTTCAATGCTGTAAAGACTTCCTCGGGGTAAGCACCAAAGACTTCTACGATCAAACTGCTGAAATCAGGCAACACAATAGAGAAACTTTCTTTGCCAAGCGATCTATTCAAATACAGTTGCCAATGTCGGTCTCTTCTGGATGGTTCATGGGTGCTGATCGCATCAGCATACAACGTCACGTAGACAATTCAGACTTCAATCCGAGATTGACCAACAATCACGATACAGGAATAAGTGGCAAATGATCAAAGGCAAAATTCCAGTCACATGGACGGAACAAAATTACACAGGCCTGCCATGGTTCGAGAACGATCGTCATGAAGAAAAATTCAATGCGGTAGTCGACACAACCAATTATAAAGTTGGAGTATCCATGTGCTTCCAAGAAAAGTTATTGGGCGTTTTCTATGATGCTGTTAAAGATTTACCACTAACAAAAAAAGTTGTTGCTGTCAATAAACTGGAACCTGGAAAAGTTTTACCCTACCATACCGACAAGTATACTACCTACATCACAAGGAATCAGATCAAAAAAGAGCAAGTTCAAGATATACAAAGATTCATTGTCTTTCTGCATGATCAAAAGGCCGGACATCAGCTCTGGATACAGGATCAAATATGCACAGGCTCGGCCGGAAGTTACTTTGGGTGGGGGTATGGTGTGGAACACATGGCCGCAAACCTAGGAAATGCAGATCGATATATTTTACAAGTCACTGGATTGAAATGTTAAGCAGGAACGAATACAGCCAACTAAAGACAGTGATCGTGGGAGATGCCACAGGAGCCAAGATACCAATCAATGACATCAGCCTGAGGTGTGTGAATTACGCTGATAAGCCAAAAGACAGTGACCTGCCTAGACAAGGCCTGTATCCACAGCAGGTGATTGATGAAGCGAATGAAGATATTAGTACCTTTATTGATTTTTTGAAAGGCGAAAAGATTAATGTTTTGAGGCCAGACCCAGAACACGATCCAGATTACTACACATACTGTCCAAGAGACACTGTGTTTGTGCATGGCAACAATGCCATTTACACGCCGATGTGCTTGAGGGCAAGGGCCAACGAACATCGAGCATATGACAAGCTCTTTAATGGCTATGATACTGTAAGGCATCACATTAACATAAAACGTGAAGACAGTTTGTATAATCTAGACTGTGTGGGCAACCCTAATGTGTTGGCCTTGAACGAAACAGAACCTTGCTTTGATGCGGCCAACATTCTAAAACACAATGATGATCTGTATTACCTTGTGAGCAACAGTGGTAATCGTAAAGGTGCTGATACTTTACAGGAGATAGTGGGACAGTCTACCAGAGTACATACCATCGAAGACGTGTATTGCTACATGCACTTGGACAGCACCATCGCTTTTCTCAGGGAAGGACTCTTATTAGTAAATCCCTCGCGAATTAAAGACAAGTCACAGTTACCTTTACCATTGCGTAGTTGGGACGTAATCAATGCCCCGGAGCCTGTTGACATAGGACATCACCCAGGCCACTGTAATGCCAGCCCATGGATCAATGTAAATCTTTTATCTATAAATGAGAATTTAGTGGTACTCGAAGAGCACCAACAAAATCTTAGAAAAGAGTTGGCAAGATACAATATAGATTCTGCCATGCTACCCATGAGACATGCCCGTACATTAGGCGGGTGTTTCCATTGTATCACTGTTGATGTAGAACGAACAAATAATTAATTTTTATCCAGTTGCTTGAATACATCCATGTTTGGAAGATATGGATAATCGTCACTGCCCTGTGTTGGGTTTGGCACAGCGTGTTGAAGTTTTTGTATCCCAAGATCTGCAGTTTCAGGAGTCATGTAATAATGATATCCAATTCCTGCGATGTTTTGATCACGCCATGGAGCATCAATTTTCCTGCCATCATGACTCATCATCTTCAATTGCTCGTAGTCGGCTAGATTGTCGCATAGTATTGCGCCACCGCGTCCTAGGCTCAATGCCTTTTTGAATTGGAAACTTAGACACATATAGTTTCCTCTGATGTATCCGCCTCTTTGGAAGAACACCGCGGCGTCTATGATGTTTGTGCCGCCGATGTAATAATAATCTTGCCACACCTGATCAACGAAATTCCATCGGAGATCCAATTTCATCAAAGTGAAAGGAATACTGATGTAGGTCCTTGCAGGTACAGACAACTCTATGCCCGGTGCTGGTGGCCTGTGCCTTAGACAAAGTTCTATTGCGTGTGTGCAACTGTCTGTTGCAACGGCATAGGGTGCATCATAAAAGTTTGCAATTTCTTTTTCGAATTGCTCAACTGTGTCCATGCCAATTTTTTTATTTGCCATAGTGTACAACGTTCTCCGCTTCGGGGTATGATCTCCATGGATCAAAAATTATTGTGTTATTGTCCGCCGTAACTTGGTCGGACTCGTGTATCCTTACTATTACCTGTACAGGTTCGTCCACGCCGTCAACTATTATGCCACCATGTTTTTTCACATAGTGTTGTAAGAGCAGAGAGCTGGAACCGTCTACTAGATTTGTCCCTGGCTTGTAACTGTCTGAAGTGAAAGCGATATTCTTTCCATGTTTTAAAATTGCTATGGCCATTGTCTCCGCTTGTTTTTCACGTGCAGTCATTATTGATTCGAACATATCATATCCCAATGACAGTTCTTTGGCCAACCAACGCAGTGCGATGTTGTCTCTTGGGTGGCATGCTCCGCCATCACCCATTCCTGCTTTCATGTAGGCAGGACTTACAATACGTTTAGTGCTCTTTGCCAAGGCCCCTGTAACCACATCCACGTTCATGTGTCCTAGTTTGTGTGCCACATCCTGTATCATATTGACTAGTGCTACTTTATTGCTAATGAATGTATTGTAGAATATCTTCATCGACTCCACTTCTTCGAATGTTCCAAACTCCATGCGTGGGAAGTTGTCACACACTTGGTTATAAAAACTCTCCAATAGTTCTGACCTGACCTTGCAAGTTTTGCCTGCCATTCCGTTTTTAGAACCTATCATTATCATCTCAGGATTGATCATGTCGTTGGCCACTGTGCCCATGGCTATGAGATATGGGTTATACATTAGTTTGGTGTTTGTTACTAACGGTTGTAATTCTCTTCTTATCGTACCTGGCAGTACAGTGGAAATAAGCACTAGGGTATCATTCGGTCCCATGTGTTTGTCGCATTTGGACAGCACATTCTTTACCGCATCATAGTTAAAATCTTTCACAGGCAAATGACTTGTAGGAGTCCTTCCGTCGTAGCCGTCCTCGTGTGGTGTTGGTGTGGCCACGAACACAATGTCTCTGTCACGACACACGTCTTCTATGGAATCCCTGATCTCTACTAGGTCACTGCTTTTACGTGCAATGTCATATCCTGCAACATGGAAACCTTTTTTCCGTATCGCTTCTGCACACGGCATTCCCAGTTTGCCCAGACCTATGAAGCCTATCTTTGTTGCATATATAATTTTATTTGTGTTAAAAATGTCAAACATTATTCTCTGTCCAAATCCTGCGTAAGGCAATGTATTCCAGTGTCCCAGAACCATCTGTGTCTAAAAGGTGTAACGTGTAATTCAACGCCGTGTCTGTGCATGGCTTCTCTGACCTGCTTGTTATCTGTGGAACAAACTGCATTCTTTTCGTCCAGCATCAATATGTTTACCATAAATGCTGTTTCTTTGACGTCACCGATCCAGGTATTAAAGTAGTAATCAACCATTTCCACAAGATCCTTGTTGTTCTCCATGCCCTTCAAGAACCATTTGTGTTCTGCAGTCATCATCTGTTTTTTGAATGTATCGTCTTTCAAAGTTATCTCCGCTGGAACCGAGATTACTTCTGCATTAGGAAATATCTTGTTGTAATCTATCGTGTCGTAGGCTGATATTATAAGATCTTCGGATATGGGAGTAAAACATCCATCCGAGTGGCCTTCACTCGATGCCACATGTATGTCCTTGTCTGGAAACATATGAGAAAATGTATCCTTGATACTGTCATGATTGTCATGATAATTCTGCGTTCCCACTATCATTCTATCACCTAACCTCGTAATGAATGATGAGTTCATGTAATCTATTGGGCTGGCAACAACTTCATTTCCTTGTTGCAGTGCAAGGGTGAAGATGTCTTTATAGAAACTGATCTTCTGGTCAAAGATGTATTTGTCTTGCTTTTGAAACTCCAACCATTTTTGATTCAATTGTTTATCCTGTAGAGCATCTTTTGACTTGAGCTGTCTCGTGCCAGCAAACTCCATCCAGGCATGATTCAAATTAGGCAATCCAGGATAGTAAAGTTTATCGTCTATCATGGCCATGAAGTCTCTAGCAGATATTGGGGGTGCTATGTATCCATTTGATATCTTGAATTCGTTAAAGGTTTTTGGCATGATTGGCCTTACCACATTTATCCCAAATTTTTTGAGGAAAGTCACAAGTTTTTTTATGTCTTCCTCAGTCTCTATTGCCAATGTTTCAAAGATTTGTCTTAAATTTACATCTTTGATGAAGTCAAACAGTTCTGGGGGATAGGCACTGCCTACTACACATGTTTTAAGTTTATTCCATTGGTGAGTCACTTTGAACATTATTTTCTTTCCATGTCACAGGTCACACAGTGGAAACCACCGCCAAGTGTTCTTGATTGTTTCATTGATGTAGTAATTATCTTGAATCCATGAGCCTCTAAATTTTCTATCAACTGTGTCTGAATCTCATCAACCACCACTGTTTCTGGATCTAGTGAGAGGACATTCATCCCTATCCATTTGGAGGCGTATGGAAAGTTATGGAAGGTACCAGCAGTGACGTCGTCAACCCATATCTTAGTGTAGTCCTGCATGAAGTTTGGTAGTTGGTCGTCTTTTACTCTAGATGAATTTACCAATACAATGTTTTTGGCCAATGAGGCCAGAGTTGAATCGATGTGTGTGATTTCATGATCAACCACTCGCCATTTCACTACCTCAAACTCGGTTCCCACCTGTTGTTGTAACCAGTCTGCGCCTGCTTCGTTGGCCGAGTGCGAAAGAGAATACAACAGCCTGTCATCCATCTTTAAGACGTTGGCCGCATCAAAGATTGGATCTTCTTGTGTGCTAGGTCTAGGGGCCTTGATTATTTCACATTGTGTATTTTCTAGGAAAGGATACAAGTCCAATTCGTTAGCACGACTGGAAAATGGAGTCGGACACTGAATGACTTTGTTTCCCACTGTTAACAATATGTCTCTGGCAGAGTAGGCCCAATGAGGTTTAACTATCTCAGGTCTGTAGACCTTTATACCTCTGTATTCTAAAATTGCCGATAACAGATCCAAGTCTCTGCTGGCATCATCTAAAACATGCTGTGGCGGTTTGCCTCTGTGGAGCGTTTGGTGATAAGTGGATCGAGCAATTCCTTGATCAAACTCTTTGTCATTTTCTGGCCACTCAAAGTTTTCCACACTTCCGACTATGATCGATTTCAACTCTCCGTATTCATTTTTGGTAGATATATGCACAAGGTATTTAAGTGCTACTATAACGATAAGTAGACAAAATGAAGTTAGCAAGATACATTGATGAACAATGGCATCATTTGTGTGTGCGTGATCGCCATGTGAATGATACATTATATACAGATCTAGATTCGTTCACTAGAGCAAGTTGTGACATGAAGTATTCATACCTACAGGATTTTGATGGACTTCACTCATTAGAATCTCTAGCCGCACTAGAAGACAGGATAAGGACTCACATGTCATTGTCAGATCATGTGTACGTGGGCCTTGGAGAGCCTTTGTTGTTCTACAAGGACCCCAAGCACGGTTGGGATTACCAAAACAACATCGCAGAAGGACCTTACTATTACACAGATGATTTCATCAACAGGTTCTCAAAAGATGATCCGGTCACATTCTTTGCCAATCTGATATCTCATGTACCCCTTAACCGTCCGATGCACTACTTGAATGACATGTTTTTCCAAGGCAATGACATCTATCGTACCTTTCCCATCTGTAGGTCGTTGTTGACAAAACTGTCACAATCATTCGATAAGAAATA